>Ga0228701_1001058_pt1 | contig 19707 bp, 18 predicted proteins | sample McNCre117_Aug_MG_2_FD_178017 | JGI IMG/M metagenome (GOLD analysis project Ga0228701, IMG submission 178017) | Freshwater microbial communities from McNutts Creek, Athens, Georgia, United States - 11-17_Aug_MG | ecosystem: Environmental > Aquatic > Freshwater > Creek | place: USA: Georgia...
ACTTAGATTGCTCTAAGTCCTTTTTTGTTTGGTGGCCTGGGGCAGAATCGAACTGCCGACACGCGGATTTTCAATCCGCTGCTCTACCAACTGAGCTACCGGGCCGAGAAAAAGATTGTAGCACAGTGCGGGAGGCGCTTAGTTTCTGTGTGCGTGTGAGTGCATTCACCGTGAAAATCGTGGCAATGGCGTGGATGCTAGCTTTCACCGTCTTTTTGCTACAGCCAGCGTTTTAGAAGTTGCTCAACTGTGCTGGTCGAACTTAAGCTGTGCATTTGGAGCAAATTTGCGTGAAAAGCTCACAGCTTGCGTACCCAACAGCCCATTTTTTGCAGCAGCAGGGCTACACACTTCCACCTCCCTCCCCTCTAAGCAGCTTTAGCCTTGTTCGGGGCGATGCCCCCGAACACAAGCAAATACACCACATGCGTGATGGCGCTGTAGTGCTTTACAGACGTGACCGCAGCAAGGTTTGGCAAGTTCGCTTCAAGCTGTTTGACAACCGTTGGCATCGTCATTCCAGCAAGTACAAGGAACTGACCTACGCCAAGCGTGTTGCTGGCGAGATGTATGACAGGGCACGGTTTCGTGAAGAGGTTGGCTTGCCCCAGCAAGTCAAACGCTTTGGTGTTGCAGCAGATGCATGCTTGAAACAGCTTGACCGAGAGATCGAACAAGGACTGCGACCACGGACTAACAACGACTACAAGCAAGTCATACACCGCTACTTGATTCCGTTCTTCGGCAAGTACAACCTGACCAGCATCGACGGTGCATTGGTGCGTGAGTTCGAGATTTGGCGCAATGAAAAGATTGGACGGATGCCACGAGCTAGTACGTTGATGACACACGCATCTGCGTACAACAGAGTGATTGAAACGGCTATTGAAAACGGCTGGATTAGCAAGCATCAAAGCATCCCCACACTAAGTCGTCGTGGCATCAAAACTAAGGCACGACCTGCTTTTACAACTGATGAGATCGAACAGCTGCTGGCTTTTATGCCGGAGTGGGTGAATGCTGGTGGGCATAGAGCTACAGGGCGGCAAATCAAGATGCTGTTACGTGACTACGTGGAAATCTTGCTTGCAACAGGAATGCGTTGCGGCAAGGAGAGCTTGAAGATGCTGTGGCAACACTTAGAGTGGTACACGGTCAACGATGTGCGTTACTTGCGTATATGGGTCAGCGGTAAAACTGGTGGGCGGTGGCTAATTGCCAAGCATCACGCTGCGGCTGCATTTGAACGACTTGCATTGCGACAAACTGCTGTTGGGATGACGCTTGATGATGCGATTAAGGCCAAGCTGTCACTGCCCGTGTTTTGTTATGAAGACGGAACACAACCCTTTGGTCTTGAAGGTACGTTTCGGCGCTTGCTTGCAGCTGCTGGACTTAGCAAAGACAAGAGCAGTGACCAGCAACGCACCATGTACAGCTTGCGCCATACATACGCAACGAACGAGCTGATGGCTGGCACTGAGATTCACACACTGGCACGGCAAATGGGCACAAGTGTTGGGATGCTGGAGAAGCACTATTCGAAATTGACGGCCACGATGGCAGCGGAGCAGCTTGCATGACCAAGGCACTTGGTGGAGCAGCGGATTTTTCTGTGTGCGTTACTTAAGTTAGCAGGCACAAAAAAGCCCGCGAAATTGCGGGCTTGGTGGTTTGAAATTGCTTGGCGTTACGCTGCTTTGCGTTGTGATGGCTTGCGTGGCGGGTTTTCGATCAGTTGCTGTAGCTCAACAAGTTTTTCGTGTGCTGCATCTGCATTTGCAACGTTGTTGCTTGCCATCCACCTGTGCACAATGTCTACGTTCAAATCGTTCTCTTTACAAAAACGGCTCATAGACACATGTTTTTTAATTGAAGCGGCGCGGCAGCACAGCACTTGCAAGTCCAAAGCCATTTTTTCAATTGCCGAACTTGGATATAGCGTGCTCACTAGCTCTAGCTCACCAGTAGCATTATTGGTACGAAACAGTCCATGTACAAACGCCACATCGGAAGCATGCGGCAATGTTGGGCTTACTTGTGAGTTGAAGGTCACCTTTCCCACTGCTGGCTGCGTTGCAATTTGATATTTTGCAGCTGTCATGAGGCTTTTGTGAAACTCGTTTTGCTCACGCTTAACGTCACTGTTAGCAATCGCCTTGCCGCACTTGTCCACGCCACCATTCGCTGTTATGTATGCGGGCAAATCAGCTTCGCTAATTCCAGCGTCCATTGCACTACTTAAAACACGCTTGTAAACGCTGACTGTTTTGGTGGCTGCACGGGTTATGTAGCGAATAACAACGGCAATCGGTGCAGTTTTTTTGCTGGTTTTGATGTTGTGGTTTTCACGAAGCAGCTTACGCATTTGCTCAACCACAGCATCCTTGTGCCCGCTGTTTTCAACTGCTATGCACACTGCATAAATGCTGGCAAGCACGCTGTACAGCTCTTGGCGACCGCGAGTAACGAATTGATCGACGTAATGCTGATGTTGGACAGCAGCAGTGTCCGCTTGTGCAATGACAGGCGTAGTTATGGACTTGATTTTTGAATATTTTGACATAATTAATACTATATTGTTATGCGAATATGTAACATCGCATTGTTATTATGTCAAAACCACCAAGAAATGTCAATACTTTTATTTAATTAATACCGCACATTTACCTTACTTAAGTAACGTTTTTGCTTGGTTTGGTCCATTTCACAGCATGTGGTCAGTTAACTGCTGCCAAGGTTCAGCAGCAGCGTTCGGCGCAGTCCTTGAAGGTCTAGCTTGTGCGCCGATAAGCCCTGTGCTTCACGTAATGCCCATGCCGTAATCAGCACGACATTGCGGTTCTTTTCGTCCATGTGCCGCAGCAATTCAAGCACCGTATCAGCAACAACGTCATCTTCGGTTTTGAGCTGAATTGGACGTTGGCTCATAAAGTCATTTGCATCCAACCCAAGCCAGTCAACCAGCACTATTAGCTTGGCAACTTCGGGAATCGCTTGCCCACCCAGCCACTTGCGTGCCGTTTCCCTTGTTATCCCTGTCATGCCTTCAGCTCTGTAATTGAACTGATTGGCAAAGGCGTTTGCTGTGGGAATTTTTCCAAAGCGGTTTAGCAAGGCCATGTTCACAGCTTTGCTGAAACGTGCTTTCGCATCGTCCAGTTTCGTGTTCTGTGTTTGCTGCTTGCTTGTGCCGTCCATCTAAAAAATTGCACGTTGAGTTTGTGTGCAATTGATTCTGTGCATTTCAAAGTTGCATTTGCCAATTTGTTGTTGCACTTAAAAATGTTATTTGCAACTCTGTGTTGCTGTCGACCTCTTCTTGTCAAATTAGCATTTGTCGTAATTTTCAAAAACAAATGGAGATTTGCGAATGGCGTACACATGCAGCAGTTGCGGCACTACATATGCATCAGGTTGGAAGTGCACGAACTGTGAGCAAAATCAGTTGCTTAAGCGGTCGATGGAGCAACAGAATGACTTGATGGAGAAAAACAGTCGAGCTGCTGCATATGAGGCACGCATGAATCGCGAAATGCAAGAAGAGCAGGCAGAGGAAGCACGACTGCAAACAATCATCAAGCAGCTAGAACGTGAGAAGGAAGAAATCTTAAAAAACAGATTTGCCGAAATCGTCCTGCTAATTCAAACAAATACAGTTGAGACAATTGGCGAAAAATTTGAAGCGTTCTGCAAACAAGAAAACGAAAAGCTAAGTGCGAAATATTTAAGCGAGAGTGGTGGGATATTTACGCCGGAATACGCGAAGAGCTACAGGCGGCATTTCAGCGATTACATTCTCAACAATCCTGCAAAGGCAGCTGAAATCGCTGTAGTGAAGCAGATATTTGAATCGCATGCAAAGACTGCAAAAGAGGTTTGGGATGCGAATGAAGCACGTGAAGCTGAAAATAGACGAATTAAAGAAGAACAGGAAAAGGCGGAGCAAGCAATTAAAGATGAAGAAGTCGCTGCAACTGAAGTTGTAGACCTAGAAAAAAAGAAGAAAGCACGTTATGGCTGTATTTTCTTTGTATTGATGTCCGCGGCGCTCTCCTATATCCAATTTGCAGATGGAAATTTTGGTAAAGGACTCTTGTGCATGATTGGTGTCGTCTTTTTTGGATTCGGCGCATGGGCTTTAGGGCCAAACGTTACACAGGAAGACATTGACAGTGTTGCAAGCGGGTTTGCAAAAGGTTTAAACCGTTAGATAGCAAGGCCTTAGTCGTGGAGTGAGTTGATTTCATTAAATCAACTCAACCGCATTGCGTTTCATATCGTCATTTACGTCGATATATTTTTGAACAATAGAAATTCCTCGGTGGCCAGCCAAGGACGCCAGAACTCGCACGCCAATGCCTTTGTTTGCTAAGTTTGTGATAAAACTGCGGCGCATGGAGTGAGAAGTTGCTCCTGCAACGCCAGCGTTTTTAAACAACCAGTAAAAGTGCTGCGTCATGCCGCTTGCTGAAAACTTCTTGCGCCCAGCTGTAACAAATAAAGGGTGGGCAAGGCGAATAGGTTGGCGCAGCTTGATGTAGCCAGCAATCTCGTCTCGCAGCTTTTGGGGAAGAAACACTGTGCGTGGGTGCTTGCCCTTCGTTTGCTGTGCAGTTAAGCGAATTTCAGCTTTAACTGTTCCGTCTGCATTCACCACGTCACCCAAACTAAGGCTTGCGATTTCGCCGACACGCATGCCCGACCAGTAACCCGTTAAGAGCATGATGCGATTACGTAGGGCAAATTTTCGTGATGCGATGTACGCAAGAACTTGGTCAAGTTCTGCTTGTGTGAGTGTTTTAGCTTGTGCCATGTCAAAGTCCTTTTTGGTAAATAAAACAGCACGAGCAAGTGTGTTTTCTTATGCAAAAAGACGCGACCAAAACCCGATGTGCAGTCGGGTTGAAAAAACCGTAATGAAATCAACGCGGTTAAGAAAAGTGCAATTTTCTTAAGTGCTTGTATTTAGCTGTTTGTCCAGCTGCACTGTGGGAGATAGACGACAAAAACTACTGTGATTGCTAAAACGTTGCAGCAGCTGTTTTTGGGGTGATCGCTACTTGGGTTGCTGGGGCGTTGCGTTTGCAGCTTGTAGGGCTGATTTGACGTGTTGTGTGTGCAGCACAAATACAGGTCGCATGTTTGTGCTGCTGGAAACAAACTGTGTGCATGAAACAGTTTGACCCGAAACAACTTGGATTTTTTACAGGTACAACCGCTTATCACCTGCATGCTCCACGTGTAGTGCTTACAGATGGAGCCAAGTACCTTGCAGAGCATGCACAGGCGTATTGGTTGATGGATGCAATCGCTAGCTACCTGCCAGCATTAATTAATCGAGAGCATTTCGTAGCTGCATCACTTGCAGTCAAGAACCAATCTGGCGCACTGTTGCTAACAGACGGGAACTATAAAGAGCTTGCATTCCAACGCATACCGTACACAGACTTCCCGATGCGAGACATAACCTTGTTTGCTTGCTGGGCTGGCGACTATTGGGTGCTAATGCTTACTAGCGAATACTGATGTGATTTATAACCGCAGCATTAATTGTTAGTCTGCATCACAGTCTTGTGCGTCAGTCATCGCATCGCGTAACTCGGACCATGCAATGGCATCGTTAAAAACTTTGAGTAAATTTTCAGCTTTATAGATGTAGTCCCAAGGCGGTTCTTCCATCGTGTCTGCAAAACTAACACCGAGCGTTGGGTAGCTACCCATTTCATGCTCGTTCCATCTAATTGCCAACTCGGATTTAGCTGGTGGCAGTCCTAAAACAGTCTTGATGTAACTGATTGCAAAATCATTGCAGTAAGCAATCCAAGCACTGCTATCGCCAAGCTCGTGCCCTTCGCATTCACCTATGCTTACCCACATGCTTATCTCCAGTGCTAAAAATTACATTTGAAATCTAATCGGCGCCGATTCAAATTTAGATGCCATGTACAAAACTTGACGACCTGTTGACGTTAAATCATTTTCACCAAGAGTTTCCAAAATGCTCGTTGCTTCTGCAAAGTTCCCAAGCTCCCTGTGCAACTCTGCTAATTCGATTTTGTAATCATCTACAAGATTCGTATCAGTGATTAGCTGAATCAATGCATGCATGTTGCTACATTGTTCTGCTGTTGGGCTAAACGGCGGAAAAGTAAAAAGGCGTTCATTAGTCAAGCAATACACAGGTGGCTTAACCCCTTTCAGCCTCTGCCACCAAGATCGTTTGTCGGGGTTGAGCTGTTCCCAAAGTTTTTTTGTAGCTGCGTCCTCAGCGTCTCTATGCAAACGGTATTGTTCGCGATACACATGATTCAGCTCTTGCCAGTAGTCAAGTCGAGCCAATAGTTCCATCCGTGAATTTTTTGCCGAACTAATCACTAGTGGCAACTCATTTTTTGGAATCTTGCTTGCAAGCTCAACATCTGTTTCGTTAACTTGTTCAATGCACTGCAACTCGTTATTTAAGTAATACGAGCCGCACTTACATTTACGCAGACCTCGATCGTTGCCCATCAATGACCCTTTGCGATAACCATCTGTCCAATATTCAAACGCAAGAAAGTTCATCGACTTGTAACGACGAGTGGCGTAGATGGCACCACAGCAAGGTGTGGTGTTTAAAAAGAAACCTGCAACTATGGTCATGTAAATTTCAAGCAGCAAACACTACTTGATTTCTAAGTAGTTAAAAATTTCGATTACGCCAGCATCAAGCTTGGATTTTGAAAGAGCAGCAATTTTTTGAGTAAGGTGTTCTTTCTTTGCGACAGGCAGTTTGGACTCATCAATTAAACGTTCAAGCTCCCTGTGCAAGCCCGCACAGAAATTCTTAACCTCTTCAACCTGTTTTAGCTGTTCAGTTGTTAATCTCGCAGTGAGATGTTTGACCTCTTGTTTGAACTGGCCATTTTCTGCAATTAACTTTTTTTCGAGTGCGGAATAATCGGGTCGTAACCCCATTTCAATCTCAAACGCTACTGCCTCTTCCATAGTGGTTTGCAGGGGCTTTTTCATACTTGCGTCTTTAATGTTCAACAAAGGTTAAAGGTTGAGTTCCAACTTCGGCAACGATTTCACAATTTTCATCGTCTCCAAGCTAACCGTAATCACACGTTGGAACAGCTTGAGTGGGTAAGCTGCATCACCCATTGTTTCTTTTGCCCACAAGTTCGCATCGTTAACGATGCCACTGTCTTTGTGCGTTGTTACCGCTTGTCGCTCCATCACCCATTCAAGTGCAGGTTTGCCGTTTACCACGTATTCATAAGCCTCTAAGGGGATGTCGTGCATTGTGATTTTGTGGTTGTACAGAACAGTGCTCTTGTCAGCCTTGCTTGCAAACTTCATTTGCGTTACGTAGTAATCACTGTCCATGAACGTACTCAGCAGCAAGGCCCCACCTTCAAAATTTACTGGGTAGGGCTCCACTGTTTCGTAGTTCAAATGCAAGTCAGCCAGCTTGCGTCCAGCTTCGCTAAATGCTTTGAAGTCTTCGAACTTTTTAACAGCGGGAATACGCGGCAACTCCTTACTTAAGTTATCGGCGTAACGTTCTTTGTATTCCGTTGAGTGCAGCAAACCGTAGACGTAATAGAACAAGTCTTCTTTGCTAATGCTTGCGCCGCTGTATGCATCTACAAAGTGCTTCAAGCCTTCGTCGGTAATGCCATTTTTGACGATTAGCTTGTTATCACTTACGTGATCATGCTCGTCTGCAAATAGCTCAAACGCATCAGCTGCACTATCTTTCGTAATCTCATGTGTGGTTAATGGGAAGCATTGATTTTTTGAAATCATCTCCAAATCAGGGATTGCATTTGTAATAAGTGCAGAAAAATCTTTAGTCGAACCTCTACCCGTCATACAAATAACTTTATTTTCCGTAGTAGGTAACGGAAAAACTACAGGCATCTTGTAGACACGTTCGTTTAAGTCCCTACTGTAATAAAGCCATTGCTTAGTAAACGGACGATAAAGACTCAGTGCTAGGTTGGATTCGGCAAATTTAATGTCCTTATTTCGTCCCACGTCAGCGTGCAAGTTTCCACTCCAGCTAATTTCCTTTAAATTAGCATTAACAAAAGTCGGTATTGCAGGCCATTCGTATTTCGCTTTTCCTTCTACTTCATTGTGGAATCTAATTCGTTCTTCGTTGTAAAAACGAATCAATTTTTGAACTTGAGTAGCAAGCTCTCGGCGTGAGCTGTTGTAGCACCAAGCGTCACGATTTGTTTTTATACCGTTCGAGTAGTTCTCGAACAATGCAACTGTTGAATCATCCTTCTTGTCACCGATGCTGATGAAATTTTCAAAAGTGTTGTCACGCTGCCCAACCCAATCGTTGTGCTCGTCCGGCGTTATCAGCCGCCAGTCATTCGCATCGGTAATGCCTTGAATGCTGCTGTATTCAACAATTTTTTCCAGCTTCTGTTCGCGAGTTAAGTAGTCGCCAATGTCGCAGAAATGCACTTGCCCGTGCTTGATTGCATTGGGGTTCTTGACGAGAACACTGATTGCGATTGGCGAACGGCTGCCACTGCCAAAAATCTTTCCGCCTTCTTTTCGAGAAAGTTCGCCAGCAGTACGTTGGTTGCCACGTAAATGGAAAATGTAGATGTTGCTGAACTCGTCCACTAAGCACTTGCGAAGACCATCAGCAGTATTTGCATCTACAAAACCACCGTTACTTACGTAAGCCACGACACCGCTTGTACCTATGCGGTCACTTGCCCAACGTATGGCGCGAATGTAGCTGTCATACAAAGCATTTTTGTTTGTTGCTGTTGAATGTGCAGCATACGAGTTGCGAATGCTTGCATCCAGTGTGGGATAACCGATGTTTGCGTTGTTATCGTTGGCACTGGTTTGACCTGCGGAATAGGGAGGGTTGCCAACGATTACGCGAATGTCGAGTTTCTTTTGTTTGCGGCGGCGTGTGCTGTTGTCTGCCATGACTTCGCTTACCAAGTCATCTTTCTCGTACAACGCAAACGTGTCGGTCAAGCAGATGCCCTCGAACGGCACATAGTCGCCGCCCATGATGTTGTGATAAACCTGCTCGATGTTGATAGCGGCGATGTAATAAGCCAGCAACACAATTTCGTTTGCGTGTATCTCGTTCTTAAACTTGTACGCCAGTTCATCATTGCTAATCAACCCGCTTTGCAGCAGTCGCGTAATAAACGTGCCAGTGCCTGTAAACGGGTCGATGATGTGAACACCCTTGCTACCCAACGTTTGACCAAACTCTTGTTGAAGCACATCGTTGACGCTGTGAATGATGAAGTCAACGACCTCGACGGGCGTATAAACAATGCCCAAGCGTTCGGTCATTTTTGGGAATGCTTTGCGGAAGAACTTGTCGTAAAGCTCGACGATGATTTTTTGCTTGGCTGTTAAGTCGTCAATGCCAGCCGCACGCATACGCACGCTCTCGTAGAACTTCTCCAGCGTCTCGGCTTCTTTTTCAAGGTTGTGCTCATTCAGCACTTCCAACACACCTTGCATGGCAACCGATACAGGGTTGTGCGATGTGAAGCTATAGCCTTCAAACAGTGCATCAAACACAGGCTTTGTGATGATGTGCTGCGCCAACATCTCAATCGCTTCTTCGCGTGTAATGCTGTCGTTCAAGTCGTCTTGCAGCTCTTTCAAGAAGCCGTTAAACGCTTTCACCTCTGTTGTGTTGCTGGGCGTGTCGATGATTGCCGTGATACGGCTGATGTGCGTTTGTGCAATCTTGGCAATGTCGTTTGCCCATTCATCCCAATACAACCTGTTGCCGCACTTCTGCACAACCTTGGCAATGATGGACTTCTCGATTTCACCAACAGCAAAGTCAATCTCTTTTTGCTTTGCTGCGGTTTCGACTTCACCGATTGCAGTGCCACCTTTAGCACGGTTAGCAGCAGTACGCTTCTTGACTGCTGCTGTACTGTTATCGACGGGTTTGGCTTGTTTGACTGGCAAAGTGTTTGTGATGGCAATGACTTCCATCTTTGCTGTGTCTTGTCCTGCTAAGTCCAGCTTGTTAATCATTGCATCAAAGCGGTCGTCGTGTGACCGCAATGCTTGCAACACTTCCCACACCACCTTGTATGTCTTGTTGTCGTTCAACGCCACTTCGGGCGTAACGCCCGACGGAATGACAACAGGCAGAATTACATAGCCCAGCTTCTTGTTGCTGTTGCGTGGTTTACGCATGACACGACCAACGGACTGCACCACATCAACTTGTGAATTACGTGGTGACAAAAACAGCACAGCATCAAGTGCTGGCACGTCCACGCCTTCACTTAAGCAACGCACGTTGCTAAGAATACGGCAGGTGTTTTCGGGCGTATCGGCTTTCAGCCAATCCAGCTTCACTTCTTTTTGCGTTGCTGTCATGCCACCATCAACGTGTTCGACTTCACAAATTAGCTGGCTAACAACATCGGGATGTTCGGGGTTCAGTTCGATTAGTGATTCACGGTATTCATCAACAACAGCTTGAAACATTGAAGCAATGTTCTTGCTGCTTACCTTGTGCGTCTTGCCTTTTGTCTTAGCTTCGATAACTTGGCAGAAGGCCACGGCACGGCGCATGGGCTCGGGGTCAAAACTCAAATCCGCTTGTGTGTCTTGCTTAGACAATGCACGCCAGCAACCCACAATCTTCGCGGCATCATCCACACGCAGGCTGTTGTTTTCATCTGCCAGTGCCTTTTGCACGGTTCGGTGAACATCATCTTCACTGATGGTCAGCACGATTACCTTGTAGTCGCACAGAATGCCAAGACCATGCACGGCTTCGCTGAAAGTGAGCGTGTGCAGTGTTTCGCCGAAGTATTCTGTCCTGTCCATCGAGTACAGCACGATGTCTTCTTTTTCGGCTTTCGCTGTTGCCTGCACACCGTAAACACGGGGAGTGGCAGTCATGTACACACGCTTCTTGCCTTTAACAACAGTCTGGTCATGCACTTTGACAAATGCACTGTCGTCATCGTCGCCATACGTTGCACCCGTTGTACGGTGTGCTTCGTCACAAATAATCAAATCGAATTCAGCAAGGCCATGTTGCAGCTGGGCTTGTGAAATAACGTCGATGGAGTGGTAGGTTGAGAACACAACACTCATGTGCTGTGCATCGTGACGCTTGCTTACCTCTCGTGCAATGGTGTGACTGTTGGTAGTTGCTGGATATTGCAACTCATGTGCCAGCAGTTCAAAGTCATCGTCTTTGTCACGGCGCTTGCCAACTTCGCCATCACTACAAACAGCAAAGCTGTGCAGTGGCACTGCGGATTCCTGTGTCCACTCTGTCAGCGTTTGAGATAACAGGGACAGTGAAGGCACTAAGAAAAGAACACGACCACCAGCGCCGACCAGTTCTTCTGCCATGCGTAGCGATGTGAATGTTTTACCTGTGCCGCAAGCCATGATTAGCTTGCCACGGTTTGCGTGTTTCAAGCCCACGGTTACATTGGCAATGGCTTTGCGTTGGTAGTCACGAACTGTTTTGGACTCCTTGAACGTGACCTGTTCTTTGTGTGCGTATTCAGCCCAATCAATCTTGCTGTTTTCAAGCGTAATGAGGTCGATGATGTTTACGGGCTTGTCGCGCCCTTGCACAGCTTCGATGACGTGATGACTTGCTTCGTAGCTTGTGAGAAACAGCATTGCGTTTGTGAAAGGCTGTTTGCCCGATGCACTTAAGAAGCTGTCGATGCCATCACTTTTTCTAATCTTCGCGTCTTCCGCATAAAACTTAGCTTGGATGGCGAAGATGCGGGGACTGTCGGCAACGTCTTCCACAGCAACCAAGTCAATGCCTGCATCGCTTTGCGGGTCAGGGTTTCCCAAGCTCATCCAGTGCTTGCGCCACTCTTCCCACAAGTACACCTTGCCGCCGAACATGTCCCGATAAAGGGGCTCGTTTTGCAAGTAGACCTTCACCAATCGCTCAAAGTAATTACCCTTTTCGCGTTCAGTTTTTGCAGTGTTTCGAAACGTTGCTAGTAGCTCTTGGAGTGCGGTCATTGCTAGTTGTTTTGCTAATTTTTTTACAGTCTACCCGAGCAAAACCAACAACCGCGACAGCGTTTGCCGAGAGCATTGACGCAGGGCGTGCGGGGTGTTGGCAATTTTTGTGATTTGGGCACTTTACAAGCAATACTGTATATAGGTACAGTATTGGCAATTATGCCAAATCTGCCTGTTATTTCATCAAATCCAATTCAAATTCAGTCCAGCCCCATGCTGCTCAATGAGTGCAGCTGGAGCGTTAGGGCTGGGTTTGCTAGCCCTGCTGCTGACCACACCCGCAAGCGTATCGACCTAAACAAGCACTTGATACGCAATGGTGACGCTACCCATGTGTTCCGTGTTGCTGGTGACAGCATGACAGGCATCGGCATATATGAGGGTGACAGGCTGCTGGTAGACAGAAGCATTGACCCCAAGCACAACAACATCGTGCTGGCAGTGCTGAACAACGAGTTCACCGTCAAGCGTTTGTACAAGCGTGGTGGCGTGGTGAAGTTGGTTGCCGAGAACCCGCTGTATCCGCCCATCGTTATTAAAGAAGCTGACGACTTTACGGTTTGGGGTGTTGTCACTTTCAATTTGCACAAGCTGCTGTGACCATGCAACGCCAGATTGCACTTGTAGACTGCAACAACTTCTACGTGAGTTGTGAGCGTTTGTTTCGACCTGATTTAAAAACCACGCCCATTGTTGTGCTTTCGAATAACGATGGCTGTGTCGTTTCCCGAAGTAACGAAGCCAAGGCGATTGGCATACGCATGGGACAGCCGTGGTTTGAATGCAAGGCACTGGCAGAAGAGCATGGCATCTTGGCACTAAGCAGCAACTACGCTTTGTATGCCGACTTGTCCAATCGCGTAATGAATGTGCTTGCTGGATATGCGCCACTCGCAGAGGTCTACAGCATTGACGAATGCTTTGTTGATATGACTGGCACACGAAAACTGCGTGAAGTTAGCTACGAAATGCGACAGCGTGTATTGCAATGGGTGGGATTGCCGGTTTGTGTCGGACTTGGTCCAACAAAGACACTTGCCAAGCTAGCCAACCACATTGCCAAAAAGCATCCCCGAAGTCGCGGCGTGTTTAACTACAACGACTTGACCGAAGCACAGCAAACACGGCTACTTGGTCAAATTGAAGTTGGTGATGTGTGGGGCGTGGGGCGCAAGCTGTCTAAACGACTTGCGGCACATGGCATCAACACTGTGCAAGACCTACGTATGGCACATGCACCCACGCTACGTGCAGAGTTTGGTGTTGTGATGGAGAAGACACAACGCGAATTGCAAGGCGTGTGTTGCATTGAACTGGATGACACAACACCCGACAAACAACAACTGGTCAACAGCCGTAGTTTCGGCAAACCCGTTACGGAACTTGCCGTATTGCAGGATGCACTTAGCGTGTTTGCTGCCAATGCTTGCCAAAAGCTAAGAGCACAAAACAGTCATGCCGCACTTGTTCAAGTGTTCATGCTGACAAACAGGCACAGACAAGACCAACCCCAATACAACCCATGCATGTCTGTGCCGTTGCCCATGCCTACAAACGACAGCCTTGTAATAAACAAGTGGGTGCAACATGTGGCTGAACTGCTTTGGCGTGATGGCTACAAATACAAGAAAGCAGGTGTGGTGTTGAGTGAAATCACGCCAGTGTCTGTTGTGCAAGCTGACTTGCTTGAACCACTTGCAACAAGCAACGCAAGGCTGATGGACGCAATTGACGGACTGAACACAAGGTTTGGTCGTGGCACTATCAAGGTAAGCACTGGTGGCTTGCGTGACGAATGGGCAATGAAGCAGGAACGCAAATCACCCAACTACACAACTGATTGGGACGCGGTGCCCTGTGTCTAAATGCACAGCCGTTACTTAAGTAACGACTTGACCTTACGCTTTCAACAAGCGGGTCTGGAGTGCAATTTGAAGAGCGTTGGCAGCAGCCTGAAATAGGAGCTGAATTTATTTCCGAAGTTATAGTGCAACATACAGGTTGCAAGGCTTGCAAACAAACAAGAGCAATAACCAGTAAGGGGAATATGACAAATCAAACTGTGACCATAGTTGGTACCCGAATGACACCTCAAGCAATTGAGTCTTATTGGGGGTACTTGCCACACCTTTACAACAAGCAAACGTCGGAAAATTTGCGGGATGTATGCATCCAACGAAACTATTTCAAAAAGTCTGATGCGAAGAAAATTAAATTTTACAGATTCGTTGAAATAGACTTTGAGAAATTAACTAATAGTAAAAACTTTATTTTGGATATTGTTGCCAAGGGTAAAGAGTGGGCGCCAGACGTGGCCGTTAAGTACGAGGATTACAAAAATGCAGAAGCTGAGGTGAATGCTAATTACCCCTATGGTGAAATGAACGCAGAAACCAAATGCAAATATGTAGAAGACTTAAGTAATGAATTAGGTGAGAAATTTATAAAAATTGAATTGCCGACATGAAACACATTAATGCACCTTGGCGGGCTGTTGAAGACCGCAGTGATGTTTTGTTTAGTCACTCAGTGATTGGGCGAGATAGCCACATTGCACGAGTACATCAGTCAACTCGTGATATTCGACTTACGCAAGACGAGCTACGTAAACAGGAAGCAGCTAGGGCGCAGTTACTAGCCGCAGCGCCAGAAATGCTGGACAAGCTAAAGGCGTGCAGCTTGTTTTTAGAAAAAGAGCGACACAAAATTGATCGAGTTCTTAGCGATGTAAATGAATTGATTGCACGTGTTGAAGGTGAGTTTGCTGGCGAGGATTTCGAGCCACCCCCGCTCAAAGTAAACCCCGATGCAATCGTTGCAAGAGTTGCATTTATTGAGGCGCAGAAGAAGGCAACGCAAGATGGGAACAAATAACGCGGTTGAGGCTAAACAACCCCGAACTTGTCCAATGCATTCCAAAATGCTTTTTGAGACTGTGAATCTACGACGCAAATACGTACAAGCTCTACGCCTGCAGTCTCGTTCTGTTTAATAGATGTTGCTGCTATGTCAGCTGCTAGCGTCAACGGCACCTTGAATACACCAGTGCCAATTGCAGGGAACGCTAAAGACTTGATGTTGTGAATCTTTGCAAGGTTCCAAACTGATTCATAGCACTGTTTTAAGATTGCTTCTGCGTTGTCTTCGAGCAAGTAGTTTGCAGCACGAGTGTGAATCACAAAACGATTAGGTAGCTTGAAGGCAGGCGTGATAACTGCTTTGCCGAAAGCTAATGGAGCGTACTGTTGGCAATGCTCTTCTAGTTCACGACCTGCTGCTGTATGAATTGCGCCTGCAACTCCCGAGCCAAGCCGCAAATTGGCATTGGCAGAGTTCACAACTGCTTCAATGTCTGCTTGACTGGCGATGTTTGCAATGAGAACTTCGACTTTCATTTTCTATCCAATGCTGTGCACTTACTCAAATTTCCCAAACTCTTCGGGCAAATATTTGATTGGTTCGATTTTTTTACTATCAACGTGATTTACTAACCAGAATATTGCACTGCATAGGGCTTCATCAGTTGTGTCATTCTTCACTGCTTTTGCCCAAATCCGCATTGCCTCACTTATGTCACCTATCCACAAGTAGCATTCAGCAAGGTCGCTATAGCCGTGGATTTTGTCCAGCTCGTAACCTGGATTGATGCCAAATTTTTTGCAGTCTAGTTCCACTTCTACGCTGTAGTCTTTATCCAATATGTGCTCAATTAATTCAAGAACCACATCGCGGTTCGGTTTGAGTAGTTGGATAAGCATCAGCTTGGCATTAAGTGCTGAACTTTCGTTGGTTTCAATCAATTTATCCGTAGCAGCTAATGCAAGTTCTCCAAAGTACTTGTCATCTGTTTGCTCGTACGCATTAATGAGTGTGGAAATCTTGTCTTGATACCAAAAATCAAAGTCGTTGCTGTCTAGGTGCTTTTCACCCTCACGCCAGCAGTCAAGTTGTTCATAAAACATTTCTCGACGGTGCAGTTCGTTAGCTACATACAACCAGTACTGGCTTGAATTGGGCGCGGAAATTTGGAGCATTTCAAAAACGCTATCGCCACTTCCGCTTGCTTGTTTATCTATTGCTCGCTCTACATCTGCGGCAACTTCGGCAACGTTGAACTCTTCCACTTGCAACTCCAAATAAAGCAACAGATTCAGGCACAACACCACTTTGAGATATGCCGTGTTCGTATCTCATCATATAAGAAGCAATTGGCTTACTTAAGTAACACTGGCTATGAATCCATGAAGTTGAGCGAACTAGCGTTCGCTGTGCTTGCATGAAACGCATACGCTGTCGCTCTGCGTTTCACTTAGCACATGATTTTTGATTTGAAGTAATGGAGGTCGAACGCAACGCTTGCGTTGTGTGAGATGCATTGGGTTTACGGAGAATGTTTCGAGCAAGCGACGGCTATAGCGTTTAGATGAACGCATACAGTCGTCGCTTGTGTGGATGGTTTTACGGTAAAAAGCCCTTCGCACACGCTGCACTAGAGTTTGTCGGGAGGCGGATGTATTGAAACTCCCAGTTGCAGTAGCAACTACTCTGCGGCCCACTGTTGTTCACATGCCAATGCAGCGACATGTGCAGTGCGGGGTCATTAGCCGTCATATTACAACCCGCGTTTGTTCCCTTTGTTATGGCTGTGGATTATCAGCACCTGTTAATTAGTGACTTGGTGTCTTTGCCAAGTTAAAAAGTTGCCTGTTAATTTTGCTTGCTATGTTGAGTATGGGAAACGCAGCAGATGGTTTCAATCTGCTTCGCTCCCGCTTGTTTGCCATGATCGTTTTGAAATTTTCTAATGTTCGTCGCTGCTCTTTTGTAAGCAGGTGCTGATGTTCGTTCAGTATTAAATGCGCCTGTTGTTGTGCCTGTAAAAGTTTGACATGAGTGCTACTGAACGTGTTTGTATCAATGCCATTGCTACTAAGCCACTTGTCTGTTTGCAATGTGTCTAACCTCTCTCGTCGAGGTGTTAGGCGTTGAAGATCTGCTTTGTTTAAACGTTGTTCAGTATTACTCATGCAATTATTTATCTCTCGCCAAATAAAACCGTAAAAAAACACAACCAAACTTAGGTCAAACCATCCCGTTTAGCTAAATACGCTAAAGGGATTCCAATGCGTTACACAGAGCTAATCACATGCCAAACACTTGAAGGTCGCAGCTGGACTGCGGCAGATGATGCCAAGTTGCTTCAAGACCAAATCAACCAAGCAGACAACATTCGCGGGCTGTACCCGTATGCACCAAACATACACCTAACAAATGCAGTGAAGCTGCTTGCTGTGCGACCAGAGTGCAAATGGTTTTTTGATTTCCTAACCACACAGCTGCACTTCTTGGCTGCAAACGGTGTTAAGGCTTTGTGCTTTTACGCAAGCAAGAACGAAGGGGCACTGCACATGTGGGCACGGGAAGATGTAGGCGAAGGCCATGTGTATGAAAGCAAACCAGCAGCTGACTTTCCCTTAAGTTGCATCAAGCTACGTGCTGTGCGTGAAGGTAACTTGTGGCACGTATCCTTCCGCATAGCAAAGCATTCCTGCCAATAGCCCGCCGTTTTGGCGGGTTTAAGGTCGCCCAAGTGCTTTGCTCGAACACAAAATTACCTGTGCTTTATCAATATTTGAAAGGGAAAGCACATGGCAACACTCGCATCTCTAAAACTGTCCGCAGTACAAAAAGCCACTTCTGTTACTGGGGCACAAGTTCGTCGCACCAAAATGCTCAAAGCTCTTGGTGAACAAATTGCAATCGCAAAAGCTATGCAAGCGGGAGCACCGCCTGTCATCACCAAGCTGCGTAGCGTTACAAGCGAAACGGGCGAACGCAAACTCGTTGAATCCAACAAACGTGTGAAGCAGTGGTGGTTTGCTACTGACAACGGCAAATTGGCAATCAACGTCCGTTACGGGGCACGCATGCTTGAATTGGCAAAGGGCAAATTTGCAATTGAAGTTGCCAGCGAGAAAGAACTGGTGCCGACACTCGAAGCACTCAAGACCATTGCAGCAAGCGGCGAGCTGGATGCCGCGATTGAATCCGCATCTATCAAGCTGCGTGAAGGCTTCGGCAAGTAAATGGACTTTGGGTATGCACTCAGCATGATGCTGGGTGCTGCTTTCCATTCAGCAACAGTAGCGTCTTTTTGAAAAACTATGACCTACGAACTGCAAACATCTCCAACCACTTTCATCGACACACGCGTTAGTCGCCGCGTCAACATTAAAGGCATCGAGTTCCCCGAAGACCTGCTTGCCGAATTAATTGCTGGGCATTTGGCATCGAAAGGCTCCGTCAGCAAACCCACGTTTGCAACAGCTTTTGAAATTTACATGCGTGAAAGCAATGCGCCAGCTCGCCGCAAGTTTGCTGAGAATGCCACCCGCAACTTCAACTACTTCCAAGCCCAATTCGGCGACTTGTATTTAGATGAGATTCGACATGTACACGGCACTCAATTTCGTGATGCCCAAATTGCTCGTGGACTGAATCCCACAAGCGTCCGTAAACAGTTCGCAACACTTAACGCTGTACTGAATCTCGCGTTTCGACACTTGGACATTGACCGCTTAAGTCCGTTCCGTGCAATGTACATACATGGCGTTGGTGAAGTTAAGCGTCACATGCAAACCATTACTCCTGATTTGCTTGAAGCGGTCAAACGCCGCTTGCTTTGTCACGATGCGCCCTATCGACTTATTGGGCTGATTCAACTCAATACCGGACTACGCCTGTCCGAGCCTATCTTTGCAAGGCTTGAGGTTTGTGTGCTTGACCATGAAATACCGCATTTATGGGTTCGTAAAAATGCACTGTCCGACCGCAAAACCAAATCCAGCATTCGCTGCGTACCGCTTGTCGGCGTTTCCTTGACCGCAGCAAGAAAGCTGCATGCACTAGCCCTTGAAGAAGGTAGTGAATGGTTTGTGCCGCATTACGCACGCTACAACGGCAGCACGACTTGCTCTGCAACGATGAACAAGTGTTTGCTTGATTTGCAATTTAGAACGCACATGTTCCGTCATGCATTAATTGACAGGATGAAAGCTTGCAATGACATTCCGACCCGACTTGCTGAAAGCATTACAGGACACCACAGCGGTGGCTCGGAGTTCAATAGCTACGGTACTGTGGGCTACACACTAGAGCAGAAGTTGGCAGTCATAAAACGGGTTGAGATTTAATCCGCCAGCGCCAGCAAGGCTACTAAAACAGCGTCTACAAGCGTCCAGTAGCCTTCCTAGTGTGTTGCCATTAACCGCCCATCAAACACGCTGCTACAGCCCCAAAAAACCGCTTCATGCATGCCGCAAAAGAAGTTGCAAGTGAGCTAGCTTTTCCGTCGCACAGTGCTGCTACAAAACCTGCTTGGGGCGCAAACAAAAACGGCACCGATGAGGTGCCGAATACATGCCAGTAAATTGTGTTGGGGTTGGTGCGTTACTTAAGTAACGCTACGCTTGCAGCTGTCGCACAGAGTAAAACACACCGTTTTTGCATCGTGCTGCAAGTGGCATAAATGCTAGTTTTTAGCCGCAAAGTATGCTTTTTCAATCCGCTGCTCTACCAACTGAGCTACCGGGCCGAGAAAAAGATTGTAGCACAGTACCAGCGATCAGCTGGCGCGTTTGGCCTTGGAAAGATCAACGCCGAGCTGCTTGAGCTTGCGATACA
>Ga0228701_1001060_pt1 | contig 19670 bp, 16 predicted proteins | sample McNCre117_Aug_MG_2_FD_178017 | JGI IMG/M metagenome (GOLD analysis project Ga0228701, IMG submission 178017) | Freshwater microbial communities from McNutts Creek, Athens, Georgia, United States - 11-17_Aug_MG | ecosystem: Environmental > Aquatic > Freshwater > Creek | place: USA: Georgia...
CAATGCACGGCAACGGCATCACCACCAAGAACGGCTACAAGAGCCGTCGCTTCGATGACGTTATGGACGAGGTTCGTGGCTTCTTCGAGGTTCACAAGGCTGCCGGCACCTTCCCTGGTGGTATCCACATCGAGCTAACCGGCGACGACGTTGCCGAGTGCCTGGGTGGTTCCGACGTGATTGATGAGGCCGCGCTGGAAGAGCGTTACGAGTCGCTCTGCGACCCACGCCTAAACCACATGCAGTCGCTAGAGCTGTCTTTCCTGGTTTCGGAGATGCTGGCCAACCGCAAGTAGTTTCAAAGTAAAAGCCCCGGTCCGTTATGCGCGTGGCCGGGGCTTTTTGCCTGCCAAAGTTCTTTGGGCTGGGCTACTTCTTATTGCTGATGGTAACCGTGGTGCCTCGCTTGATAACGGTTCCGGCGGCAACGCTTACGCTGCGCACCTTGGCCACGCCCCAGTTTGCCTGCAGCTGATCGGTGTTCACGTAGACCTGTAGGCCAAGGTTCTCAAGGGCAAGCTTGGTGGCGGCCAGGGTTTCGCCCAGCATGTTTGGCATAACCACCGTGGTTGCGCCCTTAGACATGATCAGCACCACGCTGCCGCCAACCGGAAGTGGTGTGGTGGTCACCTCAACACGGATGGCTTTGCCGGCCGGCTGGGCATCCGAGTATTCGAGGGTGCTGGCCGAAACCTTGATGCCGGCGGCCTGCAGCTGGTTAGTTGCGGTGGCCTGGTCGGCTCCGGCCACGTTGGGAATTGGCCCCAGCGATACCTGCAGCGGAATGGCCGAGCCCAGGGCGATCGGCTTGCCATCGCTGCCCGGGTAGTCGAATACGGTGCCCTTGGCGCCGGTTGAGAAGAACTGGCTGTTGGTGCCGGCTGCAAATCCGGCCGAGGCTAGTTTTGCGGTTGCCTGGGCCACGGTTAGACCTGCCAACGAAGGAACCGCCTTCAGCTCGGGGCCATCGGAGACCCAGAGGGTGATTGCCGCCCCGCGCCAGAACAGCTGGCCCGCACCCGGCTGGGTTCGGGTTACCAATCCGGCGCTGACGGTCTTGGAGAACTCGTGCTCAACGGTGATGTTGGCGGCGTAGGGGCGCAGGGTTTCTTGGGCGCTCGATAGCGAGCTCGATGTCAGGTTTGGCAGTGCGGTGAGGCCACCCGGGCCAGAGCCAAACCACCAGCCGGCGCCAAGCGAAAGCAGGGTGAAGGCGGTGATGGCGAGGGCAATCCACTTTCCGTTTTTGCGGCGTCGGTTGCCTAGTTCCTCTAGCGGACTCAGCGGCGGCTCAAGATCACCAGCCGAAATGACCGTGGTGGCATTCCCTCCCGAACCCGCGCCACCGGCCAAGACCTGGGTTGAGTTGGCGTCGAGGTCGCTGGCACCGAAGGGCGCAAAACCACTTGTCTCGTCACTTATGACCGCGGTGGCATCGGTGCTTGGGAAGTTGATGATGGCCGTTGAGTCCACCGGAATGACGGTGGTGGCGGCAACCTGAGCAAACTGGGGGAGGTCTAGGCGGCTGGTGGCGCCCCTGCCAGCCTTTAGCTCGGTTCGTACCCGCTGGGTAACTTCTAGCAGCACCTGGGCGTTGGCAGGGCGGTGCTCGGGGGCCTTGGCGGTTGCCCAGAGTACAAGCTCGTCCACAATCGGTGGCACCGATGGCTCAATCAACGAAGGCGCGGCCACGCCCACTGCGGTGTGCTGGTGCGCGATGTGCGCAATCTCGTTACCCTTGAAGGGCTGCTGACCGGTGAGGAATTCGTAGAGCATGATGCCCAGCGCATAGACATCGCTGCGAGCATCGGCGACGCCTCGGGTAATGAGTTCGGGGGAGAGGTAGGCGATGGTTCCCACCAGGGTGCCGGTATTGGTGTTGGCATCGATGTCGCGGGCTAGGCCAAAGTCGCCCAGTTTGATGCGGCCATCATCGGCCAGGAATACGTTTTCAGGCTTTAGGTCGCGGTGAAGCACTCCGGCTCGGTGAGCGGCTGCCAGGCCCTGTGCCACGGCGTCGAAGAGCTCGAGGGCGCGCCCGGGTTGCAGTTTGCCGAACGTGTCTAGGGCATCACGCAGGGTCATCCCAGCCACGTATTCCATCACCAGGAAGGTGGTGCTGCCATCGGTGCCCTGATCAAACACGTTGACCAGGTTTGGGTGGCTCAACCTTGCGGCGGTCTTTGCCTCACGGATGAACTTGGCGCGGAACGAAGGATTCTCCGCCAGGTGTGGGTAGATAACCTTTACGGCAACCTGGCGGTCTAGGCGCTCATCGGTGGCCAAATAGACGTCTGCCATTCCGCCACGAGCCAGCAGTCGCTCAATTCGATAGCGATCGGCAAGCAGGGTGTTGACCAGCGACAAAGGGCGTCCTTTTGGGATTAAAGCGGTGTTCTAAGGTCAAGATTAGTTTTGGTGAGGCGCAATGTGTGGCAATCTTGATGTGTGCCAGAAGTATTTGCCAACGTAGCTTGGCTAACCATCCCAGATGTAGCAGAGATTCTCGACCTTCCATTGGGCAAGGTTCATCGCCTAATCGAAGACCACTTCCTTGTGGAAACCCGCATCGATGGTGTTCGCAAGGTCCCAGCCGATGCCATTCAAGATGGCGAGCCGCTGGCCAGCCTTCGCGGCACCCTCTACGTTTTGTTCGATGCTGGTTACAGCACCGACGAGGCTCTGGAGTGGCTATACACCGAAGAGGAGTCGCTTGGCACCACGCCAATGGCCGCTCTGGTTTCGGGCAAGAAGGCTCCAGTTCGCCGAGCCGCTCAGGCGCTGCTCTAAGACTTTTTCGCCAAAGCTATGCCTAGGGCAATGCGCCCTAGGTTGCTGCTGGCCAAGCCTTTAGCTGTCGCGCTGAATTACCTTTAGCGCCAGCTGTCGCAGCTGCTCTTTACCCGCAGCGCCAATCTCAAGCTCGCTAAGCGCCTCTAGGGCCTGGTTTGCCAAGTCCTCAATCATGCGTTCGGTCTTTTGAAGTGCGCCGCAGCCAACGATGGTCTGCTGGAGGAACTTGATCTGATCGGCATCCAGCGAACGGCTGGTGAGCATCTCATCGAAGACACGTCCTACCGAGCTGTTGAGTGTCTCGCGGGTTAGGCCAACCAGAACGGTTCGCTTACCCTCGCGCAGGTCGTCTCCGGCTGGCTTACCGGTCACCGATGGATCTCCGAAGACGCCCAGAATGTCATCGCGTAGCTGGAAGGCCATGCCAAGTGGCACACCGAATGCGCTGAAGCCTCTAAGCAGTTCGGCATCCGCACCAGCGAAGGCGGCACCAATCAACAGCGGTGCCTCGATGGAATACTTTGCGGTCTTGTAGAGCATCACTCGGTTGGCACGGCCAACGGCCTCGTGCGGCGGACGGGTCATGGCCGCGTTCTCTTCCAGAACATCGAGGTACTGACCGGCCATCACCTCGATACGCATTTTGGCAAATTCGACGCGGCAGGCCTCGCGAATGATTTCGTTTGGAGCCAGCGCTAGGGCGCGGCTGAAGAGCTCGGTGCTCCAAGAAAGCAGCAGGTCACCAACCAGAATTCCACCGGCAACACCAAAGCGTTCGGGTGAACCCGCGTAGTGCTCGTCGCGGTGCAGGCCCTCAAAGCGCTTGTGCACGGCAGGCATGCCACGGCGGGTGTCGGAGTTGTCCAGAATGTCATCGTGCACCAAGGCGGCGGCGTGGAACATCTCCAGTGCGCTGGTGATGCCCACCATTGCCTCCGAAGAGTTGGCGAGGGCATCGGGGCTCTGCTTGGTGTCTGAAACCGGTAGCGTGCTTGCCCAGGCCCAGTAGGTGAAGAGTGCGCGGAAACGCTTGCCACCGCTCATCAACGACTTGCTGAAGTTGAGGATGGGGGCTAGATCCTGCGAAATCGACTGAAATTCGGTTTGCTTGGCATCGCAAAATTCATCGAGTTGTTCTTGGATTAGCCCCAGCAGGTTGGCGGATTCGCTCATGCAAACTAGCGTAGTTGGGGTGGCCCTTGTTGAAGTGCCGCAGCCGCCTTAATATCGAGTTGAGGCGAGATATCGGGTTGAAGCCTGATACCGAGACGAAACGAGGTGGCCATGAGTCTGTCAGAACGCGAACGCAAGGTTCTTGAAGAGATGGAGCGTGGCCTTTACGCCGAGGACGCCGACTTGGCCAAGCGTTTTCGCCAGGTTGCCGATCAGTCGCCGCAGCGCAAGCGTCAGCGCAACACAGCGAGGTTGCTCGCCGGAGCGTTGGTTGCCGTGGGTGGCCTGATGGTGATCCTCACCGGTGCCATGGTTCACTATCCGCTGATTGGCGTGGCGGGCTTTGCCATGACGCTTACCGGTTTGGTCATCGCCAGCACCGGTTCGCTGGTAAAGCCAGGCTCACCCGCAGGTGGCTCTGGGGATGCCAGTTCGGCTAAGCAGGCCAAGGGCGCTCGCCGAGGCCTCATGCAACTTTTTGAAGACCGCTGGGACGACCGCCTAAACGGCCGATAGTTCTCTAGCCGCAAGTTCTCCACTTTCCACCACAAGCTACCGCTCGGATTTTCCGGGCGGTACTTTTTTGCCCAAATCCACTCCGAATTAAGCCATTTTCGCCCTTTTTCGGTGCTTTTCCTGGATTTTTCCTCCACCGCCAAATATCCGCGACACGACGGGAAATTATCTAAATAATTTTCGCAAAATGCCTTGCAATTCCGGGCTTCGTGGTGCAAAGTGGGGTAAAGTGGAGTATATAGGCTCAACGAGGTGTTCAGAAAGGGGAATCGCATGCTGCTAGGCACTCACTCCCCACGCCTCGATGAAAAGGGCCGCATTATTCTTCCCGCCAAATTCCGCGATGAATTCGCCGGCGGACTCGTCATTACCCGCGGTCAAGACCGCTGCCTCTATGTCTTCAGCGCCAAAGAATTTGAAGAGCTGAACGACCGCATTCGTCAGGCACCAATCTCCAGCAAGGCTGCACGCGATTTCCTGCGCAGCCTGCTAAGCGGTGCCACCGATGAAGTGCCAGACAAGCAGGGCCGTGTAACTATCCCGGCGATGCTGCGTGACTACGCAGGCCTCGACCGTGATCTGGCTGTAATCGGTATGGGCAACCGCGCCGAAATCTGGGATGCATCTGCATGGAACCAGAGCCAGGCCGAACGTGACGCTTCCTTCTCCGAAATCGCGGAGGAGGTGATTCCGGGGCTCTTCTAGAGCCTTTGGTTTGGTCTTTATCCGTTTGAGAATCTGACGATCTTCCCCTTCGCCAGAAGCCAAACGGATGAGGATCCAGCTAAAGTCCTGGAAATCCGGATTCCTATGGCAAAGCCAATCGACCAGATTCACGCCCCGGTGATGCTAGAACGCTGCATCGAGGTTTTGGGCGAGTCCCTTGAGGGCAAGCCGGCCGTGATGATCGACGGCACCCTTGGCCTGGGCGGCCACAGCGAAGCCTTCCTTGAGCGCTTCCCACAGTTGACCCTCATCGGAATCGACCGCGACACCAACGCGCTGCGCCTTGCTGGCGAACGACTAGCCCGATTCAAGGACCGCATTCACCTGGTGCACGCCGTCTACGACGAAATCGCTGAGGTCCTCGAAGACCTAGACATCGATGGCGTTGACGCCATTTTGCTGGACCTTGGTGTTTCATCGATGCAGCTGGACGAAGCCGACCGCGGCTTTGCCTACTCGTACGAGGCTCCGCTGGACATGCGCATGGACACCAGCCGTGGCATCACTGCGGCCGAGGTTGTCAACAGCTACAGCGAAGCCGACCTGGCCCGCATCTTCAAGGAATACGGCGAAGAGCGCTACGCCAAGCCGGTTGCCAAGGCCATCGTTGCCGCTCGTGCCACCAAGCCTTTCGTAAACAGCACCGACCTAACCGCCCTAATCGCCAAGGTGATTCCGTTCATCCCGGGTAAGTCTTCGGGCCACCCAGCAAAGCGCGTTTTCCAGGCGCTGCGCATCGAGGTAAACGGCGAACTTGAGGTGCTCACCCGCACCATGCCGGCCGCAATTGAGGCTCTCAACATCGGTGGCCGCATTTTGGTGCTGGCCTACCACTCGCTTGAAGACCGAATTGCCAAGCAGGCGTTGGCCGCAGCAAGCACCTCGTCGGCCCCAATCGACCTGCCAATTGAGCTTCCAGAGCACGCTCCAATCCTCAAGCTGGTAGTCAAGGGCGCCGAGCAGGCTTCAGAATCTGAAATCCAAGAAAACCCAAGAGCGGCATCGGTGCGTTTGCGTGCTGCTCAGAAAATCAGGAATGCCGCATGAGTGCTGTACTAAACACCAAGCCAGCTCGTCCAAGCTTCTCGGTCTTGGAGGGTCTGCGTCAGGCGCCGGCACGTCGTGCCAACCCGCGCCTGTTCATCGCTGCAACCATTGTCATCGGTGCACTTGCCATCGGCCTCAGCAACCTCATGCTAAACATCGCAACCAGCCAGGGCGTTTACGAGCTGGCTCACCTCAAGAACGAGAAGAAGGAACTGGCCCTAAACACCCAGATCCTTGGCACTCAGGTGGCTTCGCTTTCGAGTGACCAGAACCTAGCCGACGCGGCACACGCCCTGGGCATGGTTAGCAACACCAACCCGGTCTTCATCGATGTGGCTGCTCAGAAGGTTTACGGCAAGCCAATGGCCGCTGTGAACAGCACCGCAGCGCGTATTTCGGGCAACCTGATCAAGAACTCGCTCCTCACCTCCAAGACCACGTCGGCCTCGCTTCAGGCGGCCCTCGCGGCAGAAAAAGCTTCGGCAACCGCAAAGGTTTCCGCAACAGATGTCGCCACCGGTAGTTTCACTGCCGCATCGTCAACCAAGCCAGCCACAGTTGCTAGCAACTCGGGCTGGACGACTGCAAGCAGTGGGTATGTCGGTGGCGCAAAATCTTCTTCATCGCAGGTAAGTTTGGCTGGAAGCGGTATTCCCGCAGCACCAACCCACTAGTGGCCAAATCGGCATTATTGGCTTAGTTTTTCGGCAGTTTGGATGGGCTTATGTTCGGCGGTAATTCCATCGAGGCTCGTCGCCTAAGGGGTCTTTCCGCGCTCATCGCGGTGGTCTTCGTTCTATTCGGTGGCCGTCTGGTTTGGTACCAGGTCATCGATGCCAACGCCATCAATAAGGTTTCCTTCGAGAAGCGCGCAATCAGCGATGTGATTCCGGCTATCCGCGGCAACATCGTGGACGCAAACGGCAAGATTTTGGCTACCACCGTTTTGGCCTACGACGTAAACGTGGACCCAACCATGGTGGCTCCCTTCAACCGCCAGGTAAACGGAGCCGACACCACCATCTCGGTGCAGCAGGCCACCCAGGAAATCGCCGGTATCGTGCGAATGGATCCGCTGCTGGTTGGCCAGAAGCTAATCGGTACCTCGCACTACTCCAACATCATCAAGCAGGTGAGTGGCACCCAGTACCGCCACCTGCAGGCCCTCAACATTCCGTGGTTGTTCTTCCAAACCGTGCCTAAGCGCGTCTATCCAAACGGCGCCCTTGCCGGCAACCTGCTGGGCTTTGTCAGCAAGGACGGCATCCCGCTTGAGGGCCTGGAGTACTCGGCCAACAAGTGCCTGGCCGGTGTGGACGGCAAAGAGACCTACGAGCGCGGTGTGGACGGAATCAAGATTCCGACCAGCACCCAGATCACCACTCAGCCTAAAAACGGCGGAACCCTGCAGCTGAGCATCAACAGCGACCTGCAGTACTACGCCCAGCAGGTAATGGCACACTACGTGACCAGTGAGCGCGCCGACTGGGGTAGCGCAATCGTGATCGAGGCCAAGACCGGCAAGGTTCTCACCGCGGCCGAGTTCCCAAGCGTTGATCCAAACAACTACAGCGCCTCCAACGCGGCCGATCGCCGTTCTCGCGTATTCCAGGCCACCTTTGAACCGGGTTCCACGCTAAAGACCGTTACCGCCGCCACCGCCATCGACCAGGGCGTGGCCACTCCGCTCACTCAGGTGATTGCGCCTCAGACCACCCAGGTGGCCGGCGGCTACAACATCAGCGACAGCCACGTGCACCCAACCGAGCACCTAACCCTTACCGGTGTGCTCATCGAGTCCTCCAACACCGGAATCATCCAGGTCGGCAAGCGCGTGCCATACGCCACCCGCTACAACTACTGGCAGAAGTTTGGTTTGGGTCAGCGCACCGCCGTCAACTTTGCCGGTGAGGGTAGTGGTCTGATTCACCAGACCACCGATGGCGTTTCGGTCTTCACCACCATGTTTGGTCAGGCCATGACGGTGACCCCGATGCAGACCGCATTCCTGTACCAGACCATCGCCAACATGGGCGTTCGTCTGTCGCCAGACCTGCTGCTTGGCTGCAAGAACGCCAACGGCACCAGCACCCAGATGGAAAAGCTTGGCGCACCGGTTCGCGTCATCAAGCCATCCACCGCACGTTCGGTGATCTCGATGCTAGAAAACGTTGTTACCCAGCCTGGTGGTGTGGGTCAAACCGCAGCCATCCCGGGTTACCGCATCGGTGGTAAGTCGGGTACCGCTCAGATCGCCAAGGACAACGGCATCGGTTATGTGGCGCTGCACGCCATCTCGTTCATTGGTATGGCACCGGCGGACAACCCACAATACGTTTTGGCCGTCACCATCTACAAGCCGCGCACCGTGAGCAACTCGATTGGTGCCACCCCGGCGTTCAAGGACATTCTGCAGCAGGTGTTGCGCACCTATCGCGTGACCCCAAGCACCACTAAATCGCCTACCATTGCTGCTAAGTGGTAATCATGAAAGAATCCATCCCGCCTATCCTCAGACCCGAGAACGTGGTTCCGGTTGAACTGAGCGCGTTTGCCAGGCACTTTGGGCTGCAGGTAAACCCGCAGCTAAAGATAAATCTCACCGGCATCAGCATGAACACCAACGATCTTCGCCAGGGCGATCTCTTTGTTGCCATGCCGGGTCTTAAGGCTCACGGTGCCCAGTTTGTAAACAAAGCCGTTGCCGCGGGTGCGGTTGCCGTGGTTACCGATGCCGCCGGACAGGACATCATCCTGGGGGAGGACCCCAACTTCGGTTTGCCGATTCTGCTGCTGGAGAGCCCGCGCCAGCGCCTGGGAGAGCTGGCGGCCTACGTCTATGGAAACGTGGCCGGCAATCTGCCGCGCATCTTTGGCACCACCGGCACTAACGGCAAGACCTCAACCTCCTACCTGCTTGAGGCACTGCTTCGCCAGCTGGGCGAGGTTACCGGACTCACCTCCACCGCCGAGCGTCACATCGCGGGCGAGGTCATTGTCAGCAGACTGACCACCCCGGAGTCCACCGAGATGCAGGCCCTGATTGCCCGCATGCGCGAACGCGGAGTCACCAGCGTTGCCATCGAGGTTTCGGCTCAGGCCCTCAGTCAGCTGCGCGTGGACGGCATTCACTTCGACGTAGTTGGTTTCACCAACCTCAGTCACGATCACTTCGACGACTATCCAGACTTCGCCACCTATCTAAAGGCAAAGGTGGCGCTGTTCACTCCAGAGCGCGCAACCAGGGGAGTGGTTTCCCTAGATTCCAGCTTCGGTGCCGATTTTGTGGCCGCCAGCAAGATTCCGGTTGTCACGATCAGCAGCAATCCGGCAGTAACTGCCGACTGGCAGGTAACGGTGACCGAGCAGACCACCACGCACACCGGTTTTGAGCTGGATGGGCCAAACGGCGAACACATCGAAAGTCACGTTCCGTTGATCGGTGCCCACATGGCCGCAAACGGTGCCCTCGCTATTGTCATGGCAATCGAGGCCGGTTTCGACTGGCGACTGGTGGCAGATCGCGTTGCCTCCGGCATCAGCGCCTACCTGCCTGGCCGCACCGAACTGGTTAGCAGAGCCACCGGACCAGCGGTTTACGTTGACTTCGGCCACAGCCCAGACGCATTCCTGCACACCCTGCGCAGCCTGCGCGAGGTAACTACCGGCCGACTCTTCATGGTCTTTGGCGCCGATGGCGACCGCGATGCCTCCAAGCGTCCGGACATGGCCAGGGTTGCCGCCGAGAACGCCGATGTTGTGGTCATCACCGATCACCACCCGCGCTTCGAAAACCCGGTGACCATTCGCCGGGCACTTCTGGACGCTGCCAAGTCTGCCCGTCCGGAGGGCGAGCTCTACGAAGTAAGCCCGCCAGAACAGGCCATCCGCAAGGCCGTGGCAATGGCCAAGCCTGGTGACGCCATCCTTTGGGCCGGCCCGGGACATCAGGACTACCGAGACATTCAGGGCAAGCGCACTCCTTACTCGGCACGCGCCGAGGCTAGGGCTGCCCTAAAAGAAAACGGTTGGGCATGATTTCACTTTCACTTGGGCAGATTGCCCAGATGGTTTCCGCCCGTCTCTACCAGCCAACTCAAAAAGACTTCGATATCGCAGATGTGGTGGTGACGGGTTCGGTTGAGACCGACTCCCGTCTGGTTGCCGAGGGTGCTCTCTTTGTGGCTAAGCCAGGCGAGGTAACCGATGGTCACAACTTCGTTGAGGCCGCCAAGCAGCTTGGAGCGGTGGCGGCCATCGTTGAGCACGAACTGAGTTCTGTGGACCTGCCCCAAATCGTGGTTGAAAATGCGGTTGCGGCGCTGGGACAGTTGGCCAAGGCGGTTTTGGCTCAGGTGCGGGCGGAAACCGGCTTGAAGGTTATTGGAATCACCGGCAGCAACGGTAAGACCACCACCAAGAACATGCTTCGTGCCATTCTCAGCCGTGCGGGTAAGACCATTGCACCGATCGAGTCTTACAACAACGAGGTTGGTGCTCCAATCTCGGTGCTCAAGATTGACCGCGAAACCCGATTCTTGGTAGCCGAACTGGGTGCCGGTGGCCCCGGAAGCATCGCCTACCTGGCCGACATCACCAGACCAGATATCGCGGTTGAGTTGAAGGTGGGCATGGCCCACGCCGGCGAATTTGGTGGCATCGAAACCACCGCGGCCATCAAGGCCGAACTCTTGGACTACCTGCCAGCCGATGCGATCGCGGTGTTGAACCTCGACGACAGCTACGTGCGCGAAATGGTTGCCGAGCGCGAGCTGAACAAGGTTTGGTTTGGCACCGCACCCGATGCCGGTTATCAGGCCAGTGGCCATGAGTTGAGCCTGGCCGGCACCTCGTTTAACCTGCGCTGGCCGGAAGACCCGAGCGGCGCAAACACCCAGCGAGTGACCCTGCGCATCCTTGGCGAACACCACGTTATGAACGCCCTGGCCAGCATCGCCGTGGCGGACTCGCTTCAGGTGCCGCGCGCCGAGATCATCGCCGCTTTGGAGCAGTTACCGCTGGCAGAGCGCTGGCGCATGCAGCTGCTGGAGGCACCAAACGGCATCACCGTCATCAACGATGCCTACAACGCCAGCCCCGACAGCACCAAGGCCGCGCTGCAGACCCTGGCTCAGCTTGGCCGAAGCACCGGCCGCCGCACTGTAGCAATCATCGGTGAAATGGCAGAACTTGGCGAGTTTTCGCGCATCGAACACGATGCCATCGGTCGTCTCTGCGTGCGCTTGAATCTTGGGCTTGTCATCGCGATTGGTGCCGGAGCCCACCTGGTCTACATGGGTGCCACCCAAGAGGGCTCCTACGACGGCGAAGCACAATTCTTCGAGAGCGTTGACACGGCTTTGGCTGGTGTCCGTGAAATGCTAAGAAGCGGAGATATCGTTTTGGTGAAATCGTCCAAGAGCGCAAACTTGCGCCACCTTGGTGATGCGTTGGCGGAGGTGAACGCTTGAGAGCTGTACTGGTAGCCGGTGGCGTTGCCCTGGCGTTCAACCTGCTTTTCACCCCGGTTTTCATCTACCTCTTCAAGAAGTGGCAGTGGGGTCAGTTCATTCGTGTGGATGGGCCGCAAAGCCACCACGTGAAGCACGGAACCCCAACCATGGGCGGAATCGTCATCATCATCGGTTCGGTGCTCGGTTACTTTGTGGGCAAGCTGGTAAACGGCGAAACGCCAACGATTAGCGCCTATCTGGTGATCTTCATGATGGTTGGGCTTGGCCTGGTTGGCTTCATCGATGACTTCTTAAAGACCCACAAAAAACGCAACCTGGGCTTGGGTGGCTGGCAAAAGATTGCCGGGCAGACCCTTATTGCCGGTGTATTTGCCCTGCTTTCACTGCAATTCCCCAACGATGACGGGCAGACCCCGGCAACCACCCACTTCTCCATCGTGCGTGATATTTATCGCACCAACTTTGTGGTCAACGGCACCCAGATCGCCAAGATCATCGGCGTCACCCTGTTTGTGGTCTGGATCATCTTCCTGGTTACCTCAACCTCCAACGGCGTAAACATCGCCGATGGTCTGGACGGCCTGGCCACCGGCGCCTCCATCATGGCCATCGGTGCCTACGGCGTCATCGCGTTCTGGAAGTTCAACCAGGCCTGTGGCGGCATCAAGGACCTCAACACCACCAACTGCTACTACACCCGAGACCCGCTAGACCTGGCGGTAATTTCGGCGGCCATCGTTGGTGCGCTAATCGGATTCCTCTGGTTCAACACCTCGCCGGCCCAGATCTTCATGGGCGACACCGGTTCGCTTGGCCTGGGCGGCGCGCTTGCCGCGCTGGGCATCCTCACCCGCGCCGAACTGCTGCTGGTTCTTATCGGTGGCCTGTTTGTGATCGTCACCGGTTCGGTGATCATCCAACGCATCTACTTCAAGCTCACCAAGGGCAAGCGCATCTTCCTGATGAGTCCGCTGCACCATCATTACGAACTCAAGGGCTGGGCCGAGATCACCATTGTGGTTCGCTTCTGGATTATTCAGGGTCTGTGCGTTGCGCTGGGCGTTGGCATCTTCTACCTGGAGTGGCTCAACCGATAGCCCATGAACAAGCTTGAGCACCTCAAATCCTGGCACTCCGACTGGCGCAATCTGCGAGTCGGAGTGATTGGTCTTGGCGTCACCGGTTTCTCGGTGGCAGACACCCTGGCCGAGCTGGGCGTCAACCAACTGGTGATTGCGCCCAAGGCCGAGCCGGACCTGGTGGACATCCTCGACGTTCTGGGCGTGCAGTATCTCCTTGGCGCCGATGCCGAAGCGAAGGCCACCGATGGTGTTCCCGCCCAGCTGGTTGAACTTGAGCCGCAACTGATTGTTACCTCACCTGGCGTTCGTCCGGATTCCCCAATCATCGAGTGGGCAATCTCGCGCGATATCCCAATTTGGACCGACATCGATCTGGCCTGGCGCCTGCGCGACAAGACCCACCGAATTGCCGACTGGATTTGCATCACCGGCACCAACGGCAAGACCACCACCACCCAGCTGACCGAGGCCATGCTGGTTGCCGGTGGCAAGCGCGTGGCTGCCTGCGGCAACATCGGAACCCCTATTTTGGATGCCATCCGCGACCCAGAGGGCTTTGACGCCCTGGTGGTTGAACTCAGCAGTTTCCAGCTGCACTACCTGCACCCGGTTTCACCGCTGGCTAGCGCCGTGCTCAACATCGCCGACGACCACCTGGACTGGCACGGTGGCATGGCCAACTACGCCAAGACCAAGGGCAAGGTTTACGAGAACACTCAGCTGGCTTGCGTCTACAACGTTGCCGACGCCGCCACCCGAACCCTGGTGGAAGACGCCGATGTGGTCGAGGGCGCTCGTGCCATCGGTTTCACCCTCGGTTCGCCTGGTCGTGCCGAAGTTGGTTTCGTCGAAGACATTCTGGTGGATCGAGCCTTCGTGGCTTCCTACGATGAGGCCCTGCCGGTGGCAGACCTCAAGGACATCGGTGCCATCGGTGTAATCACTCCGCACCTATTGGCCAACGTTGCGGCGGCTACCGCACTGGCTCTGGCGGCAGGCGTAGAGCGCCCAAGCATCCGAAACGCCATTAGAAACTTTAAGCTGGATCATCACCGCATCGAACTGGTTGCCGAAGTTGACGGCATCACCTGGATCGACGATTCCAAGGCAACCAACCCGCACGCAACGGCAGCCTCTTTGGCATCCTTCGATTCGGTGGTTTGGATTGTTGGCGGGCTCCTCAAGGGTGTCGACATCACACCGCTGGTTGAAAAGTTTGCCGGCAAGCTGCGGGCCGCCATTGTTGTGGGCGCAGATCGTCAGCCGGTTCTGGCTGCCTTGGCCGCAGCGGCACCAAGCGTGCCGGTGTTTGAGGTAACCACCGAGGACAAGCTACAGGTAATGGCCAGCGCGGTTGATTTTGCAGCCCAGGTGGCAATCTCTGGCGACACGGTTTTGTTGGCGCCAGCGTCGGCCAGCATGGATCAGTTCAAAGACTATGCGGATCGGGGCAACCAGTTTGCCGCCGCTGTATCCGCCTATCTGGCCAAGCGAGAGGGCGAAAATGACTAACGTGACCTCGCTGAAAAACAAGCAGCAGCGTCAGCCGCTGCCGCGCCGAATCTTCGACTTTTACGCCAACGTGTTCCGTGCCCAATCGTTGGAATTCAACATGGTCTTGGGTATCACCATGCTGCTGATGGTGTTTGGCCTAGTCATGGTGCTTTCGGCTTCCAGCATCGTTGCCATTCGCGACAACAACAACGCCTTCTTCATCTTTGGCAAGCAGGTGCTGTTTGCGGTCATCGGCTTCCTAGCACTCAGCCTGGGCTCGGTGATGCCGGTCACGTTCTGGCGCCGAATGGGCTTCCCCATCTTCTTGGGATCGCTGTTCTTGCAGGTTCTAACCTTCGTGCCGGGCATTCGAATTTCGGTGAACGGAAACAACTCCTGGATTCACGTGGGTGCATTCTCGATTCAGCCCGCAGAGTTCCTAAAGATCTCCATGATTCTGCTGATGTCTATCTACTTCGAACGACACCAGGATGGCATGTACCACGATCGCCAGACGGTGTGGAAGGCCTTCGCGCTACCGGCTGCCGGTATGGCTCTGGTGGTTTTTGGTAAGGACCTGGGAACCACCCTGGTTATTGCCATGATTGCCTTTGCCCTGGTCTGGTTGTTCGGTGCCCCCGGATACGCAGTTCGCCTGCCGCTGACCGTGGCCGGCATCGGTGTAGCCATCGCGCTGCTGGGTGGTTCCGTGGTTGGTGGTTCGTCGCGTGTTGGTCGCATCAGTGCCTGGCTTAGCCAGTCCAGCGACACCGCAAACGCCTATGCCTGGCAGAGTCAGCACGGCATCTGGGCGCTTGCCGCCGGTCATCTAACGGGTGTTGGACTTGGTATGTCCAAGCTGAAGTGGTCTTGGATTCCCGAAGTGGATAACGACTACATCTTCGCCATCATCGGCGAAGAGCTTGGTTTGCTGGGTGCGCTCTTCACCATCTTGCTCTTCTTGACTCTGGGCTACTTCCTGGTGCGCATCTCGCTGCGCAGCCAAAGTGTGCTGGGCCGCTCGGTGGTTATGGGTGTGGCCGTTTGGATCACGCTGCAGGCCATGATCAATATCGGCGTTGTGCTGCAGTGGCTGCCGGTGCTTGGTGTTCCGCTGCCACTGATTTCATCGGGTGGTTCATCGCTGATTGCCGGTCTTGCCGGCATCGGCATCTGCCTATCGTTTGAGCGCGAAAACCACGCCATTTTGGACAGCGGTCGCCGGGTTCGAGTTGCCACCGAGAGGCCGGTAAAGCGCCGATGACTCGATTCTTGCTTGCCGGAGGCGGAACCGCCGGCCACGTTAACCCACTGCTGGCTTTGGCTGATGCCATCAAGGCGGAAAACCGACAAGACATGGTCTGGGCGCTGGGCACGGCCGAGGGACTGGAGAGCCGCTTGGTTCCGGAGCGCGGCTTCGAACTTCTTGTTATTCCGAGGCTTCCGTTTCCACGCAGACTGAACCGATCCGCACTCAGCTTCCCAGCTAGGTATCGGGCAGCTGTAAACCGAGTTGTTGGCTATCTGAAGCAACACCAGATTGATGTGGTGGTGGGCTTCGGCGGTTACGCCAGCGCACCTGCCTACACGGCAGCCAAGAAGTTGGGCATCCCTTACGTGATTCACGAGGCCAACGCGCTTCCTGGAATGGCCAATCGGATGGCAGCCAGGGGAGCAGCCGAGGTGGCCGTTGCATTTAGCAACACCAAGCTTCCAAGGGCTGTTTTCGTTGGAATGCCGCTTCGCCGTGAGATTGAGGTTTTGGCCCAGGGGGTCTCCACCGCAGACAAGGTGGCGGCGCGAGCCCACTTTGGCTTGGATGAGAGCACCACAACCCTGCTGGTCACCGGTGGTTCGCTTGGCGCCAAGCGCATCAACGAAACCATCGAGGCGTCCCGCGCCGCCCTGAACGCCGCCGGTATTCAGGTTTTGCACATCGTGGGGGAGCGCAGCGAACTGGAGCCGGTGGCCACCCACGACTACGTGCGCATCAAGTACTGCGATCGCATGGACCTTGCCATCAGCGCCGCCGACTTTGCGGTTTGCCGGGCCGGATCTGCCACGGTGAGTGAATTCACGGCGCTTGGTTTGCCTGCCGTTTACGTGCCCTATCCAGTTGGAAACGGCGAGCAGAAGCACAACGTTGAACACGTGGTGTTCATGGGTGGCGGCCTGCTTTGCCTGGACGCAGATTTCACTCCGCAGTATGTTCAAAGCACCCTGATTCCAACCGTTTCCGACAGCCGTACTCGTAACCAAATGGCACAAAATGCCAAAATATCGGGCGTCTCCGATGGCTCTGCTCGGTTGCTTGGGTTGGTTCGTAGCGTGTTGGCTCCAGCTAAAAGCGCCTAACGCTTAGTCTTTTTACTAGCCAGCAGTGGCCCCAATAGGGCAAAGGATTCACATTGATCAAGCCAGATTTCTCTCAGCCAGTTCCGGTAGACCTGGGCACCGTGCACTTTGTGGGCATCGGTGGTTCTGGAATGAGCGGAATCGCGGCAATGCTGATTGGCCTAGGCCACAAGGTAACCGGTTCTGATCTGCGCGACACCTCCAACGTTGCCGCCCTGCGCAAACTTGGCGCCGAAATCTTTATTGGCCACGATGCCAAGCACCTGGGAAACCCAGACACCGTGGTGGTTACCAGTGCGCTTTGGCCAACCAACCCCGAGTACCTGCTTGCCAAAGAGCGCGGCATTCCGGTTATTCACCGCTCGCAGGCGCTGGCCTACCTCACCGGCAAGAAGCGCGTGATTGCGGTTGCCGGAGCCCACGGCAAGACCACCTCCACCGGCATGATCATCACCGCTCTGCTCAAGCTTGGTGCCGACCCATCGTTTGTTAATGGTGGCGTAATCGCCGACCTCGGAGTTTCTTCGGCCGCCGGAACTGGTGAGCTTTTCGTGATTGAGGCAGACGAGTCAGATGGTTCGTTCTTGCACTACGACACCGCGATGGCGCTGATCACCAACGTGGATCCAGACCACCTCGACCACTACGGAAGCTTGGAGGCCTTTGAGGCCGAGTTTGCCAAGTTTGCCCAGGGCGCCCGCGAGTTTGTGGCAATCAGTGCAGACGACCCAGGTGCGGTGCGTGTCACGGCTCTGCTCACCGATAAGAAGATCCTCACCTTTGGTAAGGCGGCCGGCGCTACCGTGCAGCTGACCCGCATCGATGCCAGCGGACCACAGGTGAACTTCGATGTTTTGGTGAACGGCCAGACACTAAGCGCCCGCCTCGGCATCGCCGGCGAGCACAATGCCGCAAACGCTGCCGGCGCCCTCGCTGTCCTGGTTGGTCTAGGTTACGAGGCTGCTGCTTCGCTGGCCGCAATTGAAACCTTTGGCGGCACCGAACGTCGCTTCGAACTGCACGGCGAGATTCGTGGAGTCAAGGTCTACGACGACTTTGCCCACCACCCAACCGAGGTGGCGGCAGCCCTCAAGGGTGCCCGCGCCGTTGTTGGTGACGGCAAGCTAATTACCGTTTTCCAGCCACACCTCTACTCGCGCACCCGCCTGATGAAGAAGGAATTCGCCGAGGCGCTGGCCGCCAGCGATCAGGTTGTTGTCTTGGACATCTACGCGGCTCGCGAAGATCCGGAGCCTGGCGTAACCGGAGCATTGGTTTCCGATTCCTTCGTCGATAAGTCGAAGGTGCACTACGTTCCGCTCTGGGACGACGCCCCTGCCGTGGCAGCGAGTCTGGCGCACGAGGGCGACTTCATCATCACCATGGGTTGCGGCGACGTCTACCGCATGGTGCCGCAACTACTAAACGCACTCGAGGCCTAGTCTCAGTGAAGCGCCCCAATTCCGCTCCGCGCAGCGTATCTAAGGATCGTCCGGCCAAGGCTGCTCCTCGGGTACCGGCTCAGCCCGCCAAGCCCGCAAAGGCGGCCAAGTTGGCTAAGCCTTTGGCAAAGCCAGCCGCAAGACCAGTTAGGTCGGCGCAGCCGGCAGCACCGGTTGGCAGGGCAACTGGCTCGTTGAGCAATCAGCGGCTAAAGCAGGAGCAGCGCAGGCTTAGCGTTCTGGCCAAAATCGATCGCAAGGAAGCTCGGTCGCGCACTCGCGAGCAGCTCTCTCAGATTCGCCGCTTCACCCAGGCCAACCGCACCCGTCGAATTGTGGCGCTCTCGCTGCTCACCTCGGTGCTGGCACTGGTGGGCTTGGTTCTGGCAACCATGTTCACTCCGATGATGGCGATCGAGTCCATCCAGGTGACGGGCCTACACCGACTAAAGGCAGCCCAAATCCAGGCCGCGGTAAAGGGTCTGATCGGCAAGCCCCTGACCATGGTGGATGAATCGCAGCTGGTGTCGAGGCTGAGCGGCTTTTCACTCATCGAGTCGTTCAATACGGTGAGCTTGCCGCCGCACGTGTTGCAGCTGAACATTCAGGAACGCCAGCCAATCGGTGTGGTTTCCGTCGGTGGCAACAACTACCTCTACGACGCCGCCGGTGTGCAGATTTCGCCCGTTTCCTCGCAGGCCAAGTACCCGGTCATCGAGGTCAATGGCAACCCGGCCCACAGCGCCAACTACCGTGAGGCGGTTGACGTGCTTTTGGCTCTGCCGGCCTCGCTCTACCCAAGCGTCTCGTCCATCCAGGCCACCACCAAGGACGACGTGCGCCTCACTCTGCGTGGTGTTTCCAACCGCCAGATTCTTTGGGGAGATTCGTCGCAGTCGCTGCTGAAGAGCAAGGTCTTGGCCGCACTGATGAAGAACGTCAAGCACACCGCAACGGTTACCTTCGACGTTTCTTCGCCGTCTGCTCCGGCAGTTCGCTACGGCGCCTTCTAGCCCTTAATCAAAGCGGCTTTTGCCGTTTCGGCTGGCCCTGATTGCCGCCGCTAAACAATCCGCAAAATTAAACGCAACACGCCACCGCGCCTGCCCAATTAATTGGCGTTCAGCGTTTACTTTTCTGGCGCAAGTGAAAAAAACTACAAAACATTAAGTTTCATCTTTAACTTGAATGTTTGCAGGTTTTCACCAATAAGTTTTAGGCGCCAAACAAAGGACAAGACATGAGCGATTTCAACAGCAACTACCTGGCTGTAATCAAGGTTGTTGGAGTGGGTGGCGCCGGCGTAAACGCGCTTAACCGCATGATCGATTCCGACCTCCGCGGTGTGGAGTTCGTTGCAATCAACACCGATGCCCAGCAGCTGCTGATGAGCGAGGCTCACGTGAAGCTGGACATTGGTCGCGAGCTAACCCGCGGTCTTGGTGCCGGTGCAGACCCAGAGCTTGGCCGCCAGGCAGCCGAAGACCACGCCGAGGAGATCGAGGCAGCCCTAAAGGGCGCCGACATGGTCTTCGTTGCAGCTGGTGAGGGTGGCGGTACCGGTACCG
>Ga0228701_1001061_pt1 | contig 19654 bp, 18 predicted proteins | sample McNCre117_Aug_MG_2_FD_178017 | JGI IMG/M metagenome (GOLD analysis project Ga0228701, IMG submission 178017) | Freshwater microbial communities from McNutts Creek, Athens, Georgia, United States - 11-17_Aug_MG | ecosystem: Environmental > Aquatic > Freshwater > Creek | place: USA: Georgia...
AGCGGCGGTAACTCGTCCACTGATAATAGGTTCATACGGTGGTTGATCGAGCACCGCTGCAAGCTGGGTACGCCACAGGGTGAGTCTTGTCCACGCAAAGTCAGCATCGCCGGGTGCGTAGCTTCTCGAGAGCTGCGTCAGCGCGGCATCTGAATCTTCATGCTGGTACGCGTCGGTAATTCGTGTTTGCGCGATGCGTCCCAGGGGAGAGAGCGAAACCACCTCGGGAGCCGAATTCGGCCACCACACTACGACGGGCGCGTCGGGCAGCAGCAGACCCGTGACGAGGCCTTGTTCGTCAGAACCTACATCCCCGTAGGCACGCAAGATAATCACCTCGCTAGCGCCGGCATCCCCGCCAACGCGAATTTCAGCATCGAGGCGGTTGGTGATGTGGGTCGACTCTTCGGGAATGGAGAGCACGATAACGCGCATGGGGTGTTCGCGTGACGCTTCATTTGCTGCGGCGATGAGGTCTTCTTCTGCGCCAGGGTTCGTAGCAATGATGAGCGTGAGAACGCGACCGAGTGCCACAGCGCCGCCATCTTCGCGCAACGTAACAAGTTGCTTGGAGATCTTGGTCGTGGTTGTGTCAGGAAGTTCAACAATCATGGTCGTCTCCAAACACGGCCGTCGTGCGCCATTAGTGCGTCAGCGGATGCTGGACCCCAAGTTCCCGGTCGGTAGCCTTCAGGCTGTCCGAGCGTGGTCCAGAATTCTTCGATGGGGTCGAGAATCTTCCAAGAAAGTTCCACCTCTTCGTGGCGTGGGAAGAGCGGAGGTTCGCCCAAGAGCACGTCCAGAATGAGACGTTCGTAGGCCTCCGGGCTCTGTTCTGTAAACGCGTGCCCGTAGCCGAAGTCCATCGTGACATCGCGAACTTGCATTCCTGCGCCAGGCACCTTCGAGCCAAAACGAATTGTGACACCTTCATCTGGTTGAACGCGGATGACGAGGGCATTCTCGCCAAGAGCGGAGGTCTGGTGTTCGGCGAACAAGTACTGCGGGGCACGCTTGAACACGACAGCAATTTCGGTTACGCGGCGCCCCAAACGCTTACCAGCCCGAAGGTAGAAGGGAACGCCAGCCCATCGACGCGTGGCAATGTCGAGTCGCATGGCGGCGTAGGTTTCCGTGGTCGACTGCGGGTTCATCCCGTCTTCTTCGAGGAAGCCCTTGACTTCCTGGCCGCCCTGCCAACCGCTCGTGTACTGCCCGCGTGCGGTGCTGACGCCGAGATCAGCCGGAAGTCGCACTGCGGCGAGAACCTTCTCTTTTTCAGCACGCAAATCATCGGCGTGGAACGAAATGGGCTCTTCCATTGCCGTCAGCGCGAGCAGCTGCAGAAGGTGGTTCTGAATCACATCGCGAGCAGCGCCAATACCGTCGTAGTACCCGGCACGACCACCAACTCCGATATCTTCGGCCATCGTGATCTGCACGTGGTCGACGTGTTGCGCATTCCAGAGCGGCTCGAAGAGCTGGTTGGCAAAGCGCAACGCGAGAATATTCTGCACGGTTTCTTTACCGAGGTAGTGGTCAATTCTAAAGATCGAGTCTGCCGGGAATACCGACTCGACCACATCGTTGAGCTCCCGAGCCGTCTTGAGGTCAGAACCGAACGGTTTCTCGATAACCACGCGACGCCACTCGTTGTCCTGCGGGTCAGCGAGACCAGAGCGGCGAAGCTGCTTGGTCACCTCTGGGAACGAACGCGGGGGAATCGAAAGGTAGAAGGCGTGGTTACCCATGGTTCCGCGCTTGGCGTCAAGATCGGCAATCGTCGTTTTGAGACGATCAAAAGCAGCATCGTCATCAAACGTGCCCTGTACAAAGCGAATGCCCTTAGCGAGCTGTTGCCAGACATCCTCGCGGAATTCCGTACGGGCGTACTGCTTGACCGAATCGTGGACCTCTTGAGCGAAGTCTTCGTCTTTCCATTCCCGTCTGGCGAAACCGACCAAAGCGAATCCGGGGGGTAAAAGACCTCGGTTAGCCAGGTCATAGACCGCCGGCATCAGCTTCTTGCGCGAAAGATCACCGGTGACACCAAAAATGACCAGTGAACACGGGCCAGCGATTCGGTTGAGGCGACGGTCTTCTGCGACGCGCAGGGGATTGTGCGAAGCGGTGATTTCGGCGGGAGCCATGTCGTGAATAGTCCTTAGTTGAATGCTTCAAACAGGGCGAGCAGCGCCTGTGTTCCAGCAGGCAGCGTGAGCGTGAGCACGGGGCGCCCGTGGTCCGCCAGCACCTGTGCGTCACCACTGGCTTGCGCCTGTATGAGTTGCCCGAACGTGAATGGGCGCTCAGGAATCTCAAGGTCGGCGTCTTCGTTCTGCAGAATCTGAATGAAGCAGCCGATTGCCGGCCCACCCTTGTGGTACTGGCCGGTACTGTGCAGGAAGCGCGGGCCCCATCCAAATGTCACCGGACGTGCAGCACGCGCTGCTACCAGGTCTCGAACGCCTGAAACCTGCTCAAGCGTGTCGCGGTCGAGGTATGCCTGAACAGCGATGTAACCGTCGGAGGGCACCGTCTCGAGCAAAGCTGTGACGGCCTCGCGGACAGTTGCAGCGGAGCCCAAGAATTCACCGTGTTGACGCACTTCAATGCCGGCATCGGTGAACGAAGCGGGTGTTGGCGCGGGTCGCTCGTCAAGAAACGCGCGAGCAGCAATCTTTGCGCTCTCGACGTCTGGCTGATCGAAGGGGTTGATCTTCATGAGGTAACCCGCGATTGAAGTCGCGTACTCCCATGCCAGGAACATGGCGCCCAGCGATCCGCTGACCAGGATCTCACCTTCGTGCTTGTCGCGGTGGAGGAGATGGTGTTCGTGCGCGTCATCGACGAGGCGAACAATTTGAAGATCAGGCAAGTTCTCGTTGAGCTCACTCGACACAACGTCAAGAACCACGGGGAGGATGCCCTTGCCGTCTTTACCTGTTGACTCTGCAACGAGCTGTTCCACCCAGTCGGGGAAGCCGACTAGGTGTGTGCCGTCGGTAATGAGGCCCAGTTTGACGTGACCAGAAACAGCCTTCGTGATAGCTGCACCAAGGGCCAGTGTGGGGTTGGCAGGATCGTCGATGGCGAATTCCAGCGCTGCAGCCTCGGCCTCATCAAGGATTTCGGCAATGTCGACACCGGCGAGCCCTGAGGGCACGAGCCCAAATGCGGTCAGGGCGCTAAAGCGACCACCCACGTTCGGGTCGGCGTTGAAGACCCGATAGCCGGCTGAGCGAGCAGACGCGTCGAGCGGTGAGCCTGGGTCGGTAACGATGACGATACGCTCGACCGGGTCAATTCCAAGGTCACGGAATGCCTTTTCGAATACGCGACGTTGGCTGTCCGTTTCGACGGTAGATCCCGACTTGCTCGAAACAACGAGCACGGTGCGCTCCAGTTCAACGAGGGCTGCGGCTACCTGGCCAGGAGCAGTCGAATCAAGGATGGTGAGATCTGCGCCCGCTGTATTGGTGATGACCTCAGGAGCGAGTGAGCTTCCGCCCATTCCGGCGAGGACTACACGGTTAACGCCCTTGGCGTGCAGTTGTGAGCGCAACAGGACGATCTCATCAACGAGTGCACGTGAGTCGAACGCAGACTGCACCCAACTGAGACGAATCGATGCTTCGGCCTCGGCGGCCTTGCCCCACAGCGTGGGGTCCTGGTCGGTAATGCGTGAGGCCACGAAGTCGGCGGTCAGCACCGGGACAAACTCGTTGGCGGCCTTTTCGGCCGCTCCCGAAAGATGGATACGAATGCTCATCGTGCGCCTGCCAATGCTGTTGAAACGGTTTCGAGAAGCTCTCCCCACGAAACAATAAATTTGTCTACGCCTTCAGTTTCAAGAACGTTCGTCACGTCCTCGAAGTCAATGCCGACTGCCGCGAGGTCAGCGAACAGCTTGTGAGCCGACGCGTATTCGTTCGTGATGGTGTCGCCGGTCACAACCCCGTGGTCAGCTAGAGCCTGGAGGGTCTTCTCGGGCATGGTGTTGACCAAACTAGGAGCCACAAGCTCCGTGACATACATGGTGTCAGGAAGGGCTGGGTCTTTTACGCCAGTGGATGCCCAGAGCGGGCGTTGCGGGTTCGCTCCGTTGGCGAGCAACGAAACCGCGCGTTCTGTTGCGAACTTCTTCTCGAACAGTTCATAAGCCATACGCGCATTCGCCACCCCAGCCTGACCGGTCAGTGCGAGAGCCTCGGGAGTACCGAGTGACTTCAAGCGGGCATCGAGCTCGGTGTCAACGCGAGAAACGAAGAACGAAGCGACCGAGTGAATTGTCGACAAGTCGATGCCGGCTGCCTGAGCCTTCTCGAGACCAGCGATAAACGCGTCGACAACAGCCTCGTAACGCTCGAGGGAGAAGATGAGGGTCACGTTGACGCTGATGCCGGCGGCAATAACTGCGGTAATCGCTTCGAGACCAGCGAGGGTCGCGGGAATCTTGATGAGTGCATTGGGCTTGTTTACCTTTGCCCAGAGTTTCTTCGCCTCGTCGATAGTGCCGACCGTGTCGTGGGCGAGGGTAGGGGAGACCTCGATAGAAACACGACCATCAACACCGTGGGTGGCGTCATAAATCGGACGGAAAATGTCGCAGGCCTGAGCAACGTCTTGGGTTGTGATCTCAAATACAGCGTCTTCAGCGCCGATTCCGGTTGGTGCTAGTTGCGCGACCTGGGCAGCGTAGGAGGCTCCATCGGTCAGTGCCGCCGCAAAGATCGACGGGTTGGTGGTGACGCCCACGACGTTGACGTCGGCAATCAGCGAAGCCAGGTTGCCTGAAGTGATGCGGTCACGCGAGAGGTCGTCGAGCCAAATGCTGACGCCTGCATTGGATAGAGCTTGGGTGGATGCGTTGGACATGTACGGCCTTTCCGGCGCTAGATGCGACCGAGTGAGTTTTTGGCGGCAGCGACCACGTTTTCTGTGGTGATGCCGAACTGAGTGAACAGAGTTTGGTAGTCCGCCGATGCACCGAAGTGGTTGATGCCAATTGATGCTCCGGCGTCACCGACGATGCCCCGCCATCCGTCGGTCACGCCCGCCTCCACGCTTACGCGAGCGCGAACGCTTGATGGCAAAACGGATTCTTTGTAGTCCTCAGACTGCTCGTCGAACCACTCGATGCACGGAACGCTAATAACTCGAGCGCCGATTCCTTCGGACGCGAGTTGTGTGCGTGCTTCAACGGCGAGCTGAACCTCGCTACCGGTGGCAATGAGTAGTACATCTACTTGGTCGTTGGGTGCTTCGGCGAGCACATAAGCGCCACGTGCGACGCCATCAGCATGTGCAAACTCATCAGCACTGGCAGAACCCGCGCCTCGAGCGAACACGGGAAGGTTCTGACGCGAGAGCGCGATGCCTGCTGGGCGATGCGTGCGTTCCAAAATTGTGCGCCAGGCAACAGCCGTTTCGTTGGCGTCAGCAGGGCGAACAACGTCGAAGTCCGGAATCATGCGGAGTGACGCCAGTTGTTCAATCGGTTGGTGTGTGGGTCCATCTTCGCCGAGGGCCACCGAGTCGTGGGTCCACACGAAGATCGAAGGCACCCGCATGAGAGCGGCCAGGCGAACAGCCGGACGCATGTAGTCACTGAAAATCAGGAAGGTGCCACCAAACGGTCGCGTTTTGCCGTGCAGAGCAATTCCGTTCACGATCGCGCCCATGGCGTGCTCGCGAATACCGAAGTGCAGCACACGACCGTACTGATCGCCTGTCCATTCGTGCGTTGACCACTGCGGTGGAACGAATGACTTAGCGTCGGCAATCGTGGTCAAGTTGGACTCAGCGAGGTCTGCTGAACCACCCCAGAATTCAGGCAGTACTTTGGCAAAAGCATTGATGGACTTGCCCGATGCAGCACGAGTCGAAATTGAGGTGCCGCCTTCGAAAACAGGCGTTGCCTTAGCGAAGTCCTCAGGGAGTTGCCCCGCCTCGAGCCGATCGAGCAGAACCTTGCGGTCTGGGTTGCTTGCAGCCCAGGCATCAAAACCAATTTGCCACTCGGCACGAGCCGCTGCGCCCGCCGCGATAGCGCCACGAGTGTGTGCGATGACATTGGCGTCGACCTCGAAGGTCTTTTCCGGGTCAAAACCGAGAACTTCCTTGAGGGCAGCCAATTCAGCGCCACCAAGAGCCGAACCGTGGATCTTTCCCGAGTTCTGCTTCGTGGGCGAGGGCCAGCCGATGACGGTCTTGAGGATGATGAGCGAGGGCTTGTCGGTTACGGTCTTCGCACGCTCGATAGCAGCGTTGAGCGCCTGAACGTCTTCGATGTACTCGCCGGTCTTCTTCCAGTCAACAGTCACCACATCCCAGCCGTATGAGGCATAGCGATCAGCAACGCTCTCGGTAAAGGCGATGTTGGTGTCGTCTTCGATGGAAATTTGGTTCGAGTCGTAGATAGCGATGAGGTTGCCCAGTTGCTGGTGTCCAGCAAGCGAGGATGCCTCAGCAGTAACGCCTTCTTGCATGTCGCCATCGCCGGCGATGACATACACGAAGTGATCGAAGGGGCTGGTACCGGCAGCTGCCTGCGGGTCGAAAAGTCCGCGTTCGTAACGAGCCGCGTAGGCGAAACCAACCGCACTGGCTAGACCTTGTCCGAGAGGTCCAGTCGTAATTTCAACGCCCTTGGTGTGGCCGTACTCGGGGTGGCCGGGAGTGAGCGAGCCCCACGTGCGCAGCGCCTTGAGGTCATCAAGTTCGAGGCCGTAGCCGTTGAGATAGAGCTGAACGTACTGTGTCAGCGAGCTGTGTCCTACCGAAAGGATAAAGCGGTCGCGGCCAATCCACTGGTCGTCGAGGGGGTCGCGACGCATGACCTTGTTGAAGAGCAGGTAGGCGACGGGAGCGAGACTGATCGCGGTGCCCGGGTGCCCGTTACCGACCTTTTCTACGGCATCCGCTGCGAGCACGCGGGCGGTGTCTACAGCGCGGTTGTCAAGATCATTCCAGAGCAAATCGGACATGCGTTTATCGTCGTCTTTCGGTTGAGACGGGCCTCATATCGCGGGCTACGATAAGCGTGAAACCGTCGCCAAATGCCTGGCGGCACCCCTTGAGTATAGCGGGGCGTGCCACCGCTCCTTCGGGTCAGCGAAGCCTATGTTTCGCATTTAGACTGGGAGAAAATCGCTTCACGAAAGCACACGAGTGACACTGACTTCAGACAGCCCCCGCGACGCCATTCGCGTCGGGTTTCGGCGCAAAGCGCGCGCGTACTTCGCGCTCACAAAGCCTCGTGTCATGGAGCTACTTCTTGCCGTGACCATTCCGACCATGTTTTTGGCTCAGCGTGGAGTTCCTTCGCTCTGGCTCGTTCTCATCACCTTGGTTGGTGGCGCACTGAGTGCTGGTTCAGCCGGCGCCTTCAACTGTTACATCGATCGCGACATCGATAGAAAGATGCGTCGCACGGAGGGGCGCCCACTCGTTACCGGCGAGGTCTCCGACCGTGAGGCGCTTATCTTCGCGTGGGTGCTCGCAATCGTTAGCACGGGCATCTTTGCTGTTTTTACCAACCTGCTGGCCACGACGCTGTCGGCCGCCGCCATTGCTTTCTACGTACTGATTTATAGCCTTCTACTGAAGCGCCGCACGCCGCAGAACATCGTTTGGGGCGGCGCTGCTGGTGGCTTCCCGGTGCTTATCGGTTGGGCTGTTGTAACAAATTCACTGAGTTGGACGCCTGCGGTGCTCTTCCTCATCATCTTCTTGTGGACGCCGCCGCACTATTGGCCACTCTCGTGGCGGTATCGTGCTGATTATCGCGAAGCAGGAATTCCCATGCTGACGGTGGTGCGCGGTCGTGTCACAGTTGGTCTGCAGATTGTGCTGTATGCCTGGGCCACAGTTGTGGCGTCTCTTCTTCTGGTTGTGGTTGCACCAATGACAGTCCTCTATGCGTTCGTCGCTTTAGTCGCGGGCGTGTGGTTCCTCGTCGAAAGCCATCGTTTGTATGCGCGTGCGATTCGACATAGCGATCCGGCGCCGATGAAGCTGTTCCACTTGTCTAACGCGTACTTGACGCTTATCTTCCTGATGATCGCTATCGACGCCCTTTTGCCGTTGCCGCGCTTCTTCTAAGCGGATGCGCGGGTCAGTCTGACTCGGTAAACAACGTGTGTTGTCGTAGCAGCGACCAGGCATGCCAGCAGCATGTGTGTGCCAACGAGGAGTACAGGGAGTCCCAGACGAGACTGTGCAATACCCACCGCCGCCTGCGCGAGATTCACTACGAGCAGCAGGAGCACGGGGATCGCGATCTGCCGATTCCGTTGCGCTACCGCGAGAACGAGGAATATGACGGTGAGGGCAAGTGCGATGTATGCCGGAATGCTGTGCCAACGCTCCAGCAGGTAGGTGTCCAAACCGTTGCGGGGGGCATGGGCATCGCCTGAGTGAGGGCCAGACCCAGTAGTCAATATGCCGATGATTATCGTTATGCCCTGAAAGACAGCCACCGTGAGCGCTAGTGCCGTGCCACCGGATACGTGGCGTATCTGGGTTTTTGCACTCAACGGATGCGTTTGTTCGACCAGAATTGTGCTCAAGCAAACCATCGCGATCGAAACCACAAAGTGCAGCCCCACTACATAGGGATTGAGTTTCACGAGAACGCTGATGCCCCCGATGACTGCCTGAGCGGGAATGCCAAGGCCGATGGTAAGGGCAAGCCAGAATAGGTCGCGACGTTTCGGGCGTGCGCGCACGACGGCTAAAAACATTGCGATGGCCACGAGCGCCAACAGAAATGTGAGGAGTCGGTTGCCAAACTCGATGAGCCCGTGAATGCCCATTTCGGGCGTGGTCACGATGGATGTGCCATCGCAGGTCGGCCACTGGGGGCAACCAAGTCCGCTTGCCGTAAGCCTGACTGCTCCGCCGGTTACCACGATTCCGATTTGCACAGCCAGCGTTACCCAAGTCAGCACACGGGTGTAGCGGGAAACAGTGGTGGGCATCAGAGCTGCCAAAATCGCCATGTATTCATCTTCACACGGGGAATACTGGTGGATTTCCCTCTGTTCTCCACAGCGTAGAATTATTGACAGTTTCCAGTTAGTGACGAGAGAAATATTCATGTCTGACACCCTCATCAATCGCCCAGAGCTTGACGGCCTTGGTCAGTATGAGTTTGGTTGGCACGACAAAGATGTAGCCGGTGCCTCGGCACGTCGTGGAATCAGTCAAGAAGTTGTCGTAGACATTTCGCGCCTCAAATCTGAACCGGAATGGATGCTCAAGAAGCGTCTGCACGGCCTCGCACTTTTCGACCGCAAGCCGATGCCAACATGGGGAGCCGACCTCACCGGAATCGACTTCGACAACATTAAGTATTTTGTGCGTTCGACCGAGCGCCAGGCTCAGACCTGGGAAGACCTTCCTGAAGACATCAAAAACACGTACGAAAAACTTGGCATTCCCGAGGCAGAACGCCAACGCCTCGTTGCCGGCGTAGCGGCGCAGTACGAATCCGAAGTCGTTTATCACCAGATCAACGAAGAGCTCGAGCGTCAGGGTGTCATCTTCATGGACACTGACACCGCGCTCAAAGAACACCCTGAGTTCTTTGAAGAGTTCTTCGGAACGGTCATCCCCAGTGGCGACAATAAATTCGCTGCGCTGAACACCGCTGTGTGGTCGGGCGGATCGTTCGTTTATGTCCCCAAGGGTGTGCACGTCGAAATCCCCTTGCAAGCGTATTTCCGCATCAACACTGAGAACATGGGCCAGTTCGAGCGCACCCTCATCATCGCCGATGAGGGAAGCTACGTGCACTACATCGAAGGTTGCACGGCTCCCATTTACAAGTCTGATTCGCTGCACTCGGCCGTGGTTGAGATCATCGTCAAGAAGAACGCACGCGTCCGCTACACGACGATTCAAAACTGGTCGAATAATGTCTACAACCTGGTGACCAAGCGCGCTATCGCTCACGAAGGCGCGACCATGGAGTGGATCGACGGCAATATCGGTTCGAAGGTCACCATGAAGTACCCCAGCGTGTACCTGGTTGGGGAGCATGCCAAGGGTGAAACTCTTTCGGTTGCGTTTGCTGGTCCCGGTCAGCACCAAGACGCCGGCGCCAAAATGATTCACATGGCGCCCTACACGCAGTCCTCGATTGTCTCTAAGTCAGTAGCGCGTGGCGGTGGTCGCGCGGGATATCGCGGTGAGATTCGCGTTGACAGCAATGCACATCACAGTGCAAACACCGTGCGTTGTGATGCGCTGCTTGTTGACACGATCTCGCGAAGTGATACATACCCCGCCATTGATATTCGGGTCGACGATGTCCTACTCGGGCACGAGGCAACTGTGTCTCAGGTGAGCGAGGAGCAGCTTTTCTACCTCATGTCGCGTGGTCTCGAAGAAGATGAGGCTATGGCCATGATTGTGCGCGGATTTATCGAACCCATCGCACGCGAACTACCTATGGAGTATGCCCTGGAGCTCAACAAGCTCATCGAATTGGGCATGGAAGGTTCTGTCGGATAGTGACTGGAAGTAACACACTCATTCCGGTTCAGACACGCGATGAGCGCCGCGCATCGACGAACCCTGACGACTTCGCTGACGTCACAGGTCGCGAATATGAATGGCACCTTTCTCCAGTGGAGAAGCTCAATGATTTGTTCGTCGCGGAGCTCTCAAACCCGGAGAACCCGTTTGATGTGACCTCCACCGGCCCTGTGTCGTACTCGTGGATCTCAATGAACGATGCAGCGGTCGGTCTTGCCGGCAAACCGGAAGAAAAGCCTGCCGCTCGCGCCTGGGATCAAACCGGCAATGCCTTCTTGGTGGACATTGCAGCTGACGATGTCTCGGAGGTCACCCTCGAGCGTTCGTCGCTCACGCAGCAGGCCTCTACAGCGCACACCGTCATTCGCGTCGCGCCCTTCGCCAAGACGACCGTCGTTCTGCGCAACTCGGGCACCGCGTCGCTCATTGAAAATGTTGAAATCGTCGCGGGGGAGTCAAGCTCAGTAACTCTGGTTTCTGTGCAGGAATGGGCCGCTGACGCGCGTCATTTGGCCACACACTTCGTTACGGCGGGTCGTTGTGCGTCTGTCAAACACGTTGTTGTGACGCTCTCCGGCGAGATTGTTCGACTGAATACGCAGGCACGACTCAGCGGCGCAGGAAGTAGTGTCGAGCTTCTCGGTCTCTATTTCGCGGATGCTGGCGAACACCTGGAGCATCAGGTCTTCGTCGACCATATCGCCGAGCAAACGAAAAGCCGAGTGACGTACAAGGGAGCCTTGCAGGGGCAGGGGGCGCGCACTGTCTGGATTGGTGACGTGCTGATTGGTGCACAGGCAACGGGGACCGACAGCTACGAACAGAACCGTAATCTCGTGCTCACCGACGGAACGCGTGCTGATTCCATTCCCAATCTTGAGATCAAGACTGGTGACATCGCAGGAGCGGGTCACGCGAGCGCGACCGGTCGTTTCGACGATGACCAGCTCTTCTACTTGCAAGCGCGTGGCATCAGCGAAGAAGAGGCACGCCAGCTCGTTGTGCGTGGCTTCCTCAATGAAGTTGTGCAGCAAATCGGCATTCCTCATGTCGAGGAGCACATCCAGGCCGCCCTTGACCGCGAGCTTGAGGCGGTGGGCGTCGGTGGCTGAGCAGTTTGTTTGTGAGCGCAAGGATTTGGTTCAAGATCAGGCCACGCGGGTCATCGTTGATGCGGTTCCCGTTGCTGTCGTATTAGATAACGCCGGTGTTGTCCACATGATTGGCGACACTTGCACTCATGGTGATATTTCGTTGGCTGAAGGTTTCGTTGAGGACGGCACACTGGAGTGCTGGGCGCACGGCTCCAAATTTGAATTGACCACGGGCAAGCCACTCACTCTTCCGGCATTTGAGCCGGTCCCGGTATTTACGGTCGTCGAGCGCGATGGCAAGTTGTACACAGATGTTTCGATACGGAAAGAAATCTAAATCATGGCAACGTTAGAAATTCGTGACCTGCACGTCAGCGTCGAAACCGACCAAGGTGTGCGTGAAATCCTCAAAGGCGTGAATCTCACTCTCGAGTCAGGTCAAACCCACGCCATCATGGGACCGAACGGTTCCGGCAAATCAACGCTTGCGTACACGATTGCTGGGCATCCCAAGTACACAGTCGACAGTGGTTCGATCACTCTCGATAATGAAGACGTCCTTGCGATGTCGGTCGATGAACGCGCCCGCGCCGGTCTTTTTCTCGCGATGCAATACCCGGTAGAAATTCCCGGCGTGTCCGTCTCCAACTTCCTGCGTACGGCTAAAACCGCTGTTGATGGCAAGGCACCTGCTTTGCGCCAGTGGGTAGGCGATGTTCGCGACGCAATGAATAACCTGCGCATGGACTCTTCCTTCACTGAGCGCAATGTGAACGAGGGATTCTCGGGTGGCGAAAAGAAGCGTCACGAGATTCTTCAGCTCGAGTTGCTCAAGCCGCAGTTTGCCGTTCTTGATGAGACAGATTCAGGTCTCGATGTGGATGCTCTCAAGATTGTTTCGGAGGGCGTAAATCGCGCGCAGGAGGCTACTGGTCTCGGCGTGCTCCTCATCACCCACTACACGCGCATTTTGCGGTACATCAAACCTGACTTCGTGCATGTTTTCGTTGCCGGACGCGTCGCAGAAGAAGGCGGCCCGGAGCTTGCCGAACGCCTCGAAGCCGAAGGCTACGATCGTTATCTCGAGGCTGCTGTTTAGTGAACACCGAATCGCTGTCTGACGAGCGCTACAACGAAATCATCGATGCGCTTAAGCAGGTTGTCGACCCCGAATTGGGTGTCAACATCGTTGACCTCGGGCTGATTTACGACCTGTCGTGGGATGTGGACAATGACGCCCTGGTCATTCACATGACGTTGACGAGTGCGGGGTGTCCGCTGACCGATGTGATCGAGGAACAGACAGCCCAATCGCTTGAAGGCCATGCAGATAAGTTCCGCATCAATTGGGTGTGGATGCCGCCGTGGGGTCCCGAGCGCATTACTGACGACGGTCGCGAAATGATGCGTGCTCTCGGTTTCAGCATCTAGTGCAAACAGAATTGCCCCCGGCCTGAGCCAGGGGCAATTCTTGTGTTCAGGTGTTAGCCCTTGCGGCTAACGAGCTTCCATGAAATGGGCAGCAATGCGGCCGCGAGTGCAGCCTTGATCACATCACCGATCAGGTAGGGCGTAAAACCGGCAGCGAGAGTTGCTGACATGTCGTTGGGGTAGCTGTGGGCGCCAAGCCAAACCGACAGCCAGGGGAGTCCGACCGCGTAGATAATCGCTTCGGCGATCACGAACGAAATAAGTGCGGTTACAAAGCGGCGCTCCCACTTGCGCTCGGCAAACCAGCCAAGGGCTACGGATGCGAGAACGAATCCGATGAGGTAGCCGAAGGTAGGCAGGGCAAAAACGGCCGTGCCCGTGGTGTGGCTGCCGTCCATTTGTGGAGCCAGAATCGGCATGCCAGCGACTGCAAGCAAGACGTACGAAACCGTGGTGACAAGCGCGCGCCAAATTCCCATCGATGCGCCCACCGCGAGAACTGCGAAAGTCTGACCAGTAATCGGTACAGGCCACATGGGAATCTGCACCTGCGCGGCAAGAGCCAGCAGGGAAACACCCGCTGCAACGTACAGGACGTTGGTCAAAATCGAGGTGGCACCAAGTCGGTCGATGAGGACCGGGCGCTTTGCGAGAATTGCAGTGGACACGTGACTCCTTGGATTGTCATGCACCGCGTCAGCGGCGGTGCTAACAAAAAATATACTAGAGAGGTGTCATCGGTTGCATTCATCGATGAGTGAATGTAAGTCGAGTGATTAGTGATTTCCGTAACAGACCTTGAGATTCGTGTGGGTGCCCGCACGCTCATGTCCGACGTCTCGTTTCGGGTCAATGCGGGCGACAAAATTGGTCTTGTCGGGCGTAATGGCGCTGGCAAGACCACAATGACCAAGATTCTTGCGGGTGAATCTCAGGCATCATCTGGAACCGTGCAGTCAACCGGCGAAGTCGGCTATTTGCCCCAGGATCCACGAAGTGGTGATCCGGAGCAACTGGCTCGCACGCGCATTCTTGACGCGCGCGGCTTGGGAACGCTCGCACTGGGCATGCAAGAGGCAACTCTCGAGATGGCATCAAACGATGCGGCTACGAGTGAGCGCGCGATGAAGCGATATAGCGATTTGTCTGATCGCTTTCTTGCCCTCGGCGGTTATGCAGCGGAAGCGGAAGCTGCCGTGATTGCAAGCAACTTGCAGCTGCCAGATCGCATCCTGGATCAGCCACTCAAGACGCTATCGGGCGGGCAGCGCCGCCGAATTGAGCTGGCGCGCATCCTGTTCTCAGGCGCAGACACAATGCTTCTGGATGAACCGACTAACCACCTCGACGCAGATAGTGTCGGCTGGCTTCGCGAGTTCTTGAAGGGCTATCGCGGCGGACTCATCATCATCAGTCACGATGTCGATTTGGTGGAGGAAACCGTCAACCGCGTCTTCTATTTGGACGCCAACCGTCAGGTTATCGATATTTACAACATGGGCTGGAAGCACTATTTGCGCCAGCGCGAGACCGACGAGGAACGGCGCAAACGCGAACGCGTTAACGCCGAACAAAAGGCCAGCACCTTGCAGCAGCAGGCCGCGAAGATGGGTGCGCGCGCATCCGGCGCGGTTGCAGCGAAGCAAATGGCTAAGCGTGCCGCAACCTTGTTGTCGGGACTTGAAGACGTGCGCGCTGTCGACAAGGTAGCCAAGTTGCGTTTTCCTGATCCCGCGCCGTGTGGCAAGACACCTCTCTTGGCAACCAATCTCTCTAAGTCGTACGGTTCTCTTGAGATATTCACCGCGGTCGATTTGGCGATTGACCGATCGTCACGTGTGGTCATTTTGGGACTCAATGGCGCTGGCAAAACCACCCTTCTGCGAATTTTGGGTGGCGTGGACCAGTCCGATACTGGGGAAATCGTGCCCGGTCACGGTTTGAAGATCGGCTATTATGCGCAGGAACACGAAACCCTCGACGTAAAACGAAGTGTTCTCGAAAACATGGTTTCGGTCAGCAAACACCTCACCGAAACTGAGGCGCGTCGCGTACTTGGTTCGTTCCTCTTCTCAGGTGACGATGTGACGAAACCTGCGGGCGTGCTCTCTGGTGGAGAAAAAACCCGGCTCGCACTTGCGATGCTCGTCGTAAGTAGCGCCAACCTGCTCCTGCTCGACGAGCCGACCAACAACTTGGACCCGGTCAGTAGGTCTGAGATTCTGGGTGCCCTCAGCGAATATCAGGGTGCCGTCGTATTGGTCAGCCACGATGAGGGCGCTGTCTCAGCGCTGTCGCCTGAACGGGTACTCATCATGCCTGACGGTCAAGAAGATCTCTGGAACGACGAGTACCTCGACCTTATTTCGCTCGCTTAGCCGCTAGAGCTGGGCGTCAATCTCCGCATCCTCTGCCGCGGCGCTTCGGTCGATTTTGCGTCGGGGGATAGTAGCTCGGGGATTGCGGGCAAGCTTCAACTCCCGCCGAATGATCCAGGCCACCGCGATAAATCCAAGCAGCGCGAACGCAATCCATTGCAAGGCGTAGCTGAGGTGGTTACCCTCATCGAGCGAAGGTTTTGTTAACAACACACCGTGTGTCTCGGAGGGTGACTCAGTGACAAGAGCTCCGTATGCACCGATATATACAGAGCCACTCAGTCGTTTGGCATAGTCGGCCACGTTGAGAGTTGGCAGGGTCGTTTCAGTCCCCGTCGCCGCGGCAGCGGTGTGTTCAGATGGGCGCAGATGAACGACGAGGTCGATGGTGCCGCTAGGTGGCGTCGGGATGTTCGATGGCACGCTCCCGTCCGCGGATGTGGGGAGCCAGCCCCGGTCAACGATGAATATCGTGCCGTCTGGCTGCTGGAAAGGCACAGCCGTGTCGAATCCCGGCTCCGAGTCATTCACTCGATTGCGAATGAGCATGGCCTCTTCTGGCAGATAGTGCCCGGTGAGTGAAACTTGACGCCACTCTGTGTCTGGGTTGAACGAATCTGCGGTTAACACAAGGTCGCCTAGGGCCACTGGAGCGGCGTCAAAATTCGCTTCAACGCGAGAAATGGCTGTGACTGCTTCTTGGCGCCTGGCAAACTGCCAGTTGCTCAGCAAGACGCACGCGATGGCGAAAACCACAGCGAGTGCGACATATCCGATCCAGCGCGCTGCAAAGACTGGTGACCTATTGGCGGTGGCCGTTGTGGCGGGTGTTTGGCTCTCGAGCGTCACTGGCGACGACCCGCCGGATGCAAGATTCGCTCAACGATGCCATGCGGACGATTCACCGTCGCGGAGCGTGGGGGACTCTTCACATTGGCAATGACGACAGCAAAATATGGCAAAAATATGGCGCCAATAGCAAAGACAAGCAACCACCAGCCTTGCACGAACAACATCATCACGATGCACACAACGCGGACACCCATCGCGACGGTGTACTTAATCATGCGAATGCGGCGCTCGTCATCAGGGTTGTCGGGCAGTTCGGTTGCGGATTGCGCGATGTCCTTCACAGCAACCCTCCTCACCTGTCTGCCTCGGATGCTTAGTTAAAGCCTAAGACTAAGCTGAGTCACTAGCGGCTACCTGAATGGCAGCCCATCATCAAGGAGTTTCGCGCACATGACTGCACGCACCGTTCTTATTACCGGCGGAAACCGCGGTATCGGTTACGCCCTCGCTGAGGAATTCTTGGCGCAGGGCCACCGCGTCGCTGTCACTGCACGTTCGGGCATGGGGCCAGAAGGTGCGCTCACGGTCATTGCTGATGTCAACGACGGTGCGGCCCTCGATCGTGCGTTTGCCGAAGTCGAAGAAAAACTTGGCCCGATTGAGGTGCTCGTCGCTAATGCGGGCATCACGAAAGACACCCTCATCATGCGCATGAGCGATGAGGATTTCGACACTGTTGTGGACACCAACTTGGGTGGTTCGTTTCGGGTGGTCAAGCGCGCAGTGAAGGGCATGCTCAAGGCGAAGTTTGGTCGCATCATTCTGATCAGTTCGGTTGTGGGTCTGTTCGGCTCGGCGGGGCAGGTCAATTACTCTTCCTCGAAGAGTGCCTTGGTCGGTATGGCACGTTCGCTCACCCGTGAACTTGGCTCGCGTGGCATTACCGCAAACGTGGTTGCCCCGGGATTCATCGAGACGGATATGACCGCAGCCTTGCCTGAAGCTCAGCAAGAGGCCTACCGCGCGAGCATCCCCGCTGGTCGTTTTGCCCAGCCCGTTGAGGTAGCACGCGTGTGTGCGTGGTTAGCCAGTGACGATGCCGGTTACATCAGTGGCGCCGTTATCCCCGTAGACGGCGGCCTTGGAATGGGGCACTAAGCGCGCGTAATTTCCACAATCGGGATGAGCAGGCGCATGTCTCTGGTTGAAATCACTTCATCGGCTCGCTCGTTCACGATGGGTTTTGCGCAAAACGCCACGCTCGCTCCCGCGATTTCCATCATCTTGAGGTCGTTGGCGCCGTCGCCGACAGCGATCACGCGGAACAGGTCGAGGCCTTCGAGGGCAGCCCACTCCTGAAGTGCATCTGCTTTGGCTTGCGCATCAATGATCGGGCCGTCCACCTCGCCAGTGAGAACCCCATCAGCGTTCACAAGACGGTTGGCTCGCCAGTAATCGAGGTCGAGTCGCTCAGCTAGCGCATCGAGCACTTCGTGAAAGCCTCCCGACACAGCAGCAACTTTGCCGCCGAGTGCGTGAATAGTAGCGATGGTTTCGACAACCCCGTTGGTGACAGAAATTTGAGCAAGAACGTCCTGAAACACGGTCAAAGGGACCCCGGACAGGGTTGCCACGCGCGCTCTAAGGCTCTGGGAAAAATCCAGCTCCCCACGCATTGCGCTCTCGGTAATGGCAGCAACTTCATCCCGCGTTCCCGCGCGTTCCGCGATCAACTCGATCACTTCATCGTCGATAAGGGTGCTGTCTACGTCAAAAACAACGAGACATGAGGTCATGGTGCGACGTGCATTCCTTTGCCTACGACGGTGATTCCTGTCTCGGTCACCGTAAAGCCCCGTGCAAGATCTCTCTCGTGATCGACACCGACTTGGGCGCCTGGCTCAACCACCACTTGCTTGTCCAGAATAGCGCGCTCAATTTTGGCGTCGGCACCGATGTGACAATGATCGAAAATGACAGAGTCGGTGACGGTTGCGCCTGCGTCAATACGGTTCCATGGGCCGAGCACGGAACGCTCGAGGTGTGCACCTTGAATAACGGAACCGAGTGACACGATCGAGTCGATCGTGCTGCCTACGCGCCCCTGAGCGTCGCGAACGAACTTTGCGGGTGGTGAATTGACCAACATTGAATAAATTGGCCAGTCCTGGTTGTACAGATTGAACACGGGGTAGGCCGCAACAAGGTCCTGGTGTGCTTCGAAGAAGGACTCGATTGTTCCTACGTCGCGCCAATAGTCGCGGTCGCGCTCCGTTGAGCCGGGAACGTTATTGCGCTTGAAATCGTAGACTCCGGCTTCACCCTGTTCCACAAAGAACGGGATGATGTCCCCACCCATGTCATGTGAGGACTCGGGTTTTTCGCCGTCAAGTTCAACGGCCTCAATAAGTGCATCTGCGTTGAAGACGTAGTTGCCCATTGAGACAAGAACTTCACCAGGCGAATCGGGAAGACCCTTGGCATCCGACGGCTTTTCTCGGAATCGTCCGATCGAGGTTGGGTCTTTGTCGTCCACTTCGATGACGCCAAACTGATTGGCGAGAGCTATGGGTTGCCTGATTGCCGCAACCGTAGCGCGGCGACCTGAATCGATGTGAGCCTGGATCATCTGGGCAAAGTCCATGCGGTACACGTGGTCGGCGCCAACGACGACAACAATGTCGGGCTGTTCGTCGCGAATAAGGTTGAGGCTTTGCAAAATGGCGTCTGCTGAGCCGGTGAACCAGCGCTTGCCGAGCCGTTGCTGAGCGGGAACAGAGGCAACGTAGGAACCAAGAAGCCCCGACATGCGCCAAGTCTGCGATACGTGACGATCAAGACTGTGTGACTTGTACTGCGTGAGTACGACAATCTGACGCAAGTCTGAGTTGATGAGGTTCGAGATGGCGAAGTCGACAAGGCGATATTGACCGCCGAAAGGGACTGCAGGCTTAGCCCGGTCTTCGGTGAGAGGCATGAGGCGTTTGCCCTCGCCGCCGGCGAGGACAATGCCAAACACTTTTTTGCCACCCATGGGGAATAACCTAACGCTAATGTGACGATATGCGCATCGATTTGTTGACAAAAGAGTACCCGCCGGCCATTTACGGTGGGGCTGGTGTTCATGTGCGTGAACTGGTTAAAGCCCTGCGTTCCTCTGATGAGGTGATCGTTCGGTGCTTTGGTGACGAGCGTGACGAGGCCGATGTTTTTTCGTATGCGGTTCCAACGGAGCTCGCTGAGGCGAATCCGGTCTTGCAAACTCTCGGCGTCGACCTCACCATGGCGAACGACGTCGGGGGCGCAGACGTCGTTCATTCACACACGTGGTATGCCAACGAGGCTGGCCGATTGGCCAAACAGCTATACGGCGTTCCGCACGTCATCACAGCGCACTCACTTGAGCCGTTGCGT
>Ga0228701_1001063_pt1 | contig 19641 bp, 21 predicted proteins | sample McNCre117_Aug_MG_2_FD_178017 | JGI IMG/M metagenome (GOLD analysis project Ga0228701, IMG submission 178017) | Freshwater microbial communities from McNutts Creek, Athens, Georgia, United States - 11-17_Aug_MG | ecosystem: Environmental > Aquatic > Freshwater > Creek | place: USA: Georgia...
CCAGCCAAAACACTTCGGTCGAATGGATGCCGACCCTCGATGTTGCCGGCAAGCGCTTCTTGCTCAACAAGGCGCGCACCTCGGTTGGCCGCGATGCCAGCGCTGACATTCAAATTGATGACAACGGGCTCAGCCGCAAGCACTTTGAAATCATCTGGGATGGCAAGAACGCCGCGATTCACGATTTGAAAAGCACCAACGGCACAACCGTGAACGGCAAAAAAATAGACGAAGTTGGCCTCGCCGACAACACTCATATTCAGGCAGGCCGAAGCGACTTTGTCTTCAGAGTGATCGCGAGGACAATCAGTGAGTGAGTTAGCCCTCTTCATCATTCGACTCGGTTTCGTTGCCGTGCTTTGGGTTTTCGTGTTCAGCATCATCTCGGTGATTAGGGCCGATTTATTTGGTCAAAAGGTGGTCAGCCGCGTGGCCGCCGCAAATGCGCCAGAGGTGGTTTCGGCGCCAATTGCCAATGCCGCACCCTTTGGCGGTTCGCCATCATTGGTGAGTGAGCCAACCGGCAGCACCGCAACAAAACTTGTCATTCTCGAGGGAGACAAATCTGGCCAGATGGTTCGCCTCGACCGCCGTGAAATCACCATCGGTCGCAGCCCCGACTCAGACCTAATTGTCGATGATGAATACGCCTCGACCCATCACGCCAAGTTGGTTCTAATCAACAACGACTGGCTGATTCAAGACTTGAACTCAACCAATGGCACCTACCTCGATGGCGGCCGAGTTGGCACCCCAGCCGTGGTCAAATTGAACACCCCGGTTCGGGTGGGCAAGACCGTCTTCGAGCTTCGAACCTAAGCTCGACATGGCAATCAAGACCATCAGCTATGCGGCTTCTGACATCGGCCGCGTTCGCTCAAGCAACCAAGACTCTGGTTATGCCGGCTATAACTTGTTCTTCGTTGCCGATGGCATGGGTGGTCACGCCGGCGGAGATATTGCCTCGGCCCTAGTTGCCCAGCGGGTTGCGCAGGCAGACGACATCTATGAAAACCCCGAGCAAGCCGGGGCAATTCTCAAAGAGACCATCTGGCAGGCCAACGCGATGTTGCGCCAATCTTGCATTGAGCACCCAGAGCTTTCGGGAATGGGAACCACTTTCTCGGGCATGATCGTGGTCGGTGACAAAGTCACGATTGCGCACATCGGTGACTCAAGAATTTATCGGGCCCGCGGCGGCGAGGTTAAACAGATCACCGCAGACCACACCTTTGTTCAGCGCCTGGTTGAAACTGGACGCATCACGCCTGAAGAGGCCCTGGTTCACCCCCGCCGCAGTGTGCTGATGCGCGTGCTTGGTGACATGGATGAATTCCCCGAGATCGACATCGAGACCTATGATCTGAAGCCGGGTGACCGATGGATGATCTGCTCTGACGGCCTCTCGGGAGTGGTGCCCGAAAGCGTCATGGATCGCCTGATGCTTTCAAAGATTGACTCGGATGAAACCACCGAACTTTTGGTCGGCGAGGCACTCGAATTTGGTGCGCCTGACAACGTGACAGTGGTTGTGGTTGACATCGTGAACGCCAAAACCCAAACCGACTTCATGCCGGTGGCCAGATTTGTTGGCTCGGGTGCAAATGACGTGGTCATCGATGACCGCAAGGGTCGCCGAATTCTCAAGATTCTGAACCCACTGAATTTGCCAGACTTAATTCTTGGTCGCACCGAGGACCCAACCGATTACGTGCCTGAATCGGACGAGTACCTTGAGAAGATTCTGCTCGAAACCCGAAGCAGAATTCGCTGGCGTCACATTCGCCAATTAGCAACCGTGCTGGTGATTTTGGCGGGCATCGTCCTATCGGTAATTGGTGTCTATAACTGGAGCCAGAACCGTTATTACGTTGCCGAATTCGACAACCACGTGACCATTTATAAGGGCATCCGAGAATCTCTCGGCCCATTGAAATTCTCGGTGGTCTACCGCGAGACCAATGTTCTGGTCGCAGACTTGCCGCCATATCAGCAATACCTGGTTCAGCGTTCGATCACTGCAACCAACCTTGCTGACGCCAACCGAATCTTGACCGAGTTGTTCAAGGTGGTGCCGAAGAAATGAGTTTCTCGAACCTAACCGATGCAATCAACATCCCAAAGATCATCAAGATCATTCCGCGCAACCGCAACATCGAGGCCTGGTTGTTGGTCTTTGCCCTGGGTCTTTTCGCTTTCGAGTTAGCTCAAATTCAGCTCTCGGTTTTGCAAATTTTGCGGCCTGATTTTTGGCTTTACTTCCTGCCTTTTTCTGCCGCTGTTATTGCAATTCACTTTGTCTTGCGGTTGCGGGCCAGCGAGGCAGATTCACTAATTTTGCCAATCGGTGTGGTCTTGAATGGTTTGGGCATCGCAGAGATTTACCGCCTCGACCTGCATTCGGCCACTTTGAAGGCAGGCGAATTGTTCGCCGGCAAGCAAATTGCCTGGACCTGTTTGGCAATTGCGATTGCAGCTATCGTGGTCATTTTTGTGCCAAGCCACCTGTTCTTGCGTCGCTATGTTTACCTTTCGATGTTCATCGGTGTTGGTCTCTTGCTGTCACCGATGCTGCCATTTCTGGGCCGCAGCATCAATGGCGCAAGGCTTTGGATTGGCGTTGGCAATTTGACCTTCCAGCCGGGTGAGCTCGCAAAAATTGCCCTTACGGTTTTCTTCGCCGGCTATCTTGTTACGCGCCGTGATTCACTGGCCATCGTTGGCCGCAAGATTTTCGGCGTTCGAATTCCACGAGCCCGCGAGCTTGGGCCAATCATCACTATCTGGGTGGCCAGCCTGATGGTTTTGGTGCTGCAGCACGACCTCGGCACATCGTTGCTGTACTTCGGCCTTTTCATCGTGATGATCTACGTGGCCACCGGCCGCTCCATCTATGTGGTGGTTGGCCTAACCATGTTCTTCTCGGGTGCGCTGGTTGCCAGCCGCGTTGCCGATTATGTGACAAACCGTTTTGACGCCTGGCTAAACCCCTTTGACCAAGCACACTATGACGCCGTTGGTGGCAGCTATCAATTGGTGCAGGGCATCTTCGGTTTGGCGCACGGCAACCTGCTTGGCGCTGGCCTCGGTGGCGGTTTGCCGCAGCTGGTTCCTCTGGCCGAGAGCGACTTCATCATTGCCTCACTTGGTGAAGAACTTGGCCTGGTCGGCATGTTTGCAATTCTGGTTCTCTACTTGTTGTTGGTTGCCCGCGGGGTTCGCATTGCCTTCAACCACAACGATGATTTCTCGAAGCTTTTGGCCGTCGGTTTATCTTTCGTCATCGCACTTCAACTCTTCATCGTGGTCGGCGGTGTCACCCGCGTGGTGCCACTAACCGGTCTGACCACACCGCTGCTCGCCGCAGGTGGTTCATCCTTGATTGCCAACTGGATAATCATCGGTGTGCTTTTGCGCATTTCTGATTCGATGGGCAGCGGCCAGCGGTCTTTTGGTGGGGTGAGCTAATGCAAAAAGAACTTCGCCGAGTCAGCATCGTCATCTTCTTGATGTTCTTGTCACTCTTTGTGGCCTCAACCTCAATTCAGGTGATTCAAGCCGAAACCTATTCGCAAGACCAGCGCAATGTTCGCTCGGTTTATGACAGCTATAAAAAGCAGCGCGGTTCGATTCTCATCGATGGCGAGCCGATTGCATTCTCGAAACCATCCGACGATGTCTACCACTACATCCGCACCTATGCAGACCCGATGTATTCGGGAATCACCGGCTTCTTTAGCAACTATCAGGGTGCAACCGGGCTTGAATCGGCGATGAACTCATACCTGACCGGGCAGAACTCGGCCCAATTCTTTGAGCAGATCAGCGCACTATTCTCGGGCAACCCGGTGACCGGCGCCTCGGTTCAATTGACCATTAATAAGGCCGCCCAAAAGGCCGCCTGGGATGCCCTCGGCAATATGACCGGTGCGGTGGTGGCCATTGAGCCGAAGACCGGCAACATCCTTGCCCTGGTTTCAAAACCGGGCTTTGATGCCAACAAACTTGCGGTGCACGATGGCGTGACCTCAACCAGCAACTACACCGCCTTGCTAAACGACAAGAGCGAACCACTAAAAAATCGTGCCACCACAGAGCTGTTTGCCCCTGGCTCGGTCTTCAAAATCTTGGTGGCCACGGCAGCACTCGAGAGCGGCAAATACACGCCCGAAAGCACCCTGCCTAACCCGGTCAAATTCCAACTGCCAGGCACCAATGTTTTCGTCCAGAACTCGGGTGAAGGCAAGTGCGGTGGCAAGGCTACGGTTTCAATCGCTGACGCCCTCCGTTTCTCTTGCAACGTACCGATGGCCCAGCTCGGCATTCTGCTTGGCCAAGACGCCATCCGTGCCCAGGCCGAAAAGTTTGGCTTTGGCACACAAATCAAGGTGCCACTAACCATCACCCCAAGCGTCTACCCAACCGGCATGGATGATGCCCAAACCGGCCTTTCGGCCTTCGGCCAGTTTGATGACCGCGTCACCCCGATGCAGGTTGCCATGATGTCGGCTGCAGTTGCTAACGGCGGAATCTTGATGAAACCGAACCTGGTTCAGGTGGTTTTGTCTTCAAACCTTGCCGCGCTAAACACCCCGGTGCCTAGCCAACTTTCCACGGTGATGAGCCCAGAGACTGCGGCGAAGGTGCGCGACATGATGATTGGTGCGGTTGCTCGAGGCGTTAGCTCCAACGGGCAAATCAAGGGAGTCTCGGTCGCCGGTAAAACCGGAACCGCTCAAAACGGCCAGGGCGAGCCATACACGCTTTGGTTTACCGGTTTTGCACCGGCCGACAACCCTCAGGTTGCCGTCGCGGTGGTTGTTGCAAACGGTGGCGGAATGGGTCAGTCTGGCCGAGGCAACTCACTGGCTGCCCCAATTGCACGCAAGGTCATGGAGGCGGTGTTGAAGAAGTGAAGCCAGAGGCAGAACAGATTTACGGCGGTCGCTATAAGTTGATTAGCCGCATCGCCGTTGGCGGTATGGGTGAAGTTTGGCTAGCCGAGGATGAAGTAATTCTCCGCCAGGTCGCCATCAAAATTTTGAAGCAAGAATACATGGGTGACCCAAGCTTCATCGAGCGTTTCCGCATCGAGGCAAAGCATGCGGCGATGGTGAACCACGAGGGCATTGCCAACGTTTTCGACTATGGCGAGGACTCTGGCTGGGCCTACCTGGTGATGGAATATGTGCCGGGCGATTCACTTGCCCGAATCCTCGAGCGCGACAAAGTCTTGCCTGAAACCAAGGTTATGGACATCGTTGGCCAAACCGCCCGCGCACTTTATGCGGCACATGAGGCTGGTCTGGTGCACCGAGACATTAAGCCGGGAAACCTGCTGATCACTCCGGATGGTCGAGTAAAAATAACCGACTTCGGCATCGCACGCGTTGCCGACCAGGTTGGCCTGACCGCAACCGGTCAGGTGATGGGCACGGTTCAATACCTTGCACCCGAGCAAGCCACCGGCAAACCGGCAACCCCGTCAACCGACATTTACTCGCTTGGCATCGTCGCCTATGAATGCCTTGCCGGCAAACGCCCATTCACCGGTGACTCACAAATGATCATCGCAATGGCTCAAATCAATGACATGCCGCCGGCCTTGCCAGCCGAGATTGACGAGCGCGTTCGCAAGCTGGTTATGTCTTGCCTCGCCAAAAAGGCAAGCGGCAGACCCGAAAATGCTCTGGTTTTGGCTCAGCGCGCCGAGGCATTGCTGCCAACCGCACCGCGTTCACAAGCCGCAACCGAGTTGATCCAACAGATCAAACAGGTTTCTGACCGAACCACCGAGATTGCCACGCTCACCGACACCGCACCACAGCCAACCCAGCCAATTGTTTGGCCATGGGTGGCCATCATCGTGGTTCTTGGTCTCACCGCAATTTCGGTCGTGGTGGCCATCATCATCGGTTCAATGCAACCGGTGCCAGTGCCAACCGTGACAGTGACGCCAAGCACTCAACCATCCTGGACTTCCTCGGCCACGCCAACTTCAAACAGCGTCACAGTCTTATTGACCGATATTCAGGGCAAGCAGGTTTCTGATGTTTTGACCGCCCTGACCGACAAGGGTTTGCAGGTTGACGCCATCCCTGGTGACACGGTGCCGGTTGATGACCCGCGCTCGATGAGCGTCTATGACGCTAGCCCGTTGGGAAACGTGCCCCTGGGCAGCACAATCAAGGTTTATTACTATGCGCCAGACACCGGTTCGGCAACACCGACACCTGTGCCTAGCCAGTAATTCTGTGAGAAATCACAGACAGGATAAGTAAACTGGGAAACCGGTTCGACGAAGAAAGAAGTGGGCTAGTTGTCAACAAACCAACGCATAATTGCAGGCCGTTATGAGGTAGGAAACCTCATCGGTCGTGGTGGAATGGCCGACGTATACGAGGGTGTTGACACCCGCCTGGGTCGAACCGTGGCAATCAAACTGCTCAAGGCAGACCTCGCCAATGACCCAAACTTTGAATCCCGATTCCGTCAAGAGGCCCAGGCCTCGGCACGCATGGCTCACCCAACCATCGTGCGCGTTTATGACGCTGGCGAGGATGTGAGCGTTGACTCAAACGGCAACACCAACCGCCACCCATTCATCGTGATGGAGTATGTCAACGGCAAGCTGTTGCGCGACCTGTTGCACGAACGGCGCCTGACTCTGCAAGAGACCATTGATTTTGAAACCGGTGTTCTCACCGCACTCGAGTTCTCACACCGAGCCGGCATCGTGCACCGCGACATTAAGTCCGCAAACGTGATGATCACCGAGGCCGGTCAGGTCAAGGTCATGGATTTTGGAATCGCTCGCGCGGTTTCTGAAAACTCGGCAACGGTTGCACACACCAGTGGCATCGTTGGCACCGCCCAATATTTCTCACCAGAGCAGGCAAAAGGCGAGTCGGTTGACGCTCGCACCGACCTCTACTCGGCGGGTGTTTTGCTTTATGAGATGCTTGCCGGCCGCCCACCTTTCAAGGGTGAGTCAGCGGTTTCGGTTGCCTACCAACACGTGAGTGAGGCGGTTGTTCCGCCATCAGAGTTTGACCCGAACGTGTCTGCAGAGATGGATGCGGTTGTGCTTCGTGCCCTCGCAAAGGACCGCAACGAGCGATTCCAGACTGCCGAAGACTTCCGCGAGCACCTTCTTGCCGCCTATGCCGTGATTCTTGAAAATCAGACCGAAGAGCACCCAGCCCACGCGCTTGCTTTTGAACCTGAAGTCATCGAGCCAACCCCGGTGGTGGACATCCCTGCCGAAGAACAGGCTCACTATGAAGCCGAGGCAATTGCAGAACCGGCCGCCGAGCCAATGGAACCGGCCTTCGCTGCCACCCAGGTTCTAAGCACGGGCTTCAGCGAATTCGATGCGATGTTGGCTGAAGCCGGCGCCCAAAACTCAACCGAAATTTTGGCAGAGCCTGAAAAGCCGCGACGATTCTCGAAGAAGAAGGCAGCGGCCGGCGCGGTTCCTGAGATTCCAGAGGAAGAGCGTTCAGAACCGGTCGAACCTCAGACCAACCCATTCGAAACCCTGGGAGTCGAGTTGCCAACCGCAGCTCAACCAACCATCAAGTACATCCCTGCAGACAGACCAAAGACTGGCCTGCTCTGGGGCATTGGTTCAGGTGTGGCAGTGGTGTTGATTGGTTTGATGGTTTGGTTTGTCTCAATGGGCGGCCTAAACCTAAACATCACCCCTGGCCAGGGCGGCATTGCCGTGGCAGACGTCACCAATAAGACTTACACCGATGGATTCAACACCTTGACTGCCCAGCACCTATTGGTCAATAAGGTCTATGAGTCAAACGAGACGATCCCGTTGGACACCATTATTCGAACCGACCCGGTGGCCGGAACCAAGGTGCCTGACAACACGTCGATCACCGTTTATGTCTCTTCTGGCAAGAACACCATCATGGTTCCAAGCACCCTGATTGGGCTTTCCGAGGCTGATGCCGCGGCGGCACTCTCGGCTGCAAAGTTGACTCTCGGCACAATCACCCAGGGCAACAGTGCCACTGTTCCGGCCGGCAAGGTTATTGAAACCGACCCAGCCGCAAACTCTCAGGTTGCCGAGGGCAGCGTGGTGAATCTTGTGATTTCAAACGGAATGGTTAATGTTCCAGACGTTAGAAACCTTGGCACCGCCGAGGCACAGAGCCAAGTCTCGGCACCTGATGTTGGATTGACTCCGACGATTGCTGTCCAGGGTGGAACTTGCCCAGCCGGTAAAACTCAGGGCACCATCGTGGTTGATCAGTCGATTCTGCCTGGGCTAACCCCGCAGGGCAGCGCGATCATCCTGTATGTGGGCTGTAACTAGTTACTAGCGCTGCTTCGCCCGCGCGCATAAAGTGCGACTAAAGTTTCACCAAAGGTGAAAGTGACTTCGCACGCTCGGCTGCGCCTTTGAGCCCGATTGATTCGAGCCAGTTGCCAAGCATCTGATAGCCGCCCTCGGTGAGCACCGATTCTGGGTGATATTGCACGCCATAGATTGGCAGCGTTTTGTGCTGCAAGCCCATGATCACGCCACCCTTAGAGTTTGGTCCGGGCACGGTTCTTGCGGTGACTACAAGATCATCGGGCACTGTCGAATCAACCACCGCAAGCGAGTGATAGCGCGTGGCGGTGAAAGGCTGAGGCACATCCTTGAAGACCAAAGAATTGTCGTGCTGAACCTCTGAGGTCTTGCCATGCATGAGCTCTTCGGCCCCGGTCACGGTTGCGCCCATTGCTTCAGCGATGGCCTGGTGGCCGAGGCAAACGCCAAAAACTGACTTGCCAGTTTGAAGAGCAAGCTTCACGGTTGGAATGCTTAGTCCGGCCTCGGCCGGGGTGCCCGGGCCCGGGCTCAAGAGCACCGCGTCATACTTGGCCAGCAGCGCAGGAAGCTCGGCTTCGCTGACCACATCGTTGCGCAAAACCTCGGTCTCTGCGCCAAGTTGCTGCAGATAACCGTTCAGCGTGTAAACGAAGCTGTCGTAGTTGTCGAGGACCAAAATCTTTGTCATGTTGATTTAAGCCTACCGCCATCGCCTATGCCGTAGAATTACCGCATGCCTGAATCATCATCACGTAAGAAGCCAGCGAAGGTTTCAAAGCCTCGCGCGCCTAAGTTGCCAACCGACAACACCGAGGAATTGCCTAACCCGGTCTGGTTCAAGCCAGTCATGTTTGGCTTCATGATCCTCGGACTTGTCTGGATCATCACTTACTACGTCTCAAGCGCACAGTTCCCACTAGGTGCTGGCACCCCGTGGAACCTTCAGAACTGGAACATCCTGATTGGCTTCGGCATCGCCATGGTCGGTTTCATGATGTCAACTCGCTGGAAGTAAGCTTCTAAGAATTCAAAAACCGCCCGGTCGAAAGACTTGGGCGGTTTTTCTTTGGCTAAATACCTTGGGCTAGAGGCCCAGCATCTGTGCCTTGAAAACAGTGAGCAGCACCAGGCCGACAACGATGGAAACCAGGCCGAGGCGTTGTGCTGCCTGCTGAGAAAGCTGCCGGGTGCGGGCCAAAATCAGTGCGACGATTGCGCCCGTGACCAAACCACCGACGTGGCCCTGCCAGCTAACCCCGCTGGAGAAGAAGCCGAAAACCAAGTTGATGGCAATCAGGCCAAGCATTTGGCCGGAGTTTTGACCGATGGTGCGAAGAATTACAAAATAGGCGGCCATGAGCCCGAAGATTGCGCCCGAGGCGCCAACCACCCAGCTGTCAGGTGAGGCAAGCCAAAGCACACCCACCGAGCCGCCGAAGAGCGAAATCATGTATAGGGCGGCAAAGCGTGCTTTACCCAGCATCGGCTCAAGAACCTGGCCAAAGATCCAGAGTGAATACATGTTCAAGGCCACGTGCAAAATATTTGATGGGTCGTGCACAAAGCCGGCGGTGATCATGCGCCAAGGCTGAACCACAGTGTCAAGTGGCAGATAGGCCAATAGGTCGGTGACCAGTGAGCCAGGCATGATTTGCAGGAGCCAAATGGCAACGTTAATCAAGACGATGGCCAGTGTGACTTTAGGAATTGGGCCCGATTGGCGAACCCTCTCGGCGCGGGTGCGCCGGCGGTTCAGTTGGGTAACCGTTCCGCCGGCGTCATCCGGGCACAAGAAACCGACACTTGCAACAACCTGGCACTCAGGGCAGATGAAGCGTTCACACCGCTGGCAACGAACATATGCCTCGCGGTCAGGGTGTCGGTAACAGGTCATTAGGCCTTTTCGATGGTGATTGCCTCGATGATTACATCATCAAGAGGCTTGTCGCGGCCGTCGGTCTCGACGCCCTCGATGGTTAGACAGACCTTCTTTGAGACCTCATCGGCCACCTCACCAAAAACGGTGTGCTTGCCGAACAACCAGGTGGTTGGGGCGGTGGTGATAAAGAACTGTGAACCGTTGGTGCCAGGCCCGGCGTTTGCCATGGCCAACTTGAAAGGCTCGTTGAAGTTCAACTCGGCGTTGATTTCGTCGCCGAACTGGTAGCCAGGGCCACCCATACCGGTGCCGGTTGGGTCGCCACCCTGAAGCATGAACTGAGGGATGATGCGGTGGAAGATCACGCCGTTGTATAGCGGCTTGTCAGTCTGAACCGCGCCGGTGCGAGGGTCGCGCCACTCGATGGTGCCGGTGGCTAGACCTTCGAAGTTCTCGACGGTCTTAGGTGCGTGGTTGCCGAATAGGTTGATTTTAATTGCGCCAAAGTTTGTGTGAATGGTCGCTACTGAAGTGTGTGCAGTCATGCCTACTATTGTTTCATGGCTAAGAAACTCGACCTACACGATTTGCTAGAACTGTTGCCCGCTATTAGCGAAATCTGGGATGACGCTACCGGCGCAACCAAGAAGGCCAGCGTGCAAGCTCAGCACGCGGCTCAGGCGGCAGCCAAGAAAGTTGCAAAAGAGGCAAAGAAGCCGGTTTATGGCTGGGTTGCGGTCGGTTTGGCAATTGCTGTCACCGCCGTGGTTGCCTATCAGGTCTTGAAGCCGAGCGAAGATGACCTCTGGACTGACGTTCGCACCGAATCAACCGAAGACTAAAGCCAGCCAAACCTCCTGGGCTTTTACCTTGAAACTAGGCTCGCTCTTCCAGCACCTGTTTGAAGGCACTCACAAAGACATCCGGGTTTTGCGCGCCTGAAACGCCATACTTGCCATCAATGACAAAAAATGGAACACCGGTGATGCCATAGGCCCGGGCCTGTTCTAAGTCGGCCTCGAAGGCCGGCAAAAACTCGCCAGATTCGAGAACACGCATAACCTCGGCGCGGTCCAAACCAACCTCTGCCGCCAACTGTGCCAAAACATCAATTCGCCCAACATGCAGTGCCTCAACAAAATGGGCAGACATGATTCGTTCCTTCATCTCAGCCTGCTTGCCCTGGGTTTTCGCATACTGAATCAACTGGTGAGCCAGAACCGTGTTTGTCATGTGCATGTGTTCCATGTCATATTTCAAACCAACCCCGGCAGCGATGCCCTTGAGTCGCTCGGTCATGGCAATCACCTGGTCACGCGGCATGCCCTTGTGCTCGGCCAAATAATCGGTCTGGCCGCCTTCATAGTCAACTGGCATGTCTGGGTTCAAAAGATAGCTGTGAAATTCCACCTGGATGGGTGTCTCGGTGCCCTGCGCCGAAAATTCCTGGATGGCGTTTTCGAGCTTGCGTTTGCCGATGTAGCACCACGGGCAAGCTACGTCAGACCAGATATCGATTTTGATTGGTTCGTTCATGATGTTAAGTAACCCTAGTTAATGAACTAAAAGTCCTGCCCCCTGCTTAAACTCAAAGCATGAGTTCAAGAAAGCCTCGCCCGGTCTGGCTGACCCGCAATCTATTTGCCATTTCATGGGTTTCGCTGCTTCAAGATGCCGCAAGCGAGATGCTTTACCCAATCATGCCGGTCTTTTTGAACACCGTGCTCGGGGCACCGGCCGCAGTGGTTGGTGCAATTGAGGGTGCCGCCGAGGGCGCAATGTCACTCACCAAACTTTCCAGTGCATGGATGAACCGCTGGATCCCTCGCAAGGTCATGGTCTTTCTGGGTTATGGCGGGGCGGCGCTTGGCAAACTAATCATTGCCTTGGCCGGGGTTTGGCCGGTAGTTTTGCTTGGCCGTGTGGTCGATCGCTTGGGCAAGGGTATGCGCTCGGCCGCGCGCGACGCAATCCTGGTTCAAGGCATTGATAAGGCCCACCGCGGCCGAGTGATCGGTTTTCACCGAACCGCCGATACAACCGGTGCGGTAATCGGCCCAATTTTGGCTCTCGGTTTGCTATCGGTTTTCAACGGCAATGTTCGAAGTGTGCTCTGGATGGCCGTGATTCCGGCAGTTCTTTCAACTCTTGCCGTGCTGTTCATCAAAGATCAAGACCCGGCAACCAAGCGTCAGGTGCGAATTCCAAAAGCACTAATCAACGATGGCAACACCCAGGTGCTTTCGCCCAAGTTGAAGCGCATCATCTGGATTCTCTCGATTTTTGCACTCGCCAACTTTCCCGATGCGCTGCTGCTCTTGCACCTGAGCCAAGACGGCTTTGGCATCTTTGAAGTGGTCGGCACTTACCTGATTTTCAACGTGTCTTACGCGGCACTTAGTTTTCCGATGGGCCTTCTAGCAGACCGGTGGAAACCACAGCACATCTATGCGCTGGGGCTGCTTTGCTTCGCCATCTCCTATGCCGGTTTGGGTCTGACCCACGACAAAATGTTGGCTGTTGGTCTGGTCGTCCTCTATGGAGGTTTTGCCGCAGCAAATGATGTGGTGGGCAAGTCTTGGGTGTCAAAGCTCGCGGCAGATCACCAGCAACTAACGGTGCAGGCACGCCTTCAAGGTCTAGGTGGTTTCGGAATCCTACTGGCCGGAGTCTGGGCCGGTTTGGCTTGGTCGCTGGGTTCAGGTTTCGGAGCCGTGCCACTAGTCATCTCGGGTGCTTTTGGTTTGGTGGCCGCAATCACCCTCTGGCGAATCAACCTTTAAGGTTCGCCTCAATCAGGGCAACAATTTCGGCATCGTCCGGTTTGGTGGTCGGCCTAAAACGGTGAATCTCGCCGTTTGGCAGGATCAAAAACTTTTCAAAGTTCCACATAATTGGCCCGGCCAACCCATGTGAATCCTTGGTCTTAACTAGTTCCTTGTAAAGCGGGTGGCGTCCGCGACCATTGACCGGGGTTTTCTCGGTCATCGGGAAGGTAACGCCCCAGGTAGTTGAGCAGTATTCGGCAATGTCATCGCTACTTTTCAGCTCTTGCATGAACTGGTTTGAAGGCACACCAAGCACGGTGAAACCGCGGGCACCATACTTTTTCTGTAATTCCTCGAGGGCTTCATACTGCGGGCTCAGGCCGCAGCGCGAAGCAACATTGACCACCAGGATGGTTTTACCGGCAAAATCGGCAAAGTTGGCCTTGGTGCCATTCAGCATGGTTAGTTCGACATTTGGAATGCTCATGTGTTCAGTCAACACCGAAAACCTCAAGATGCTTCCATCGAAGATTTGAAGCCAGCCAAATAGTTGCCTAATTGTCATTTACCAATCAGGCGAAAGGTATTTGTCTCCCCCTAGAATTGCCAAATGATGACTTCAACGGCGACCGTCAACGTCAAGGCCTGGCACAATTCGATTCTGATCTATTTTGTGGTTTTTGGCATGGGCATGGCTTCGTTGATGGTTCGCCTGCCTGAAGTTCGCTCTCTGGTTCACGTCACCACGGCAGAACTTGGCATCATCTTGTTCGTCGGCTCAATTGGGGCGGTAACATCGGTCACCCAAGCCGGCCGAGTAATCGCCCGGTTCGGAACCAAAATTGCCATTATGTTTGGCATCACGACAGTGACCCTGGGTTTGCTTGGTCAAGCGTTTTTCATCGTGAATCACAGCCCAGTCGGTTATGCCATCTGCAACCTGCTGATGGGTCTCGGCGCCGGTCTGGGTGATGTTGGCATCAATGTCGACGGTTCAACCATCGAAACTAAAACCGGCAAAACCGTTTTACCTAAGATGCATGCCGGCTTTTCAATCGGCACATTCATCGGGGCCGGCATTGGCACCCTGGCAACCATGGCGCATATTTCACTGCTTACCCAGATGGCGATTTTGGCTGCAATTAACGTCTGTGTGCCACTTCTGACCACAAAGCACATCCCCAGCGGTAACGGAATTGAGTCAAAGACTCACGCAAATGGTGAGAAAAAGGCGCCGCTCGAACCGATTTGGAAAGACCGTCGAATCATCTTTTTGGCAATTGGAATTCTTGGCGTCACCTTGGCTGAAGGTGCATCAAACGACTGGCTTGCCATTGCGCTGGTTGATGACTTCAAGCAAACCAGCACTGTTGCCGGAATCGGCTTTGCAATTCTGTTGGCCTCGATGACACTAACCCGATTCTTTGGCGGCAACCTTGCCGATAAATTTGGCAAGGCTCGCATTCTGCAGATTTGCGCTTTCACGGGTGTGGCGGGTCTGCTTCTAATCATCCTTTCGCACAACCTTTACCTGGCTTTTGTCGGGGCAGTGCTCTGGGGTTGCGGCGTTGCCCTCGGGTTCCCGCTGTTTCTTTCGGCGGCTGGCGAGGGTGAGAATTCGGCCCGAAAAGTTGGTTTTGTTGCCAGCAGCGGCTACCTGGCATTCTTGGTTGGCCCGCCACTTCTAGGGTTCCTCGGTCAGGCCTGGGGTGTCAGCAACATGTTCTATGTCGTGGCCGGCTTCCTGGTGATTACGGCAATCTTTGCCTCAGGCGCCGGCAATACCAAGGGCGCCGGCTCGGGGCACTAAGCCGCGGGCCAGTGTTTGGGCGGCACTATCCTCTAGTTGGCCAGATACATCTCGTGAACCGCAACCGGTCCAACGAGTTTGCCCTCAACACCCGCGGTGATTTTTGCCACACTTGGTGCATCGTTGTGTGCTTGCCAAAGTTCACGGCTGGTCCACGCCTCGATAAACCAGAGGTGGCCATTGATCTCCTTGAATAGGTCATAGAAAACACAGCCGTTTTCGGTGCGAACCTCCGCCGCTACCTCAATGAGCAGGGCACGAACCTCATCGGCAAATTCTGGTTTTGGGTTGAAGATGGCAACCACGTTGCATTGGGTCATTAGGGCTCCGATTCGATTGGTTGACTAGAACTTGAAAGTCGCCAGGGTTATGGCCAAGGTGAACATAATTGCAGCGATGATTCCGTCGAGAACCTTCCAGAACACCGGCTTTGACATGAATCTCGATGCGGCCCTTGCCCCATAGCCGATGGTCGTGAACCAAACCAGGCTGGCAAGCATGGCACCAAAGCCAAAGAACCACCGGTTTTCACCGAAGGTGTTGGCTACGCCGCCAACAAAGATGACGGTGTCCAGGTAAACATGCGGGTTCAAAAATGTCATGGCGAGCAAGGTGGCAACCACTTTGCCCGCGGGCTTGCTCTCAACCACCCCGGCATCCAGGGCCTGGTTTTTGGTGGCATTGATTGCCGACTTAATTCCAAACCAGGTTAGGTAGGCAACCCCAAACCATCGAATGACCTCAATCAACCAAGGCAAACCCTTGATGATGGCGCCGAGGCCGCCAATGCCAAGAGCGATCAGTGCGGCATCGGCAACCGAGCAAATTGCCACGACGATAAAAACGTGCTTCTTGGTCAGAGCTTGCCGAATCACGAATGCGTTTTGCGCCCCAATCGCAATGATTAGTGAAAGGCCGGTTAGAAAACCGGGTAAAAACGCAAACATGTTTTGTAGTTTAGTCGCGGCTAATCACGCGATTTTGCGCGTGGCCACAGGGCAATTGCCAGCGAACTAGCACCGAAAAGCGCCGCCAAAATTCCGCCTTCGGTCACATTCACCCAAACATACAAGCCAATTGCAATTGAGAAACAAGCCAGGATTATTGCGAATGCTCGGTTTCCCTTGCTAGCTCTGGTTAGAACGCTCAGCAACACCGAACCGATGCTGAGGGCCGTGAAGCTCATTACCGTGAAAAGGCCTAGGTACTCGTCCTGCATTTTCGCTCCTACTTCCTAGAGGCCGGGTGATCCATTCGCATGTAAACCCCGCCTTTTTGTAGTTCATCGATCATCTGATTTAGACGCTTTAGGCGTATGTCTGGCCTAACGGCACGGTCAACCCAGGCCACGTAATCATTGCGCTGATAGGCAGGGCGGTGGTCATAGTCTGCACGCACCGCATTTTCTTCCAGCGCTAATTTCACATCGGCAGGCATTTCGTAGAGCTTGCGCCGAAGGTTTCCCTTCTTGTCGCGCGGCTCCCGATTGCTCATGACTAAAGCCTACTTAAAGCAAAAGGCCCGTGATTTCTCACGAGCCGTCTGCAATAGTCACTAGTTTGTGAAAGAACTGGTGTCACCGATGAGCACGGTGTTGTCTGCAGGGACCGGTGCGCCGGCGGCCTTGACGATTTCCTCGGCAAATTCTTCGACGTTGTAAAGCTTTCCCGCGGCCTCTTTTCGCGCATCAATTGCGCCAGGGTTTAGTCGATCAAGCAGGGTGGCGGTGATTGTGCCTTCAATCATGTCACCAGAGACAACCACAAACTCGATGCCCTTTGCGGTTAGCTCAGGAATCATGTCGCGAAGCGCATCTTCACCCGCGCGCTTGGAAAGAGCCACAGGCAGGTATTCAGGCATGGTTGGGGTTTCGCGAATGAAGTGAGCTTGGTGGCTGGTGACAAAAACAATTCTTGAACCTGGGCCAAGCAATGGCAAAGCGGTCTTCACAAGGTTTACCTGCGCATCGCGGTTTAGTTCCATGGCATAGTTCTCGCCCTTGCCAGTCTCCATGCCGCCCGATGCGTTGAGCACCAAAAGGTCAAGGCTGCCAAACTTTTCCTTCAGGGTGGCGGCCAATGCATCGATGCTTGAATAATCGGTCAGGTCGGCACCAACAACGATCGCTTTGCCACCGGCTTCGATGATCTGGTTGGCAACCTTCTCTGCGCGAGCCATCTTGTCGCGGTAGTTGATTGCAACAGTTGCACCCTTAGCGGCCAACATCTGGGCTACCTGAGCGCCGATGCCGCGTGATGAACCAGAAACGAAAGCGTGCTTTCCAGCAAATGAGTTAGTCATGGCTCAAGTTTACTTTCACCCCGCAAGAATCTCGGGTGGCTTAGCTGTCTAAAGAAAAACACCTCCCATTTCTGGGAGGTGTTTTCTTGCGGTGGAGACTAGGGGGGTCGAACCCCTGACCCCCTGCTTGCAAAGCAGGTGCTCTACCAACTGAGCTAAGTCCCCGGATTTTTTGAATCTGGGTGGATCTTTTGTTACTTCGGTTCAGAACCTTCTTTTGGTGAAGAAGCTTCCTGGTGGGCCTAGGAGGACTTGAACCTCCGACCTCTTCATTATCAGTGAAGCGCTCTAACCACCTGAGCTATAGGCCCGTAGAACCTTTACGACTTTACAGGAAATATTTGCTCAGCGCAAAATCCGATATAAATACGAAGATACCTCGGCCACAGGGCCGAGGCATCTATTACTTCAAGAACGCGACTAGTTGTTTGTGAAACCAATCGAAACTCCACCGGTGATTCGACCGATGACGTTGAAGATCGCCGCCCAGATGCCAGTCAACAATGTGCCGAGGACGATGTTGAAGAAGGCCAGGGTGGTTGCAAATGACAACACGCGAGGCAGGCTTAGCTGAGCCCCGATGTCTGAACCAGAACCACCGATAACCGAGTTAAGCAGGCTGTTTAGCGAACCAAACAGACCGGTCTGGCTGACTACTACCCAGAGCAGAACAAAACCAATTATGGTTGCGATTCCGGCTGCAATGGTGACCAACAAAGCCACGCGAATTGCAGACCAAAAATCAATGTGCACCAACTTCAGCTTTACCTGCTTCTGCGGTGACATGTTGCGCTTCACTGCATTGATGGTCGATGAGGCACCAGCCTTGATGCGTTCTCTCATTCGGTTGCTCCTTCTTCGGCCTCTTCGAGACCTTCGGCGTTAGTTTCAAGATTACGCTCTGTGTTCTTGGCAAGTCCAATGATGTTGTCATCGTCTTCAAATCGAGCGAAGACTACACCCATGGTGTCGCGGCCCTTGGCCGGAACTTCGCTCACTGCAGAGCGAACCACCTTGCCACTGGCGAGAACTACAAGAACTTCGTCTTCTTCGGTCACGATCTGGGCACCAACTAGGTCGCCGCGCTTTTCTTCTAGCTTGGCAACCTTGATTCCAAGACCGCCACGGTTCTGAGCGCGGTACTGATCAACCGAGGTGCGCTTTGCATAACCACCTTCGGTGACCACGAAAACGAAGGTGTCGTCTGCGTCATTGATTACTGAGGCAGAAAGCAAGTGGTCACCGGTGCGGAAGTGCATACCGATGTTTCCAGAGGTGTCGCGGCCCATTGGGCGCAGACTCTCATCGCTAGCTGAGAAGCGAATGGACATGCCCTTGTGTGACACCAAAAGCAGATCGTCGGTCTCAGAGGCAAGCAGTGCAGAGACAAGTTCGTCGTCTTCGCGAAGCTTGATTGCGATGATTCCACCGGTTCGAGCGGTGTCATACGCCTCAAGAGAAGTCTTCTTAACCAAGCCATCGCGGGTGGCGAGAACTAGGTAAGGGGCCTGTTGGTAATCCTTCAGGTCAAGAACTTGAGCGACCTGCTCATCAGGCTGCAGAGCCAAGAGGTTTGCAACGTGCTGGCCCTTGGTGTCGCGGCCGCCCTCAAGAACTTCATAGGCCTTGGTGCGATAGACGCGGCCCTTATTGGTGAAGAACAGCAACCAGTGGTGAGTGGTGGTCACAAAGAAGTGTTCAACCACGTCATCGGCACGAAGGTTTGCACCCTTCACACCCTTGCCGCCGCGGTGCTGCTGGCGATAGTTGTCACTCTTGGTGCGCTTGATATAGCCACCGCGGGTGAGAGAAATAACCATCTCTTCTTCAGGGATGAGGTCTTCGACCGAAACATCGCCGTCGAAACCAGCGATGATGGTGCTGCGGCGGTCGTCACCGTGTTTGGCAACCACCTCGTCCAGCTCCTCGCTGATGATTGAGCGCTGGCGAACTGGGTCGGCGATGATTGCCTTGAAGTCAAGAATCTGGGCTTCAAGTTCGGCCGCTTCATCGATGATCTTCTGGCGCTCAAGGGCGGCCAGCTGGCGAAGCTGCATGTTCAAAATCGCGCGGGCCTGAAGCTCATCGATGCTGAGCAGTTCAATCAGGCCATCGCGGGCGTCATCAACGCTGGCGCTCTTGCGAATCAGGGCAATCACTGCGTCAAGTGCGTCGAGGGCCTTTAGGTAACCGCGAAGAATGTGAGCGCGTTCTTCGGCCTTCTTCAGGCGGAACTGGGTGCGACGAACGATGACTTCGATCTGGTGGGCGACCCAGTTGGTGATGAACCCGTCAAGACTAAGGGTGCGAGGCACGCCGTCAACCAGTGCCAACATGTTGGCGCTGAAGTTCTCCTGTAGCGGGGTCAACTTATAGAGGTTGTTGAGCACAACGCGGGCAACCGCATCCTTCTTCAACACGATCACCAAACGCTGACCGGTGCGGCCAGAGGTTTCGTCACGGATGTCGGCGATGCCGGATAGGCGGCCTTCCTTAACCAAACCGGCAATCTTCTCAGCCAAGTTGTCAGGGTTCACCTGGTATGGAA
>Ga0228701_1001066_pt1 | contig 19611 bp, 9 predicted proteins | sample McNCre117_Aug_MG_2_FD_178017 | JGI IMG/M metagenome (GOLD analysis project Ga0228701, IMG submission 178017) | Freshwater microbial communities from McNutts Creek, Athens, Georgia, United States - 11-17_Aug_MG | ecosystem: Environmental > Aquatic > Freshwater > Creek | place: USA: Georgia...
GTTTGCAGCGGCGCTTTCAGCACCACGCCACCGGCGCGCAGGCGCCATTGATGGATTTGCGCGTGTTCACCCACCGCAGTTTCCTCATGGGGTCTTTGGTGGCCATGACCTATGGCACCGCGCTCTTTGGTTCCACCTATTTGCTGCCGGTGTTCATGCAAAGCGGCCTGGGCTTGTCGGCTTCGTATGTGGGCTCGGCCTTGTTGCCCGCAGGGTTCATGCTGGCCATCACCATCACCTTGGTGGGCCGCTGGGCCGACCGCACCGACAAGCGGCTTCTGGTGCTGGTGGGTCTGGCCCTGTTGGCCAGTTCGTTTGCGCTCATGAGCACGGTGGACCCGAACCGGGGTTTGCTCACGCTGTGGCTGTGGACCATTGTGGGCCGCATGGGGCTGGGCTTCATCTTGCCCTCGCTCAACCTTGGGGCCATGCAGGGCATGCCTGCGCACCTGATCCCGCAAGGGGCCAGTGTGGTCAATTTCCTGCGCATGCTGGGTGGCGCTGCAGGGGTGAGCCTGTGCGCCATCGTGCTGGAGTGGCGGCTGAGTGCCAAGGGTGTGGCGCTGTTGGGGGCAGGTGATGTCCATGCCCGCTTGCTGGCCTTTCACGACACTTTCTGGTTTTTGGCGGTGCTCACGGCCTTGGCCATGATTCCGGCCTGGTTGATGGTGGCGCCCGCTCACAAGAAAGACTGACCCATGTGCCAACTGCTCGGCATGAACTGCAACACCCCGACCGATGTGACTTTCAGTTTCAGCGGCTTTGCCCAGCGCGGCGGCATCACCGACCACCATGGCGACGGCTGGGGCATTGCTTTTTTTGAAGGCCAGGGTGTGCGCCACTTTGTGGACCACCAAAGTGCCAGCACCTCGCCGATTGCAGAGTTGATTCGCCGCTACCCGATCAAAAGCAAAAACGTCATCGCTCACATCCGCAAAGCCACGCAAGGCGAAGTGAGTCTGGAAAATTGCCACCCCTTTGTGCGTGAACTCTGGGGCCGCTACTGGGTGTTTGCGCACAACGGCAACCTGGTCGACTTTGAGCCGCGCCTGCATGGCAACTTCAAACCCGTGGGCCAGACCGACAGCGAACGCGCCTTTTGCTGGCTCATGCAAGAGCTGGCCAAGTCACACGCCAGCGTGCCCAGCGTGCAGGAGTTGTCGCTCACGCTGCGTGAGCTGGTGCCACAAATCGCCAAGCACGGCACTTTCAATTTCTTGCTGTCCAACGGACAGGCCCTGTGGGCGCATGCCAGCACCCACCTGCACTATGTGCTGCGCCGTCATCCTTTCAGTCACGCCACTTTGAGCGATGAAGATTTGAGCGTGAATTTTGCCGAGCACACCCGCGAGACCGATCGCGTGGCCGTGGTGGTCACGCAGCCGCTGACCACCAACGAAGCGTGGGTGGCGTTTGAGCCCGGGCGGGTGTACACCTTTGAAGACGGCGATTGGATGCGCTGAACGCGCCGGGCTTCAGAACTCTGCGTGCATGCGCAGTGCGTACACATTCACCGGCCCGCGCAGCGCGTTGTAGGCTGGGTTCTGAATGCGCTGGTAGTCGGCCGTCAGCCACAGGTGTTTGGTGATGCCCACGTTGTAGAACACCTCGATGCCGCGCTCCGGACGGTAACGGAAGTTGCCGGCGCCGTCGCCGATGAAGTAGGACATGCCACCGGCTTCCAGGAACCCACGGCGGTCATGGGACAGGCGGTTGTCCATGTACGCCAGGCCCACGTTGTCGGCGGCGCGGCCCCACAGATGGCCTTTGAGCAAGGTGCCCGCTGAGAGCGAGGCATCGACCTCGGTGAAGGCATAGGTTTCGGTGCGGCCGTCGGACTTCATGGCACGCAGGAACACGCCGACATCGTCGCTGAGTGCCTGTTCCAGGTTCAAGCCCACACCGTATTTGATTTTTTCCCCGTTGCGTACCTGGAAAAGCGTTTGCGGATCGGTTCCCGGATGGCTGAGCAGGTAGTCGGTCGCATCCTTGAAGCTGGCGGTCACAGCGCGGTTACGCCATGCCAATGCACGAACTTTGCCGGGCAATCCGTTCAGTTCGTGCGCATGCTCTACTTCGACTTGGTCGCCGTAGTGGCGCAGCAAATCCCAGTCGACCGGTAATTCGTTGGGGCGCTTGGGGCCGCTCATGCGGCCCAGCCGGTAGACCCAGTCGCCGCGGTACCACTCGGCCGCCACGCCCCAGCCAAAACCTCGGGCGTCGGCGGCATAGTCAAAGCTGCTGTAAGTCCAGTGGCTCCAGTTCATGAACTGGGTGCGTGGGTCCTTGGCATAGGCGTTGTCGTCAAAAACGTCCAGCGTCGAAAAGTTGCCCGCAGTCAGAACGAAGCGGTTCTTGTCCACCCAGCGGGCCATCTGGTTGAAGTCAGAGTCCAGCCATTCGCGCTCGCCACCCTGGTCCCAGGTCTGTCGCCAAAACAGGCGTTGCAGGTAGGGCTTGGGGGTGGTGCCGCCTGCACGGGTGATCTCGCCGTTGGTGAACCCGCCCAAGCCCACCAGGTTGCGGGCAAAGGGGTCGCCGGACGTCAGCTCGGCGTTCATGTAAATCTCGGCGCCCGATTCCAGCCGCTGACCCCAGTGACCCGTCAGCGAGAAAGTGAACATCTTGTCGGCGCCGGGCCCCATGCTGTTGGTGCCTGAGCCGACTGCGGCAAAGGCCGGGTGGCGTTGGGTGTTGTAAGTGCTTTGGTAGCGGGCCTGACTGAATTCTTCAACCTTGTCCGTGCTGGCGTCTTGCGCCCAGACGGCACCGGACCCCAGCCACAGCAACAAGGGCAAAAGGGGGATCGGGCGAGGGGACTGGGTCATGCGGGCATCCGGGTAAAACGCGGATCTTATGTCACGCAAATGAAGAACCCGTGACAAAGTTTGAAAGGTTGATGTCGAGATGCATCAAGCGGCGCAAGCCACTTCTACCGCCTCCATGAACAGCGCCGCCACATCGCAACCCATCTGGTCGGTGATTTCCTGAAAACAGGTCGGGCTGGTCACGTTGATTTCGGTCAGGCTCTCGCCAATGATGTCCAGGCCCACCAGCATCAGGCCACGGGACATCAGGATCGGACCCAGCGCTTCGGCAATCTCTCGGTCGCGTGCCGAAATCGGCTGGGCCACGCCCTTGCCCCCGGCCGCCAGGTTGCCGCGCACCTCGCCGCCTTGCGGAATGCGTGCCAGGCAAAACGGTACAGGCTTGCCACCAATCAATAGCACCCGCTTGTCGCCCTGCGCAATGCCGGGCAAGAACTTTTGCACCATCACGGTTTGTGCGCCGTCACGGTTGAGTGTTTCGATGATCGCGCCCAGGTTCAAGCCGTCGGCCCCCACCTTGAAGATGCCCATGCCGCCCATGCCGTCCAGCGGCTTCAAGATGATGTCGCCGTGCGTGGCGTGGAACTCGCGGATGTCCGCTTCGTTGCGCGTGACCAAGGTGGGTGCGATGAACTGTGGGAACTCCAGGATCGCCAGCTTTTCGGGGTGGTTGCGCAGCGCCGCCGGGCTGTTGAACACCTTGGCGCCTTCGCGCTCGGCCTGACTCAGCAGGTGCGTGGCGTAGAAGTATTCGCTGTCAAACGGCGGGTCTTTGCGCATGATCACCGCGCCAAAATCCTTCAACGCGGCACGGTGTTTGCCGGTTTCGGTGAACCAGTGGTCGGCATCGCCAGTCAAATGGATTTCGCGCGCCAGGGCCGAGACCGACTCGCCACGTTGCCAGCGCACATCGGTCATCTCGCAAGCCACCACCTGATGTCCGCGCTTTTGCGCCTCACGCATCATGGCAAAGGTTGTGTCCTTGTAGATCTTGAACGATTCGAGGGGGTCGGCAACGAAGAGGATTTTCATGGGTTTCATTGTAGGTCGGTAGCTTTACTGAAACGCCACCTCGGCAAAGCTGCGCAGTTTTCGGCTGTGCAATTGTGCCGGGCCTGCAGCGCGCAGCATTTCGAGGGCGCGGATACCAATTTGCAGGTGCTGGTTCACCCTCTCGCGGTAAAAGTGGTTGGCCATGCCCGGCAGCTTGATCTCCCCGTGCAGAGGCTTGTCGCTCACGCACAGCAGCGTGCCGTAGGGCACCCGAAAGCGAAAGCCATTGGCAGCAATCGTGGCGCTTTCCATGTCCAGCGCCACGGCGCGGCTTTGGCTGAAGCGGCGCTGGGGCGTGTTGTCGGGCAGCAGCTCCCAGTTGCGGTTGTCGGTGCTGGCCACGGTGCCGGTGCGCATGAGGCGTTTGAGCTCGGCGCCATGGCAAGCCGTGACCTCGGATACCGCACGCTCCAGGGCCACCTGAATCTCGGCCAGTGCCGGGATCGGCACCCACAGCGGCAGCTCTTCGTCCAGCACATGGTCTTCGCGCACATAGGCATGGGCCAGCACATAGTCGCCCAGCTGCTGCGTGGTGCGCAAGCCGGCGCAGTGGCCCAGCATCAACCAGCTGTGCGGGCGAAGCACGGCGATGTGGTCCGTGATGTTCTTGGCGTTGGCCGGGCCCACGCCGATGTTGACCATGGTGATGCCGCTGTGGTCTTCACGCACCAGGTGGTAGCCCGGCATTTGCGGCAGGCGCGGGGGTACTTGCCCCAATACATCGTCTGCTTCGGCCGGCAAGTCCACTCGGCGAGTGACCACATTGCCAGGTTCCACAAAAGCCACATAAGGGCTGCCCGGTTTGCGCATCTCGGCACGGCCCAGGGCGATGAACTCGTCAATGTAGAACTGGTAATTGGTGAACAGCACGTAATTTTGGAAATGCACCGGGCTCGTGCCGCTGTAGTGGCGCAGGCGGTGCAGTGAATAGTCGATGCGCGGCGCAGTGAACAGTGACAGCGGCTCTGGCTGGCCCACTGCGGGCTGGTAGGTGCCGTTGGCAATGCCGTCGTCCATGGCGGTCAGGTCGGGCAAATCAAACACTTCGCGCATGCGGGCGCGACGCTCGGCGCTCATCTCGCCTTCGATGTGGTCGTTCTCGGCAAACGAAAAATGCACCGGAATCGGCAACTGGCTGGTGCCCACCTCCAGTGCCACGCCATGGTTGGCCAGCAACAAATGGAATTGCTGGCGCAGGTAAGCCGCAAACAGATCGGGCCGGGTGAGGGTGGTCTCGTAACGCCCGGCGGTGGCCACAAAACCGTAGCTCAGCCATTCGGTTTCCGTTGATGGCGGAGGCGACCAGTCGGTCGGTGTCTGGATGCGCACGAAGGGATAGCACGCACGAACCTTGGCCGGCAAAGCCTCGCCCGCCACATAACGCTGCATGGCCTGCCGCAGGTGCTGAATGCTTTGGATGTAAATCTCTTGAACCCGCGCCAATGCAGCGTCGGCGTCGAAGAAGGATTGGGGCGCGATGAAGGGTGTTGGGGTCAGCATGCAGCCATTGTGCATGGCCCATGTGACGACAGGAACGGCCTGTGCGGCTCAGGGTTGTTGTCGGTCGGCGGCTTCAACACCGCAGGGCTTGTCTTTGGATTAATTTGGACTTTTTTGCAATTAATTGTTAAAAAGATTAAATATGCCGAAGTTGCCACATTAAAAAATAAATATTCGGTATTCGGTTAATTCAAACATATAGCGGTTTCAATCATGAAAAATCAGAAAAACGATCAGTCCAGTGGCAAAGCCCGGACATCAGCGTTGGACAGCCTGGGATCTGCGCCGGCGGTCGAGGCGCGTCCTGATTGGGTGACTGACATGGATGCGCCGCTCTTACGCCGTGCTGCACAGCGCAAACGGCGTGTGGGCGATGAGCAAGAGGTGGTGGATGCAAGCAGCGATGGCGTGGTGATGTCCGATGTGACGGGCACGGTCGTTGCGCAGTTGGATTCGGCATTGATCAGCGGGGCGACGTCGGGTGCATCGTCTGCTGCTGCCTCGGTGACGACGACGGGTTTGACCGCTGCAGGTGTGACGGGCACGGCCGCTGGTGCGGCTTCTGCGGCCTCAGCGCTGGCGGCATCGTCTGCCACGGCGGTGACCACCACCACGCTGTCAACGGCCGCTTCTGTCGGTAGTTTTTCGTCTTTGGCCAGCGTGGCTGGCGGCGCAGTGGCGCTGGGTGTTGCAGGTGGTGGCGGCGGAGGTGGCAGTGGTGTCGTCGCTACGGACCCCACGCCCTTGCCTCCTTCCAATCCCTATCCCGGGCCAGATGCGCAGACACTGGATCTTGGCCATACGGGCGATGCGCATGCCGTGCATCGCTTGTCGGTTGACGGCGCTGCATTGCCGGCCGGCATCCTGAATAAAAGCCTGGTGATTGACCTGGGCGCCAATTTTGGCGCGTACCAAGGCACGCTGTTCTATACCGACAAAACGGGCGATGTGGTGACCACCCATGTGGTGGCTTACCGTGATGTGAACAACGTGTTGGGCACTGCGGTGAATGACCAGATCAGTGGTCATGCCGGCGCCAACGTGCTCGATGGCGCGGGTGGCGATGACGTGATTTACGGTGGTGGTGGCCTGGACACCTTGCGCGGTGGCGCAGGGCAGGATTGGGTGCTCTTCACACCCTTGACCCGTGGCGAAGTGGCTGGGCCGTATGACGATGGTGTGTACGTCAATTTGGCGGGTACGCATGCGAGCTTTTCGGGTGTTGTGGGCATTTACCGCAGTGCCAGTCAGACGAACGGCGCGTTCATGGAGGCCAGCGGCTTTGAGCATGTGGCGGGCTCGCAAGGGGCGGACACCCTCATAGGGTCGGATGCTGACAACATCCTGGTGGGTTTTGCCGGAGACGACTGGCTGGATGGACGCGCAGGCAATGACCATTTGTTCGGCGGTGCTGCTCAGTCCTTGGGCAATCAGCTGTTTGGTGGCGCAGGCAAGGACGTTTTCTGGGCAGGCTATGACTTCAACCCGGTATTGCGTGCTCTGAATATCAGCGCGACGACCGAGCTGCTTTCATCCCCTGATGCTTTTGATCCTCTGGTGGATGTCACAGGCATCTCCGAGGTGGTCAATACCAGCGTGGTGAGGGATTGGAGCGCCGCAGAGGATGGCTTGCGTGTCAGCGCCACAGCCGTAGCTGTGATCGGTGGCCTGTATGGGCAAGCCAATTGGGATGGCGCTGATGTGGTTGACCTTCGGACCCATGTCTCCAACTTGGGCGTGCAAAACCTGGGCATCATCAAAGTGGCCGCAGGCGCTGGCAGCAACCAGATTTACACCAGCAACGGTGTCGAGCGACTGTGGGTTGGCTACCAGTTTCCGTTGACAGGGGATTGGGTCAACGGCATGGGCAATCCCGTTAACTCGGGCGTGGCCAATGACATCATTTGGGGTTGGGATGATCAATCCAGCCGACGCGACCAATTGCAGGTCGCCTCTGGCAGCACGGCCGAGATCGGCTTGTTGCAAGGCAAGGCCGATTGGAGTGCGAACGACACCGTGGACCTTCGCCAGCAGGTCACCAATGCCGGCTCGATCGTGGTGTCCACCGGTGCGGGCAACAACACTGTTTACGGCAGTTCGGGCGCAGACCTTGTCTATGGCAGTGCGGGTGTTGGCCAGTACAACCAGGTCTGGAGTGGTGCGGGCGCAGATGTGTTGTTTGTGGGCACGAACCGCAATGCAGCCGACGGCGCTTTGTCGACCGTGGTGTCCAAAGATCTGATTTGGGATTATTCAGCCGTCAACGACACATTGAACGTGTCTTCATCGGGTGTTGCCGTGCTGGCCCTGCTGGATGGACTCAGCAACTGGAACGCGAACGACACGGTCGATTTCTCGACCATGCGCATCCATAACGCAGGCATCGTGATGATCGCTTTGGGCAGTGGCAATGACCGCTTCCAAGGCAGCACGGGTGCAGACTATGTGTACGGTGGCTCTTCAACGGTCAATGGCAACCAGCTGTGGGGTGGTGCGGGCGCCGATCGATTTTATGTGGGCTACAACTACAACCCATTGGCTGGCGCCGTCGATGACGCCGCTGGTCGCAGTGAGTTGGCACCCGGCGAAACCGGCGTGGACGTGATCCACGACTGGCAAAACAACTTTGATGCCTTGACCATCGGCTCGCGTGGTCAGGCCGTCATCGGTGGCCTGGGGGTGAGCGGTTGGACAAATTGGTCTGGCAATGACACGGTGAACGTGAGCGCGGCGACCAACCTGGGTGTGATCAAACTGGCAGCGGGCACAGGCACCAACAACTTGTACTTGAGCACAGGCACTGACCAAGTGTGGTCGGGTTACCAGTTCACGCGCACGGGTTCGGGGTTCAGTGACTACACGATTGACGGCTATGCGACCCCGACGGCTTTGACCTCGCCATACACCAGTGTGGACGTGCTGTGGGGTTGGGACAGCCAGAGTGTGCGACGCGATCAATTGAATGTGTCGGCACAAGGCACTGCCGCGATGGCGAGTTTGCAGGGCATGAACCCGGACGATGTCAACCGCTGGGACGGCAACGACACCGTGGACCTGCGCACGCAGGTGAACAACGCGGGTTTGATCGACATTGCAGCAGGGGCGGGCAGTAACACCTTGTATGGCAGTGGCGGCAACGACCATTTTTACGTGGGCTACACCTTTGATGGCAGTGGTACTGCGCAGTACAAGAGTGGTGATGTGGCGATTGACACCATCCATGGCTGGAACGCGCAGGGGTGGAGCGATCGCGCTTTTGCAGGTGATTGGAACGCTGGCACGAATTGGAATGGCGCTGCTGCGGCAGACAACAGCTACGACAGCCTCACGGTGCATGCGGGCTCAACAGCCCGCATTGGCAGCCTGTCTGGTACCAGTGCATCGGATGCCACACGTTGGGATGGTTCGCAAACGGTGGATCTGCGCAGCCACGTCACCAACGATGGCGTCATCGAGATCTGGACAGGCTCAGGCAGTGATTACATCTACGGCAGTGCTGGCCGAGACTTGATCTACAGCGGCCCTGGTATGGACAACGTCTGGGGTGGCGCTGGCAACGATGTGTTCTATGCCGGCTACTCCCCATCCTGGGCGCCGTTTGGTGCGGATGCGGCCGAACCCCGCATTTGGGATTGGCAAAACGGCATCGATGGCTTGAGGATCGCTGCCAACAGCTATGTTGTGATTTCCGGTTTGTGGGGCATGGACTCCACCAACCCCAACCGCTGGGCAGGTGACGACACCGTGGATCTGCGTTCGGATGTGGTCAACAACGGCAAGATCATCGTTGAAACGTCGGCTGGCAATGATGTTGTTTATGGTTCATCCGGCGTGGATTGGATCAACCCAGGCGCAGGCTACAACACATTGGATTTGAGTAACGGTGGCAGCGACCGCGTCTATCTGGACAACTTCCTGACCCGTACCCAAATCAGCGGCTTCAGTGCCGATGACCGAATTTATCTCGATACCCGGGTGCTGCAGTCCTTCATTGATCAGCGGCACATCATCACCCCCGCAGGCTACAGCCTTACCACGGCGGCTGCGAACCTGACATCGACGGCTGCCATCAGTTCTGGCCAGGACTACAACAAGGGGTCGTTCATCACATCCCAACTGACGTATGACGCCACTTACAAGGGGTCGCTTCAGGCCTACAACGCCAATCCCAAAGATCCGGACTTCAATGTCTACGGGGGCGTTGGAGACAGCATTCTGAAATTTGGCTGGACCACCAATGGTGCCTGGAACAACGATGCCTATCAGTCCGCAGGCCTGACCGGAAAGATTGCGGTGGATGCGGCCGGAGGGGTCTCCATCGCAATTGGCAGCAGCTTGGCAGGCATTCCCTTTGTGGGCCCCTTCCTGGCCATCCCATTCTGGGTCAATGGTGGCTTGATGCTCAACGATGGCATCAACAATGTGGCGCCCTACCTGAACCCCGTCTACTCCGGTGGTGGTGTGTTGGCCAGCGGTGCCAGCACGATCACCGCAGACAAGGCGACGACTTCGGCGGTGGGGACTTGGAATGCCTTGAACTTCCTGGATTTCTACGACGTTAAATCGAGCAACGGGTTCGTGCAGTCATTGGAGATTGCTGGCCAACAGCCGGGCTACACAACCACACAAGAATGGAAAGACCCCTATGTGCACGCGTTGGGGACTTACACCCTGTATCACGCCCCTGCGTTGACTGGTGTTGCCAGTTATCTGGCGGTTTACAACGGCACCGAAACCTTCATTTATCTGGTGGCCTCGCGCGACGCGCTGATTCAAAACAACGAAGCCATCCTGATTGCTCAGGTCAATGGCGAAGTCACGGCCAATCAGTTGGTGATGTACGACGGCGGAACCGACACCGAATACCTGCGCTACTTCAACAACACGATTGAAGCACCGGTTTTCCCGCCCAACCCCACGATTGCGCCCACATCGATCGTCGCTACGCCAGAAGATGGCAAGCAGGTGCTCTACCGTGTCTCATACACACGCAGTACACCGGTGGTCGATTACGTGACCAAGTCGGCCTATGACGCGCTTGTTGCCGAATCTCAGTTGGCTGAGCCCACGGTGACCAATTTGAGCCTGCAAGGGGCTTACACCAACGAAAACGTTGTCTCCGTCACGATTGCGTTCGACAAAGCGCTTGTCGCCTCGGATGTGCTCAAGATTTATATTGGCAGCACCCAAATTGGCACCAACATCACGGGTGTGACGGGCAGCAGCTACACCGTCAATCTGGATATTTCTGCAGTTTCCGATGGCACCAACACGGTGACCGCTATCGTGAGCAACGCTCAAGGCTTTGAGTCTCAAGGTGGCGTTTCCTTCGTGCGTGATACCAAGGCCCCCAACATCACCGACGCCACCAGCAACATGGTGGTCGTGACCGATACCGCCAGCAGCATCATCGTGACCTCCAATGAGCCGGGGTTCGCCCGGCTGGGCAGTGATGCAGTCAAGCTGACGGACGCCAACCGAAATCTGGCCACGTTCACATTAGCGGAGCAAAGCAGTGTCACCACCCAAGCGCTCAGCGTGGAAGACATTTTTGGTCTCTCAACGGCCCTGGGCTCGGTGACGCTGGGAACGTCCGGCCATGATGGAACCGCTTTGGCGCCAGTGTCGTCCTCTGCCCAGTATGTTTATGGTTTTGGTGGCGACGACGTTTTGACCAGCAGTTATGCCGGTGCCAACAACTTGGGCGCCAGCCTCTATGGCGGTGTGGGCAATGACACGCTGATCGGCAGTGTCGATAAGAACAACACCTTTGTCGGTGGCGCGGGGCGAGATATTCTTGATCTGCATGGGGGCAACAACACGCTCATCTGGAACGCTGTGGCCACAAGTTCTGGCAGCGTACTCGCCTCGTCTGACAGCAATTTGATAGCAAAAGATCATGTCTATGACTTCAGGGCCGGCCACGACACGCTGATGGTGGTGGCGACGGGTGTCAACAGCGTGGATCTGACGACACTCCAGCACACCATTGCGGACCCATACAAGGGCAGCACGGCTGCGTTCACCCAGTTGAGCATCAATTTGGACGGCATCACCGGAGCCACAGGAACGGGTGATCTGGTGGTTGAATTTGCCGGGACATACGCCCCTGCAGACCTTCTGAATGCCCTGAGTTTTAACCTGACGGGTACGAGTGGGGCGGACACGCTCAAAGGGTCCGTCAATGCCGACACTTTCACCGGTGGCGCCGGCGCAGACACTTTTGTTTTTGCCGCCGGTGATTCCACCCCCACAGTGTCTACCAAAACGGTGGGCAGCAATTCTGTGACGACTGTTGCAGGGTATGACGTCATCACGGACATGACCCTGAGTGAAGACATTCTGGATCTTTCAGCTGTGCCAGCCATCGCCGCTGATACAGCAGGCTTCAATGGCATTGATTCAGCCAACATCAAATCCCACAGCATCGTCAATGGCCTGTTGACGTTTGGTGGCGCAGATGCATATGCCGGTGCCTTGGGGGTCAATGCTTTCACCTTGGCCGATGCGGTCGGTTATTTGCAAGCCAACATCACAGGCAACGGTCAGACAGTGGTGTTCCGTCAAGACAGCCACAGTTACGTGTTCCAGCACACGTCAGCAGACCCGAGCGTCCATAGCTCAGACCTGTTGATTCAACTGTCCAACATCACCACGGTGGCAGGCCTGACGGACGTTGCGCATCCCGTGGCCAATTACCTCTTCATTGCATAAGGCCACGACGATGCAGAACAACCTCATTCACGCGCGCTCCGGTTTTTGTGGCCGGCTGATTTTGTTGACCCTTTGTGCAGCTGCTTTGGCTGGCTGTGTGTCATCGGCCTTCGTTGTGGGAGACAGCTACGGCGAACCGCCGCCGCAGGTCGTCTACATGGGCGCAGAGGATGCTCAGGGCAAGCCCTACCTGACTTGGCATCGGTCTTGGGCGTTTGGTCCTGTGCCATCTGAATTGCAGTCGTCCGGTGACATGAGTTGCATGAAGCTGGGCTACTCCTTGAGAGCCGTGGCCTATCACCCACGTGCGCTGGATTTGAACGGCCAAGCCACACCTGGTGGTGGATTCTTTTGTCAGCCGCAGCCCTTGCAAAACCTGGCCGACGCGCGTCCGCCGCAAGTGGTGGTCAAAGACGGCATGGAAGGCTGGGATCGACCGGGTGCTTTCGGCCCCATTCCTGAAGACAGACTGTCTGCAGCCAATCAGGTGTGCACCCAACAAAACCCCAAAGCGAAGCCGTTGGGCTTTCATTTTCGACCCCTCAATGCCAGTGGGCAGCCCATGTTGCAGGGCGGCTACCTCTGCGCTGAATGATTTTTGAACCCATCCCATAAGTAACGAAAGAAATACGATGAAAAGAGAAGATATGACCTACCGCATCATCAAGATCGGTAAAACAGCCGTTTCCGTGGCCGTGTGTGGTTTGATGGCAAGCCTGTCAACTGCGGTGATGGCGGATACTGTTAATTTGGCTTTTGATCCGAGCTCGATCGTCAAGTCTGCTGATACCAACTCTGTGGGGGTTTATTACGACGATGGCAATCCCTATGCTCTAACGCCCACCATCAACGTTTCTATTCAACTCAATTCAGGTGTTGATTTGGGTGGCCAAACTGGCATTGGTAATGTGCCTGTCGCGGTATATACCTTTGCCTGGGGCAATGACAACTATTACTTCTCTAACGGTGCGCAAACATCGACCTTGAATTTGCAAGGTAACAACCAGATTACTGGTGGCGTTGGCGTGCGCAATGACGGTGCCGCCGATCCGCTGACGCAGATCAATTTGAATGGTACGGACATCACTTTCAATAACTCGGTGTATGCCAAGCAAATAGATTTCTCGCAAGGCGGGACGGTTCAGTTTTACGGAAACGTTGGGGCAGGTATTGGTGGTACCAGCCTGAATTACAACGGAAACAATGCAACGGTCACCTTGCACAATGGCGTGATCCTGAGCGGCAACATCACCAACACCGCCAAGAATGGCGCCCTGATTTTCACGGGCTCGGGCGAAGTCACGGGCAGTGTCGCGGGTTCCGGGACTGCGGTGGGTGTTGTCGAGGTTCGCGGCAATGGCTCCCTGGTGAAAATTGGCGCCGACCTCTCGACCGACAAGCTTGACTATCAGGCGGCCTCGACCGTTGCTGTGGGGCGTGATCTTTACTTGAACGCCAACACGGCAGGCTCGGCCACCAATGCGGTCAAATTTAACAACACCGATGGTGTGCTGCAGGTCGGTCGCGATATTGTGGGTGTCCAGGACAAGACGGTGGTTTCGACCGACGTGAACAATACGGGCACGGTCACGATGGTGTCCGGTACGCAAGCAGTGTTGGGCAACCTGGGTGCCAGTGGCCTGGCCCTCAAAACCCTCAACATCGGTGGTGCCAGTCAGGGTGGCTCGAACGGTATCGACAATAGTGACAACGTTTCCTCCACCACCACGATCACAGGCCATGTGTTCGCGCAAACGATCAGCCTGAACAACAACGACGCTACACCCACCAGTTCAACCTTGAACATGGCCAGTGGTTACAACATCACCGGTAATGTGGCGACAGAAAACAGTGGTCTGGGCAACCTGAACCTGCTGGGTGGTGTTCAGACCGTTACAGGGTCTGTGGGTGGCGACGGTCTGAGCGGTAACAGCCCGAAACTGAATGCCGTCACCTCGGGCGCAAACGGTGCCGTCAGCACCTTCACCGGCAAGGTGTATGCGACAACGGTTTCCAACTCAGGCACAGGCAGCTCCACCTACCAGGACGATGTCACTGCCACCACGGTGAATGTGGCGGCTGGCACATCCAATTTTTCGAAAGCACTGACGGCCACCACCACCAACATTGGTGCGGGTACGGGCAATTTCAGCAGCACGTCCACAACGACGACGGCCATCGCGTTCACTGGCGGTAACGGTGTGGGCAATCTGAACAACGGACTGACGGGGACGGTGGACTTTGGCGGACAAGCCAATGCCACGGTCAACCTGGCTGACAGCAAGGCAATTTCCGGCGCGATCACCACATCGACCGCCAACACCGGTGTGTTGAACACCTTGGGGGCAGCCACACTCAGCAGCGACGTGGGTACGGGTCATGCGATCAAGGCCTTGAATGTCAACACATCGTCTTCGCCCAGCAAGGTCGTGTTGGCGAACGGCAACGTCAACGCACAAACCGTGAGCCTGCAAAATGATGGCGTGCTGCGCATGGCTGGTTCCAAAGATTTGACGGGCACGGTCTCGACCACAGCGGCTGGCACAGGCGCCTTGGATTTCCTGGGCACTTCAGTGGTGACGGGCAATGTTGGCGCTGCCGGCATGGCACTCAAGACCATCGGTGGGGGTGTAACAGGTCAAACCGTCACGTTCAACAGTGGCGCTGTCTACGCCAATACCCTGGCTTACACAGGCAATGGTGAAGTCCGGTTCAATGGCAATGCGCCGGGTGCGGGTGTGAATGATCGGGGTTTTGTCGGCGCCGTTGACTTTGGCACCAACGTTTCGAGCACCGGCACATTCAAGCTGGGTGACGCAGTGGACTTGGTGACCCAGAACGCCACAGGCGCGAGCGCCAATACGCAAACGACATTCCTTGATGCCAATGGTGCAACCCTGCGCTTTGTTGGAAACAGCACCGTCACGGGCAATCTGGGCTCGGCGGACAACGCAGGCAATCAGAATTTCGCGCACATCTTTGCAGATGGTGGGTCAGGCAAGGTTGTGAATTTCCTGGGCAAGGTGTACGTGTCGAGCTCGACTTTCAATGTGGCTGGAACAGGCACGGTGAATTTCCAGGATGATTTGTATGGCCCGCTGCGTTACACCGCAGATGGCACGGTCAATGTGGCCGATACCAAATCCATTTACCCTTCTACAGACGCGACTGCTGCAGGCAGTGTGACGACTACTGTGGCCAATACCGGCACCTTGAATTTCCTGGGTTCGACCACAACGCAAGTGCCTATCGGCACCAGTGCTTTGCCACTCAAGGCGGTGAACTTCCATTCGAGCACAGATGTGCCGACTGCAACCGTCAACATCGGTCATGATGTTTACGCCACGACCACCACGATTGGCAACGCATCGGGCACCACCACGGCCAATATCACGGCCACGGGTAAACACCTCGGCACCAACCTGACGCTGTCGGACAACACCACCCTCAACACAGCAGGTGCTGTGACGACAGCAACGCAAAGTGCTGTCGATGCAGGCACCGCTGTTTCCCAAGTGGATTTTGCTCACAGCAGCTACACCAACGGCACGATTGCACCTTCTGCCGTTGTGACCCAATCTGTCGTGGATGGCGGCGTCATCAAAACCAACAACGCGACGCTCAATTTCACGGTTGCAGCCCAACCTTGGGCAGCGGGCAGTAACGGCACAGGCGGATTTGTAGATGCCGCTGGTTCGAGCAACATCACAGGGGCGGCTACTTTGGAGATGGGCGCAGCGAGCACCGTCAATGTGAGCTTGTTGGGCAGTTTGCACAACGGCCAGACGGCCACGCTCATTGATGTTGCTGGCGCAGGTTCTAACAATCTGCTGCCAGGCACTTACCGCGACAACAGCTACGTCATCGATACCCAGTTGTCTCGTGTCAACGGCGACCTGGTCATGACAGCTTCGCGTGATGCGAACACCTATGTTGACAAGTCAGGCACCACCGGTCACTTTTCCAACAATGCGGCGATCCGCTTGGGCACTTTGGCTGCCAATGGCGTGGGCTACGGTCAGGACATGCAAACTGTGCTGAACAAGCTCGACATCGACCAGTGGGGCTATGGCAACAACCAAGCCAACCTGGCTACGCAGGTCAAGCGTTTGGCGCCGATCGCGAACAACTCCTTGGGCTTGTCCTCATTGTCTTTGGGCGCCATGGCGGCTGACAGCATTGGTCTGCGCATGCACGAGTTGCGCAACGTGCCACAAAAGGCTGCGTACGAGACGGCCAGTTTCTGGCTCAAGAACAACTACCAGCGCGGCACACAGTCGGCCGTGGGTGACAGCGATGGTTACACCACCAAGCTCTCCGGTGTGACTATGGGACTGGATTCGCGTCCAGACAACAGCTCGATTGTGGGTGCTGCTTTCTCCTACGGTGCCGGCACGGTCAATCAGACCCAGTTCCGCGCAGGCGATCAAGCCAACCTCAAGTCCTGGCAGCTGTCGATGTACGGCGCGTACGACTTCACGCCAGAATTTTTCCTGGGTGGTTCGCTCTCGTTTGCCCAGCAAAACACCAAGGGCAACCGCGCCACTGCGGTCGGTCGCACAGCGCTGTTTGATTTTGACGGCACCCAATCCGCCTACAAAGCGGACTTGGGCTACCGCATCAAGTTTGAAGACACAACGGCTACCCTCACACCCTTGGTCAGCTTTGAAGGTCGCACTCTGAAGCAGGACGCCTACACCGAAACCAATGCGGGTGATATTGGCTTGAACGTGGCCGGTCAACGTCTGCAAAGCAAGCAGACCGGTGTGGGCTTGCGTTTGAGTTCGACCGAGTACGTGGGTGGCATGGTCGTCAAACCTGAGCTGATGGTGATGAGCGTGCGCGATCGTGGCCACTATGCCGACGCGGTGGCTTCGAGCTTCATTGGTGACGCCACCACGGCCGCATCGTTCAACACCGACGTGGCTTCTTATTCACCACGCAGCACCAAGGTCTCCTTGGGTGTGGGGCTGCTGATGAGCAAGACCTCTTCTCTGGCCATGCGTTACCAGTACGTCAAGCGCGACACCTTCTCGTCCAACATGGCCGAGTTGCTCGTTCGCTGGGACTTCTAAGTGCTGAACGTCTGGCGCCAAAACCAGCAAGGGTTTTGGCGCCAGACCCTGCAGGGCGCATGCAAACGCTTTGACGCCTTGTCATAACCTTCTTTTTTGCCCCATGTCGTCACCTGTTTCTCTGCCGCTTTTTTACAAAACACTGGTGCCGTTCAGCAGCATCGAGCACCGCTCGTTCACATTGCCCAAAGCGTCGGACGTTTATGCATTTGCATCGTCGACCGACATCATTCCGCTGCTGGTGTCCGAGGTCACGCATGCCGTGCGGCATTACCCCATCGTGTTCATCAAAGATCAAGCGACTTCTGCCGTGACCATGGTGGCCTTGGTGGGCAAGGGCGATGGCAAAAACCAGTTTGTCGGCCCCGATGGGCAATGGCGTCAGGGTGTGTACGTGCCAGCCTGGGTCAGGCGCTATCCGTTTGCGCTGATGGCCGACGCCAAGGGCGACGGGATGTTGGCGCTGGATGTGCAGGCCGCTGTGTTTGAAGACAAGCGCGATGCGCAGCCGTTGGTGAGCAGCGACGGTCAGCCTACCGAGCAGCTCCAGAAAACTGTGGAATTCCAAAAGGAGTTCCTGTCGCAGTCGCAGTTGACCGTGCGCGTCACCCAAGCCCTGGTGCAGGCCGAGGTGCTGGAGGATGCCGGTCTGTCGATTCGGCAAGCGCAGTCCGACAAGCCGCTGAATGTTCAGGGCTTCATGGTGGTCAATGAGCGCAAGCTCAAGGCGCTCAACGCCGAGCAGCTGGAGACGCTCCACCGCGCTGACGCTTTGGGGCTGGCGTATGCGCAGCTGTTTTCCATGGGCAATGTGCCCCAGATCGTGAACTGATCAGGTATGGCTTGACGTCCATGAAATGCGCCGTACTGGTGCTCTATGGCCGTGGGGTTCTCATGACTCATTGCGCACAAGCATTCAGGGCTTGGCGGAGTGGGACAAACTTTCGATGAAGTCGACAAACAAGCGGCTGTAATTCATGGAGTAAAGCGGCATCACCGTGTTTGGCCAGGCGCTGGTGATGAGCAACACCGCCTTGCGGCTGCGGTCCATGAACAGGTGCTGGCCATACACGCCCAGCATTACCGGTTGATCCTCGCTGTGCAACCAGAACTGGTAACCATAGCCATAAAGACGGTTGACACCATTGCCCTTGTGAAAGTGCTCCGGCTGCACACTCATGCGTGTGGCCTCGTCCAGATAGGACTTGGAGATCACTTGACGATCGCCGACCTTGCCGTCGTTGACGATCATCAGCCCCAAACGAACCCAGTCGCGGGCCGTTGCCGCAAAACCCATTTGACCCATGGCTTGCTCAGAGCCGTCCAGCTGCCAAGTCCCGCTGTCTTGTGCGCCGATCGGCACCCACAGCTTTTCCTGCATGTACTTACAAACCGGCTGTCCTGTGACGTGCGCCACGACCTGACTAAGCACAACGGATTCAATGCCCGCATAGTTGAATTTGCTGCCAGGGGTGTGAAATGGTTTGCCCTTGAACACGTTGATGGCAGTGAGTGCGCCTTGCGACTCCAGGTAACCCGACATGCGCGCATTGTCATCCCGGCCGGAGTAGTTTTCGCTGTAGCTCATGCCCGAGCTCATGCGCAGCAGGTGGCGCAAGCTGATGTTGCCATAAGCCGAGTCTGCAATGGCGGGAACATATTGACTGGCGATATCGTCCAGTGACTTGATCTTGCCTTCGTCGAGTGCGATGCCCACCAGCAAACTGGTGATGGATTTGGCCATCGAAAAAGATGTGAATTTGTCCGAAGGCAGTCGCATGCGCGGGTAGCGCTCTTCGAGAATCTTGTCCTCTTGTGCTGCGATCAATGAAGTCACCGGGTAGGCATCCACAAAGTCATCCAATGTACGGGCACCGCCGATCGGAAACCGTGAATAGCCCAATGGGCGAGGCAATTGACCTTGACTCAAGGGGCGCGGCAGAGGTGCGGGCGCGATGACACACGAAGGGAAGTATTGGGCCCAATTGGAAAACGTGGCTACCCTGACCGGGGCAAAGGTCTGATAGTCCTTGGCGCCAGAGGGCAGCTGAAAATTTCTTTCACGCTCGGCCAGAAAGGCCGGCGTTTGAGCGTGCACGCACCCTGCAACGAGCAGCAGGCCTATGGCCAATATTCGATGAAGTTTGGCCATGGCTTGCTTGTCCGTGTTTACATATTGCGTCGGTACTGACCACCCACCTCGAACAGTGCATTGGTGATCTGGCCCAGCGAGCAGACACGCACCGCGTCCATCAGCACCTCGAACACGTTGCTGTTGTCGATCACGGCTTGCTGCAAACGCTTGAGCATGGCCGGGGCCTGTGCAGCGTTGCGGTTGTGGAAGTCCGTCAGGCGTTGCAGTTGCGACTGCTTTTCTTCCTCGGTCGAGCGGGCCAGCTCCAGGCTCTCCAGCACTTCGTCGCCTTTGGGGTTGCGGAAGG
>Ga0228701_1001067_pt1 | contig 19607 bp, 14 predicted proteins | sample McNCre117_Aug_MG_2_FD_178017 | JGI IMG/M metagenome (GOLD analysis project Ga0228701, IMG submission 178017) | Freshwater microbial communities from McNutts Creek, Athens, Georgia, United States - 11-17_Aug_MG | ecosystem: Environmental > Aquatic > Freshwater > Creek | place: USA: Georgia...
CGCCACGGTGACCACGCCCACCGGCACGCCCGCCAGCACCCCGGTAACCGATCTGCTCACCCGGATGGACGCGCTTGAAACGCAGGTCCAGCGGCTCACCGCCCAGCAGGAAGAAGGCGCCAACAAGCTTGCCAAGCTCGAAGCCCGGATCGCCGCGCTTGAGCCGCAGCCGGCCCCGGCCGTGACGGCCGAAGCCGCGCCGGCCCCGACTGTCAGTGCGCCTGCCGCCAGCACCCCCGCGCCGGTCAAGCTGGCTGCCGCGACCCCTGCGGCAACCAAGCCCGCCGCGCCCGCGCCCGCGCCCGCGCCCAAGCCGGCGGCCAGCGGCCCTTCGGCCCAGCGCCTTGCCGCGGTCCAGAAGATCGAAAAGCCCAAGAGCGCCGATGCCGCCGAGGATGACTATTCCTATGGCTTCCGCCTGTGGGAGGCCAAGTTCTATCCCGAGGCGCAGCAGCAGCTGAAGCTGTTCCTGCAGAAGTATCCCAAGCACAAGCGCGGCAGCTATGCCCGCAACCTGCTGGGCCGGACCTATCTTGACGATGGCAACCCGCGCGAGGCGGCCAGCTGGTTCCTCCAGAACTATCAGGCTGACAAGAAGGGCGATCGCGCCTCTGACAGCCTGCTCAACCTCGCCGAGGCGATGCGCCAGCTCAAGGACACCAACCGTGCCTGCGTCGCGCTGTCGCAGTTCAGCGGGGATTATCCCGCCGATGCCACCGGCCGCCTCAAGAGCCAGTATGACAAGCTGCACACCGCGGTGAAGTGCAATTGACGCGGTGCCATCGCCCGAACTGACCGCGCGGTTTACCGCCGATCTTGCCGCGCTGTGGAGCGGCGAGGGGCGGCTGGGTGTGGCGGTTTCGGGCGGACCGGATAGCCTGGCGCTGCTGCTCCTGGCCCATGCCGCACTGCCCGGGCGGGTAGCGGCGGCGACTGTCGATCATGGACTGCGCGCCGAAAGCGCCGCCGAAGCCGCCATGGTGGCCGCGGTCTGCGCCACGCTTGGCGTGCCGCACGCGGTCCTTGATGTGCAGGTGGCGGCGGGCAATCTCCAGTCCGAGGCGCGCAGCGCCCGCTATGGCGCGCTGGCCGAATGGATGGCGCACGAGGGGCTGGCCGCGCTGGCGACCGCCCATCATGCCGACGATCAGGCCGAAACCCTGCTGCTGCGGCTCAACCGGGCCAGCGGCGTGGCGGGGCTGGCGGGGGTGCGCGCGCGCGGACTGGTGCCGGGCACCCGGCTGCCGCTGCTGCGCCCGCTGCTCGGCTGGCGCCGGGCTGACCTTGCCGGGGTGGTCGAAGCTGCTGGGCTCAGCGCGGTCGATGATCCGTCCAATGCCAGCGACCGGTTCGATCGGGCGCGGCTGCGCAAGGCGCTGCGCACGGCGGACTGGCTCGACGTTGCGGCGCTCGGGCAAAGCGCGGCGCATCTTGCCGATGCCGATGCCGCGCTGGAATGGGCCGCGGCGCGCGAATGGGCCGAACAGGTGGTCAAAGAGCCGATGGGGCTGACCTATCGCCCGCAGGCTCCGCGCGCGGTGGCGCTCAGAGTGCTGACGCGGATCGTGACCGAACTCGACGGCGAAGCCCCGCGCGGCTCGGCCGTGGCCCGCCTGTTCGAGACGCTGCTGGCGCGCCAGCCGGCCTCGATCGGCGGACTGGTGGCCCGCGCCATGCCCGATGGCTGGTCGTTTACCCGGGCGCCCAAGCGGCGCAGCTGAAGCGCGGCTTCAGGTGCGGCGGGCCATGCCGTTTTTCTGCAACCGCCACAGCAGCTGATCAAACCGGTCCTGCCCGAAGAAGGGCTCGCCCGCGTGGACCATCAGCGGCACGCCGTAGTGACCGCCGGCGCGCTGGTCAGCCTCGTTGGCCTTGATCGCGGCGTCGAGCCGCTCGGCCTCGGCCACAATCACCGCATCCATTTCAGCCAGATCGCAGCCCGCGCTGGCGGCGGCCCGGGTCAAGTGATCGCCCTCGTGCCAATTGTCGGTTTCGCCCGACCAGATCAGGTGGCTGATCGCCCGGATCAACGGCAGGCCCTGACCGCGTTCGGCGGCAAGCTGGCCCAGCCGGGTCAGGCGGTGGATATACGGCTGCTCCTTGGGATAGGTGCGGGTGGCATAGTCCATCACCACCGGGTCCGGGCGCGGCCAGCGCAGGGTCATGCCTGCAAATTCGGCGCTGCGCACGCAATCGCGCATCAGGTAGGTGGTCCACAGCGGATCGGCATTGGCGAAGAAATCGGGCTGGCGCACCGCGATCGGCAGCACCGGGCGCAGTTTCACTGCCGCGTCCCAATCGCGCTCCAGCTCGATCAGCCGCGGCACCAGCAGGTAGGAATAGGGCGAACGGAACGACCAGTAGACCTCGACTTCGTGCGGCATGAGCAAGTTTCTCCCCCTCCCGGCGCCACGGCCGGACCGCCATGCTGGAATGCCCCTTGCCCAAGGTCAATGGTGCGATATTAAGTGTGCGATTAAATTGTGAGGGAGTGAGGCGCTATGAAGTTCGATTCCACCACCGCAGCGGTTGTCACCGGCGGCGCATCGGGACTGGGCAGGGCAACCGCCGAGGCGCTGGCGGCCGCCGGGGTCAAGGTCGCGATCTTCGACGTCAACGATGACAAGGGCGAGGAAGTTGCCAAGGCCATCGGCGGGCTGTTCTGCCATGTCGATATCACGTCGGAAGAATCGGTGGTGGCCGGATTTGCCAAGGCCCGCGCTGCCCACGGGCAGGAACGCATCACCGTGCACTGCGCGATGACCTCGCGCCGGGGCAAGACGCTGGCCTATGACAAGGACGCGGGCAAGCTCAAGCGCCTCTCGACCGAGGATTACATCTACGGGGTCAACGGCATCCTGGTGGCGAGCTACCGCATCGCCTCGCTCTCGGCCGAAGGGATGGCCACGCTCGAGCCGCTGGAAGACGGCGAACGCGGCTGCATCACGCTGACCGCTTCGGTTGCTGCGCAGGACGGGCAGATCGGGCAGATCATCTATGGCTCGGCCAAGGCCGGGGTAAATGGTCTGGTCCTGCCGATGGCGCGCGATCTTTCGGACATCGGCATCCGCGTCAATTCGATCATGCCGGGGATCTTCGCGACCCCGCTGATGCTGGGGGCCAAGCCGCAGGTGCTGGAAAGCCTGGCCGCCTCGGTGCCGTTCCCCAAGCGGCTCGGCAAGCCCGAGGAATTTGGCAGCCTGGCGCTGGAACTGGCGCGCAATTCCTATTTCAACGGCCAGTGCATCCGGCTTGACGGCGCGATCCGCATGGCCCCGCGCTGATTGATGGAGCGGGCAGGGGCGGCGGCTAGATCAGCGAGTCGCCCTTGCCCACCATCTTGCCCCGGGTGATGTAGACCGGGGTGCCGACCGGGGTGATCGCAAAGACCTTGGCGGCAAAGCTGTTGGGCACGCCCACGCAGCCGTGGCTGGCATAGCCCTTTTCGACCTTGGTGCCGTGGATCGAGACGCCGTCGTCGGTCAGCCGCATGGTATAGGGCATGGGGGCGTTGTCATAGGTCGAGGAATGGTGATCCTTGTCCTTCCACTTCACCGGGAACACACCCAGCGGGGTTGGCTTTTCGGTGGTCCCCAGCAGCACCGCGGTGGCCCCGATTTCATAGCCGCCGCGAAATACCGACAGCACCCGGGCATCGAGATCGACCGTGATGACGATCGGCCCGGCCGGAACCCCGGCCTCGTCCCAGTGCCATTCGCCATATTTGATCGGCCCGCTGATCGGCAGGATGCGCTTGATCACGAACCGTTCGTCACGGGGAGCAGCCGGCTTGGGGCTGGGCGCAGCGGCTGGCGCCTTGGCCGCTGGCTGGGCAAAGCCTGGTCCGGCATCGGGCGCGAGCACGGCCGCGCGCGGTTCGGGCTGACGCAGGACGAGCGTGGCCGCTCCTGCCGCCAGGGCAACGAACAGGCCAAGCAGCAGAGCGGCGGGCGGGATTTTGCGGAACATCGGCAGGTCCAAGTTTGGGGAAACGCGTGCCCCCAGCCTAGCCCCCAAAGGTTAATTCCCGCCTTGCCTTAGCCGTGCGGTGGCTGTGTCTTAGCCGTGAGCGCCAAACAGGTTGGCGATCGCCGTGGTGATCCGCAGCGCGAGCCCGTTGGCCTCACCGATCGGATCGATGAAATCACGGTGGATCGCCTCATAGCCGATCGCGGCATCGTCGGGGTAATCGCTGGGTTCGTCGACGGTGAAGTCGCCGATCCCGGGGAAGCTGGTCGGGAAGGCGCGGCGCAACTGGGCAAGGGCTTCCTCGACCCGCAGCGTGAAGACCATTTCCAGCACGTCCTCGCGGGCGATGTCGTTGGCGCGGCTGAAGGCCGGGACGGAAACCGCGCGCAGGAACATGTGCTGGAACAGCGCCAGCCGCAGCGCCTGCAGCACGCCGAGCGTGCGGCGGGTATGCTCGCGGTCGGGCAGCGGGGCTTCGTCGGGGACCAGTGCCAGCAGGCGGTGCAGCTTGAGCGCATCGACCCGCAGGCGCGAGGCCAGCCGGCGGAACACCCCGGTGCGGTCATCGCTGGTGAGATATTCGGCGAGCGCGAGGCACGGCTCGGCAATGTGGTCCTCGTCGCCGCGATAGGGACGGCTGGACCAGTAGGCCGAATTGAACAGCTCGCCAAAGGCCGCGGCGGTCTTGATCGAGGCGAGCGCATTGGCGGCGCGGACCAGACGGACCAACTGGCGCCCGCGCGCGCTTTCGCGCAGCAGGCCGGCGATCGCTTCGTAATTGCCTTCGGCGGCGGTGCCGAACCCGGCGATCACGTTGACCGGATAGCCCAGCTGCTGGAGCACGGCGTTGTGCGGGATCGCGCGGATCTGGCGCAGGCTCATCTCGCGGTCGGCGGCAAGGTCGCTCTGGCGGCGCGACTTGCGGCTGCCGGTATCGACCAGCAGGCCCAGCCCAAAGGCCGTGACCGCGCGGGGATAGGTCCGCCCGGCCAGATAGCCCTGCTGGACCCTGCGGATCGCGCGGTAGAAATCGAGGCTGAGATCGGTGCGGCGATAGAACGGGTCGGTCGGCGCGTTGGGGTCGGTTTCCGCCGGCGCGTTTTCGGCCATGCGGGTCAGCGTGGCGAGCGCCAGTTCCTCGGTCCCGAAGAACAGGTAACCATCCCCGCCCTGGAAGCTGACTTCGGGCTCAAGCCGGATCCCGGCGCGGGCGAAGCGTCGCCGCGCCCAAGGGGACAGCGGCCATTCGATCCGGTCGGCAAATGACGAGGGATGCGCCCCGCGTCCCATGCTTTCGCCGTGGGTGTTGAACACCAGCGCGGCGACATCGCTGAGCCCGTTGGCGACCATCGCTTCGGACAGGCGGCCTTGCAGGCGCTCGATCGCGAGGGCGGCCGGGATCTGCCCGACGAAGCGCCCGGCATCGGAAAACCCGGTCTGGACCGACACCCGCCCGCGGGCGCGGGCATAGTCGCGGTAGGCCTCTTCGGCGAGCAGCGCATCGAGGAAGCGCCCGCCATGTTCGAGCGCGCTTTCGGTTTCGAACAGCGGCGAGACATCGACCTTGTCGGCGATCCCGAACAGCCGCGCGAAATAGAGAGCGGCAAGCACGGTGGTCGGCTCTTCGCATTCGGCCACCAGCATGCGGATCGGGGCATCGGCATCGACGTGGCCGAGGATCTGCGCCATCGCCAGAAACTGGCGCACGGCGGTGGAATTTTCGATCGCCAGTGCGGCGAAGTTCGAGCGCAGCGGGCGCGCTTCTGCGAGCAGTTCGCGCATCCGCACCAGCGCGGCCTGACTGGCGAGATCGAGCGTGCCGGTGGGATCGATCCGGCGGCGGATCGCGTTCTGCAGCTGCGACGAGTTTACCCGGAAGTGGATCCAGCCCATGCCCAGCCCATCGGCGCGCATCGCGGCGGCGGTGACCAGCAGCACTTCGGCGGCCGCATCGTCGGCGCGGGCGGCTTCGGCCTCGATCTCGGTGATCACGCCGGACAGGCTGGTGAGCTTGTCGGGATGGTCGGCGGTCAGCGTGTTGGCGGCGGCGGAAAGATCAGCCGGGGCCGAAAGATCGGCGGCGAACCGCGCGGCCATGTCGGCGGCATAGGCGCCGGCGCGGGCCAGGCGGGCCGACAGGTCAGGCGCGGCCGAGGCTAGCTGCGCGGCGTAGCTAGCCAGACGCTCGGCCTTTTCGGACAGGCGATAGCGCAGCGAGGTGGCCCACGAAATGTCGGTGCGGCCATCCATGTCATAGCCGACCCACGAGGCGAAGCGCACCGGCATGGGGGCAAGGCGGCGCCATTCGGCGGGCCACTGCGCGCGGGCGCTGGCGAGCAGACCGCGGTTGATCCGGTCGCGCGCGGTCTGGGCGCGGGCGATCGCGGCCATGGCGGCGGCGTGTTCGCTATCGAGCGTGATCGTATCGCGCGGGTGCGGCGCGGTGCAGACGGTCTGCGCGCCGATCTCGCCGCTGGAGGCCGCACCGGCAACGGCGGCGGACTGGCTCTGCGTGAGCAGGAACGTGGGGTGCGCGGTGAACACCACGTGGACCAGCGGCTTGCGCCACTTGGCGGCAAATTGCGCGAAGTCCCCGGCGGTGGCCAGTTCTGCCAGCCGGGCATCATTGGCCGCCGGTTCCAGCGGGGCCACCAGCCGGTGGAGGCGGTTGGCGCGGGCCTGCAGCCCTTCGCATTCGAGTTCGGCAACCAGTGCCGCCACTTCGCCCAGCTTCAGCGCGCCGCTTTCGATCTGCCGCGAGAGTTCCAGTCCAAGCTGGAACACCGGGTTGAACAGCGGGGTTTCCGCCGTGCGGGCGTGCAGCTCTTGCAGCCGCGCGTCGAGCTGGGCGAGCAGGGTCATTGGCCGAGTGCAGCCGCCGCGCGGGCGCCGGCCTCGATCGCCGCAAGATCGGGCTTGCCGCGCGGGACCATCCAGCTGCCGCCGCAGCACAGCACGGCTTCAAGCGCGAGCCAGTCGGGCGCGCTGGCCGGGGTGATCCCGCCGGTCGGGCAGAAGCGGACCGAGCCGAACGGCGCGGCGATGGCCTTCAAGGCAGGGATCCCGCCATTGGCTTCGGCGGGGAAGAACTTGAACCGGTCAAGCCCGAGGTCGAGCCCGCGCATGATGTCAGACGCGGTGGCAATGCCGGGGAGGAACGGCACATTGGCCGCGATCGCCGCCTTGGCGAGGCTGTCGGTCAGCCCCGGCGAGACGATGAATTCGCTGCCGGCTTCCAGCGCGTCTTCTAGCGCGAATTCGTTGAGCACGGTGCCAGCGCCGACAATCGCGCCGGGCACCCGCTTCATTTCGCGGATCACGTCGAGCGCCGAGGCGGTGCGCAGCGTGACTTCGAGCACGGTCAGCCCGCCCTTGACGAGGGCTTCGGCAATCGGGGCGGCATCGGCCACGTCGTCGATCACCAACACCGGGATGACCGGGGCGGTGCGCATGATGGTTTCGATTCCGCTCACGAGAGATGCTCCTTGGCAAAGGCGGCCGCGGCGCCAAACAGGCCGGGCTGGGGATGGGTGATGAGTTTGACGGGCAGGGTGGCCATCATGCCTTCGAACCGCCCCTTGGCGGTGAAGCGGCTGGCAAAGCCCGAACGGGTGAGAGTGTCGCGGATGCGCAGGCCAAGCCCGCCGGCGATGACCACGCCCGAGGCGCCCTGCGCTAGCGCGATGTCGCCCGCGATCGCGCCGAGCGAAAGGCAGAACCGGTCCACCGCGGCCGCCGCAAGGCTGTCTTCGCCGGTGGTGCCAAGCTGCCACAGGGTGCGGTCATCCAGGCTCTGGATCGCGCGACCTTCCATCGCGGCAAGGGCTTCGTAAATGTCGGCGATCCCGGGGCCGGAGACCACGCGCTCCACCGAAACACGGCGATAGCGCTGGCGCAGCCGGGCGAGGATCGCGTCCTCGATGCTGTCGAGCGGGGCATAGTCGATATGCCCGCCCTCGGTCGCCTGAACGCGGTAGCTGCCGGCTCCATCGCGCCAGACATGGGCCACGCCCAGCCCGGTGCCGGGGCCGACAATGCTGATTGTGCCGCTTTCGGGCAAATCGGCATCCGGCCCGGCCAGGTGGATGAAGTGGCTCTGATCGGCGCAGGCCACGGCATGGCCGACGGCGCCGAAATCGTTGACTACGGTATAGCGCGCCGCACCCAGCTTTTCAGGGATCAGCGCGGGGCGGATGATCCACGGGTTGTTGGTGAAGCGGATCATTTCCCCGCCGACCGGCCCGGCCACCGCGATCGCCACGGCCGGGGGCAGGGTGCCGCCCTGCCGCTGGGCGAAATCCTGCCACGCGGTCTGGAAGCTGGCGTGGTCCTTGGTGTGGAGCGTGGCCGGTTCGCCCAGTTCGATGGTGCCATCAGCGGCGATCGCGGCCAGCGCGAAGCGCGCATGGGTGCCGCCGATATCGACCGTGACGATCTCGGTGCTCACAGCCCGGTCTCCGCGAGCATGGCCGAGCCGCCCTGTTCGGCGCCATCGGCATGGCGGCGCAGCATGGCGAACAGTTCGCGGCCCATGCCCATCCCGTCTGCGGGCGGGGTGGCGGGGGTGCGGCCGGTGAGATCCGCCTTGACCTCAAGCGTGCCGTCATGGGCGCACAGGCGCACCACATCGCCGTCCTGGATCAGGGCCAGCAGCCCGCCGCCGAGGGCTTCAGGGGTGACGTGGATCGCGGCGGGCACCTTGCCCGATGCGCCCGACATCCGGCCATCGGTGACCAGCGCCACCTTGAAGCCCTTGTCCTGCAGCACGCCGAGCGGCGGGGTCAGCTTGTGGAGCTCGGGCATCCCGTTGGCGCGCGGGCCCTGGAAGCGGACCACGACGATCACATCGCGTTCCAGCTCGCCCGCCTTGAACGCGGCCTGGACCGTTTCCTGACTGTCGAACACGCGGGCCGGGGCCTCGATCGTCCAGCGGTCCTGATCGACCGCGCTGGTCTTGAACGTGGCGCGGCCGAGGTTGCCCTGCACCAGCCGCATCCCGCCATCGGGCATGAAGGCATTGGCGACCGGGCGCAGCATTTCGGCATCGCCGCTTTCCGCCGGGGTGGGCCGGAAGGCCAGCGCTTCGCCATCAAGGAACGGTTCATCGGCATAGGCGCGCATCCCGCCTTCGGCCACGGTCAGCACGTCTTCGTGGGCAAGGCCCGCATCGAGCAGTTCGCGCACGACAAAGCCGATCCCGCCGGCGGCGTGGAAGTGGTTCACATCACCCGCGCCGTTGGGATAGACCCGCGCGAGCAGCGGCACGACCGAGGACAGTTCGTCCAGATCCTGCCAGTCAAGCTTGACGCCGGCAGCGCGGGCCATGGCCGGCAGGTGGATGGCGTGGTTGGTCGATCCGCCGGTCGACAGCAGGCCGACGCAGGCGTTGACGATTGCCTTTTCATCGACGACCCGGCCCATCGGGCGATAGTCTGATCCTTCGCGGCCGATTTCGGCCAGGCGGTGCACCGCCTTGCGGGTCAGCTGGCTGCGCAGCGGGGTGTTGGGCGGCACGAACGAAGCGCCGGGCACGTGCAGGCCCATCAGCTCCATCATCATCTGGTTGGAATTGGCCGTGCCATAGAAGGTGCAGGTGCCGGGCGAATGGTAGCTGGCGCTTTCGCTGGCGAGCAGGTCTGCGCGGGTGGCCTTGCCTTCGGCGTAGAGCTGGCGGACCTTCTGCTTGTCGCGGTTGGCGAGCCCCGAGGCCATCGGGCCCGACGGCACGAAGATCGCCGGCAGGTGACCAAAGCGCAGCGCGCCGATCACGAGGCCCGGCACGATCTTGTCGCAGATGCCGAGCAGCGCCATGCCATCGAACATCGCGTGGCTCATCGCCACGCCGGCCGACAGGGCGATGACATCGCGGCTGAACAGCGACAGTTCCATCCCGTCCTGGCCCTGGGTCACCCCGTCGCACATTGCCGGAACCCCGCCCGCAACCTGCGCCGTGGCGCCGACTTCGCGGGCATAAAGCTTCATCGCTTCGGGGTAGCGGCCATAGGGCTGATGCGCCGAAAGCATGTCGTTGTAGGCGGTGATGATGCCAAGGTTGGGCCCGCGCCCATTGGCGATCGCGCCCTTGTCTTCCAGCGCGGCGGCAAAGCCGTGCGCCAGGTTCGAGCACGACAGCGCGCCGCGGCCGGGGAACTTTTCAGCCTCGGCGTCCATCAGGTCGAGATAGCGGCGGCGGCTGTCCTTCGACTTGTCGATGATCCGCGCGGTAACGCGCTCGATCACGGGGTGCAGCTTACTCATGCCAGTGGACTCCGTCGCGTTCGGTCAGCGCGATGGCGGCCGAGGGCCCCCAGCTGCCGGCGGTATAGGTTTTGGGGCTGACGCCGTGGTCGGCCCAGATGGCGCGGATCGCATCGACCCATTCCCACTGCGCTTCGACTTCGTCGCGGCGCACGAACAGGGTCTGGTCGCCCTCGATCAGGTCGAGCAGCAGGCGCTCATAGGCGATCCGCTTCATCGGCCCGGCAAAGGCATCGGCCATCGCGATGTCGAGCGGCACTTCGCGCAGACGGATCCCGTCGCGGTCGAGCCCGGGCACCTTGGCCATCAGCGAAAGGGTGATGTTTTCTTCGGGCTGGATCCCGATCACCAGCCGGTTGGGCACCGCGCGCGCCCCGCGCCCCGCAAAGATCGAGTGCGGCACGTGGCGGAACTGGACCACGATCTCGGTCTTGCGCTGGGGCAGGCGCTTGCCGGTGCGCAGGTAGAAGGGCACGCCCTTCCAGCGCCAGTTGTCGAGATGGGCCTTGATCGCGACGAAGGTTTCGGTTTCGGAATCCTTGCCCAGTTCCTCGTCATAGCCGGGGACCGGCTGGCCAAGGATCGCTCCGGCGCGGTACTGGCCGGTGACGGTTTCGTCGGGATCGATCATCCGCAGCGCGCGCAGCACCTTGACCTTTTCGTCGCGGATCGCGGTGGCGTCATAGTTCGCGGGCGGCTCCATCGCGACCAGCGCGAGCAGTTGGAGCATGTGGTTCTGAACCATGTCGCGCAGCGCGCCGGCGCCGTCATAGAAGCCCACGCGGCCCTCAAGGCCGACCGTTTCGGCCACGGTGATCTGCACGTGGTCGATATGGGCCGCGTTCCACAGCGGCTCGAACAGGATGTTGGCGAACCGCAGCGCGAGCAGGTTCTGAACCGTTTCCTTGCCGAGGTAGTGATCGATCCGGAAGGTCCGGTCCTCGGGGAAGGCGCGGGAGACGGCGTCGTTGATCTCGCGGCTGGTGGCAAGGCAGGTGCCGAGCGGCTTTTCCAGCCCGATGCGCACGTTCTCGCCGGTCAGGCCCGCGGCGGCGAGGCCGGTGATGGTCGGCTCGAACAGGCTCGGCGCGGTCGACAGGAAGATCGCGAGGCCGCCGTCGGTCGGGCCGACTTTCTCGGCCAGCGCGGTGAAGCCGGCGGTGTCGTTGGCATCGAGCGCCTGATAGTGCAGCCGGTTGAGGAAGGTCGCCATCGAGCCGCGGCGTTCGGCGGGGAGGAACTTCTCCAGCGCTTCGCGGGCGAAGTTGCGATAGGCCGCGTCATCGAACTCGTGGCGGGCAGTGCCGATGATCTTCAGATCCTCGGGGACCAGCCCATCGGCATGGAGCGCGCAAAGCGACGGCAGCAGCATCCGCTGCGCCAGATCGCCGGTTGCGCCAAACAGCAACAGGCTATTGGCCGTGAAACTCATGGTTCGTCCTCGTGCGTCCGGTGATTCCGGCTTTGGCCCGCGGATTTCCGTCCGCAAGCAGCCTTGGACCTAACAGCGCCCCGCCACGCGCGCCAGTGCAGCGCAAACCAATTCAGTCGCGGCGAGGGCGGGCAAACGCGCGGTGGGGGCGTGAATACGTCTGCGTCTGAAATATCCGTGCGCGGGGCGGGCGCGATGCTGTTCGCAGAATAACTTGAAAAGAGCCTCAACTTTGCGCGCCGGCTTGGCTAGGCCATGCGGCGAAAAGGAGATTCGCCGATGCGCCAGACCTCGTTCCTCGCCGCCACTGCGCTTGCCGCCGGGCTTGCCCTGGGCCTTGCCGCCCCCGCTGCCGCCAAGCCTGCGGCCCATCCGGTGGCCGAAGCCCAGACGCTGGACATGGCCAAGCAGCTGATCGCGCTGCGGTCGGTCAACGGCCCGGGCAACCAGACCGACAAGGCGCTGGACGTGGTCAAGACCGCGCTGCTCGCCGCCGGCTGGGATGCCGGCCAGATCGAGATCGTGCCCTTCAAGCAGACCGCCTACATGATCGCCACCTGGCCGGGCAGCGATGCAGCGCTCAAGCCGTTGGTGGTGTCGGGCCACATGGACGTGGTCGAAGCCAAGCCTTCGGACTGGACCCGCGATCCCTTCACCCCGGTGGTCGAAAATGGCATTCTCTATGGCCGCGGCGCCAGCGACATGAAGTTCGATGCCGCGCTCGCCACGTCGGCGCTGATCGAGCTGCGCCGCTCGGGCTACAAGCCCAAGCGCACGATCGTCCTCCAGTTCTCGGGGGATGAGGAAACCACGATGGAAACCGGCGCGGCGATTGCCGAGCGGCTCAAGAACGCTGATCTGGTGATCAACATCGACGGCGGCGGCGGCACCTATGAGGAAGCGACCGGCAAGCCGCTCTACTGGACCTGGCAGGGCGCGGAAAAGACCTATTCAGACTTCCAGCTCGAAGTGACCAATGCCGGCGGGCATAGCTCGGCCCCGCGCCCTGAAAACGCCATTGCCCAGCTCTCGGTCGCGCTGGAGCGGATCGGCGCCTATCACTTCAAGCCCGAAGTCAGCCCGCTGACCAAGGCCTATTTCGAAAAGGCCGCGCAGTTCGAACCCGATGCCAAGCTGGCTGCGGCGATGCGCGCCTTTGCCGCCAACCCGGCGGATGAAGCCGCGATCGCGGTGCTGCGCGCCAACCCGGCCTATGTCGGCAAGATTGGCACCACCTGCGTGCCGACCATGGTCAGCGGTGGCCACGCGCTCAACGCGCTGCCCCAGCGCGCCACGGCCAACATCAACTGCCGCATCTTCCCCGGGCACAAGCCCGCAGACATCATGGCTGAACTCGCGCAGGTGGCCGGCGTGCCGCAGGTCAAGTTCTCGGACGTGACCGAAGGTTCGGTTGCGACCCCGGCCTCGCCGATGCGTGCCGATTTCCTCGGCGCGGTGAACAAGGCGATGACGGCGGCCTATCCGGGCGTGCCGGTGTTCCCGTCGCAGTCCTCGGGCGCGTCGGATTCGATGTGGTATCGCCACGTCGGCGTGGCGAGCTACGGTGCCAGCCCGACCTTCAGCAAGGACTCGGAAGATTTCAGCCACGGCCTCAACGAGCGTGTGCGGCTGTCGAACATCGCCCCGGGGCTGACCTATTACCTCACCCTGCTGACCCAGCTGTCGAAGTAGGGTCAGCGCAGCACAGCGTCGAGCGCGGAGCGGGCGATGGCGCCCGCTTCGGCCGCGCTGAAGGCTTCGGGTGAGAGGCACAGTTCAAGCCACAGCCCATCGACCAGCGCTGTGACCGCAATCGCGGCGCGGCGCAGGCGCTCGGCCGCCAGCCCGCATTCGCCGAGCAGCTTTTCGAGCCGCGCGCGCGAGGCGGCATATTGCTCGTCGTGCTGGCGGGCGATGTCGGCGCGCACCCGCACCAGGCTCCAGAAGGCGATCCAGGTGGCCAGCAGTTCGCCGCTGGCGATCGGTGGAGCGAAACTGGCAGTGACGAAAGCATCAAGCCGGGCGCGCGGATCGGTGCCAGCCGCGGCCACGGTGGCATCCAGCGCCTCGCTCACCCGCACTTCGACATGGGCATAGGTTGCCGCGACCAGCGCATCGATGCCGGTGAAGTAATGGCCCACCAAGCCTGCTGAAACCCCGGCTTCCAGCGCAATTGCCCGCACGCTGGCCCCGGCCACGCCATCGCGCGCCAGCACCCGGGCGCAGGCCTCGATCAGGCTGAGGCGGCGCTTGTCGGGCTCGGCGCGTCTGAAGGCGGGCTTCTGGCTCACTTGTCGCAGTCTAGCACTTGTTGTACGATCGTCCAACAAGCATTGCCGGATTCGCCTGACCATGACCAAATTCGCTCCCATCGTGACCCGCATCGAAGGCGGCGAGGTTGATCCTGATGCCGATTTCAGCCTGCCGGGCTGGATCTACCACGATCAGGAATTCTTCGATCTGGAGATGGAGCGGATCTTCCGGCCAAGCTGGCAGATCGTCTGCCATGTGAACGAGATCACTCTCCCCGGCGAATACCGCACGATCGACTATCTGGGCGAAAGCGTTGTGGTGATCCGCGGCGATGATGGCCAGGTTCGCGCCTTTACCAATGTCTGCCGCCACCGCGCGATGCGGCTGGTCGAAGGGCCTTCGGGCTGCGCGAAGAAGCTGGTCTGTCCCTATCACGCCTGGGTCTACGAAACCGATGGCCGGCTGTCGGGCGTGCCGATGAAGTTCGAATATCCCTCGCTCAAGCTGGAAGACAGCGGGCTGGTCCCGGTCGATCTGGAAGTGTGGCACGGGTTCGTCTTCGTGCGGCTGGAAGATGGCGGCTATCCCTCGGTCGCGGCGATGATGAGCCCGTTCGAGGACGAGGTTTCGCAATACCGCTTTGCCGACATGCAGCGCATGGACGAGGTTCGCCTGCGCCCGCGCGAGGTTAACTGGAAGAACGTTGGCGACAACTATTCCGACAACCTCCACATCCCGGTCAGCCACGATGGCCTGACCCGCCTGTTCGGGCGCAGCTACCGGATCGAGCCGCACGGCTGGGCCGACCGCCTCTATGGCGACGTGGTGGAGGATGATCGGCAGAACTTCTGGGAGAAGTTCTATCGCACCCACATGCCGCGGGTCGATCACTTGCCCGAAGCCGCGCACAAGCGCTGGCTCTATTACAAGCTGTGGCCGAACATGGCGTTCGACATCTATGCCGACCAGATCGACTTCATGCAGTGGCTGCCGATCAGCCCGACCGAATGCCTGCTGCGCGAAGTGGCCTATTGCCTGCCCGATGATCGCCGCGAAATGAAGCTGGTGCGCTATGCCAACTGGCGGATCAACCGGGTGGTCAACGCCGAGGACACCTGGCTGATCGGCCGGGTCCAGCAGGGCATGACCAGCAAGACCTATGGCACCGGCCCGATCGCGGCGAGCGAAACCTGCCTGCGCAGCTTTGCCCGCAAGATCCGCACGATCGTGCCCGAAGCCCGCCAGCCGTTCCCGCCCGCACCGGGCTGGAGCCGCACCTAATCACGCCAGATACCAGAAAATCACCGGGGACTTTCCATGACCAAGACCTATGACGCGCTGATCATCGGCGGCGGCCACAACGGCCTGACCTGTGCCTTCTACCTCGCCAAGGCGGGGATGCGCGTGCGCGTGCTGGAACGCCGCCACGTGGTGGGCGGCGCGGCCGTGACCGAGGAATTCCACCCCGGCTTTCGCAATTCGACCGCCAGCTACACCGTCAGCCTGCTGCGCCCGCAGGTGATCGCGGACATGAAGCTGCACGACTATGGCTACCGCGTGGTCGAACGGCAGGTCTCGAACTTCTTCCCCTTCGCCGATGACTATCTGAAGCTGGGCGGCGGACCGGGCCGGACCGAGGCGGAGTTCGCCCGCTTTTCCAAGGCCGATGCGGCGGCCTATCCGCGCTATGATGCCGCGCTTGAAAAGGTGGCCGGGGTGCTGCGCGATCTGGCCTTGCAGATCCCGCCCAATGTCGGCGGCGGGCTGACCTCGCTGATCGCGGCGGCGAAGCAGGGCTGGCCGATGGCGCAGATGGACCTGGCCGTGCAGCGCGACCTGCTCGACATTTTCACCAAGTCGGCACGCGATTTCCTTGATGGCTGGTTCGAGAACGACTGCGTCAAGACCGCCTTCGCCTTTGACGCGGTGGTCGGCAACTTTGCCGGGGTTTCGACCCCGGGTTCGGCCTATGTCCTGCTGCACCACGTGTTTGGTGAAGTGAACGGCAAGCTCGGCGCATGGGGCCATGCGATCGGCGGGATGGGCGCGATTACCCAGGCGATGGCCCGCGCCTGCGAGGATGCCGGGGTCGAGATCAGCTTGGAAGCCCCGGTGGCGCAGGTGCTGGTCGACGGCGGCAAGGTTGCCGGCGTGCGGCTGGAAAGCGGCGAGGAAATCGCCGCCAGCGTGGTTGCCTCCAATGCCGGGCCGGCGCTGCTCTATCGCCAGCTGGTCGACCAGGGCGATCTGGACGAGGACTTCAAGCGCCGGATCAAGGGCTTCAAGACCTGCTCGGGCACGTTCCGGATGAACGTTGCGCTGTCCGAACTGCCCGATTTCACCGTGCTGCCCGGCAAGACGCAGGCCGAACATCACACCGCCGGGATCATCATCGCGCCGGGCATGGACTATATGGACCAGGCCTTCATCGACGCGCAGCAGCACGGCTGGTCGAAGAAGCCGATCGTCGAGATCACGATCCCGAGCACGGTCGACGATAGCCTAGCCCCCCCGGGGCAGCACGTCGCCAGCCTGTTCTGCCAGCAGTTCGATCCCAAGGTCGATTGGGACACCCACCGCGAAACGGTGGCCGATCTGATCATCGACACGGTCAATGATCACGCGCCCAACTTCAAGAGCAGCGTGATCGCCCGCCAGATCCATTCACCGCTCGATCTTGAGCGCAAGTTCGGGCTGATCGGCGGCGATATCATGCACGGCAGCATGGGGCTCGACCAGCTGTGGGCCGCGCGCCCGGTGCTGGGTCACGGGGACTATCGTGGGCCGATCAAGGGGCTTTACATGTGCGGGGCCGGCACCCACCCGGGCGGCGGCGTGACCGGCGCGCCGGGCCACAACGCGGCCCATGCGATCCTGGCCGACCGGCCGTTCATCCGGAAGCTCTTGCGCTCCTGACCGCCCAGTAACAGGGCAGTCCGCCCAGGATCAGCGCCGCGCCCCAGGCCATCGCCTCGCCGCCCAGCCCCCATTCCGCCCACAGCGTGAAGGCGGCGGCGGTGAGCGCGGCGAGGCTCAGCGCGCGGTCGCCGGGCAGCAGCCGCAGCGCCGACAGCGCGGCCATGAAATAGGTCAGCAGCCCCGCGGCGAGGCTGATCGACAGGATTGAATTGAACAGATCGGCCATGCCCTTCTGGTAGTTGAGCAGGGTCACCAGCGTAAGCAGCCCGCTTGATACCAGGTGCGAGCGCACCGGGGTGCCATTGCGCCCCTCGACCCCGAACCAGGCCGGGAACACGCCGCCGCGCGCCATCGCCCAGGGCATTTCGCCCTGGACCAGCACCCAGCCGTTGAGCGTGCCAAAGGCGCTGATCGCGGCGCACAGCGCCACCGCCAGCGCGACCTTGCCGCCAAAATAGGCGCCAAGGAAATCGGCGACCGGGGCGGGCGATGCCGCCGCGGTCTGGGCCGGCATGTAAAAGGCAAAGGCGCTGGAAATGCCGATGTAGATCAGCCCCGCCAGCAGCACCCCGATCAGCGTGGCGCGCGGCACGTTGCGCGCGGGATCCTCCACCTTGTCAGCCGGAATGGTGGCGGCCTCAAGCCCGAGGAAGCCCCAGAAGGTGAGGCCCGCCGCCGTGGCGATGGTCCCGGTGGCGATCGGCACGCCCGGATCGGGCGCGGTCGGCGCGCCGCTCAGCACCAGCCACAGCGCCAGGCCGACCAGCGCGATCAGCGGCAGCAGCTTGAGCGCGACAGTCACTTCCTGCACCCGCCCGGCCAGCGCGACCCCGCGAATGTTGACCAGCGTCACGGTCCACACGCAGGCCACCGCGAGCAGCGCGGGCAGGCCCGCCTCGCGCCCGATCGCGGGAAAGATGTGGTCGAGCGCGGAGACCACCGCCACCGCGATCGCGCCGTTGCCGACCCAGCCCATCACCCAATAGGACCAGGCCGTGGCAAACCCGGCGAGCGGGCCAAAGGCCGCATCGGCATAGGCATAGGGCCCGCCCGGCAGCGGCAGCTTCGCCCCCAGCCGGGCAAAGACCAGCGCCAGCGACAGCGCGCCGACGATGCTGATCCCCCAACCGGCGAACTGGTTCCAGCCCAGCGGCGCCAGCGTGGCCGGCAGCATGTAGATGCCCGATCCGATCACGTTGCCGATGACCAGCGCCAGCAGGGCGACGAAGCCCAGCCGGTGCGCCGCGGTGTTGTCCATGACTTTCTCCCTCGGCGGGCAACCTACCGCTTGATTGCGCCGCGTCACCATGTTTCTAGTCGCGGCGATGGCAACCGTTACCACGCAGAGCTGGCTTGCACGCCTTGGCAAGTATCCCCCGCGCCTGATCGAGGCCGCCGTGGCGCTCAATGCCAATGATCTGCCCCGCGCCGAACCGCTGCTGCGCGCGCATCTGAAAGACGATCCGTTTGACGTGGCCGCGATCCGCATGTTCGCCGAACTGGCCGGGCGGATCGGGCGCTACCGCGATGCTGAAAACCTGCTGCGCCGCGCGCTCGAACTGTCCCCGGCCTTCACGGCGGCGCGGGCCAATCTGGCGCTGGTGCTTTACCGCCAGAACCGCCCCGAAGACGCGATTGCCGAACTCAACCGCGTGGCCGAGGAAGAGCCGGACAATCCCGGCCATGCCAACCTGCAGGCGGCGGCCCTCGGCCGGATCGGCGAATTTGACGAGGCGCTGGGGCTCTACGAACAGGTGCTCAAGCGTGCGGGCAGCCAGCCGCGCATCTGGATGAGCTATGGCCATATGCTCAAGACCGTGGGCCGTACGGCGGACGGGATCGCGGCCTACCGCAAGGCGATCGAGCTGATGCCTGAACTGGGTGAGGCCTGGTGGAGCCTTGCCAATCTCAAGACGGTCAAGTTTTCGGACGAGGACATCGCTGCGATGGAAGGCGCGCTGGCCCGCGGCGACATTGCCGAGGAAGACCGCTTCCACCTCGATTTCGCGCTGGGCAAGGCGCTGGAGGACCGCGGCGCGGCCGAGGGTGCCTTTGCGCATTACGCGGCGGGCAATGCCCTGCGCCGCACCCGGCTGGACTATGACGCGGCGGAAACCAGCCGCTATGTCGATCGCCTGATCGAGATCGCCACGCCTGAATTCTTCGCGGCGCGCGCCGGGCAGGGCTGCGATGCGGCCGATCCGATCTTCGTCTTGGGGATGCCGCGTGCGGGTTCCACCCTGGTCGAGCAGATCCTCTCCAGCCACAGCCTGATCGAAGGCACCAGCGAACTGCCCGACATGCCGGTTCTGGCCCGGCGCGAGCCGCGCTATCCCGTGAGCCTGCCCGAGCTGTCCGCCGAGCAGCTGCGCGGCGCCGGCGAAGACTACATGCGCCGCACCCGCATCCAGCGAAAGACCGAGCGTCCCTTCTTCATCGACAAGCTGCCTAACAACTGGGCGCACGTGGTGTTCATCATGGCGGTGCTGCCCAATGCCAAGATCATCGATCCGCGCCGCCATCCGCTCGGCTGCTGTTTCTCGAACTTCAAGCAGCACTTCGCGCGCGGCCAGGCGTTCAGCTACAGCCTGGAGGACATGGGCCGCTATTACGGCGACTATGTGCGGCTGATGGCGCATATCGACCGGGTCCAGCCGGGCCGGGTCCACCGCGTGATCTACGAACGCATGGTCGATGAGACAGAGGCCGAAGTGCGCGCGCTGCTCGATTTCTGCGGGGTGGAATTCGAGGAGGGCTGCCTTGCCTTCCACAAGAC
>Ga0228701_1001069_pt1 | contig 19591 bp, 19 predicted proteins | sample McNCre117_Aug_MG_2_FD_178017 | JGI IMG/M metagenome (GOLD analysis project Ga0228701, IMG submission 178017) | Freshwater microbial communities from McNutts Creek, Athens, Georgia, United States - 11-17_Aug_MG | ecosystem: Environmental > Aquatic > Freshwater > Creek | place: USA: Georgia...
ACCACGGCACTGTAAACCTCGCCTTTTTTGACGCGGCCACGTGGAGCGGCTTCTTTGATGCTCACCTTGATGATGTCGCCAACACTGGCGTAACGACGCTTGGACCCGCCGAGCACCTTGATGCACAGCACGGACTTTGCGCCGGTGTTGTCGGCTACATCCAACCGAGTTTCTGTCTGGATCATTTCTATATTCCCAACTTGTATTCCTCACCTGCCAGCCCAAAAGCCAACAAACAGGAATCAGTCTTGGACCCGTCATCCACACCACAAACCACTTGCAGCGCTTCAGATTGGGCAGATACTTACGCCTTTTGCAAAGCGAAGCCCACTATTCTGGCAGAAATAAAAGCATCCAGCAAGCACTTTTGAAAGTTTTTTCCAGAAACTTCACTCCTTGCAGGCTGGCGAGGGGCAGTTTTTGCCCCATTCAGGCATCCAACACCCCAATGCCCCTTGTCACAGGGTCAAGCCTGCGTCCACAGCCTTGCACGATCAACGGCCCTGCGCCAGCTGGCGCCGACTTGCGCGCGCTGATCAGAGGTCCATTGCGGTTCAAAACGCCGCTCCTGACGCCACTGGCTGGCAATTTCTTCGGCACTGGACCAATATTCCGTGGCCAAGCCTGCCAAATAGGCCGCACCCAGTGCCGTGGTTTCAGTGACTTGACTGCGCACAACAGGAACCCCCAAGACGTCGGCTTGAATCTGCATCAGCAAATTGTTACGGCAAGCTCCCCCATCCACCCGCAACTCTGTCAATGCCAAACCACTGTCAGACGCCATCGCATGGAAAACATCAGCGGTCTGCCATGCAATGGCTTCCAGGGCGGCTCGGGCAATATGAGCACGACCGGTCCCCCGGGTCATGCCCACCAGCGTACCGCGTGCCCGTCCATCCCAATCAGGAGCCCCCAAACCCGTGAAAGCAGGCACCATGAAGACCCCCTCGGTATCCGGCACGCTGGCGGCCAAGGCCTCGACCTCGGCGGCACTGCGGATGATTTGGAGTCCATCACGCAGCCACTGCACCGTGGCCCCGGCCATGAAAACAGAGCCTTCCAACGCATAGGCCATGGGACGATCCGCCGTGACAGGCCCTTGCCAGGCCACTGTACTCAAGAGCTGGTGCCGACTCCGCACGGGCTGATCACCCGTATTCATCAGCATGAAACAACCCGTTCCATAGGTGTTTTTTGCCATGCCCGGCGCAAAACAGGCCTGCCCGAACAATGCAGCCTGCTGATCGCCCGCCCAACCCGCAATCGGCACACTCACCCCGAGCCAACCCGGATCGGTTTCGGCAACCACCCCACAAGAGGGCAGCACCTGCGGCAAAACCGATGGTGGAATGTTCAAAAGCTTCAACAACTGTGCATCCCAATCCCCCTGCTGAAGATTGAACAGCATGGTGCGTGCCGCATTGCTGGCGTCTGTGGCATGCACCCTTCCACCCGTGAGCTTCCAAACCAGCCAGCTGTCGATCGTGCCAAAGGCCAACTCGCCCCGTTCTGCGCGCTGACGGGCACCCGGCACATGATCCAGCAACCATTCAAGCTTGGTGCCCGAAAAATATGCATCCAGCACCAGACCAGTCTTGCGGGCGATCAAACCCGTCCGGCCCGCCGCGCGCAACTGGTCACACCGGGCTGCTGTGCGACGGTCCTGCCAAACAATGGCCGGTGCCACGGGCTCACCCGTCTTACGATCCCAAAGCACTGAGGTCTCTCGCTGATTGGTGATGCCCATGGCCCGCAACTGCCCGGCCGTGATACCGGCCTTGGCCAAGACCTCTTGCATCACAGCCAGTTGGGTTTGCCAGATCTCCTGCGCATCGTGCTCAACCCAACCCGGTCGCGGGAAATGCTGAGCAAACTCCCGTTGCGCCATGGCCACCGATTGGCCGGAACGGTCAAACACCACCGCCCGAGAGCTGGTGGTCCCCTGATCAATTGAAAGGATGTAGTCCATTGCACAAGACTAACGGAAAGTCCACTGCGCAAACAGCGACAATTCCCGAATTGACGCCCCCATCAGATACCCCTGAGACATCAGAAAGCAACTCCAATGACATCGTCCTCACAACACATCGCCTTCATCGGCGGCGGCAACATGGCCAGCGCCATCATCGGCGGATTGATCCGCCAGGGCATGCAACCCAGCCAAATCACCGTGGTAGAGCCCTTTGCCGAAACGGCCGCCAAACTGAACCATGAGTTCGGCATCACGGCACTGCCTGCGGCCGGACCGGCGCTGGCCAATGCCCAGCTCGTGGTTTGGGCCGTCAAGCCCCAAGTGTTCAGCGAAGCAGCGGCCCCCGTGCAGGCCCACACCCGCAACGCCCTGCACCTGTCGGTGGCGGCAGGCATCCGAACCGACAGCATCTGCCGCTGGATCAACACCGAACGGCTGGTGCGCTCCATGCCCAACACCCCCGCCCTGGTGGGTCGGGGCATGACCGCGCTTTATCCCTGCATGGCCGTGACCGATGCAGACAAGCAACTGATTGAGCAAGTGATCCGCACCACCGGCCAATACCTGTGGGTACAACAGGAATCCCAACTGGATGCCGTCACCGCCCTGTCAGGCTCAGGTCCGGCCTATGTGTTTTATTTCCTGGAAGCCATGACCGAAGCCGGCGTCAGCATGGGGCTGGCAGCCGATCAGGCCTACCAACTGGCCGTGGCCACCTTCGCCGGGGCCGCATCACTGGCCGCCGCATCGCCCGAATCCCCCGAGGTCCTACGTCAGCGCGTCACCTCAAAAGGCGGCACCACCTACGCCGCCTTGACCTCCATGGAAGCCTCCGGCATCAAAGCCTCATTTGTCAAAGCCATGCAAGCGGCCCAAGTGCGAGCGCGCGAACTGGGCGATGAATTCGGCAAAGCCTGACGCAACGAGGTGCGCAGCCGCACGCGTGCGCCACACACCTCAAGGCCGCCAATAAGCCAGCACCAACCCGGCAAACACGCTGAAACCCAACCAATGATTGAGCCGGAAGGCTTTGAAACAGCCTTCACGGCTGCGGTCCCGGATCAGCACGAAATGCCAAGCCACTTGCACGGCCGCCGCCGCCAAACCCAGCCAGCACCACAAGCCAAGGGCGGGGGCATCCACCAGCACCACCCAGATCAGCAGATACGCCCCATAAAAACCCAAGATTGCGGGCACATCCTTGTCGCCCAACGTGATGGCCGAGGTTTTCATGCCGATCTTCAAGTCATCGTCACGGTCCACCATGGCGTATTCGGTGTCATAAGCCAGCACCCAAAACAGGTTGCCCAGCAGCAAGCCCCAGGCCAGCGGCGACACCCCTCCCTGCACAGCGGCAAACGCCATCGGAATGCCAAAACTGAACGCCACACCCAACACCGCCTGTGGCATGGACACATGGCGTTTGGCGTAGGGATAGACCAGCGTGACGGCCAACGCGGCAAATGACCAGCGGATGGTGACGGCGTTGGTGGTCAGCACCAGGCCAAACGCACACAACGCCAGCACCGCCCCCACCGCCAACGCCTCACGGCTGCCGATGCGACCGCTGGTCACCGGGCGCTGTGACGTGCGCTTGACGTGCTTGTCAAAATCGCGATCGGCCACATCGTTGATGCAACACCCGGCGCTGCGCATCAAGATGGTGCCCAGCGTGAACACCGCCACCAGGTGCCAACCCGGAAAGCCCCCGGCCGCCACCCACAAAGCAGCCAAAGAAGGCCACAACAACAACAACCAGCCCGCTGGGCGGTTCCAGCGGATCAGGTCCAGATACAGGTTCAGTTTTTCAAGCATCACGAATCACAACAGACATCAGGACAAACGGGTCACACCCGGCAAGGCACAACCATAAACAGCATTGCGCAGCGCGGCGATTGCCTCATAACGGGTAAAGCTGCGCCGCCAGGCCAACACCACCCGGCGCGTGGGCGGCACCCCGCCTTGCGGGTCCACGATGGGCAGATACCGCACATGGGCATCGCCGTTGGTCGACTTGGCCTCGGGGGCGCTGATCGCTTCCGGCGGCACAGACAGACGGGGCACCAGGGTCACGCCCATGCCCGCAGCCACCATGTGTTTGATGGTCTCCAGAGACGAGCCCTCAAAGCTCTTGCGAATGCCCTCGGTGCGGCTGGCAAAGCGGGCAAACTCCGGGCACACCTCCAGCACATGGTCACGAAAACAATGCCCGGTGCCCAACAACAACATGGTCTCGTCCTTGAGTTGGCTGGTGGTCAGCGATGCCTCGCCCGCCAGCGGGTGATTGCGCGGCAACGCGGCCATGAACGGCTCGTCGTATAACGGCGCCATCGCCAGCCCGGTATCGGGAAAAGGCTCAGCCAGAATCGCGCAGTCGATCTCGCCGGTGCGCAGCATCTCCAGCAAGCGAACCGTGAAATTCTCCTGCAACATCAAGGGCATCTGCGGGGTGCGATCAATCACCTGACGCACCAGTGCAGGCAACAAATACGGACCAATGGTGTAAATCACCCCCAGTCGCAGCGGTCCGGCCAGCGGGTCTTTGCCGCGCTTGGCAATCTCCTTGATTTCCGCAGCCTGCTCCAGCACGCTTTGCGCCTGACGCACCACCTCCTCTCCCAAAACAGTGACGCTCACTTCGCTGGCACTGCGCTCAAAAATCTTCATGTCCAGCTCTTCTTCGAGCTTCTTGATCGCCACCGACAAAGTGGGCTGCGACACATGACAGGCCTCTGCAGCCTTGCCAAAATGCTTCTCACGGGCCACCGCCACGATGTACTTCAATTCAGTCAGGGTCATGCTGTGGCCTTTCAGGCTTTGAGGTATTCGGACTTGCCACCCAGCCAACGGCCAATGTGCCGCTCGGCCAGTTGTGGATGCTGGTCGAGCATGGCAGGGGCCAACGCTCGCGCCCATTCCAGCAGCGGCGTGTCGGTCTCCAGGTCGGCAAAACGCAGCAAAGGTGCGCCCGACTGACGTGCGCCCAGAAACTCCCCCGGGCCACGGATTTCCAGATCGCGCCGTGCGATCTCGAAGCCGTCATTCGTCTCGACCATGGCGCGCAACCGCTCACGCGCCGTCTCGCTCAGGCGGCCGCCCTCGGGCGTGCCATACAAAAGGACGCAGGCCGATGCCACCGCCCCCCGCCCGACCCGCCCACGCAGCTGGTGCAGCTGACTCAAACCAAACCGCTCGGCATGCTCGATCACCATCAGCGAGGCATTGGGCACGTCCACGCCCACCTCGATCACCGTGGTGCTCACCAGCACGCCCATCAGGCCTGCGGTGAACAAATCCATCACCGCTTTCTTTTCGGCCACCGGCATGCGCGAATGCAGCAAGCCCACCATCACACCCGGCAGCGCTTCGCTCAGGTCGGCATGGGTTTGCGTGGCATTGGTCAAATCCAGCGCCTCGCTTTCTTCGATCAGCGGGCACACCCAATACACCTGCCGCCCCTGCTGCAATTGCGCGCCAATGCGCTCAACCACTTCATGACGACGGTGATCTGACACCACCCGCGTCACGATGGGCGTGCGCCCCGGCGGCAATTCGTCAATCACCGACACGTCCAGATCGGCGTAATAACTCATGGCCAACGTGCGCGGGATCGGGGTGGCCGTCATCATCAGCATGTGCGGCTCCATGCCCTCGGCCTGCATCTTGCCGCGCAAAGCCAGGCGCTGCGCCACGCCAAAACGGTGCTGCTCGTCGATCACGGCCAAGGCCAGGTTCTTGAACTTCACATGCTCCTGAATGACCGCGTGCGTGCCGACCACCAACGCGGCCTCACCCGACTCGATCAGCGCCAGCATGGCTGCGCGCTCTTTCTTTTTCTGGCTGCCAATCAGCCAGGCCACTTTGACGCCCAGCGGCTCCAGCCAGCCCACCAGCTTGGCAAAGTGCTGGGTGGCCAAAATCTCGGTAGGGGCCATCAAGGCGCATTGCCAACCCGCATCTATCGCCACCATGGCCGCCAACGCAGCCACCACGGTTTTGCCCGCGCCCACATCGCCTTGCAGCAAGCGGTGCATGGGCACGGTCCGCGCCAGGTCTTGTGCAATCTCGCGGCCCACACGCTGCTGCGCATTCGTCAATCCAAAAGGCAGCGCTTTGATCAGCTGGTCATACAAGCCACCCCGCTTGGGCTTGAGGGCCGGGGCACGCAACAAATCACGCTCGCGCTTGGCCGTGAGCTGCGACAGCTGCTGCGCCAGCAACTCCTCGCATTTGAGGCGTATCCAAGCCGGATGGCTGCGGTCTTCGAGTGCGGCCAACGACACATCGGGCGTGGGGTGGTGCAAAAACTGCAGCGCATCGCGCAGCGACCAAGCCCCGCGCCGATCGGGCCAGGCCACACCATTGGGCAAGGTCTCGCTCAGGTCGGCATGGTTCAACCCCGTGATCACGGCCCGACGCAAGTACGCCTGCGCCAGCCCGGCCACCGTCGAATACACCGGCGTCAAAGCCTCGGCCAGATGTCCGCCTGCGGCCTTGAAGCTCGGGTGCATCATGGTCAGCCCCATGAAACCGCCCTTGACCTCGCCCCGCGCCCGGATGCGGTTGCCCACGGCCAGCGCCTTTTGGTGTGAAGGGTAAAAGCTGAAAAACCGCATCACGCAGGTGTCTGACCCATCGTCCACCGTCACCAGCAACTGCCGGCGCGGCCGCATCGTGATCTCACAAGCCGTCACCGTGGCCTCAATCTGCGCCGTATCGCCCTCACGCACATCGCGCAACTTCACGATGCGGGTCTCATCCTCGTAGCGCAGCGGCAAATGCAAGGCCAGGTCAATGTCGCGCACCAACCCCAGCTTGACCAGCGCCTTTTGCGGCGCTGACAGCGTTTTGGCGGGGGCAGAGGTGGACGGGGTAGGCATCCGACAATTGTGCAGCGTGTCAACCCCCATCGGCACGCCGATTCAAGATTTCGATTTGATCGTCGCGGCCAAAAACAAGGCGGTGACCACCTCACGCACCGTCTTTCGGTCCTGGACATCCAGCGCCAGGTACCGGGTCAACATTTCACGGTCCACCATGTTCAGTGGCTCCAGATTGGACACGGCCTCCATGGCCTGGATGACGCCCCCCGTGTGACCAAACCGCAGTTCATCCGGACTGACCTGCAACCAATCTGCCAACACCCGCAATTTGTCTTGCGTGGGAATGGCCTTGCCCAGCAACCAATTGCGCGCAGTGTGCGGCGTGATGCTGCGCCCCCAATACCGCGTGTTGAACTCGTTGGCCACCAAGGTCGGCGAAGCACGCACACCACTGCCAGCCAGCGCTTGCTTGAGCCGCTGTGCAAATGCTTCTGTCTCGGTCGTGGTTGCCATGCTTTGAAATTAGCTGGCGGCTGAAATTTAAAATTGATTTTTTATTACAAACTCTGTTAAAGTTAATTACATTTTTAAGATGATTGACAACTCAATCACGATGCCGCGAACCTAGGGAGCCTTCACATGAAATCCATCACATCTTTGATTGCAGCCGGCGCACTGCTGGTTTTGACGGGCTGCGGAGGGGGCGGCGGGTCCAGTAGCACCACTGCATCGACAGACACCTACCAATTGCGCGCGGCCTATGTGAACTATCTAACGGACACCCGATCGACTCCATTTACCGTTTCGGGAACTGTGAACAGCGTCAATGTGACGGGTAGCGGGTCAGTCACACAAGGCGCGCTGACCAGCACAACTTTTGAAAATCAAACTGCATTGCAAAAAGTCAGCGTGATTACGGGAACGCTCAATGCCAACGGGCAAACGCTGCCTTTGTCTACCAGTTCAACCTCTTATGTCGATTCAAACTACAGCCCACTGGGCTCCAGCGGCACCGACTATGAAGTGATTTCTGGAGCAGTCACCATCCCCACAACAGCTCGGGTCAACGACACCGGCGTCTGGTATTCATCTATTCGCTACAGCACATCAGCCAAATCAATTCGTCGCGGCACCGCATCTGTGTCTTACGCGCTCGAACCAGACACCGCCTCTACCGCTCTGCTCAAAATCATACGGATAGAAAAAGACACTTCAGGTGCAACCAGCTCAACAAGCACCATCAGTTTCCGAATGACACCTTCGGGTGGTCTGACACGCCTTTCCGAATCGACACTGATCCCTGGCGGAACTGCTTTAACCATCTCGTACTGATTTTTTATTTGCCGTCAATACGCACCCTTCGCTCTCAAAACCTACCCCAGCTATCAACGATTGCTTATATGAACGCACTGATCACCCAGTGCACAGTACTTGTACTGGCACTTTCAGTCGGCGCTTGCGCCATCCAAACACCTGTAGCGCTCCCCAAAGAGTCTGCAGTCCACACAAAACAAGAACAAATGGCCCAACAAGCCACCTTGTCGACTGTGAGTTCGCCAACACTCAAACGAAAGATTGCCTTAGGCCGTATCAGTAATGAAACAAATTACGGCCAGTCTTTGCTGCGCGATACATCAGGTGATCCCTTAGGCAAGCAAGTCACCGACATGCTGAGCAAAGCACTGACCGAGTCGGGAAGCTACCTCGTATTTGAACGGCCCGACATCTCAAAATTGAAAGCAGAAAGCCAGCTCACGGGTTCACAGCTCAATCTGATAGGCGTTGACGCATTGATCGTCGGGTCCCTGACTGAATTTGGCCGCAAGACAGTGGGTCAAACAGGATTTGCATCCGCCAGCAAAAAGCAAGTGGCTTTTGCAAAGGTCGATGTTCGCGTTGTCGATTCAAAGACGGGCCATGTGTTTTTCGCGACGTCTGGTGCAGGCGAAGCGTCAACCGAAACGGCCTCTACCTTCGGATTTGGTTCACAAGCCAGCTATGACGGCACCCTCAACGATGCAGCCATTCGGCAAGCCATCTCTGAAGTCGTGAACAAGCTCGCCAATCAAATGAGTCAACGGCCATGGCAAACCAGCATCCTGTCCACGGAAGGGCCACAACTGTTCATTGCTGGCGGAAAAGCTCAAGGCATTCGACCAGGAATGACCTTTGCTGTTCAAACCCCTGGCAAAAAAGTGAAGTCACCCCAAACCGGGTTCGACATCAGTCTGCCCGGCCAGTCCATCGCAGAAATCAGGATCGACAGCAATTTTGGCGACAACGAAACCAACGAAGGCTCTGTGGCTAGTGTCATCCAAGGCTCTCTGCAAGGTCACAACATCCCGGAACTTTTGGTGGTGCCTAAATGAAACTGAACACAATCAATACCGAATTCAAGTCGATTGCGGCGATGCTGGTCTGCGCTTTGGCCGCTGGTTGCGTTCAGATGCCGACCGAGAAACAGTCCATCTCTGACATGCGTCCTCAGATCGCGTTCAAGCCCACTCCGGGCGACTCCAGGCTGCTTTCCGCACGAGTCGTGCTTGACAACATGGATATTGGTGCAGTTCAGGATTACATCGATGGCATTGCCACTTTGAAGGTTCTGCCTGGCACACACCAACTTCGCATCATTCAAAACAGCCTGCTTCTCCATGAAGAGCGCTTTTACGCAGGTGACGGCGTCAACAAAACTTTTGTTCTGAAGTGATGACAGATGAAAAATTTACTCATTCTTCCCATAGCACTTAGCTTGGCCGCTTGTGCGCCCAAGACTCTATATCAATGGGGTGGCTACGAAGACATGCTCTACCGGGGCTACAAAGAGCCCGAAAAAATGGATGTCATGCGCACGAATTTGGAAATGCACATCCAAAAACTGCAACAGTCAGGGCAAAAAGTACCCCCTGGAATGAATTCGGAATTGGCGACCCTGTATTTACAAACGGGTGACAAAGCCAAGGCCCGCAGTTACTACAGTGCAGAAAAAGATGCTTGGCCAGAAAGCCGCGTACTCATGGAAGCACTGATCACGAATTTAGATCGGACAACCAAGGGGAATCAGCAATGAAGTGGCTATTCGCAGTTTTGGCTGTTTTCCTGACCGGGTGCGTTGCAACAGTGCCCAAAAAAGACCTGAGCGCTTTTCAGGCCGCAGCGCCGCGCTCTATTCTGGTGATTCCATCAGTCAACAAAACTCTGGATGTCGATGCACCTAATTACCTGCTGTCGACACTCACCGTACCGCTGGCTGAAAAGGGTTATTACGTTTTCCCTGTGCATACAACCAAAACCGTCCTTGAGCAGGAAGGGTTTTATGAGGGAGAACAAATTCATGCCCAACCGCCAGAGTCGCTCGCCAAAATGTTTGGCGCAGATTCTGTGCTTTACGTCACTATTCAACGCTGGGATGCTAAATACGCATTCCTCACGACGGTCGTGACAGTCGAGTTTGACTACCGCATCGTCAACAAAGATGGCACAGAACTCTGGGCAACCAAGCAAAGGATGCAATATCAACCAGACAACAGCAACAATTCGGGCCCCCCATTGGCCCAACTGCTGGCTGCAGCCATTAACGCCGCGGTGACTCGAGCCGCTCCAAACTACATGCCCTTGGCACGACAAGCCAATGCACAAGTTTTTTTACTCGGTCCATCTGCCATCCCCAACGGCCCCTATAAGCCAGTTCAATGATGAAGGGACAGAGGGCGTGAGAAAATCACGCCCTTTACAATTTACCAGGGCCTGTCCAGCCCCGCGCCATGTCTTCTATCCCCTCCAGCGCTACAAACCGCGCTTTCACGCTCAGTGATTTCGACTTCGAGCTTCCCCCTGAACTGATCGCCCAGCATCCCGCCGCCCAGCGCAGCGGTTCGCGCTTGCTCGATGGCTCATCACCTAAGGTGGTGGACCGCATCTTTCATGAACTGCCAAGTTTGCTGAACGCAGGTGACCTGCTGGTGTTCAACGACACCAAGGTGGTCAAGGCGCGCATCTTTGGCGAGAAGGCTTCTGGCGGCAAGCTGGAGCTGCTGATCGAGCGCGTGCTGCCGGGTCACGAAGTGGTGGCGCACATGAAGGTCAGCAAAAAGCCGCTGGTCGGCGGCAAGATGTACATGATGGGCGGTGCCCGCAACGGCGGGTTTGATGCGGTATTGCTGGGACGCTGGCCCGATGCCAACGGCCAGTTGTTTCACCTGAAGCTGAGCGATGAGCCCCATGCCCTGATGGAAAAGCACGGCCATGTGCCGCTGCCACCCTACATTGCGCACACCGACACCGAAGAAGACGCTCAGCGTTACCAAACGGTGTTTGCCCGCGCCCCCGGGGCGGTGGCTGCCCCCACGGCGGCGCTGCACTTTGACGAAGCTTTGCTGGCCCAACTGCAGGCCCGCGGCATACAGACAGCCAGCGTGACGCTGCATGTGGGTGCGGGCACTTTCCAGCCCGTCAAAACCGAAAACATCGCCGACCACACCATGCACCGCGAGTGGTATGAGGTGCCTGAAACCACGCAACAGGCCATTGCGGCGTGCAAAGCGCGGGGCGGCAAGGTGGTGGCCGTCGGCACCACCACCGTTCGCACCCTGGAATCGTGGGCCAAGTTCGGCCAGGCCAGCGGTGACACACAGATTTTCATCACGCCGGGGTTTGCGTTCCAGATCGTGGACCGGCTGATCACCAATTTCCACCTGCCCAAGAGTACGCTGATGATGCTGGTCAGTGCTTTCGCAGGCTACGAACACATCATGGGTCTGTACCGGCACGCCATCGCCCAAGGCTACCGGTTCTTCAGTTACGGGGATGCGATGCTGCTGACACGCACACCGCCTGATTCTCAGACCAGCTGAAGAAAAACGCGCCCGCCCTCGATCTTCACGGGCCAGGACTTGACTGGCTCTGTCGCAGGGCCGCAGGCCACTGACCCGTCACGCAGGCTGAACTGCGCTTGATGAAACGGGCATTCCACGTTGTGGCCTTCGACAAAGCCATCGCACAGCTTGGCGTTGCCGTGGCTGCACATGTTGTTGATGGCAAAGACTTCGCCCTCTACGCAAAACAGGGCAATGTCCTGCCCTTCGGGCGTCACGGCAATGCCCGCGCCTTCAAACAAATCAGCCTCGGCGGCCACGTCAGTCCAGTGGGTCATGGTTACTTTCTTTTGGTGAGTGTTTTGATTTGAGGGCTCCTGCATGGGCTGGAGCATTGTTCTCGGGGTGACGATTTGTATCAGCACGGGCCATTTTGCGTTGTGGGAGCCCCGCCCTCGGGCGATAGCCTGCCCTATGGCGGCGAGGGCGCCGCTCCCACAGAAGGCAAGCCACCCCACACAGACAGCAGGCCCCTCAACATCGGGTGATCACCCGCTTCAAATCGGGTAGATGATGGAGTTGGGGATCATTTCGCTGTCGTACACGCACAGGCGTTCGGTGAACTTGAAGCCTTCGGGGGTTTGCACGATGGTGTCGATGTAGCGGCCCACATTGAACACCGTGCTTTCCTTGTCAAACTTGGTGCGAAACACCGCGTAATTGGCCTCGCAGTGGATGCACCCATCAGCCACCTTGCGCACGATGGGCGCGCCCACCACATGCCGTTGGTAATACGGATCGTGGTAGAGCGTCTCCTTGATGCCGTAGACGCGGTCCTTGAGCATGCCCTTGCTGGTCAGCGACAGCGTGCACAGCGGAAAGCCGCGCTCGTGATTCTCGCGCGGCTGCAATTTGTAGACGCATTGCTCGGTGAAGAACTCGGGCCACAGGTCCCAGTGGCCGCTGTCCACGGCGCTGGCGTAATCGGCATAAAGCTGCTGGATGCCGAACCAGGTTTGCATGTCCACCATGATCAAGCCTCCATCACTTTGCGCCAGTATGCGTACATGCCCCGGATCAGCGTCTCGGTCACCATGTGATCGGTCTCGCCCACATCGCGCCCGCCCAGCTCCACCAGCATGCGGTGCTCGGGCTTGGTCTCCAAAGCCTGCTGCGAAAACTCGATCACCTCGCCATCGTCCGCGCTCACAAAGCCAGCGGGGCCAAACAGGTTGGCCTGGCGCAGGCGGCGTTCGTGCATCTCGGGCGTGTCGTCTTCAAAGCCAAAGTGCGTCCAGACAAAGTCGAACGCGCCATGCCCGTCGGGCTGGATGTGGCGCGTGGACACGCTGTTGACCTGCTGCTGAAAAATCACGCTCGGAAACAGCGTCATCATCACCGCCGTCGGCATCTTGTCGTCCATCTGCCACCAGGCTTCGGGCACGATGTCCAGAAAACTCGGGTCGTTGAGCTGCATGCTCTCTTTGAAGCTGCTCACCTGCGTCACTTGAGACGCTGCACCGGTAGCCTGCCCCGCACTGCCACGGGTCGAGATCATGGCCGCATGGCGGTGGTGCGCGTCCATGCGCAACTCGCTCTTGTTGTCGGCACGCCAGAGGCCGAAGGTCACAAACCAGGTGTGCAACAAGCCGGGGTGATAGGGGTCTTTGATGTTCTCTTGCATCAGCTTCCAGTTGCCCGGAATGCGCTGGCGGTTGTAACCCAGCACCACCAGCTTGCGGCCGTTGAACAGGCGGTCAAAGTATTTCAGGATGGTCGGCCCCATGTAGTCTTCAAGCGACTCCACCGAATGATCAAACGCCGCGAACACCACCCCACCCCGCGTGGCCACTTTCAAGGGCGTGAGGCCGTGGTCCTTGGGGTCAAAGTCGGCGGGCATGCCGCCATTGACCTTGCCGTCTTGCCGCACACCGCGGCGAAACGGCACACCCTGCAGATCGCCTTTGAGCGTGTAGCTCCACTGGTGGTAGGGGCAAACAAACTCTTTCTTGTGGCCATGGCGCTCGCGGCAAAACTGCATGCCCCGGTGGGCGCAGACGTTTTCAACGACATGGATCTGACCATCGTTGCCGCGCGTCATGATGACCGAGCGTTCACCCACGACGGTGCGCTTGAAGTCGCCGGGGTTCGGAATCTCGGCCTCCAAGCCCACATAGCTCCAGTGGCTTTTGTAAAAGAAGCGCTCCAGCTCCTTCTTGTGCCGGTCTTCGTCGGTGTACACGGCAAATGGAACGCGGCTGGTGCCTTCCATTTCCCAGTGGATGGGTTGTTCGGGCATGGGGGTCTCCTGCATTGGTTGTGGGAGCGACGCCCTCGTCGCGATAGAGCCTCCGCCAAGCCGCTTCGGTTGACCAACCCATCGCGACGAGGGCGTCGCTCCTGCCTGGACAGCATCATGCGCAAAGCAATGAATTTCGTAAATCGAAATTCAAAGATAATCTTTATCCATAATTCAAATAATACACCCATGGACCTTGCCCGCCTCGATCTGAACCTGCTGCTGGTGTTCCACCACCTGTTGCGCGAAAAGCGCGTCTCCAACGTGGCCACCGTGCTGGGCATGAGCCAGCCCGCCGTCAGCAGCGCCCTGGGGCGTCTGCGAAACAGTCTGGGCGACGAGTTGTTTCTGCGCACCCAGCGCGGTATGGAGCCGACCCCCTATGCCCTGCAACTGGCCGAACCGATAGCCACCGCACTCGACGGCTTGCAGCAAGCACTTCATGTGCGTGCATCGTTTGACCCTGCCAGCAGCCAACGCAGCTTCACCCTGGCCATGACCGATGTGGGCGAAATGTATTTCCTGCCCGTGCTGATGAATGCACTGGCCCAGGCGGCCCCCGGCGTCACGCTGAATGTGGTGGCCGTGACCAGCGCCAGCCTGGGGGCCGACATGGCCTCGGGGCGCACTGACCTGGCGCTGGGGCTGCTGCCGCAATTGCAGGCCGGTTTTTTTCAGCAAGCGCTGTTTCGCCAGCCCTATGTGTGCCTGATGCGCAAAGGGCATCCGCTGTCCCGCACTGGCACCTTGACGTTGACCGACTTTGCCGCCGCCGACCACGTGCGCGTGATCGCTGCGGGCACAGGTCACGGCAGGGTGGACGAAGCGCTGGAACGTCAGGGGCTGCAGCGCCGCATCCGCCTCACCGTGCCGCACTATGTCGCTTTGGGCGATGTGCTCGGCCACTCCGACCTGATCGCCACCGTGCCCGAGCGCTTTGCCCAGCGGGTGACCACCCCCTTTGCCTTGACCACCCGCCCCCTGCCCCTGGCGGTGGACGGCAGCGTGATCCACCAGTTCTGGCATGCACGCCTGCACAAAGACCCGGGCCACCAGTGGTTGCGCGCCCAGGTCAATGGGCTTTTTGGGGATGGCAGCAAACCCGCGGCCGAACAAACGGTGTAAGCCATTCCAACGCTTGCCCCCTGTGGGAGCGACGCACTCGTCACGATCAAACGTCCGCAAACCACCCGCCTTCGCCGCGAGGGCGCGGCTCCCACATATTCAGACCCTCACCCTGTGGGAGCGACGCCCTCGTCGCGATTGGACCTTCGCCAAGAACGGGCCCTCCTACAATCCCCCCATGCTCAAATTCGACCTGCTCAAAACCGACCCGTCCAGCCACGCCCGACGCGGCACCCTGACACTGAACCATGGTGTGGTGCAAACGCCCATCTTCATGCCGGTCGGCACTTACGGCACCGTCAAGGGCGTGATGCCGCGCAGCCTGCACGAGATGGGCGCGCAAATCATTCTGGGTAACACCTTCCACCTCTGGATGCGTCCGGGTCTGGACATCATGAAAGGCTTTGGTGGCCTGCACCAGTTCGAGAAATGGGACAAACCCATCCTGACCGACTCGGGCGGTTTCCAGGTCTGGTCACTGGGCGAGATGCGCAAGATCACCGAAGAGGGCGTGACATTTGCCAGCCCTGTGAACGGCGACAAGCTGTTCATGTCGCCCGAGGTCAGCATGCAGATCCAGACCATCCTGAACTCCGACATCGTGATGCAGCTTGACGAGTGCACACCTTACGAGACCAAAGGGCACCTGACGACCGAAGCCGAAGCGCGAAAGTCAATGGAGATGAGCCGCCGCTGGGCCGTGCGCAGCCAAAACGAATTTGCACGGCTTGAAAACCCCAACGCGCTGTTTGGCATTGTGCAGGGCGGGATGTTTGAAAACCTGCGCCAGGAATCGCTCGAAGCCCTGGTGGAGATGGACTTCCCAGGCTACGCCATTGGGGGCGTGAGCGTGGGCGAGCCCAAAGAGCAGATGCTGCAGATCATGGCGCACACGCCGCACCGCCTGCCCGCGCACAAGCCGCGCTACCTGATGGGTGTGGGCACGCCTGAAGACCTGGTGCAAGGTGTGGCCGACGGCGTGGACATGTTCGACTGCGTGATGCCCACCCGCAATGCGCGCAACGGCACAGTGTTCACGCGCTATGGCGACCTGAAACTGCGCAACGCCCGCCACAAAAACGACCCGCAACCGCTGGACACGACCTGTACCTGCCACGCCTGTGCCGGGGCTTCAGGTGTGTCGTGGGACCAAGGCGGCCGCGACGGTTTCAGCCGTGCCTATTTGCACCACCTGGACCGCTGCGGCGAAATGCTCGGCCCCATGCTGACCACCATCCACAACCTGCACTATTACCTGAACCTCATGCACGAAGTGCGCGAGTCGCTGGACGCGGGGCAGTTCTCGCAATTCAGGGCGCAGTTCAAGTCAGATCGCGCACGAGGCGTTTGAGTTTCAGGAGGCCGCTGTGCCCCCTTCGCGATGGGGCATACGAAAACCGGTGCATTCGCCCCGTGGGCGGGGCTCCCACAGCCAAGCGCAGTTTCACATCAAACCGGACACGCAACGTTTGAATTCAATGTGGGAGCGGCGCCCTCGCCGCGATGGGGCATGCGCAGCCATGCCCCCAACCCCACACCAACCAGCAGTCCCATCAGCAACAGTTCAATGCTGCTCATGCACCACCTTAAATCTGCACCCGTGTGCCCAACTCGACCACCGCGTTGTCTGGCAGGCGGAAAAACTCCACAACACCACCCGCGTTGCGGTTCATGGCAGCGAACAGCTTCTCGCGCCACTGCGCCATGCCAGCGCCTGGGGTGGACACCACGGTTTCGCGGCTGAGGAAATACGTGGTTTCAAACTCGGGAATGTGCAGGCCATGGGCCGCACAACCGCTCAAGGCCTGAGGCACATCCGGGTTGTTCATGAAACCGTAGCGCACCACCACCCGCCAGAAATGCTGGCCCAACTGCGCCACCTGCAAACGGTCTTGTTCAGATACCCAGGGCACTTCGTCAAACAGCACGGTGAGGATCACGTTTTTCTCGTGCAGCACCTGGTTGTGCTTGATGTTGTGCAACATGGCTTGTGGCACCGTTTCAGGATTGGCCACCGGGTAGACGGCCGTGCGCGGCACACTGTGCGGCGGGTGGGCTTCAAGCATCGCGATGAAGGAGTTCAACTCCAAACCGTCTTGCCGGATGGTCTCGACCAGCAACTCACGACCCCGTGCCCAGGTGGTCATGAACAGAAACAGCAGCAAACCCATGGCCAGCGGAAACCAGCCGCCGTCCCACAGCTTGATCGCGCATCCCGCAAACAGGAACAAGTCCACCGCCAAGAAAACACCCGTCGCGCCCCATGCCAGCGGCAGGGGCATCTTCCAGGCTTTGTAGACCACAAAAAACGTCAGTGCGGTCGTGATCGCCATGGTCAGCGTGACAGCGATCCCATAAGCCCCGGCCAGTGCCGACGAACTCTTGAACGCCAGCACGGCAATCACCACGCCCACCAGCAAAGCCCGATTCACGGCCGGGATGAAAATCTGGCCCGACTCTTTTTCTGATGTGAAATGGATGTCCATGCGGGGCAAAAATCCCAACAGGATGGCTTGCCGAGTCATGGAATAAGCGCCTGAAATCACCGCTTGCGAAGCGATGATGGCCGCCAGTGTGGACAGTGCCACCGCCAGCACCATCCAGGACTCGGGGAACATGCGGTAAAACGGGTTTTCCAAAGCTGAAGGGTCCTGCATCAACAAAGCGCCTTGCCCCATGTAGTTGAGTGCCAGACCCGGCAAGACCAGACCCGTCCAGGCCAGCTGGATGGGCTTGCGGCCAAAGTGCCCCATGTCGGCGTAAAGCGCTTCCGCACCCGTGAGGGCCAAAACAATGGCCCCCACTGCAGCCAACACCATCGGGCCGCGCTCCATCAAAAATTGCCCGGCGTGCACGGGGTTGAGGGCCTGCAAGATGGCCGGTTGCTGTGCGATATGCCACACGCCCAAAGCCCCCAGAGTGACGAACCACAGCACGATCACGGGACCAAAAAACCGCCCCACCGAATGCGTGCCAAAACGCTGAACCGCAAACAGAACCAGCAAAATCAACACTGACAAGGGCACCACATACGCAGAGAGGGCGGGCGTGATGACCTCAAGGCCTTCCATGGCCCCAATGACCGAAATCGCGGGGGTGATGATGCTGTCACCATAAAACAGGGTGGCCCCGAACAGGCCGAGCAGCAACAAGGCCTGTCGCAGGCGCGGCAAGTCTTGCACGGCGCGCGCCGCCAGTGCGGTCAGCGCCAGTCCACCACCCTCACCCCGGTTGTCCGCGCGCAGAATCAAAATCACATATTTGAGCGTCACCACCAGCATCAAGGACCACAGGATGGTCGAGACCACGCCCACGATGTTGTGGGCATTCAACACCACCCCAGTGTGGGGTGCAAACACCTCCTTGACGGTGTAGAGCGGGCTGGTGCCAATGTCGCCATAAACGACGCCCAGCGCCGCCAGCGTGAGTGCGGCCAGTCCATGGCGCTTGGTGGGGGCAGTGCCCTGGGTGGCAGATGAAGACTCGGCAGTTGAAGACATGGCGGGTGCCCAAAGTGAACGAAGCCACAGCTTGCCTGCGCCTGCATCAGGAACGCATAAGTCCCCGAGACCGTGTCCTTCAGTTCCCGGGCTCGGCCAGCTTGTAGCCCACGCCTGGCTCTGTCAGCAGCCATTGCGGTTCAGCCGGCACGGCTTCAAGCTTGGCCCGCAATTGGCCCATGTACAGGCGCAGGTAATGCACCTGGTCTACATGCTCCGCACCCCACACATCCCGCAATAGCTGGCGATGCGTGACCACCTGCCCAGCCTGGCGCGCGAGTCGGGCGAGCAGCTTGAATTCGGTGGGTGTCAGGCGCACGGCCTGCCCGTGCAGTTGCACTGTGTGCCGTGCCAGATCGATCTGCAAGCCGCCCAGGCCGTATTGCGTCACCGACGCCTGCACCTGCACACCCCGGTGGCGCAGGCTCACGCGCATGCGGGCCATCAGCTCCTGCACGCTGAAGGGCTTGACCAGGTAATCGTCGGCCCCGGCGTCGAGCAGGCGCACCTTGCCCGCATCATCATGCCGCGCCGAAATCACCAGCACCGGCAGGCTGCGGTGTTGCCGTATCCACGCCAGCAGCTCGCTGCCATCGGCATCGGGCAAACCCAGATCGAGCACAACCAGCTCAAAAGGTTGCGGATGGTGCGTGAGCAGCGCCAAAGCATCTGCGCAGCTGCCCGAACCGGTGACGGCGTAGCCCTCGGTTTCTAGCGCCGCCTGCAGCGTTTGACGCAATGCCCGATCGTCCTCCACCAGCAACACATGCAGGCTCATGGCGCCAGCACCTCGGTTTGCGCCCGCGGCTGGCTGCGCAAAGGCAAGCTCAGGCGCACCGCCGTGCCACCGCCCTTGCGGGCATCAATCCACAGCTGCGCCTCGTGCGCTCTCGCAATTGCCTGGCACAGCGCCAGCCCAAGCCCCATGCCCCGGCGGGCCAGGGCGTCCTGGTTCGGGTCAGGGCGCTCGGCATTTTGCATGCGACTGAACGGGTCAAAAACTCTTTCACGCCACTCGACAGGAATGCCTGGGCCACGGTCCAGCACAACCATCTCGA
>Ga0228701_1001080_pt1 | contig 19475 bp, 24 predicted proteins | sample McNCre117_Aug_MG_2_FD_178017 | JGI IMG/M metagenome (GOLD analysis project Ga0228701, IMG submission 178017) | Freshwater microbial communities from McNutts Creek, Athens, Georgia, United States - 11-17_Aug_MG | ecosystem: Environmental > Aquatic > Freshwater > Creek | place: USA: Georgia...
CAGTAGCACGATCAATCAGCGCAATATTGTCGCTATCTTTATTAGCGGTAATTAAAAATTTACCATCTGCTGTCACACCAATACCGCGTGGGCTTTTGGCTTGAATATCGACATTCGATTCAATCTCCATTGAGTCCAAATTAATCACGCTCACGCCACCTTCTTGGTTGGTCACATAAGCATAACCTCTGTCGGCTGCTGCCGCACTGGCGCCCATCGCAAGAAGGAGTGTAAAAAATAAAGGCTGAATTTTTTTAATCATCATCAATACCGTTCATTTATAAAATTGTGTAGGAATACTAAATGCTTTTTAAAGGGAATTATTCCCGAACATCTTAAGCGATAGCGCTTGGCTTTTCGATACAGAAAATAATGATTTGTTCCCAACCACTAGAGCCAGACAATAAAACCAGACCCAGGCAATAAAAAAGGCCGCGCTAGCGACCTTTTTAGATATTCACCAAATTAAACTTGGTTTGCTTTTACCAAAATAGCATAGAGCTCATCTTTTAAGTGCAATTTTTGTTTTTTCAATTGCTCGACTTCAGCTTCTGTCGCTACTTCGATATGTGACTCGATATTTTGAATCTTTTGATCAAGCTCGTTGTGCTCGTCAAACAAACGCGTGAAATGTGCGTCTTTGTTTTTTAACTGAGTGATTAAATCGCGGTACTCTGGAAACATTACTTAATCCTTAACAAAAAAATAATTAACAACAGCTTCTATTCTAAACCTCTCAGATTGATAAAACCATCTCAATTCGAATCTGACCTACTACCTGGCCAGTAGCGTTGCATTTCAATAAACAAGAATGAAGCCGACCAAGTCACCAACACCAAACCTGTAAGTGCTTCTAACCCTGTTAAATAGCGCGCATATCCATGTACCACCAAGTCGCCATACCCCACGGTGGTAAAGGTTACAAATGAAAGGTAAGCACAGTCCATCAAATCACCATGCGCTAGATTATCGCCAACGAGTCTGCCTAAATCAGGGTTATTCAACATAAAGTAATAACCTAAAGCAAAAATCCAAATTTCCACGACGTGCGCAAAAAAAACCACACAAACGCTCAACAGCACCCTGAAACGACGTGGTAAATGCAGCATATCTGCCATCTGCCTTGCTAAGTGATAAAGCACCTCATAATGGATAAAGATAGCCAGCAACACCAAGGTTGCATTCATCAAAGAAACGAATAAAAAATCTGTCATATTTACATTAACCAAACCTAACGCTTTGATTATATCGCTAAGCAAACCCAGTACTCAAAACTTACGACAATAAATAAAAAAGCCCACGTATTAGGTGGGCTTGATTGACGGCCTGTTTATCAGCCGGCCTTACATTTCCAAACAAATTTTACCGAAGTGCTTGTTGGTTTCTTGATATTGGAAAGCTTCGACAATGCTCTCTAATGGAAATACTTTATCCACAATCGGGCGCATTTTGTTGGCATCAATCGCCTTCACCATTTCTTGCTGTTGAGTGCGATTACCAACGATAAGGCCTTGCAAGCGAAGTTGCTTGATGAGTGCGGTCACAATCGACACCTCACCACCCAAGCCTGTCAGAATACCAATCACTGAAATGTGAGCGCCTACTCTAGCTGCCATCATCGACTGATCCAATGTCGCCGGACCGCCGACTTCAACAACGTGATCCACACCGCGTCCGCCAGTGATTTCACGCGCAAGCTCACCCCAATTACTGCTCTTGCGGTAATTGATTAAGTGGTCAGCACCAAGCGCTTTTAATCGTTCCAACTTCTCGTCACTTGATGATGTAGCAATCACTGTAGCGCCCGCCATTTTTGCAAATTGCAATGCAAAAATAGAAACGCCGCCAGTACCTTGCACAAGCACTGTGTCGCCTGGTTTGAGATTGTCGTCAGACATCAGTGCACGCCATGCAGTGAGCGCAGCCGTTGTCAGTGTAGATGACTCCACATGGCTCCAGCCTTTTGGTGCCAAGGTAAATGCATTAGTAGAAGCGGTCACTGTTTCGCACGCATAGCCATCAACGCCGTCACCTGGTGTTGTTGCAAAGCCTTCAACCAACGGCTCGCCTGCTTGCCATGTCGGGTAAAAAGTACTGACCACATGATCACCCACTTTAAACTCCGTCACGCCATCACCCACGGCGGTGACCACACCTGCACCATCAGCCATTGGAATGCGTGGCTCAGAAGGTCCCCACATACCGCTTACCACGGCAAAGTCATGATAATTGAGTGAGTTTGCATGAAGTCGAACGGCAATCTCACCTGCTTTTGGATCCTTGGCATCACGCGTGCCCACGGTAACTTTATCGTAACCGCCACCTGTCTGGAGAATGATTGCTTTATTGCGCATACGAAATCCTTTCAATTAAACTGGATAAGTCAGTTCTGCTGCCCACTCTGCCTTTGGCTGGCTGTGCAACTTCCAGAAATACTCGCCAATCTCTTTTGTTTCTTTTGATTCTGGAGAAACAAAAGTGCAGACCGTTACCGTGCCCACATGAATATTCTCTTCCTTGCAGGCCTCAAATAATCCAAGCGCAAGTGCTCTAGTACCAGCCTTGCCAATACTTAAAGACAAATAGTCTGGGCTAGGATAAATACCAAAACCACCACCTGTGATTAAAATGGTACCGGCACCATGTGCTTTCATTTTTGATTTTACCGCTTGAATAGCGGCTAGTGCCCCACCAATGTTAATCGCTAAATCACTATTGAATGTTTCAATGGACTGCGACTCTACAGTGGCTTGCCTGATGGCTGCCGCGTTGTAATGAAGCACCTCAATCGGACCAAAGCTTTTTTCAACTTCATCCACCAAAGCCGCAACGCTCGTTGAGCAAGCAACATCCACCGTTCTGACTTCAGCTTGTGCATTGGTCGCCTTAAGGCGATCTGCCAGACCATTTAATTTTTCTGCATTACGTGCGCTTAAGACAATTCTATAACCTTCTTTTGCGAAACGTTCAGCCGTTTCATAACCAATTCCTGGACCTGTTCCAATACTCAAAAATGTTTTCATACTTGCCTCCTACTCAATAAAGGAAGCATTGTATAATTGCATTAATCATTTTAAATCCACCTAAAGAGCAAATTAATAATGCAAAATTTGCATGAATTGCTAGGCCGAGCCTCTTTTGAAGAATTGATTGCTTTCGTCGCCGTTGCTGAGGCGAGTAGCTTCTCATCAGCCGCTCAAAACGTTGGGAAGGACCCAACCATATTGTCACGGCGTGTAAGCCAGCTAGAGGGCCGCCTAGGTGTTCGCCTTCTCTCAAGAACAACAAGGCGTGTTGCGCTGACTGAGGTGGGCGCAGCCTATTACGGTCGCGTTCGCGCTTTGCTGGAAGAGCTCGACAATGCCAGCTTAGAAGCCAGCAATTTGGCGTCCAGCCCTCAAGGCTTACTCCGGATATCGATGTCCATTACATTTGGCAGAAAATGGGTGACACCACTCTTACCTAGCTTCATTTCCAAATATCCCAAGATAAAAATTGATGCGCGCTTTACTGACCGCGTCGTTGATTTGGTGGCGGAAGGCTTTGATGTAGCCATCAGGGTAGGCTCACTCCGCAGCAGCTCACTCACCGCCAAAAAAATTGCTTCATTCAAATACAAACTGGTCGCTTCACCAGCGCTCATTTCAAAACTTGGCGAGCCTAACTCCCCAGAGGATCTCGCCAATTTCCCGTGCCTGGGCTTCACCAGCTTTTCATCCTGGCCAGAGTGGCGACTCAAAAAAGGAAATCAAACCAAAATTATTCGCCCTGAAGGGCCGTTGATTTCAGACAACTCCGAGGTTGCACTACTTGCTGCTATCGATGGCGCTGGTATTACACTTGCTGCAGATTGGCTTGCTGGCCCGGCAATTAGGCAAGGCCATCTGATTGAAATTCTCTCTGGCTGGGAAGCCATTGAAGAGGGTGGCGTGTACGCCATCATGCCACCCGGTCGCCTGGTCCCAACTAAAACTAGGCTGTTTGTAGATGAAATGACTGAGTCTATTCGGAGTGGTTGGTATAAGAGCTAAGCCTCAATAGAGAGAAACTTTCGTTATTTCAAATAGGGTGTTAAAAGCGCCAATATTTCTGGTGAGTTTGGTTTAACGTCGCTGCTAAAGGCATACACTTTTTCCCCGCTAGGCAATATGAGGTACTTATAGAAATTCCATGAAGGTACCACTCCAGTTTTTTCGATAAGTTGCTTATGTAAAGGATTGGCATTTGCACCAGTGACAGAAGTTTTAGTCACCATTGGAAATTCAACCTTGTAGATGTTCTTACAAAAATCGCCAATTTCTTTATTGCTGCTGAGTTCTTGACTGAAATCATTGGAAGGAAAACCAATCACCAAGAGTTTGGGTTGATGCTTTCTGTATATTGCTTCCAAATCCTCAAACTGCGGAGTAAAGCCGCACCTACTGGCCGTATTGACCACTAATATCGGCTTGTCTTGGTAATCGCACAAATTGATGGTTTTACCCTGTAGCGTAGTAAATTGATGGTTATATATTCCTGAACAAGCTGCACTCGCTAAACTGGTAATCGACATCATCATTAAACCTAAAATAAATTTGAACATAAATAGCCTTTCATCAGACATAAAGTTCTAGCTATGATTAAAGAAATTAGAAAATGTTCATCTTCCTGTTAAGTAAAGGCTATATGTTTTGCATATTGAACTTTATCTTTCTGGTTTGTCTATAAACTCAGACTTAATCATTTATAGGTCTTTAAGCCTACCTTTTAACTAAAACCAGTCAGATTTTCACAAATAATTTCTAAGAAGAATCGCATGAAAATTAAAATGGCTTTATCTCTTTTTAGTCTATTGCTTGTATCTGAACATGCTTTTGCTAACCAAAGGTGATCTTGAATGAAAATTATCTGTGTCCTAGGTGGATCTGGATTTGTCGGTCACGCAATTGTTCGGCAATTGAGTGAAGCCGGTTACCTCGTAAAAGTACTCACCCGAAACTGCAGAAAATGTAAGCATCTGGTAGACATCAAAAACGTTCAGATTATCGAGTGTGACCCACTCAACACCACCCATCTAAAACAATCTTTAAGGGGTGCAAATGCTGTCATTAATCTGATTGGCATTCTGCACGAGAGCAAGCAAATACGTTTTGAGACCATTCATGCAGACCTTCCCAAAAGACTGGGAACAATCTGTAATGAACTTGGTGTTCCTAAATTTTTACACATGAGCGCACTTCAGGCCTCAGAAAGTGCTCCAAGCAACTATTTAAGATCAAAGGGCCAAGGCGAGAAATATCTCGCTGAAGTGTCAGGTCAGTTAGATATCACTGTGTTCAAACCTTCTGTTATTTTTGGTCCCTGTGACGGTTTTATTAACCTATTTGCGAAGCTCATCAAAATATTGCCTGTGATATTGCTCGCTAAGCCAAACGCAAAATTTCAACCCATTTATGTTGAAGATGTTGCTAGAGCAGTTGTTCAGTCTATTAATCATAAAAAAACCTTTGGTCAAACCTACGAACTCGCTGGCCCACGGGTCTATACACTCCGCGAAATCATCAAACTTGTCGCCAAACAATTAAACAAGAAACGCCTGATCATTGGATTAAACGACGGCTTATCTTATCTCCAAGCGGCTGCAATGGAGTGCTTGCCAGTCAAACTGATGACCCGGGACAATGTTCGTTCAATGCAGGCTGACAGCATCAGCAGTGGGGATTTTCCAGACTACGTCGATTTCAAACCGAGCTCGCTAGAATCGATCTTGCCTAGCTATATTCATCGATAAAGGTTAAAAAGCATGTCCAGATTATTATCTCGCTTTCTTATATCCTTTTTATTTTTCATCGCTAGCCATTCTGTATATGCCTTAGAAAATAGTTTGTTATGGAAAATAGAGTCCCCCTCGGGAATTGTCAGTTATTTACTAGGCACGATACACACAGATGACCAAAGAGTGACTGATTTCTCACCCAAGATCATGGAAGCATTTAATCAAACGGATGTTTTTATGATGGAAACACTACCTCCTAGGGACCCGTCCATCTTTATGCTAAAACAAGGCACAGTTGCCGAGATGCTGACAGAAAAGGAGTTTGATCAAGTTCGAGAGCTCGCAGATTTCCATGCTATGCATATTGAGGCCGCCATGCGAATGAAGCCCTGGTTATTGGCGGTTATTTTTGATCTTCCCAAACCAAAGTCGCTTTACTCCATGGAGGAGCTACTACTTGCAAAAGCAGAGGAAAAGCTTAAAACAATCAAAGGCCTTGAAAAGACCAGTGAACACTTCTCAGTGTTAGATAGCATCAGTCTCGATGATCAATTGGTCATGCTTCGTGCCGTGCTAAAACGCTCACAACGGGACAAAGAGCGCGATTTTGAAAAGCTACTCAAAACTTACCAATCTGGAGATTTGAAGAAAATCACCATGCTTGATGAAGATATTACCGGCGGCATGTTGCCTAAAGCATTATGGCAAAGCATGAAAGTGAAACTTATCGATGAACGCAATGTGGGAATGGCAGATGGATTTATTGCGAATGCTTCTGGAAACAGTGTGTTCGCCGCAGTGGGTGCAGCTCATCTAGGTGGAGAAGGTGGCATTCTCAATCGACTGACTGATGCCGGCTTCACAGTCTCTCCGGTTAAATTGAAATAACTAGTGTGCTGGATAAAGTAATTTATTGGTATCAAACCCCAAGGACTTAGCTTTACCCAACAACTGAGTCTGCACTTCTGGTGATAATTGCGGCGTCCTTGAGAGTATCCATAGATAATCTTTACCGCCCGTGATCAGCACATAACTGTAATCTTTTTTATCTAGCTCAATCACGTTATATGCACCATAAAATGGACCAAAAAACGAAACCTTGAGTTTTGCAATCGTCGGTGACTCAACAAAATATGCCTTACCTATTGCCTCATGCCACTTTTGTTTTTTTGTATCAAACCCACGATTAAGCACCTTTAAACCACCATCTTCACGCAAGCTGTATTCAGCACTCACCTGATTGAGGCCGCGTTCAAAGCTATGGTCAAAACGCGCTATTTCATACCAAGTACCGAGGTATCGGTTTACCTCGAATCCGTTTACGATAGGGTATTGATCGGCATCTCCCTCACATGCAGAGAGCACACATAACATCGTAATTAGAAATATTTTTTTAAACATCTATCGCCAAGATAAAACATTCATTAACCTCCTAGCCATTTGAAATACCGAATAGCTAGGATGCAACAAATGTTAGAAATTAACTGGAATGTAGTAATGATGATCAACAAGAAGGGCTGCAAAAATGATCATTAAATAAATGATGGAATACTTGAATGTTCGCTTAGCCAAATCATCCGAATACTTGCGGTAAAGTCCGATCGCATACGCCATAAAAATGAGGTTGGCGATTAAAGAAACAATAAGATAAATCCATCCACTCATGCCATGTCCAACAGGCATTAAAGCGACAGTGAATAAAATAATGGTGTATAACAAAATGTGTTGTCTAGTGAACTCTTCCCCGTGGGTGACTGGCAACATCGGTAAACCTGACTTTGCATAATCATCTCTCCTGTAGAGGGCCAAGGCCCAAAAATGGGGTGGCGTCCAAGCAAAAATAATCAAAAATAAGATGAGAGACTCAGGGGAGATGACATTATTAACGGCGGTCCATCCAAGAATCGGAGGCATCGCGCCAGACGCCCCACCAATCACGATATTAAGCGGTGTGGCTGGTTTTAAAAAGATAGTATAGATGACTGCGTAACCTAGAAAGGTCGCGAGCGTCAGCCACATGGTCAGTGGATTAACAAAAACATACAAAATCATCAGGCCACTTGCCCCGATAATTGATGCGAAGAAGATGGTTTCCACGGGACTAACACGGCCACTTGGTAATGGTCTGCTAGCAGTCCGCATCATTCTTGCGTCAATTTCTTGCTCAATTAAACAGTTAAATGCCGCCGCTGCACCCGAAGCCATAAAAATCCCAATGGTTGACGGGATTAAGATAGCAAGTGGCACAAACCCAGGCGTTGCGAGGAACATACCAATGACCGCAGTAAACACAATCATGGCTGAAACGCGCGGTTTGCAAAGTGGAAAAAAGTTTTGAAAGCGAACAGTCATTTTTTGTAACTGCTGCATTACAGCTGCGCTCATTAATAACTCCCTTTTGATAAGGCGGTAATTTTAGAATTAATCACGACAATGGTAATCAACAGTAAGGCAGCCCCCATATTATGTGCGACGGCAAGCACTAGGGGTAGATGCAGAATCAAATTACCAATCCCGATACTCACTTGAAGGATAAGTAACACCAACAACACTCGACCAAAGGTATTCATACGCTCATTTTTAAGCAACATAAAAGCAAGTAAGACCAAATAAACAAACGTCACCAAGGCCCCCACTCTGTGGGTCCACTGAATGGCAACAAATGCCGGAAGCGGCAAAGGCTCCCCATTCGCCGCTTGACCAAGATCGCGCACCCAGTGAAAAGCTGACCCGAAATCCATGTCTGGCAACCACTGACCGTGGCAGGTTGGAAAATCTGTACAAGCAAGTCCTGCATAATTAGAACTGGTCCAACCACCTAAAAAGATTTGCGCAAAAATGACCAGCAATGCACCACGAATTAAAAAACGTAATAAAGGTTTTTCAACCAACTTTCCATTTGAGGTCCCAAAATGCCGATGGGCAATCCATGTCAGCAACCCCAGCGTTGTCATCCCCCCCAATAGATGCGAGGACACAACTGCTGGCTTAAGCAATAAAGTGACTGTCCACATACCAAGCATCGCTTGGAAACCAATTAAAAACACAAGCACAGTAGGTACCCAAGGAGAGATGCTGATGTGTTTCTTTGCTCGCCAACCCATGGTACATAAAGCCAAAACAAGCAGGCCAAGTGTGCCCGCTGCATAGCGGTGAATCATTTCTTTCCATGCCTTATGAGCAACAACAGGCTTATCTGGGAAAACTGATTGCGCGTGATTAATTGCCGACTGGCTCTCGGGTACGGTCAGTGTCCCATAGCACCCTGGCCAGTCCGGACAGCCTAATCCAGCATCGGAAAGCCTCACATAGGCCCCTAGAACAACCACGCAAAGGGACAAGATTGTCGCGATTAGTGCGATTCGTCTAAACCACAAATAGGATTTTTGAACGCTCATCTTTAGCCTGCCCATGAATATCTTAGAAGATGCTCAACATCTTTACGAATATCTTTTGCCACAATCTCTGAGCTATATTTCATCATCCAGTTACCCAAAGGATCCACGAGATAAACACCGTGCTCATCAAACACGTTTTGATTACCATTCTTGAACTGGTTTGCAAGCGAATCAACATCCTCGGTTGGCTGATTCAAAATAATTAGGTCAGGATATTTTTTAGCCAAAGCATCCACGTCTTGTTGATGCGTAATTAAAACGCGCTGCACACGATTCATATTCTTTTCTAAAGAGGCGTGTATTTGACGAACATCATGCAAACGCGCTTCACATGATTGATCACATTGATTCGCAATCAACACCATGCTCCATTTTTCGTGCCAGAGGGTGCCCGTTATATCGGAAGCATATGCTGTCTTAGTGTTCTGAAAATTGGCAGTTACTTGGATAGCAACCACAGGCTTGATGAGTTCACCTCGACTCCCACCCGCTGGATGCCAATTAGCCTGATGCATATACATCACCAGAATGAGTGGCGTCGCAAAGAACAAAAATAGCGCCAGTAACACTAAGCGACCTCTTTTTTGTTGCTGTTGTTCTGAAGTATTTTTCTGCACCTTTATCACCTTATGACGACGCTTTAGAACTGGACGCTTTACCACGTCTCAAGCTCACAAATATGTAAATACCTAATGTGGCCACCGCAAAACCAAACCACTGATAAGCGTAGCTCAAATGTGTTTGAATGCGATCATCAGGCCGAATCCAGTTTCGAACAAACCCACCTGTGTTTTCTGGAGACATACGCAACACCACTGGCACAACATCAAATGGAACAGCCTTAGCATAAGTTTTCATGTCCATATTTTGCCAGAGCGTTTTCCACTTTTCACTGCTGCTATCATCACTTTTCAGGGTATAAAACTTTTGACTCGGCACCCAAATTTGGCCACTTACGTTCTGCTCGCCTGTCGGCGTTTCCACAACAGGCAAATCGCTATGATTATCGAGCGCAGGCACCCAACCTCTATCGACCAATATTATTTGATTGCGGTCACGCAATCGAAGCGGGGTAATGACATGATAACCCGCCACCTCACCCTCAACTTGATTGTCCAACAAGATTTGGTATTGGACCAAATACTCCCCTTGCACCAATACATTTTTATAACGTAAATCTTGTAAATTCTTAAAGTAGGATGGCAGTGCTACATCCCGTTGCTTGGCACTCATTTCATATTGGTCTTGCAGTCTTTGTTTAATGATTGCTTTGTTGTACTGCCACATACCAAGATGTATGAACAAAGGAATTAACACCAACGTAGCAATCGTACCAATTAAACTTGGCCTAATTTTTTTTAACTCTCTAATCACTTAAACTTCCATGCAAATCAAAATTGCAAATTACCGCTATGAGCCGCATAATCGGCGGGTAACAATAAGGAGATTCGTATGCATAGCACCCCTTTTTTCATCAAAATCATTATCGTATTGATGTTGTTATTCATCGTAGCGAGCCTATTCTCGGCCCTTTTTTATCTAGGCAAAGATAAGGGCACCAGTGACAGAACTGCCAAAGCGCTTACCCTCAGAATTGGGTTATCCATCTTGTTATTCATTATGCTTATAGCTGGTTATTACACCGGATTAATCGGTAACGCACACCCATAAAATAACGATTCGAACTGAATAAAAAAGGCGACACAATGATCGCCTTTTTTATTGTTTACTGGCTATGCCTTATAGCCAGTAAACGAACACGAACAAACCTAACCACACTACGTCAACAAAGTGCCAATACCATGCAACACCTTCAAAACCAAAGTGGTGATCAGCATCAAAGTGACCCTTCATACTACGAAGTAAAATCACGATGAGCATCAAGGTACCCAGCATCACGTGGAATCCGTGGAAACCTGTCAACATAAAGAAGCTGGCACCATAAGCACCTGCACCGAGTGTTAAACCCATCTCAGTATAGGCATGATGATATTCAGTTGCCTGACAAGCCAAGAAAGCAATACCAAGAGCCACCGTTAAGAACAAGCCTATCACAAGTTGTTTGCGATTATTTTTGAGCAAACCCCAGTGTGCCCAAGTTACTGTTGCACCGGAAGTTAACAGCAAGAGCGTATTAATCGCTGGCAAGCCCCATGCAGCCATAGGCTCAAAATGCGCAGGCACATACTCTTTACCAAGTACTACACCACCAGGGCCAGCTGAAGGCCAAACAGCAGTAAAGCCTTTATAAAGGGTATATTGCGGATCAAATGAAGCAAGATCAGGAATTGAGATGACTCGCATAAAGAACAACGCACCGAAGAACGCAGCAAAGAATGCAATCTCAGAGCAAATGAAGGTAATCATGCCAACTCGGAACGACTTATCTTCCCACTTTGTATATAAGCCTTTTTGATTCTCAGCAATGACGCTACCCATCCATTTAAATATCATCGCAATGACAACGGTAGCACCAAACATCATCATCCATTTTCCAACAGGAAACGTGTTGATGCTTAGAATGAACCCTGCCGCAAGCGACAACAATCCAGCAGACAACACCACAGGATATGTTGATGGATTTGGAACGTAATAATGGTTTGCGTTATGTGTATTTGAAGCCATCCCTCTATTCCCTTTTTTTATCTATTTTTACTGCATTATAAAAAGCGTACGAAAGCGTTATTACATGAATATCTTTTTGTACATCAGGACTCACATAAAATCTTAGGGGCATTCTCTTAACTTCCCCAGGATTCAGTGCTTGCCTCTGAAAACAAAAACATTCAATCTTCTTAAAATACGGTGTCGCTTGTCCAGGACTGATGCTTGGAATTGCTTGACCGGTTACAACCTCATTCGTGACGTTTTTAGCAATAAAAGTCACGGACTGAATCTCACCTGGGTGCACATTAACTCTTGGCGTTTCTGGGTAGAAATTCCAACCCAATCCAGGCATCACACTACTCGTTAGCTCGACTGATACTTCCCTAGTCAAATCAACTTGCTTACTTACTTGGGCTGGAATGACGTTTGTTTTTCCATTCAGCCCTGTTACCTTGCAAATCACGTTGTAGAGAGGCACCAATGCAAAGGCAAACAACAAAGCCCCTACTACACCCCACGTCAACTTGATTACTAGTTTTCTATTGGCTTTTTGTCTTTCAGTATCTATTGCTGCCATATGACAACCATAGAAACGAGATACCAAATAATTGCCAACGCCGCCAATACTAACGCCAATTTTTTACTATTCATTGTTGCTTATCAGGACCCCATAAAGGGGCCCATCTCCTAACAATTTTTTATTTCACAATCGGTTGTTCAGTAAAGCTATGGTACGGAGGTGGCGAAGATAGTGTCCACTCCAAACCTTCTGCGCCTTCCCAAACTTTATCTGTTGCTTTCTTGCCGCCGCGTACACAACTCACAATGTTGTAAACAAATAGAAGTTGTGACAGACCTAGAACAAACGCAGCAATCGTAGAAATCATATTGAAATCTGCAAATTGTAATGCGTAGTCTGGAATACGACGCGGCATGCCCGCTAAGCCCAAGAAGAACTGTGGAATAAAGGTAAAGTTAAATGCAATCGCAGTTAACCAGAAGTGTAATTTACCTAACTTCTCGTTGTACATATGGCCGGTCATTTTTGGCAACCAGTAGTACACGCCTGTCATCACACCCATCATGCCACCCGCAAACAAGGTGTAGTGGAAGTGAGCCACAACAAAGTAAGAGTGATGGTATTGTTGGTCAGCTGCAACGTCAGCAAGCACCAAACCAGTCAAACCACCAATACCGAAGAGAATGATCCAACCAATCGCAAATAGCATTGGTGTTTCAAATGTAATCGAGCCTCTCCAAATTGTTGCAATCCAGCAGAAGAACAATACTGCCAAAGGCAATGAAATCGACATCGTGCTATACATAAAGTAGAGCAATGCTGGTGTTGGCATCCCCACTGTAAAGAAGTGGTGAGCCCAAACTACAAGTGCCAAAACACCAATTGCCCACAATGAGTAAACTTGCGCTTTGTAGCCATACATTGGTTTACGTGAGAATGTTTGAAGAATTTGTGGCATGAAACCCCAAATTGGCAACAGCACGATATAAACCTCTGGGTGACCAAAGAACCAGAATAAATGTTGGAACAAGATTGGATCGCCACCACCTGCTGCATCAAAGAAGTGTGTACCGAAATGTCTATCCGTCAAAAGCATTGTTACTGCACCAGCGAGTACTGGAATTGTTGCAATCAACAAGAATGCTGTAATCAACCAACCCCATGCAAACATTGGCATCTTCATCAAGGTCATGCCAGGTGCGCGCATATTAAGAATTGTTACAATCACGTTGATTGAACCAAGCACTGATGAAATACCAAGAATGTGAACTGCAAAAATAGCAAAATCCACACCCATACCACCTTGAACGGAAAGCGGCGCATAAAAGGTCCAACCTGTTGCAATTGCACCATCACCGATACCAAACAACGCTAAGGTAAACGGTAATGTTAGCAAAATCGCAGCTGGCGGTAGCAGCCAGAAACCCCAGTTGTTCAATCGAGGCAAGGCCATATCAGGCGCACCTAATTGAAGCGGTAGCATCCAGTTGGCAAAGCCAGTAGCTGCAGGCATCAAGGCCGCAAAAATCATAATCAGCGCATGCACGCCAATAAGCTGATTAAAGAATTCTGGCTTCATCAATTGCAAACCAGGTTTGAACAACTCAGCACGTACACCAAGAATCATCAACCCACCGATCAAAAACATGATCAATGAGAATGTCAGATACATCGTGCCAATATCTTTGTGATTGGTAGTGGTCAACCAACGCTTAATTCCAGTTGGGTGATCATCATGAGAATCATGAACTGCAGCTGTCGAACTCATAACTTTCTCCTAATTACTTTCCGTTTTATTACTAGTCTTAATTAAATACTATCTTAGTGCTTTTACTTGGGATGGCTGAACCATATCACCCACAGAGTTACCTAGGCCATTTCGCTCAAAGGTAATAACTGCAGCAATATCGGTATCACTCAAAGTATTTTTCCAAGCTGGCATTACATTCTTACCGTTGAACACACGGTCTAGATGTCCATCTTTAATCACTTTCCCATCTTTATCAAAGATAGGTCCAGTGGCAATCTTACTACCTGTCAATGCTGGGAATGTAGGCGGCAAACCTTGACCGTTAGCCTGGTGACATACAGCACAGTTCTTAACGTAAACTTCTTTGCCGTGCTCAATAAGCTCTTCTTTTTTCCACTCTTTATCAGCACCAGCAGAAGCAGCAGCTAATTTTTCTTTTTGCTGTGCAACCCACTTAGAATATTCCTCTTGTGAAACTGCATCAACAACGATAGGCATGAAGCCGTGACCACGACCACACAGCTCTTTACATTGACCAGTGTACGTACCTGGCACATCCACTTTCACCCAAGTTTCTCTTAAGAAACCTGGAATAGCATCACGCGCAGCACCAAACGCTGGAACCCACCAGTTATGAATTACATCAGTTGAGGTAAGCAAAATACGAACCTTTTTACCAACCGGAAGAACGACATGGTTATCTACTTCAAGCAGGTAGTTTTGACCCTTCTCGGCTTTATTATCAATCTGATCTTGAGGCGTACTTAAGTTACTTACAAATTTGATACCTTGCGCTTCACCGTCAAGGTATTCATACTGCCAGCGCCATTGAGAACCGACCACCTTGATTGCCATATCAGCATTTGATTTAGTATCTTGCATGATTTCGATACTGTGGTAGGCAGGAATACCCATCAAGATGAAGTCAATGAAAAGCAAAATTGCAAAAGGAACTAAGGTCCAAAAAAGTTGGAATTTATTTGCAGGTCCAGTGAATTTAGATGCCTTATACCCCTTGCTCTTTCTGTGGGTAAAAAGCGAGTAAATCATGATGCCAAGCACAACAAGGAAAATCACACCCACAATTAACATGAATTCATTGTGAACATGCAATGTGTCAGTTGCCATTGGCGTAGCCGGTGCTGGAAAATTCCATGAATATTCAGCATGTGCCATCACTGAATACAACGCTGACATCAACCCAACACTTAACAATCTAAGAAACTGCTTTACTCCCATAACTCCTCATTTCTGGTTAGTAAATTAACCCTACTTGTTGTTTTAATTGACTTGCTAACTCCACACGTTCTTCGCTGGTCATAAAGCACTGACCAAACATCACTTCTTTACCGTGAGATCTAAAAAATAACGCTTGATCTCCACCAGGCATTGTCCTCAAAAAAACTTTAACCCAATACCGATTAAAGCAGGTTTGACGATAAGTCTTATAGCTTCTTGTTTCTATCGACACTTGGTCTTCTTCAATGACGATGCGCTCGTAGTCGCAAGAATGGCAATGCACATAATAAAAAGCATACCCAACAGCGACCAACTCAATACCCGCAAACGGCAATACAAGCCACGCGCCCATAAAAACAAAAAAAAGCGCGATTACCAATGAAATCAGCCCGATCCCACACACAGCCAAAACCTTACATTCCGCTGTTAACGAACTATTTGGCCTAGCGACCAATTCAAAATTCGCTGTCACAAGGAAACCCCTATAAGTGGCAATACCGATCTGTGCGACTAATTCCCTAGAGTCTTCTTTAACGCAGAACTCAAATATGTAACAAAAAATTCTAAGCTTCGTAACAATTTTGTTACATTGTGTTAACCTATCACAAGGTTTGATCTAAATCAAATGTTGTTTGGAAAAATCTTCGCTTAAAAATTTTGCTTTCTGGCTGAATCTCTTATCTATAGCTGGATTAAGGCTATTTGCAGTTTTTGAAACATTCGAAGAGCAGTGTGTACCATTGGTGGAATCCTCATATAGACAGGAAAAAGACAATGAACTTCAGCACGATATTCAAGTTATTTTTTACACCGACAAATGGATGGCGCGATTTGTTAGATTCTGGGCCTTCCATACCTCGACTGTTTCTCATGCATGTGGTTCCTCTAGCGTGCGTCCCGACACTTATGATTGTTTATGCAGGTAGATCCGCAGATAACTTTTTGTTGATTGATATGCTTTCAACACAAAAACTAATGTACGTTGGAACAGTATTTTTCCTTGTTCAACTCATTTCAGTGCCTGTAATGGCTTCAATTATCAGGCAATTAGGAGAGGTTGCCGAGATTAACCCCTCTTATCGATCTGCCTTTATCCTTGCATCGGTCGCTCCCACACCCTTATGGTTATCTGCGGTAAGTCTGTTTATTCCGAGCTTCTTAGCGCTCATTCTTTTTGGAACGCTGGCAATGATGGCCAGCGCAGGACTCATTTTTTATGGCATACCCGAGATATTTGACGTTAGAGAAAAAGAAAATGCCGTGATGTATTTCGGAGGAATAATGGTCGCAGGGATGATTGCACTAGTTTTTCTCATGCTATCAACCTTGGTGATTTGGGGAAGCGTTCAGAATTTGGCTATTTAGAATGAAACCTTTACCAGTTCCCGGCCTGACATACGAACACACATTCAAAGTTCCGCAGTCAAAAACTGTGCCTGCCTTGTATCCAGAGTCAGCAGAATTCATTGCCATGCCCGAAGTCTTTGCAACTGGATTTTTAGTTGGTTTTCTCGAATGGGCTTGCATAAAAGCAATCAATCCTTACCTAGATTTTCCAATTGAACAAACTGTTGGCACACATATCAACGTAAGCCATGAAGCAGCAACACCTGTGGGCCTAACAGTTACTGCGAAAGTTGAACTGGTGAAAATCGAGGGTCGGAAGTTGACATTCAAAATAGAAGCTCATGATGGCGTGGATCTCATTTCACAAGGAACGCACGAACGCTTCATCATCAATAAAGAAAGATTCGACACAAAGCTTTTAACAAAGCTTCAATTAAGTAAAACTTAAAAGTGACGGCCCCAGCTCTAGAATTCGTACTCTAGTTGCATGCGAAATGTATTATTCGGCGCAGCGTCAGTCACCCCAAACAACCAAGCCGCGTTGTATTTTATGGCTTGTTTTTGTGCAAGACTGAACTTACCAAAAACTGCAGGCCCTATACGATGATTTTGCCCATTAGATTTAGCCCAACTATCCCACTCTCCCAAATCACCCATTCCTTGTAAACCATACTCAAACTCTTTTTTCCAGCGATACTTAACCTGCCATTGATAACCCATTTCAGTTACATGCTTCTCGCCTTCAGACTCACGACCAAATTTGCGTTCAAATAACAAATTACCATTTAGCTGAACTTTACCAAATTCCGTTTGTAACAGTGGCCCAAGTTTTAACTCAAAAGGTGCTTTTGAGTTTTTAAATGGGCCCTCCACCTCAATGAGGAACCCCACATCAATAGGGTACTTGCCACTTTCAGTCAATTGAAACTTGTTCTCCCACTCAGCTAACGATAGCCTCTCTGGATTAGCAATCTCTCGCTTATAGTAAATTTCTGTAAACCAGTAATCGGTCGCACCATATCCAAAACCAATGGTTGATACTTGAGCACGAGCACCATTCGCCTGCTTACCATTACCATACTTAACATCAATTTCTCGCTCACCCTGCTCTACAGAAGGAGTATAGACATAGTCCGCAACGCCGGCATTCGCCTGGATTGTGGCTAGCTGTATTGCCATGCCTGCTAATAGGGCCAAACTTCTCTTCATGCTTCTTTCCTCATAAAAAAATATTACTTAATCTTTGCAGTTGGTGGTTCGGTTTAATCTCATACCAAAACCAATCACTAAAACCGTACCCATATAGAAAATAAGTTGCAGCCCAGAAGGTTGTGCGTCATATCCGATTAAGGTGCGCAGCAGAACACCCACGACTGAAGACATATCTATCCATTGACTGCTATCCCATACAGGCACAGCGTACATAGAGACCCAATCTGCTTGGATAAGTAAACTAGCAATTTGGGATGCCATTGCTGCTGCAAGAAGCGTCACAAATACACTGGTTACCTTAAAAAACCATCGCATAGGAACTTTTAAAAGTCCACGATAAAGCAGATACCCAATCAACACACCACAGGACAACCCTGCCAGCCCTCCAATTACCATTCTTTGCATACTCGCATCACGTTCACTTACCAACCCATATAGAAACAAGACAGTCTCAGAACCCTCGCGCAGCACTGCAACTGCAATCAGTGTAAATAAGGCTGAACAAGCCAGTCTTCCCTCCGTAATATTTCGCCCTGTTTTCTGAGCATGCGCTGCTAATTCCTGACCATGTCTGCTCATCCAGATGTTGTGCCACGCCAGCATGGCTACCGCGATGCTGAGCGCTGTGATACCCAATATTTCTTGACCAAATCCGCCAGCCATTTGAGCAATATCACCTGCCACAATTGCTAAAAAAATTGAGCCCAGCAGACCAGCCAAAATTCCAGCACCCATCCACCTTGCGCGGCCCGATACATCACAAGTTGCGGCAGCAACAATACCGACAATAAGCGCTGCTTCCAGCACTTCTCTAAAAACAATAATGGCAGCACCAAACATGATTTCTAGCTATTACGCTTATTGCGCAACAACAACCCCTTTCGCGGTTTTTTCATTAAATTCACCAAAGAATGGATAACGTCCGGCTTTCAATGGACCAATGTAAATTGTCACTGCACTTTTGCCAGCCACCAATTTCTCACGATTTAATTCGTGACTCTCGAACTCTTCAGGTGTTGCATCTTTATTCTCAATACGTAGTTTGATTTTCTTATTCGCAGGCACAACTAATTCACTGGGCTCAAACTGATGGCTCTGAATAATCAATAAAATTTCATCTTCATCCGCAAAGGCCACCAGACTCAATCCCAACAATAACATAGCGACAATCGACTTCATTTCACACATTCCAAACATATTAACAATTTTTGAATAATAATAATTCTCATTTACATAGTCAAGTAAAATATGAACTAACTCCGAAAGGAGAGGTTGATTGATCTCAATAAATTACTCTTAGTGAGGGGCGGAAATAAAAAAACCTCAGCCATTACTAGCTGAGGTTTGATTTGTGGTGGCCCCTCTGTGAGTCGAACACAGCACCAACGGATTATGAGTCCGCTGCTCTAACCAAGCATGAGCTAAGGGGCCAGAACCTGGCCCCTTAGTCTTGGCCAGACTCTAGGAAGCTACGTAGGCGCTCTGAACGAGATGGGTGACGAAGTTTGCGCAATGCTTTCGCTTCGATTTGACGGATACGCTCACGTGTCACGTCAAATTGTTTACCCACTTCCTCAAGCGTGTGGTCGGTATTCATTTCAATACCGAAGCGCATACGCAAGACTTTGGCTTCACGCGGTGTGAGCG
>Ga0228701_1001088_pt1 | contig 19430 bp, 16 predicted proteins | sample McNCre117_Aug_MG_2_FD_178017 | JGI IMG/M metagenome (GOLD analysis project Ga0228701, IMG submission 178017) | Freshwater microbial communities from McNutts Creek, Athens, Georgia, United States - 11-17_Aug_MG | ecosystem: Environmental > Aquatic > Freshwater > Creek | place: USA: Georgia...
CTGCTAGCATTACTGGCATTACTGGCATTACTGGCAGGGCGAAATATCTTGCGGCAGCCAAGGCCTATCGAAAGCAAAACAACACATTGCATGCGATGATTTTTGTGTGTAGGAGGGATCCTGCTCAGATCAAGCGGCTGCGGGCGCAGATCGAGGAGAATGAGCGGCTGGCAAAAGAGCAGGAGTATCTTGCTAAATGCACAAATGATATTTAGTTTTTGTTTGATTTTATCTGATTGATGGATCCCCTAGTTCAATACATTATTCCTTGCAATGGTCATACTTTTCAAGAGTCTAATAATCAATTCAAAACATCTGCCAAAAATCATTTCTCTCCCCACTACTGCACGGAAATAGTCTCTGAAAAGATATGGTATGGTGGAATATCTCCTGTGAGATGTGAGGCATTGCTTAGATCAATCAACATTTCAAATGTTGTAGAGATTCGAAGAAAGCAAATGAATCGTCTGCATACCAAATTTCCAGGCATTATGTATTCAGAGTTTGAAATTGATGATGAAGATGAGGACAGACAAATTGAAACACGCATGTTAATAATAAATTTTATTGTTAATCTTGTCGAAAGAACCAATGGACGTATTTTTTTGTATGAGGTGGTTGTGGGAGAAAATACTGTGATTGTTGCAGAGATGGCTTATGCAATATTGAATGGCATTTTTTTTAGAAAATCTATAGTTCAAAGAGTATTGAGTATTATGCCCAACAAGCTCCTCAAGCAGCTGCGTGAACACTATCGATATCTAGTGAGGTTTGGTTTTGCAGGACAGCTTGTAGATGAGATAGTTGAAATGATCACTGAATATGCCATAGACCAAGCAGCAGTTAAATTTGAAGAACAGGGACTCCTTGTGGCTCTGGAAGACAGCCATCTACTATGGGGTGGCGGCATACTCAGACCATGTTGTTGTATAAAAGATTTAAATGACCAATTGGATTGAATGCTGGGAAAAACAAGAGGGACTGGTAGGACCAGACGTGTTCAATACAGCCCAGAAGATGATATTCGTAGCATACACTATCAACATAAGGTGGATAAAAACGCTCATCCAGAGATAACAAAAGCACTTCAACAATATGCCAACGAATTGGGCCCATTTGCATCACGTTTTGGATTAAACAACTATAGAACTTGAAATGCTGGCACTACTGGCATCGCTGGCACTACTGGCACAGCAGGAGTACTTGGCGTCCCGTGTTAGCGAACCGATATTATAAAACCCACTGATCCCAGGTATCCATATCTACAAAATGTTTTTCGTTCAGAGCATGGTCATGATTGAGCCATGCACTGCTTCAGTGGCTCTTTACTTGGTATCCAAAAGCCGGCCAATGCTCCGATCACATAAGAAAGCAATGGGCTTACTCAGGACCAATAGGGAGGAGCTCTTGAATACTGCTGCTGACGAGTTGGCCGAGCCTGCAATTGATCTGATACAGTCCATGGTGCCGTCATGGATCACCTTGATCCTGTATGTTTTGCTGTGGTTGGTGGTGTTTGTTGTTTGATCAGTCTTTCCATTTTGCCTATTTTAATATTTGCTGTGGGTTGATTTGAATGAGACGAAGCGCTGTTGCTATGGTGATATTGCTGTTTATTGCCATGTTGAGCTATGTTTGCAGTTATTGCATGTTGGTATACCTCTCCTGCTTCGTTCCCGTGCAATTACAAGTTTCCTTGGTGATGTTTGGCACCATTCTAGTGTTCATCGACAATTTCAGCCTGCTGCACGATCTCCAAACGGCCACGAAATATGTCGACAATCCTGAACATATCCGCATAATTGGCAGCCAGGCAGTGGAGATACAGAAGAACAAGATGATCATCTATAAGCTGTGCAAGCTGAATGAACGGCCTCTTGTGAAGCACCGTCATACTATGAGCTGGAGCGACAAGAGTTTCAACAGGAGCTTTTGATACGAAATGCATCGCTGGCACTGCGTCGTTTGTGGCTGTGGTGATGATTGAGATATATTATTATGTTCATACAGACAGATTGGTAATACTTATGTTCAATAGAAAGCTAGGCGTATTTGTGTGTGTCGTGGTATTGTCTTCTATCCTCATAGTCTACCTTTCTGAGTCAGCTTGGTTTTCATCTCTCCTCGTTTTAGTTGAGTTTCCACCTGCCCCCCCTGTCGCTGCAGGTTCAACTGTCTCCTCTTCTCTTGTTGAGATCTTGGGTTGTAACCTGAGCCTGATCATGTCTGATCGCGTAAAATTCAAATCGCTTGTCTCGTGGTCAAAAGAAAAGGTTCTCTCCATTACCAACTGCTCTCTGGATAAGATTGATGTGACCTTTGCCCAGACCTGCTTAAGGTCAAGCTCAAAAAGGAATGGGATTCAGCTGATTGGTGACTCAGTCACGCGGTATCAGTACTTGAACTTGGTTTATTTCCTTGCCACTGGAAATTGGACATCTGATCCCTCCCAGCCGAATGAGTGTGAGGCACAGTATTCTAGTTGGAATGAGTTCTACAGCGTCACCAATGAACGGATGCAAGGTCACGAAATTTGTGATTGTAGCAGAAATCCTGGGGAGACTATAATTGAGAATAGGTACTTTCAGATGGAAGAGTTGTTGGTTACATACAGACAGCTGTTTTCACCTTCATATCCTATTCTGGCACATAACACAACCCTCCTGAATATCTCTTCATGTGCCACCCATTGCCAACAGGCCTTCTGTGCTCCAGGACAATGTGGCCCTGCGACTGCTGATAATATGAGCTTTGCTATTACTCCTGGATCGCTTTCCGCTCTGATTAACGCCCACACTGCAAGGGATGTGTTCATTAACGCTGGAATCTGGTGGAACTCATATGGACGGAATACTGTTGAAGACTTTGCAGAAATATGGAAAAACGAGCTTGCGCGCGTCAAACCAAGCCACAGGGTGCATTGGAAGATGACAACTGCAACCCAGTTGGCATGGGGCCCAGAGTATGGATTTGTTGACAGCATGGTCGCTGATGGGCACCTTTTTTCGGTCTTTGATACGTACGCCCTTACATTTCCTCTGTTCGAACAGGGGTTATTGGCAGAGGCGATGTGGGACGTATTTCATTTTTTCCCCCCGATATATGTGGGGCTGAATCAGGCGCTGCTTGGCTACCTATGCACGCTGCCCGACTAAACTGCTCCCTGTTCTATATCAGTGAAGCACTGTAGTGTTGGAAGTAATGAATATCCCCTGCATCGTTCTGGCGCTGCTGGTGGCGCTGGCGGTGCTGGTGGCGCTGGTGATGCTGGGGGCTGCCGGGGCGTTGGAAATGCGCTGATGATCGGGATATATAAATTGAACGAGTCTATTTTGGTATACTTCAGAATTCTGAATGTCTGCTCCTCTTTATGCCTGGCAGCGACTGCAAATACGTCCGACGTGTGAAATGTTCCGCAACTTGTGCGGTCTTATTGTGCGTCCGCATTCAAGGTTCATTGAAGACTCAGATGAACCGCCACTGACTGCTGATGAAGCCCACACCATGTGGATCGTGATGAGCAACGAGGAGAAGTATCGCCTGGTTGAGAATTACAACCAGGATGCCGACGTGCGCCGGACGATCGACGGGGTGGCCGGGATGCGCGAGCAGGTCCAGGTGTACGTGAACGCCCTGCGTCCCGCGATGGCCAGCGATTATTGGGTCGACCCGCCGAGGCTGACGTTTACCGATCTGTGCGAGACGATCGAGGAGAAGCGGGCGCTGTTGCCTGCATCAGAGGGCGAGATCGCTGAGATGATCGAGCGCGGCAAGAACATGTGGGATGGAATGGATCCTATTGGGAAGCAATACATTGCCACCTGTTACGCCCTGCATGCTGGGGTTCGACGAAGTATCCAGCTGGTGCCTGAGCTGCATGAGCGCTTCGTGACGTTTGTATCTCCAGTTGCTGTGGTTCCCTCGACGCCTGTGGAGTTGCTCCGTGTGTGCCGGCAATACTTTGGACGCTCTGGCACCCCTGCCCTCTCTCCGACTAAAGAGTATGAGCTGAGGACCGACGCGTGCGCCATTTGGCACGAGCTCTCTGACAGCCAAAAGGCCGAGGTGAGCCGTGAATACGTTGGAATGTACTGTCACCGATCGTCGATCCAGGCGATTCCCGCGCTGTTCGCGCTGTACAGGCAGCACGTTCCCACCCTGTGGCAGCAGATGCCCCGGGAGCAGCGGGATCACGTTTTGCGTCGCTACGTTGCTGAGGAGCACGTGCGCCTGAGCACCAGTGAGTCTGGGATGGCCGAGTTCATCGAGGCGCACCGTGACTTGGTGGAGCTCGAGGCGTTCGTGCGCTACGAGCTCGCCGTCCGCGCGTACGACTCCGCGTACTGGGATCGCTTCTGGCAGTAATGCCCTTTTTCTTGTTGAATAAAACCCTCCTTCTTGTTTGATGATAATTGTTAATAGCGCGAAAATAATAGGCTAGATATGGTATATAAAACCTCTAGCATTTCCTGTCTATAGCATACATTTTTGAGATGTCCAGCGCCGTGTCGCCAATTTCGCAGATGCAAGCCTTTGAGGAGCTGTGCAGAACTGTCAGAAGCAAACGAATCCTCGCTCGCGAACTTTCAGAGCCAGAGCAGACCAAGATTGTCGGCATGATTGCACAAGGCCGTGATGTATGGGCTTCGATGAGTGAGACTGCTAAGAACTACACTGCAATGAGATACTCCACACACGCTGGGGTTCGACGAGCCATCCATGCGGTCCCTGAGCTCTATGAGCTATTCCAGACGTATCAGTCACCCCATGTTGTTGTAGAGAGCAATCGGGTGAGGTTCTTCATTGCCTGTCAGATGTATTGGCAACATAAGGTTACCAATTCTCTTCCTCAAGCTTACATGGACGTAATGTTAGACGACATTTGCGCCATGTGGGAGGAGCTCCCTGAGAACCAGAAGGACAGGGTGCTGGAGGATTACTTCAGGAGAGCTCATTTTCGACGCGCCATCAAGGAAATTCCCGAGGTATTCGGGCAGTTCAGGCAAGAGAAGCTCCTCCCCCTGTGGCAACAGGTGACCAGGATGCGCAAGGATGCATTGGTGCACCTGTGTCTCCATGACGATTACATTTTGCGGAGTGCCCAGGAGAGCGAGATGATCGACTTTGTCGGACAGCACTACGAGCTCATGCTTGCTGAGCATGATGCCGCGTACTGGGATCGCTTCTGGCAGTAATGCCCTTCTTGTTGTTGAATAAAACCCCCCTGTTTGAAATATGCGCGTTTTCGCCTGCAAATATGCGTATTTAAACCCCTTGGGCGGTGCGCAAACACTTCAGTCAAACGATTGATACCCATAATGCCCGTTGTGATCGATTTCGCCATGGTGAACGTTGTCGCTGCCCGCATGTGCGCGCAGCCTACGGTCGAGAGGAAGCTGCACTTTTTCAAGACGGTGCACGATTCCGCTCGCTTCACCATCTCCCACGCTGTGTCCTGCTTCTTTGCTGTTGAGCTGAAGAAGCACCTGATGAGCTACGCGATGCGTGTTCAAAACAGCGAGGAGATCATCCACCTGTACTTCAGCATGCTGGAGATCCGCGACATGTCGCTCATGAAGAATCCTGCTCAACTGGTCGACGACACCATCCACTTCATCCGGCAGCGCATGGATGCCTACATCTTCAGCGGGGACATCGTCCAGATGGATTCCCGCTACTGTGTGGCCAAGCGTTACTGCAAGGACGGCGATCGTTTGAATTACCACTGGAAGGAATTCATCGACGCTGAGTTCAAGCGGCTCGACGGCCGCACCCTCAAGCGTCAGCTCGCGGTGGCCAGGGAGGCGATCATGCATCACCTTACCCTTGACCAGCTGGAGATGATTGGCATCCATTACGATGGAGACGAGGACGAGGTCACGTTTGGTTGGATTGCCGAGCAGTTTGAGCAGGATGCTCGTTTCGGGATTGTTTTCTGAGTGTCTTGAACGCTCTTCCTGTTGAATAAACCCGTTTATCCTTGCGTATTTAAGCATCCGCGCGTAAGTTAGTAAACCCCAGTTGTAATGGCGTTTGGTCCGTTTAACACGTATGATCATGAGTGCCCCAGCAGGTCCAGGTATCTTGGGACAACAACCGATTCGTTAAAGCAGCAGCTCATCCACTTGCGTTATTGGGCTGAAAATCACCCCTGTGAGCATGCAAGGGAGACATTCGTAGAGCGAGCCAACGAGATGGCGATCGAAATAACCAGGCGTGAAAACCGCCCCAGAAGGCCCAGGTATGTTGGGACATCAACCGATTCGTTAAAGCAGCAGCTCAGGTTCTTGCGTTATTGGGCTGAAAATCACCCCAGTGAGGATACAAGGGGGACATTGGTAGAGCGAGCCAACGAGATGGTGATCGAAATAACCTGGCGTGAAGACCGCATGTTCTATTTTCGTGATCCACTTGATCTCGATCTTCAACCGCGCTGAGCGGCGTTTTTAACTGTTTGAATAAACCCATCGTTGCTTGTTGTTGTTAAAACCCGCTTGCTGTAAGAAAACTATTAATAACCAAAGTATTTAAACTGTATTAACTCGTTTAGGTACTTTAAACATTCTATTTGTTGAAATGAACTCTGCACCAATGGGCGACGCTTCTCGTAACTCGTACACTCTCTTCCGCCCGCTCCCCGTGAGCGGCGCAGGGTCCTATCGTTGCGACAACGACAAGGAAATCATCTCTGGCGACAAGGTTATGATCCTTAGTGGAGGCAACTTTAATCGCGGTGAGTATGATGCCATGGAAGGGGTTGTATCTCGTGTGGAAGACGGCTGGGCGCAGGTGTGCTTCAAGAAGGAAAACATTGTCAGGCTTAACCAGGCGTGGCTCCTGTCTATCAGGGTGCCTGTCCGTTATGTGTTTAAGAACTGATTGTTTGTTGACGTGAATAAAATCCGTTTCGCTTGTTTTCACTCGTACGCGCGCGTATAAAAGAGTTTCAACGTAAGCGTAGGCATTATCCAATTGATTATTATTATTGTGATGTCTGCTGATCTTAACCCCACTGCTGTTGACCAAGAGTGGCTTGGCAATCCAGAGGCGACTGATGAAAGCTCAGTGAACCCGGTCATTCCTCGGCGCGTGTATACGTCTATGCTAGATTTGCCCTCGCCCCAGGAGCACGTGAAACCTGTTATCCCTGCATATGTATCTGAAAAATTTCCTTATCGTAGGCTCAACACGAGAACGATTTCTGTTGGGATGAAAGTGATCTATTTAGGCGAACACTTTGGACCTTGGAGGAGGTTTTCAGGGCAGACAGGAAAGGTGTTCAAGATAAGGGAACAGCAGGTCTTTGTTGACTTTGGTGAACCGGGATTCAACGACTTTCCTGCCTTTGAGGTGCACCCACTCTAAAACCTGCATGTGTTGTTTGAATAAAGCCAACTGTGTATGTAAAATGTAAGCATCACCTGGACACCGCGCCGTCCGAGGCGGTCCTGGAGTAGGATGGGCAGGGCTGGCAGGTCGGTAGCCCCTGGACGAGCGTGGAGGACAGGTAGGTGTCGGGAGGGCACGGGGCGACGTAGGAGGTGTCGAGGAGCGAGCAGGAGCCTGGGGTGTTGTAGATGCGCGTGTAAATGGTGGAGGTGGGTATGGGAGGGCATGGGGTGCATGTTTGATCCTGGAAGGGCGAGCAGGGGACAGTGAGCTGGTTGATCTGGCAGATTGTTTGGGTGCAGCGGGTGCAGGTCCCGTTGGCGTCCACGTAGCTCCCCGTGGACGGGCAGGGCGTGGTGCACTGGCCGCCCATGGGGGATGTGAGGCCTGCCGGGCAGGGCTGGTAGATGGCGGATAAGGTTAGAGTAGAATTGAGGAACGAGAGGGTGAGGAGCAGCGGGGAGGGCGCGTAGGCGTAGGTTAACAGGTAGAGGTTGGTGGAGGGGGGAAAGCTGGAGAGGGTAAGCATGACTTGGATCGTCCTGGTGGCGTCGTCGAGCATGTAGAGCGCGGACTGCGTGGGGAACAGGAGGTACTTGTTGTCCAATATGGGCATGATTCGCCCAGGGTAGTCTAGTGTTGCCGAGAGCGCGTGGGAGCGCGTGGTGTACAGGCCCGGCGTGGTGAACTCGACGACCCGGATGAGCTGGTTGAGCGTGTCGGCGACGTAGAGATTGGTCCCTGAGGGATCCAGCGCGATGAAGAGCTGCGATCTGAACAGGGCTGAGTCTCTGAAGCCTTCTTGGTAGCCTTGTGTTGTGTTGCCGATCAGGAGGCGCGGGCGGAGCGGAGTGTATCTTGTGTCGATGAAGGAGATGAAGGATTGGTTGCACAACGTGATGAAGGTGTACGCGGACTTGAATGCAGCAGAGCATATTTGGCCTTGAAGACTAAAAGAGGTTGTGTTGAGCTGTTTGCCGTTGGAGGACGAGTAGGACACGGTGGTGCCAAGCCGCTGATTGCCCTGCGGTTGGAACGGGAGAATCATGGGAACGCATAGACCGTTGATGTCCTGGTAGTATCCGATGGTGCTGGGGCACAAGGAGAGGCTGTAGCACTTGTTCCCCCTGCGCTCCAGGTCGTTCCCGTTGCACTGCCAGCTGCCGCACGGGTCGCCCAGCATGTTGGGGAAGGACGGGCATGAAAGGCAGTCCGAGGCGACCAAGGCGGCCTGGGGCTGCGAGGTTTTGCCCGGGTCGCATGGGGTTGTATCGGCGTAGAAGCCCTCCTGGTTGGACGTGGGTAAATTGGTGTACGAGCAGGTGCCCGCAGGCCACTGGGAGAGCTGGGCGCATTCCAAGAGGCAGCTGGTGGGGGTGTTGTGGGTTAGGCCCTGCGAGAAGAATTTCCAGCCAGTTGGAGGCGTGTTGGTGCACAGGTCGCAGGTTAACGTGCCGGATGCGCCAAAGAGCCTGTAGAATCCTGGCTGGCAGTCGAAGTAAGGAAGGCACTTGCCGCTGGGGTTGACAAAGGTGCTGTGGATGGGGATGATGTTTTGGGTAATGTTGTAGGGGCAGGTTCCCTTGCCGGACACGTAGCGCCCGTAGCACCCGGGCTCATAGCCGATCTGGACCTCCCCGATGCACTGGATATTGCCGAGGATGTCGCAGGTGTATAATGGGGGGCAAGGAAGGCAGGTCAATCCGTCGCCCGAGTATCCATCGGGGCACCTGCCGCACGTGGATCCGATGGGGTTGCAGAAGAAGTTCTTGGGGCACGGGTTGGACTGGTTGCACCTGACGCCCCCGCACACCGAGTCGACGTAGGCGGAGCAGGTTAACAGGGTGGACAGTGAGCTTTTCGTGCAGTTGGTGCAGGTGATGCAGACACCGTCGGAGGTTGCGCTGCGTCCGGAGAGGTACTTGCCAGCGGGGCACTGGGTGTACTGGACGCATTTTTTGTCCTGCGTGGCGTTGCAGTCCTGCTCGTAGTAGCCCGCAGCGCAGGAGAGGTCTGTGCAGCGCACGCAGTACACGTTGGAATAGGTGGTCCCGGGGCACTGGTTGGGCAGGAGGAACGTGCCGGGCCTGCAAGTGGTGTAGGAGGTGCAGGCGGTGCAGGTGATCGAGTCGTATGATAAAAGCCCGCTGCATGAGCCGGTCATGTAGAAACCGTTGTTGCAGGTAGTCTTGCAGGGGATGCATTGGGTGTTGGATAAGGTGGTGCATTGACCGACGTAGAAGCCTGCGCTGCAAGTGGTGCTGCAGGGCGTGCAGATCCTGTTGTTGGTGGTTGTGCAGGGAGAGGACTGGTAGAAAGAGTTGGATGGGTTGTATGTTGTGTCGACTGTGCACGTGATGCACGCGATGCATTGGTTAGGAGTGGTCTGCTGGTCTGATGTCCGTAGGGCAAGCGCTGAGGCGTAAAAGCCTATATTGCATGAAAGACATGCTAGGTTTTGCTTGTAGAATCCCGCGTTACAGTCCCACGGGCATGCATCGGTGGTGCCTGCAAAGACGTCTGGCCTAAGCAGGTAGGAATTGATAGGGCTCGGGGTGCACGTCTTGCACACGCTGTTCTGGGCGTACTGGCCTATCCCGCACTTTGAGCAGGTCCTGCCGACCGCGTACCACCCGGTGTTGCAGGCGTACGGGCAGAGCGAGGAGGTGGCCTGCGCTGTGGTCGGCGTGATGTAATAGCCATTCGTTGGGGCAATAGGGCAATCCACGCAGCCTGCGCTGCCAGTTGAAGATGTGTATTTCCCGACAACGCAGGTGGCGCAGGTGGCTCCTGGGATGTTGATCTGAGATTGGAAGGTGCCGGCGGGGCAAGGGGTGCAGGTGGGGCTGGCAGATAAGGTGTTGCCTTGGGAGCAGGGGGTGGCCAGTTGAGAGCCGGCAGGGCAGGTATTGCAGGGGCTAGAGTAGGAATCGGCGGTGCTGGTGCACGGCTGGATGTAGTAGTTTACCGCTGCTGTCCTGGGGGTGCACAGGTTACAAAAACTCCTGCCTGGTTGATCCTGATAGTGGGGCGTGGAATCCGTGGGGAGGCAAGATGTGCAGGTTGTCGCGCCTGCGCTGGTTGATGCTGTGCCTGCTGGGCACGGCGTGCAAGATAATGCGTTGCCTGAGGTTGGCTTGTAGTATCCTGCGATGCATGGGGTGCAGTATTGATTGGATATGTAAGCATAGCCTGCGTTGCACGAGACCGAACATGAGATTGCTGATGGCGTGCCTGGCCCAGAGAGCCAGGTGGCTCCTGTGAACACGTTGGGCTGGGAGGCGCTGATGGCGCCCACCTGGCACGGGATGCACGAGGGAGACGTGTAAGTGTCTGAGTAGGTGCCAGCAGGGCAGGTGGTACAGGTTAAACCATTCTTGGCTTCGCCTGGCTTGCAGCTGCAGGTTGAAGGGTCATTATCAATTCCTGGTACACAATGCACATAACCACAGTAAACCCCCATGCTCCATATTACTTCAGCCACTTTAAAGTATCCATATGCTCCAACGATCTTCTTGCCATATTGGGCACAGTCTAATGTTTTTCCTCCATGCTGTGGATATGTAACTGGATCTGGTGTGAATGGATTGGCAATTGGTGTAGGATAAAAGACAGTTTGAGTTGCTAATTTAAAGTATGCTCCGTGGATTCCCTGTTGATCCCAGGATATTTTTAAAGCAGTTATGCCTGTGCGCAAATAATAACGGGGAACAAAATATTGAACATCTTGCCATGGCATACTGGGTTGGACTGTAGAAGACGTAAATGCATTGATGTATGTATTGAAATAATTAAAATCTTGCTCTGTTTCTACATTATAACACGACATCACACAGTATTTGGTAAGATATAATTCTTTACTACATGAAATTTCTCCAAGGTAATTGCCCTCTCCACAATAAACATCATAAATCTGATTGGTAACAACAGGGGCACCAAACGGTGCATTGTTAGTTGAACCAATCACATTTACTGTAGCAGGAACTGATTGCCAGCAAATCACAGATTGAACACAAGAAAACGCCAGAAGGAGATAAAAAAGCATTTCACTTATTGTTTATTTTTTTTAAATAGTACCGCTTCGAACCGCACAGGAAGCGCAGCAGTGCGTATATAAACCAGAGATATCTCGTTAAAACGCATGTCGACACCACGTAGACATACAAAGCCCCTTATCAAGCAGAAGAGCCCTGGCCCCAACCAGGTGCGCCAGAGGGTGTTTGAGGCGCTGAAGGATGCTGTGAACAGCTCGCGCCCCCTGAAGCCCCCGGTGCGCTGGGATCTGGGGCGGATCGAGGACGAAAAGATGCCCAGCATTGTTGTCGGCGACGCTGTTCACCTCGCAGATTCAATTAAAATCCTCGAGCAGTACTGCAAAACGCTTGGTGGCGTGTGCAAAAACAAGACAGGGGTGGGCAAGTTTTTAGCAGGGGAGCCAGCATTATTGCTGGAGTGGTTCAACGGGATGGACAACACCATGCACGCCACCGATCGTTTCAGGCACGTGTACGACCTGCAGGCGCGGCTATACCAAAAAGGGGCCGCGCTGCTGCCGATGGTGCATGGGGAGCTAGTGTACCGGCTGCACCAGTGGGTCCCGCACATGGACAAAGGGTTGACCCGGCACATGCTGGCGAACAACCTGACCACTGGGAGCGTCAAGGAGTACGAGGTGGAGGTGGCGCAGAGCATATCGCGCCTGCATCCCAGGGCGACGCTGGCTGAGTTTAAGGAGAAATTGGATGGCTGGAGGGGACAAGGGCTGCTGCACGTGCTGATGCTGGCGGCCAAGAAGATGCCGACCCTCAACGACTGGCTGCCCGTGGATAGACAGGAGGATGCCAAGAAGTGGGAGGAGGTGCTGAGCGAGGCGAACGCGTCGAGGAGCGAGTCAAGGCTAGGAGAAAAGCTGAACAGGCTGTTTCGCGAGATGGACTGGGGCACCCCCGCGTGCATGGCGATCGCGGGGACGTTGGATAGACTGGCGGTGCTGATGCGGGTCAAGTCGAACGGGCCCACCACGTTTGGATTGGACGAGGCGCTGCAGGGGTTTCCAGAGCATCCAGGCTGGGCGGATATGCTGCTGGAGGGCAAGGCGCACCTGGAGGAATGCATGCCCCCGAGCCTCCTGTGCCCCCGGCTGCACGGGCACAACAAGGCGACGTGGGGTTATGCCTGCTTAACGCCAGAGTACACAAGTGGCGTCCTGCGGTTCAAGGAGGACAAGCTGGAGTGGGTGGAGCCCAGGATTGCCAGCGAGCCCCTGGTGTGTCTTGTGAGGCCTGGAGAGCACAAGGCGGATCAGGCATCGGCGATGGGAACCAGGCTGTCGGATATCATCGCGCGCATGGGCGAATTATACCTGTCGCCTGAGATGGGGCACGTGTTGATGCTGGCGCTGGAGGGAGCCGATCACATTTTAAATGGAAAGAGCAATGTGAGCCAAAATGAGAAACACGTGTGCCAAACCCCATCCCTGCTGCTCCACTTCATGACGCTTCCCAATCTGGTGAGCGACCGGGAGGATATCAACGCACTAAGCGACGCGCTATTCGAGAGCATGCCCAAGGTGACCGAGGAGGGCCGGGTGAGCCTGGTGGCCTGGCGCGTGGATCCGCCCTCGCACGTGCTGCTGTGCGCCGGGGAGATGAAGCAGATGCTCGAACCTCACCTAATGCGGCGAGTGGTGCTTACAGATGAGCGGTCCATGGTGTGCTCTGTGGGCGGGATCGCGCTGGAGAATCTGAATCACCAGGACCATGTCCTGTGGAGCGCGGCGACTATGGAGGCTATGAGGGAAAAGGATGGGCACACACACACGGCGCTGCTCGAGGGGCTGGCGTGCTTTGGGCTGTCTATGCCTCTCCTGCATTCTCAGGTTGATTAGTTTTGTTTGGTTAATTATTGTATTTTTTTTAATCCCTGCTCTCAAACAGGTGATGATCCACTCCAGCCTGCCCTGGGACAGCTCGGTGCCCGAGGACACCCGATACGCCGAGACGCAGCTGGCATCCAACGGAAAGCGTTTCAGGGACTGGGTGTGCCTGCACAACGACGGCAAGGGCAGGACGCACAAGTGCCGCCTGGAGTCGCACGTGATGCACGCGGACGTGGTCTACCGCACGAGGTTCCCGTGGGTAAAGGGGGATAGTGTGAAGTGGGTCAACGTCGCGTCGTCACTCAGGCCGACGTTCAAGGTCCTGCACGATCGGGTGCAAGGGGGGACCCTAGCGTCAGCTGTGAAGTGCAGGTTCCTCCAGGACCTCAAGCTGCTGCCGGTGCGGCAGGAGGGGCATCGGGTGGAGCGGGGCAATGCATCGGTGTATACGGATGAAGGGCAGGTGCTGCTCGCGTACGCGCCGAGCGGGGATCAGCGCCTGGAGTTCATGCTGTTTCAGGAATAAATGCTGTTTGAGGAATAAATATACTCAAGAGTGGATTGGGTTTTATTCAACGTTTCAAGCACATCGCTTACATCTCGCGCACGGCGTAGATGACGAAAAAGATGTCGTTTCCACCCATTGCCACCGTGCGGACCGACATAAACGAATTCTCGCCGGCAGGGATATGCACCTTGGACACGATGCACTTGGGCAAACGCGTCTTCACCAAGGCAATGTCCTCTGGCGGGCTCGAGATCGTAATATCGTCATCCCTGCGATGCGGAACGAACATGTAGTTCACGTCGATGCCGGTGACGGCCATGCGAATCACGCTGCCGTCGGATTTCTTCACCTCTGCCTTGAACGTGGCAAGGTCGACAGTGAAGTTCGAGCAGACAGTGCTAACCTTAACCATAATAACTGCAACGATAAAGTGTAATAAAGTATGTAAATCGCGTTTAAATATCAAACAGCACAGGTGGTTTATTCAAAAAAAAGGGACAACTCATTAGACATCCTCGTCGTCAACCTCCCTCCGCTTAGTAATTCTAGGAACGAAGGGTTCGGCCGGCGCGTAGACAGGAATGAGCTTCTCGTGAGGGTGGAGCCTCTGGCGATTGGCAAATGCTTCCTCGCGCCGCAGACGCTCCTGAGTTCGTTTGGCATTGATCAACTCGATGTTATTCTGCCTGGTAGGAACCACAGGATCTGCGGGACAGATGATGGTTTCAATAGACCGAGGCAGAGCCCCGTACTTGTTGAAACACTCTTCCTCCTCCGCGGTCATGTGCCCCTTGCGCCTGTTGTTAATTTTCTCCGCGACATGCTCGCGACGCTTGGCAAATAGCGCCTGCTTCTTCTCGGCTGCCTCCTGGCGCCGGACGTGTGCGACGCCATCAGTGTTCTCCCTGACATGCTTGGGGCAAGGGAGCTTGCGCGCAGGATACTTGTGCCCCTTCTGGACTCCGCGAGGCCTCCCAGTGCGCTCGTGATGCTTTTTGGGCTTGCGCTTCCTGGGAGCGTCGTCAGACTCCGGCTCGGGAAGCACCTCGACAGGCTTCTTCTTCTTGGGCTCAACCAGCTCCGACTCGGATGCAGGAGGGGATTCGGATCTCACCTCCTCCTCGCTGCTTTCCGATGGATGCCACGACCCCTCATCGTCGGATGATGAACTACTCATCTGATACGTGTATTTGGCGTGCAACGTGCGCGACTTAAATAATACGAGTCATCTGCAGTATATTGAGATCAAACCCTTATCACCAGCGCTCTAATGAGGTTGTTGGCATTACTATTATTATGGTCGTCAGCATGCCAACGAGCACACAGGGTAGCGGTGATATTATTTCTGTTTAGTTTATCAGCATGCCAACGAGCGCATGCACAGACAACGTTGGGGGTTTGGTTTGTCGGGGTAAATTCCAGCACCCCGCCTATTCTGCCGTCCGATATCTCCAGCATCCTCGCGTCGAACTCGCTCAACTACACGTCCTACGCCTACTCGGAGACCGATCATTACCTATCCCTGCAGGCCTGCGGGCTGGGCACGATTACTTTATCCTTATCGCAATCCACCTGCGTCGCCTGCGCACCCGGGACCTACCAGTCGATCCCAGCGCAATCCACCTGCAGCACATGCAGCGCAGGTTACTACGCCACGTCCAACTCATCTGGGGCAATTTCTAGTGCAATTTGTGCCATTTGTCAGCAGGGGACCTACTCATTAGCAGGCGACCCGGGCTGCACGACGTGCGGGGTCAACACCTGGTCGGACGTGGGCTACGGAGCGTGCCAGAGCTGCCCGGGAAACTCGTCCTCCCAGGCGGGCTCGTACCTCTTCGGCTGCATCTGCGCGCCCGGGTTCCACTACAACCGGCTGGGATTTCCCTATACGTGCGATCAGTGCCAGGGGGGATATTGGAGCCCCGGCGACTCTGAGATTTGCATAGCGTGCCCGGCAGGCTCGGCGAGCCCGTTTCTGGGCGCGGTGAGCGCGGGCACGTGCTCCACGTGCGGCGTGGGCTTCTACGCGGAATCGGGCGCATCCCTATGTAGCCCCTGCGCGGCAGGCACAACATCTTTGGTAATTGGCGCATCCAGCTGCTCCCCGTGCCAGCCGGGTTACTGGGCGAGTGCTGGCGGCACTGAGTGTGTAGCATGTCGAAATGGGACGTACAGCACGGCGTATGGCGCGGGGGATATCTCGCTGTGCCAGACCTGCGCGGGGGGGACCTACGCCACCGGGGCCGCCCAGACGTTTTGCTACACATGCGGCGCCGGCTCCTACACACCATCTGGGGGGTCCCAGTGCCTGGTCTGCGGCGTGGGGACCTTCGCGGAGCCCCAGTCCACGAGCTGCCTGGGCTGCCCTGTGAATAGTTTAGGCGCAGGAGGAACGGATGCGTCGGGGTGCGTCTGCGGCGCGGGCTACTACCCATACTATCGCACCAGAGGGGTGGGCGGAGTGGAGAGCGTGGTGGGCGCGACCATTAAGCAGCACGTGTTTACATCCGATGGGACGCTGAGGCTGTATCTCCAGACGGTCGTCAATATCTACTGCGGCGACGTTTTGTGGGGCGCGTACGTGTGGGCCAACGGCAATCAGGCCATCAGCGTAGGGGGCTGCGGGCAGATAACCATCTCGTACATCATCTCCGGCGCCTTCTACGCGGGCGACAGCCCCACGTACTTCAAGTGCACCGAATGCTCTCCCGGATACATCTCGAGCGCCGGCGACGCCAGCTGCCAGGCCTGCCCCGCCGGCACGGAGCAGCCCGCGAGCGCGTCGTCGACCTGCGCCGCCTGCGCCCCAGGTTACATCAACGCGGTGCCCGGGACCCCCAGCTGCGCCCCGTGCGCGGGCGGGACCATCCAGTTCCTGAACAGCCTGGCGTGCACGACCTGCCCGGTGGGATCCTATTCCGCAGGGGGGGCGACCGTGTGCCTCGCGTGCCCGGCCAACACCTACTCGCAGGGCGGCGCGAGCCAGTGCACGCCCTGCCCGTACTTCTCGATCAGCCTGGGCGGCGGGGGAATAGGCCAGTGCGTGTGCCAGGCGGGGTACGTCGGATCCTACTCTCCCTCGTTCGTCTGCACCGCCTGCGCGAGCGGGACCTACTCGCTCCTCAACGCCTCCTCCTGCAGCAGCTGCGGCCCCGGGAGCTACTCGGTGAGCCCGGCCGGCCAGTGCGTCCAGTGCGCCAGGGGCACCTATCAGCCCTCGTCGGGCCTGGGGGCGTGCCTGCCGTGCCAGGCGGGGACCCTGTCCGACCCGGGCGCCCCTCAGTGCTCCCCGTGCCCCTCGCCGCTGTACTGCACCGGGGGAGGGCTGTACTTCTCGTGCCCGCTGGGGACCTACTCCAATCTCCTGGGCCTGCTGAGCGCGGACCAGTGCCCGATCTGCCCGGTGAACAGCTTCTGCCAGGCGTCGGGGGAGATCGAGGCCTGCCCGGCGCACACCACGTCTTCCGCAGGCAGCACGTCGAAGCTGAACTGCCTGTGCAACCCGGGGTACGTGTGCACGTACAAGAAGGCGGTCAGGGTTAATGTCACCCTGCCCCTCACGCAGGCGCAGTTTGCCTTGGTGAGGGATCAGTTCCTCCAGTCGGTCGCGAATGCCGCGGGGGTAGATGTGTCCCAGGTGTCCATCATAGGCTTGACGCTGATGGATCCTCATAGACGGAGGTTGATGCAGGATACGGATGCACCAATGCTTATCATCCACATACACATAGAGGGCGCCGAGCGGTTGCAGAAGCTAGGCGCGCACCTGCGCATTGCCACGGGAATACGAAGGATTCGCACCAGAACCCGAACTGCGCACAGAATCATTATTTTGAGAAAGTGAATAAGTATTTAAGTTGAAAAGCATGTGAATGGAACTTGGACAGCTTGTGTAGTATGTCCACCTGTTATTACGATCACCTGAGTATTCCTCAGAGAGCTGTGGCCAGAACCTATGACCTGGAGCTCCAGAACATATCCAATCATGCGAAAATTAGTTTCATGGATCAGCATTCTGATGTTAGTGACAAGAAGATAGAAATCGATGTACAGGTATTCGAGGAGGTTTGTCTGGAAAGTTTCGTGCAGTTGGAAAGAAAGAATGCATCTATACCAAAAAATTCAGACTTTTTGATGAAAATAAACACTGTCACAAAAGGAGACGAGACGCTCAAAGATCAACTTTATGCACTCATTGATTTAGCATTATGGGTTGAAAAGGTGATCGAATTCGCGTTTGTGTCGGAAGAAAGAGTTAAATATATAGCTCAAACCTTACAGAAGTATCATGAAATGTATACAGAGACACAAGAACTGAAAGCAAGCAAAAAATTCATCACTTTGAAAACCCTTTACCAAAAGATCCAAGCTCTGCGAGGACCAAGGAGGGCCCCCAAAACGGGGGAGGGTGAAAAGGATAAGGGGCGCAAAGATAACAAGCGTACCAAAAAAAAAACTCCGCCTGCCGAGGAAGGCTCTGATTCCGTCAAACATCCGGCTGCTGCTGGAGATTCCCCAGTTGCTACTGGAACTCCTTCGACTGCTGCTGGAGATACTCCGACTGTTGCTGGAGATCCTCTGGCTGATGCTAAAGATACTCCGACTGTTGCTGGAGATCCTCTGGCTGATGCTAAAGATACTCCGGCTGTTGCTGGAGATCCTCTGGCTGATGCTAAAGATACTCCGGCTGTTGCTGGAGCTCCCCCAGCTGCTGCTGGAGTTCCTTCGACTGCTGTCGGAGACCCCCCAGCTGCTGCTGGAGATTCACTCGTTGTCAAAGAATCACCGGCTTCTGGTGCAGGACCGCCCGCAGTCGCTGGAAGAGGCTCAGGAGCGCCAGCAGCCACTGGAAGAGGCTCAGGAGCGCCAGCAGCCACTGGAAGAGGCTCAGGAGCGCCAGCAGCCACTGGAAGAGGCTCAGGAGCGCCCGCAACCGCTGATGTATCTAAAAAGAGGAAAGCAGGGGATCCATGGGCTACAAATATTTTTAGACCAAGCCGAATAGATGACGAGCAGACTTTGGACTACGAAAGAACAGGAGACGCCTATGATGAAGAGAAGTATTATGTCAAAGGAACTGATGAGATTGACAGGTTTTTAGAAGCAAACATGGAAAAGTCAAAAAAAACAGCAGATGGTGGAAGGAAACAAATTAAAGAATATGAGAAAATGACAGCAGAAGAAAGGGCAACGGAAAGGATGAGACTGTTTCCCAACGTTATAAAACGCCGATAATCACCGGGCACCGCTCGCCAACACGTGAATAAAAAACAACATTGCTTTGACAAACGGGCGTATAAAGCGCGAAAAGCGCGAAAACGGCGCGACATGCGTAGATTTTGGCTATTATTATTACTGTCCGCGCGGGCATCGGCGTGCCCTGCCGGATACTTTATTACGCCAGACGGCGCGCACTGCGCGGGGTGCAAGCGGTGCGAGCCCCTCTCGGTGCTGCGCGCGTGCGGGCAAGGGGGGCAGGATGCAATCTGCGGGGTGGGGATGCAGGTGTACCTGGAGGTGCAAGGCCTAACGCGGATCAACACGACGCTCTGGTGGACCACGTACGGCAACATATCCTCGGTGCAGGTGGAATATGTGAACGCGACGGTGGGCAAGATTCCCTGCAACGCCTCGATGTACAGGGACGACTCGGGG
>Ga0228701_1001089_pt1 | contig 19422 bp, 18 predicted proteins | sample McNCre117_Aug_MG_2_FD_178017 | JGI IMG/M metagenome (GOLD analysis project Ga0228701, IMG submission 178017) | Freshwater microbial communities from McNutts Creek, Athens, Georgia, United States - 11-17_Aug_MG | ecosystem: Environmental > Aquatic > Freshwater > Creek | place: USA: Georgia...
TCTTGCGCATGATGTTCGGCACACCGTGCGAAGAATACGTGGTCAACCCCGTGCTCGAGCGCGCCATGGACCGCATCTTCACCTTGCATGCAGACCATGAGCAAAACGCCTCCACATCGACCGTGCGCTTGTGCGGTTCCTCAGGCACCAACCCCTTCGCAGCCATTGCTGCCGGTGTGGCTTGCTTGTGGGGCCCCGCACACGGCGGCGCCAACGAAGCGTGCTTGAACATGCTGGAAGAAATCCAAGCCATGGGCGGCGTCTCTAAAGTGGGCGAGTTCATGGAAAAGGTGAAAGACAAGAACTCTGGCGTCAAGCTGATGGGCTTTGGTCACCGCGTGTACAAAAACTACGACCCACGCGCCAAGTTGATGCAAGAGACTTGCGATGAAGTGTTGAAAGAATTGGGCCTGGAAAACGACCCCCTGTTCAAGCTGGCCAAGGCCTTGGAAAAGATCGCCTTGGAAGACGACTACTTCGTTCAGCGCAAGCTCTACCCCAACGTCGACTTCTACTCTGGCATCGTGCAACGCGCCATCGGCATTCCTGTGAACTTGTTCACCGGTATCTTCGCCTTGGCACGTACCGTGGGCTGGATCGCGCAATTGAACGAAATGATCAGCGACCCCGAGTACAAAATCGGTCGTCCACGTCAGTTGTTCACAGGCGCTGCACACCGCAACGTCGAGCCCTTGGCCAAGCGCAAGTAATTGCACTGCCCTGTGTCGCGACTTGCGCGCGACACCACCAAGCCCCGCTGTTCCCCGTGAACTTCGGGGCTTTTTTGCATTCGAGTCGTGGCACTGCTGTTGCGGTGGTAGGCTCTCGCGCTATGAGTTCTGTTCCTTTTTTAAACACGCCCGACGCGCTGCGCCAACTCGCGGCCCAACCCAACAGCCCCTGCCAATGCAGCGTTCAGCGCTGCGCAGGCTGGGAAAGCGTCAGCGACACCGAATGGCCCAGCGCACAGATGCAACAGGTCGCCACCTTGCGTGACCCCGAGGTCTACGAACCCACGTTTGAAGAGCACCACCCCAACGGCACGCGCTACGAGTCAGCCGATGCGCCTGTGGCTTTGAAGTTTTTTCCCTACAACCGCTGCGAGGTGCATACATGCAGCAAATGCCACCAGCATGTGTTGCGCTACACCGAGTTTGGCGGCTACTACGTGGACCACCGCGCGCGGCGCCTAGACACCACGCAGATCGTCGATTAAGCCAGCGCCATTTCGCCGCCCAACGCGTCTAACAAGTCTGGCAGCAATTTGCGTAACTCGCCCGTGGCAATGGCCACATCGGCATCAAAGCCCTCATCTTTTTCGGTGGACGTGGCTTCAAACACCGTATCTAAGAACGTCACCTTCTTCAGCTGCATTCCCTCGGTCAGCGAGAACGACACACGCCCCTCCCACGTCATGGCCAAACGCGTCGGCAACTTGCCCGCTTCAACATGGCGCTTCACCTCATCCGTGTCCAGTGAATGACGCACATAGCGCACCACCGACTTCGATTCATCGCCCGCTTTGAGCTCGCACTCGCGGTCCACGCTGAATGCAGCCGGTGGTTCTTGGGCCATCAGCCATGAGGCCATGGCCGACTGAGGCGACATTTCGGTATGGATCAACGTCAGCACCAACCCAGCAAACGACTTGATCAGCAAAGTCACCACGTCGTCTGCTTTGGCTTGACTGCCTGCATCCACCACCAAAAAGTGGCTAACCGGATCAATCCACACCCACACCGAAGACTCTTTGCTGAACGCCATGGGCATGAGTGACAGCTTCACATCCTCTTTGATCTCGCGCATCTCCTTCTTACCTGGCTTGCGGCCTTCAGTCGCCTCAATCTGCGCACAACGTTCTTTGGCTTTGCGTGTCACCACCGTGCCGGGCACCCCACGGGTCTCGATCTTGAGCTTCAACATGCGCTGACCACTCACGGCCTCGACCAAGGGGCCGTGCGCCTCGCCACGCGGTTCAACCCAGCCCATCGCTTTTTCTTGACTCGCGCCACAAGGCACAAAACGCTCGGCATCTAGCGCCTGTTCCATTTGCTCCAAGCTGGGGCTCCAGCCCTCAGTGATTCGATACACCATCACATTTTTAAACACGGGTCACCTTTGCTTTTCGGCGCTGGCCGAAATAAAAAAGCCAACCGCAAGAGTTGGCTTTGGAAGTTGTATTTATTTTAACCAGCACGCCATAGCACGGATCATTTGTAGTCAAAACTCATGGTTGTATATCTCTTTTTTAATATGATGATCATGAACACTTGGTCTGTTGAAACTCTCAATGAACTTGTTGATGCAGAGCTAACAGCTCTGCCATTTGATATGCGTGGGCGCTTTGTACGGGTATCTCAACTGCTCGAGGAGTTTGGGCCATTCAAAGTCGGCATGCCCCACATCAAAAGCCTAGGCAGCAAGTTGTGGGAAATCAGGGTTGGCGGCCGCGATGGGATTGGGCAAGGAATTGATGTGGTGGCCAGTGGCAAACGCGTTGTGGTTGTACATATCTTCATCAAAAAGACCCAACAGTTACCCGCTAAAGCCCTGCTGACCGCAACCAAACGAGCCAAGGAGGCTGGACTGCTATGAGTAAAGTCACAACCACACTGCACAACCGCTGGTTAAAAACACCTGGCTACAAAGAAGCATTCGATACATCGCAAGCCGAGTTTGAGCTGGCTCGCCAACTCATTGAGACCCGCATCAAAAGCGGGCTCTCACAAGGTGAGTTGGCAACAAAAATGGGCACCTCGCAGTCCACCATCGCACGGCTTGAGAGTGGCGCCTCCATGCCCTCCATGCGCACACTGACCAAATTTGCGCAAGCGACCAACTCACAGCTTCAAATCCTATTTAAACCGGTCAAAGTAACCAAAACACGAGCCGCAGCGTAACCATGCAATACCTATTACGAGTCATTGCTTGTTGCTTAGGACTCAACCTATTTAGCCCTGTATTCGCTCAACAAGCCTATTGCGGCTTTATTCAAAACCCTGACCGCCAAGCCTATTGCCGCGCCATCAGCGGCGGCGGCTCGAGCCACTGTGGGTTCATTCGCGACAGCGATATGCAAGCGCGTTGTCGTGCTGAAACAGGCGGTGGCAGCAGCCAGTGCGGCTTCATCCGTGACCACGACATGCAGGCGGCTTGCCGTGCCAGCGCAGACCGCGCCAACACGTCATCATCTAGTAGCTCGGGCCAATGCGGATTCATTCAAAATCCAGACAAGCAAGCCTATTGCCGCGCCACGACGGGCGGTGGCAGTAGCCAGTGTGGGTTCATTCGTGACAGCGACCTACAAGCCATGTGCCGGGCCGAAACTGGCGGCGGTAGCAGCCAGTGTGGCTTTATCCGTGACCGCGACATGCAAGCTGCTTGCAGAGCGAAGACCCGCTGATCGCGCATAAAAAAACGCGCCACCAGGGCGCGTTTTTTATTTGGCGGAAGCGGTGTCAACTCATGCCTTGGTGAAGTCTTGAGCTTCATTGAGTACTGTTGCATCCCCTTACGCCCACTTCTAAGCCAAGTCATATTGGAAAAACGGCAGTAATTAGCCTGCGCTATGTACACGATTTACTCAAGAAGTTACCTTATGCGCCGACTACGATCGCTTGAAGTCCTCGGCTATGCATTGGGCATCATGACAGGGCCCAAAACACCGGGGCGAAAGCCAAAAGTCAAATATTGAATTTAAGACACCTCAAATTGCTCAGCACTAAGGCAATCTAGGGTAAACGTTAATTCTTTTTTTTTGCGATCCAATAAAATGAAAGCGCTTTCATTTCGGAGTCACATGAAAAAATTATTGACATCAATCGTTGCTCTGCTTCTGATTTTTAACGCATACGCCGAACAAAAAACTTTGACAGTAGCGGCATATCCGTCTGTGGATGAAATCATCAAGACAGCCTTAATTGAGTGGAAGAAAAAACATCCAGATGTCGATATCAAAGTGGTAGGTCGCGAGTATGCAGACCATCACACAGCCATGACGACGGCGCTGGCAACAGCAACGAGTCTTCCCGATGTGATGACCATTGAGTATGGTTATTTGGGACGTTTCGCACAAAGTGGCGCGTTGGAAGATTTGAGTCAGCCACCTTACCGCGCAAACGATGTGGCGAAAAAAATTGTTCCATTTGCTATGGCGCAGGCGCGTACACAAGCGCATGGACAAATTGCCATCCCGACAGACATCGGACCTGGCGCTATGTTTTACAGAAATGATTTGGCACAAAAAGCGAAGGTTAAAGATGCAGAACTGACTGAATCATGGGATAGCTTCATAGAGAGCGGAAAAAAGATCAAATCTGCCACCGGTGCTTACTTAGTGGCTCACGCGCGGGATGTCAAAGATATAGTGATTCGAACAGGCATTCCGGCAGATGAAGGTGTTTATTTTGACTCACGAGGTCAGTCTGTTGTGGGAACCTCACCTAGATTTCAAAAGGGCTTCGAACTCGCTAAAAAAATTAGGACAGAAGGACTTGATGCAAAGGTAAATGCTTGGTCAGGCGAATGGGGCGAATCACTCAAGCGCGGAAATGTTTCTGTGCAAATGATGGGCGCTTGGCTAGGTGGTCATTTAGCGAACTGGCTTGCTCCTAATACAGCGGGCTTGTGGCGCAGCACTGCGCTCCCAGAGCGTGCTGCCACTTCATGGGGAGGAACGTTTTATGCAATACCTAAGAAAGCACAAAACAAAGAGCTGGCATGGGACTTAATCAGTTATCTCACACTCAATCGCCAACAACAACAGTTGGCATTTGAAAAATTTAATGCATTTCCTGCATTGCTAGATGCTCAGTCCGGTCCATTCTTTGAGCAGCCTGTGCAATTTCTGGGCGGACAGAAGGCCCGCATCGAATGGAAAAACACAGCCTCACAAATCGAACCCACGCGGGTTTTCAAACACGACACGATTGCTGAAGAAATAGTGAACGCTGAATTGGACTTGGTGCTACTCAAAGGCAAGCCGATCGACCAAGCGCTGAAAGATGCGAATAGTCAAATTCAACGACGTGCGAGGCGCTGATGAAACCCATCATTAAACCCAGCATCGCACCCTATGTGCTAATCAGTCCATTCATCATTTTGTTTTTGGCGTTTGGCCTGTTCCCGATTCTTTTCTCATTCGTCTTGATGTTTCACACGTGGGACCCAGTTCAAGGCTTAGCTTCCATGCAATTTGTAGGGCTTGAGAATTTAGCGTTTGCAATCGATGACCCGTTAGTCTGGACATCGCTTGGGAATACGCTTTGGCTCGCAGTTGCCTCTGGACTCCCGCAACATCTGATTGCGATCCCACTTGCTTATCTCATCAATGAAAAATTAGGGCGTTGGCGAAATGCCGTCATGGGCGCTTACTTTTTGCCTTATATCACGTCGACCGTTCCGATCGCGATGATGTTCAGCACATTATTTTCAACAGATTACGGCATGGTGAACGCTATGTTGTTAAAACTGGCTCAAACGCCCTTGTTTCAACATGTCTTACCCAACACAAATGTCGATTGGTTAGGCGATCCAAAAACCATCAAACCGATTGTTGCCTTCGTCGTGTTTTGGCGCTATCTGGGCTTCAACATTATCTTGTACGTCGCAGCAATGCAAGCCATCCCACGCGATCAATACGAAGCCGCTCGCATGGATGGGGCAAAAAGCTTTCAGCAGTTTTGGTACATCACACTGCCTCAACTCAAACCGATTATGTTTTTTGGCGTGACATTGACCATCATTGGTGGCCTGCAATTATTTGAAGAACCTTTCATCCTGACAGGTGGCAAAGGCGGCATGGAATACGCTGGCATGACCACCGCGATGTACATGTATCGAACCGCCTTCGATTACAACGACTACGGGCTGGCAAGCGCCATCTCTTGGATGCTTTTCATCATCATCCTTGCCATGACGATCCTGACGAATAAGGCTTTCAAAGGCAAAGAGGTGCAAGCATGAGTGATCTGCATAAAAGCGATCAAGACACATTGAGTGGGTGGGGCTGGATGGCCCTTCTCTTAGGTGCGGTATTCATGCTTGGTCCTTTTTATTTCATGTTCGTGTTTGCGACCTTACCTAGAACTGAAATTTTTAGCGTGCCACCACCTTTGTTCTTTGGTGATCACTTCCTTGCCAATATGGCGATCTTGATGAAGAAGATTCCTTTTTGGATCAACCTCGGATGGTCACTTTACGTCGGCTTGGCCAGTACCGCGCTGACTTTACTTTTTTGCTCCATGGCCGGATTTGCATTTGCAATTTACGATTTCAAATTCAAAAATGCGCTGTTCTCAGTGGTCATGGGAACAATGCTTGTCCCTGCATTTTTAGGCATGATACCGACGTTCTTAATCATGGACGCGCTCCATTGGATCGACCAACCACGCGCGCTTTATCTGCCTGGAGCAGCGCCAGCAATGGGGATCTTTTTGATGCGTCAATACATCTCATCCGCCATCCCCAAAGAGCTGATCGAAGCCGCTCGAATGGACGGCTGTGGAGAGTTGCGTATTTACTGGAGTGTGGTTGTCCCCTTACTCGGCCCCGCATTTGGCACGCTCGGGTTAATTGCATTCATTGCCTCGTGGAACAACTTCATCGGCCCGTTGGTGGTCATGCGTTCGGTGGAGATGTACACCTTCCCCTTGGCACTGCGGAGCGTGCAAAGCCCTGTCGATACCGAATGGGGGGCCTTGATGGCGGGTTCAGCAATTGCCGTCATTCCGCTGCTCATCATTTTTATTTTTTCCTCGCGCAGACTCATTGAAGGTTTGACGTCTGGCGCAGTTCGTGGTTGAACTTCATCCAAATTAAAAATGTACAAAAACACCATTCATCGCCACCAATTCCCCGCTGAATTTAAATGGGGTGTCGCCACATCTTCATTTCAAATTGAAGGGGCCCATCAATATGACGGAAAAGGCAAATCTATTTGGGATACTTTTTGTGAAGATCCAAAAAACATAGCTGATCAATCGAACGGGAATATCGCTTGCGATCACTATCACCTGTGGAAACAAGACGTCGAAATGATTGCCCACTTAGGCGTGAACTCTTATCGATTCTCAATCTCTTGGCCTCGCGTACAACCGGATGGTGAAGGCGATTGGAACGAAGCGGGTTTTGCGTTCTATGAAAACCTCATCAAGTCACTCAAAAGCCGAGGCATCGGGCTACACATTACCTTGAATCATTGGGACTTGCCGCAAGCGTTGCAAGACAAAGGCGGATGGGAAAGTCGTGATATCTGCCAGAAATTTGTACGCTACGCCACAGAGGTTGCTCGTCGTTTCGCTCATCTGAGTGAAAGCATTTGCACCCACAACGAACCATGGGTGGTTGCGATCCTGGGGCATGAACATGGAATTTTTGCACCGGGTATCAAGTCGCGCGCAGTGGCCATGACGGCCACGCACCATCTTCTTCTCAGTCACGGTATGGCGTTAAAAGCCATGCGAGACATGGGCATCCAGACGCCCATGGGCATTGTGCTTAACCTCTCTCCCATCTACCCTGCCAGCGAGGATCCTGCTGACGTCGCAAAAGCGAACCTCGATGATGGACTCATATTACGTTGGTATATGGATCCCTTGCTACGCGGCTTCTATCCTCAGGATGTGATTGATCATTTAGGTGCAGACATGCCGATGGTTCACGAAGGCGACATGGCCATGATCCAACAAAAGCTGGACTTCATCGGTGTGAACTACTACACAAGAAATTTCTCTTCGACCGGCAATCCATGGGATGTCAAGCGCACAGGCAACGAAGTCACAGACATGGGCTGGGAGGTCTACCCCCAAGGCCTAACAGAGCTGCTGTGTCGCATGCACAAAGACTATGAGTTGCCCGATGTAATGGTCACAGAAAACGGGGCTGCGTTTAAAGATCTACTGATTGACGGCCAGGTTAATGATGCCTCTCGTGTTCGTTACTTCCATGACCACATTGAAGCGACGCATGCTGCTATGGCAAAAGGGGTTCGAGTGACAGGCTATTTCGCCTGGAGCTTGATGGACAACTTTGAATGGGCCAGTGGCTATGAAAAGCGATTTGGTCTTGTTCATGTGGATTACGCCACTCAAAAACGAACTTTTAAAAACAGTGCCCTGTGGTACCAAAAATTTTTAGGTGAAAAATAAAGTGGCAAAGATCAACCTCAGAAATATCTCCAAAAGTTTTGGAGAAACCGTCGTCATTCCACAGCTAGACCTGCAGGTACAAGATGGCGAATTCATGGTTTTTGTGGGCCCTTCTGGGTGCGGCAAATCCACCATGCTGCGAATGATTGCAGGGCTTGAGTCTATGACGTCCGGAGACATCCTGATCGAGGATGAAATCGTGAATCACAAAGGCCCTTCAGATCGTGGCGTCGCTATGGTTTTCCAGAGCTATGCCCTCTACCCACACATGACGGTCGAAGAAAACATGAGCTTCAGTTTGCGCATGGCCGGACTGTCAAAAACTGCCATTGCCGAATTGGTGCTGAGCACAGCAGAAAAGCTGCGGTTAACTCCCTTGCTCAAACGCTACCCCAAGCAGCTCTCCGGCGGGCAGCGTCAACGTGTAGCGATTGGTCGAGCCATCGTTAGGCGCCCCAAGGTGTTCTTATTTGATGAACCGCTCTCGAATTTAGATGCAGCTCTGCGTGTGCAAATGCGTATTGAGCTCGCCAAACTTCATGCGGAACTCCAAACCACCATGATCTATGTCACACATGATCAAACGGAAGCCATGACTTTAGGTAGCCGGATTGCTGTGTTTAATCAAGGTCGTATTGAACAGGTGGGGCACCCAATGGAGCTTTACGCTTCTCCCAGAAATACCTTTGTCGCCCAATTTTTAGGGACGCCGAAAATAAATTTACTCTCCTACATATATGACTCTGCGCAGACCGCACTTCAAATAGGTGAAAACGTATTGCCTGCTCACACATACGATGCTGCGATCAAGTCCAAGCTTATCCATGGCGCCACGCTCGGCGTTCGTCCCGAGAGCCTAAGGTTTTCCGATAAAGGCTTGAAGGGTGTCATCGAATTTATGGAGAACCTCGGCGATGCCACCATCATTTATGTTCGCATCGCAGGGCTACAAGAACTCATCACCGTCAAGCTTACCCACAACACAACCACGCTTGCAATGGGGCAGGTGATTCATTTAGCGCCCGATCCTGAAAATGTGTTGGTGTTTGACGCTGATGGCTGCCTCGTCCATTGATCTCACCCTGTTTGAAAAGAACCTATGCACAAATTAAAAGCGCTCATGGCCATCATGCTCTGCACTTCGGCCCTAGTTCACGCAGCCACAGATGTCATCAAGGTTGGAGCTGGTGGCTGGCGAGCACAACCCAGCACCGCAGATCTGAAAGTGCCTGAAGCACCATTTCGAACCCCTGAGATGTTGCAACGCGCTGCGCCCACAAACCAGTGGTACTCGTCTGTGATGTTCACGCGTTGGTCTGAAGTTTTGCACGCCTTGCCGTTGACTGCGAAAGCAACAGAAAAAGGTTTGGAGATCGGATTTCCTAAAAAAGTCATCACCACAACCGACCGCAAAGATGTTGAGATCACCTATCCGCACACGGCCGACATCACGCTTCGTCCCTTGGGTTTTCGACCTGAAGCTGCACTACTCGCTGGGCATGGCGATTGGTCAGTGGACATTAACTTTCCCAACAAAGACCAGTCATTAACGACCACCGTAGCGCACGGAAGCCCCTTTGTCTTTGCCACCTTAAGTCATGGCGACTTGGGTTTTGATTTAAGTCCAGAGATGCAAGCCCAAATTTGGGGGCGTGATGCACGTGTGCTACTCATTCGAGGGACGTCCAAAACGTTTGCCGCGTTTGCGCCGACGGGGGGGGCTTGGCGGCAGGCAAATCGCACTTGGGAACTGAATCTCCCAACGGATAAACGCTATATATCTTTGGCCATCTTGCCCAACGAGAGCGACAGCACAGTCCAACGTTTCCTCGCATCGGCCTACAGCCACATTACCCACACCAAGGCTGACTTTCGAGTCGACACCGACAAGAGTGAAGTCATCACCACTTTTCAAGTTGAGACACATACCAAAGAAGGTCCGAAATTTCCCAGCATTGTGGGTCTCTATCCGCATCATTACTTTGGTAACAAAGAGCTTCCCACTCTTGCCGTCGGCACATTGCCTAGCATCCGAGGTGACTTGAAGTTTTACGCCGCTGACCGATTCACGACCCGTCATACCAATCCTGGTTTTGTCCCCTACTGGCCGGGAGTGAAAGACGACGTGAACAGCAAATCTATCTTGTCCAACCTATCTAAAGAATCAGGTCGTGCGCGTCGAATGATGTTGGAAATTGGACAAGGACCCTACTGGCAAGGAAAGGGGCTGCAACGGATCAGCCAACTCATGACTATCGCTGATGTGCAAGGCGATTCAAAAACGAGAGATCAATTATTGGCGTTGATCAAAAAGCGCGCGGAGGACTGGCTCTCGGGTCAAAGCGATCGAACCTATTTCCACTACAGCCCAACCTTGGGAACCGTCGTCAGTTATCCTGAAGAGTACGATGCAGTCAAAGATATGAACGACCACCATTTCCACTACGGCTATTGGATCCGAGCCGCAGCGGACATTGGTCTGCGCGATCCCGAATGGGTAAAGACCCAACAATGGGGCGGGATGGTCGATCTTCTTGTTTCAGACATCGCCACGGCCCAGCGAGGGCGAAAAGACTTCCCTTACATTCGAAATTTCGATCCTTATGAAGGCCACTCTTGGGCCTCTGGAACGGGTCTTTCGCCAGATGGCAACAACCAAGAATCCTCGTCAGAAGCCATCAACGCATGGGCGGGTTTGATACTTTGGGGAACTTTGCAAGGTCGACAAGACTTGGTCGATCTCGGAACCTATTTGTACGCCACAGAAATTCAATCCATCAACCACTACTGGTTTGACATTCATGGATTGACACTCCCACCCGAATACATCAATACAGAAGTCAGCATGTTGTTTGGGGGCAAGTTGGCACACAACACATGGTGGATCGATGAACCCCGTCAAATTCACGGCATCAACTTACTGCCATTGACCGCATCCTCTACCTACCTTGCAGCCAGCCCAACCTTCACACACAAGAACATGGCGGCACTCGATAAGGAAATTGACATCTACCAAGGCAGAGGAAAGCGCGCAAAACCTGACGACATTTGGCAAGATCTTTTTGCTAAATATGTCGCACTCGTCGATCCAAGCAAAGGAATCGCACGCTGGAATGAATGGGGCTCCGTCGAACTGGGTGATACACGGACCCACGCTCAGCATTGGTTGTTGTTTCTCTGCGAAGTCGGCGCTCCAGATCTCAATATCACAGCCAATACACAGTTCTATGCAGCTTTCAAGTCTGCCAAAGGTCAACGAACCTACATGGCCTACAACCCAACGCAATCAACCTTAGATATTCGTTTCAGTGATGGATACGTCCTGAAAGCACAGCCGATGAAGCTATCAGTTTCTCCTTAAATATTTTCAATTTTTAAGGGAAAACCACAGTATTCAATGTCCACGACAGGTATTCAAATGCAAATATGAAAGCGCTTTCAGAAAGCGTTTTCAAAAACCAAGCACCTTTAACCACGCTCAGGAGAACTTCATGACTTTTCAACGTATGGGATATATCGGCAAATCATTCACGATGGGTGCTTTAGGCATCTTGGGAACACTCGTCGCATGCGGCGGCGGTGGCGTTACAAACACTGTGGCGGCTTCTGTTGCATCGCCTTATGTCCTCTTTGCATCAGGCTACAAAGAACTCAGTACAGCTTCTAATGACTTGAAAGCACAGACATTCCAAGGTGGATATGTTTATGCGGGCAGCGGTGGCGGTTTTATTTATCTGGACTCAGCCCAAGGTGGTTACTCGAACGGAACTTGGACAAATAATGACATGATGGCGAGACAAGCATTCGGCATTAGCTGGAAACAAAATACAGCGACACCTACAGATGCAAGCTTTGCATACCAAGCGATTAAAGCCCCAAAAAATTTAACTGTAGATGCAAGTCAATCTACAAAATTGGTTATCCAAATGGGTAACGGCACAACAAACCAATGGGATTCAAACGCTAAGAAAGTATTCCGTATTCAACTGGATGGAGGCACTCAAAACACTAGCGATTGGTCATATCCACAATCATGTAAATATGACAAAACGTTAGATCCAGCAGCCATAAGCGATTCCGGCTTACCTGGCTCAAATAACTACGGATTACGAACATATGAGATCGATCTAAGTTCATTCACTTGTACGCAGGGCGATCTAACGACTTTGAAAAAAGATATCAAACAAGTTACGGTTAAGTTGGTTGGCGGCATTGATGCAGCAACAGACAGCACTTCAGGCGCATACACCATGATGCAAACTGGTTTGATTGCCTTTTCAACAAACTGAGAATTTGGAAAATGATTTCATCCTTCATAAAACTCACATCTGCGGCTATCGCGCTCACGCCTTTGGTTGCCAGTGCACTTGACGTGGGACCACTGACCCTCAATGGATTCGTCAAGATCGAATCTTCCCGCGCCAGCAATCAATGCAGTGACTGCCAATTGGTTCCAGGCGAAGCACGTCACCGCCCTTGGGCGGATGATATTGCTAGCGGCAAAAGTTATGGCACGACTGGCGGACACGTTAGCCTGTTGCAGCCCTACATCGGTACCAAAGAATTTGACCTTGGCAAAGGCTTCAAAGTCAAAGGACTGATCAGCCAGCGTTGGCGTGATGGCAATGTCGACATCCCTGGCATTTGGTATGAAAAAAATGCAACTCTTCTTCATGAAGACTATGGCAGCTTGCAAGCCGGTGCCTTTCCAACCAGAGGCTGGAGTGTGGCCGACTACCCCTACGGCACCAAGTTTGGCGTGGCAGATGCATGGGCATCAAGCGGCGCTGGCTACGGTTTGTTGACCCATGCCGTTCGATATGGCTTACCTCTTATGGACGTCCATGGGGGTGACTTGCACCTCGAAGCGACCTATGACCAAGGAGGTTCTGGCTATTCAAAGTACAAACCGAAATTCATCGAGTTGTACGCTAAATACGTGAAAGGTCCACTGATCTTAGATGCCATCGCCCAGTCGGCCACCAACGGAATGCCCATGGCTTGGGGACACGGTCCATTCAAAGGCATCACCAATAACCCTGCAGATGAAGCGCTGATCTCTGAAGGCAACAAGCAATCCATTGTGATGTTGATGTCACGCTATCAATGGAACGCAAAAACAGAGGTCCTCGCAGGCATTCGTCACAACCGATGGAGCGGCAACAAGGCCTCATGGTTAGGTCAAGACGCGCAAGGCAAAGATTTGTGGAACGACATGTTCAACATTGAAAGCCTAACTGGCCCCAGCTACAGCGCGACATCGACTGACTACAGCTTAGGCTTGGTCTACAAATTTATGCCTAAGTGGTCTGTCAACACCGGCATGGTTCATCTTGGAAAGGCCAACACCAGCAACCCCACAGAACGCGGTCAATCCAACACCATGACAATCAACACCTTCGGTATTGGCTATGAAATTGAGCCTGGTTTCTCTGTGTACGGATTTGGAGGCATCGTCAACTTTGGTCATCAAGGTTTAGCGCCATTGAGCATGCCTGGACATGCGTCCTTCACAGGCGTTGATTCACGCGTTGCTAAATCAGGAAATTGGGCTGGGGTAGGCCTTGTCTACGTTTTCTAAATTCAAACTCTCTACTACCGCGTTAGGCATTTGCCTTTCAGCCTGTGGCGGCGGAGGCGGCGGGAGTAGCTCCGCCGCCTCCGTTGATCTCAACCTGCCCATAAGTTACAGCTTAAAGTGGTCAGACGAATTCAGCACTGCTGGCAACCCCAGCAGCGACTGGACGTATGACCTAGGAGCCCCCTTGTTAGGCGGCACTGTTTGGGGAAATTCTGAAAATCAGTATTACACCAACTTAGCAAAGAACTCATTTGTCAACAACAGTGGCCAACTTGTTTTGCAACCTGTTGCAGGATTAAGTGCTGGCGATATGGCTAACGGAGATTCAGCTAATACGCCCGATGTACTGAGTACTATTCAGGCTCGCGGCGTTACAGTGACATCTGCCCGATTAACAACCAATACTTCCAGTTACTACAGCGCACTAAATGCAACGCCCTATGGCTTTTATGAAGTCAGGGCTCAAATTCCTTGTGTAGCAGGCGCCTGGCCTGCTATTTGGATGTTGGGCAAAGACGGTGTCTGGCCTGCGAGAGGCGAAATTGACATCATGGAATGGTTTGGAAGTCTATTTACTTCCCAACCCAACCAAGTTCAATCAGCCGTTCACTCTACAACAAATCATTGGGGAAGCACTGCAGGCTCACTGTATGCAAAGAAAAATGTAGCAAACATGTGTTCAGAATTTCATAAATTCCAACTGCACTGGACCGCTAGTGAGATTGTCATGGGAGTTGATGGCGCGATAACTTTTTCGTACAAGAAACCAGCCGGCGCAACGGCTGACAATTGGCCTTTTTCACAACCGGCTTTCCTGCTTTTGAACGTAGCGGTGGGCGGCAATTTGGGAGGAACATTCAATGCCAATGATCTCCCCAACATGAAAATGACCGTTGATTATGTGAAGGTGTGGCAACCTCCTTCTTGACAGACAATGCGTGGCGAAACTTCACTTGAAATCGCATGGACAAAATGATCAGTACACCATCTAAACGCGCAACACTGGGCATGGTTGCCGAAAAAGCTGGCGTTTCACCTAGCACGGTGTCTCGTATTTTGAATGGCACAGCCCAAGTCAGTGAAGAAAAAAAAGAACTAGTTCAAACTGTCATCAAAGAGCTTGGCTTTCGCCCCGATCCAGCCGCCCGAAGTCTTGCGGGCGGTCGAACCATGAGCGTTGGTGTGCTCACGCAATTCATCGACAGTCCCTACTACGGCGAAGCCTTGCGTGGCATTGAAGATGAGCTGAACAAGGCTCATTACGCCCCCCTTTTTGTGAGCGGACATTGGAATGAGTCCGAAGAGCAAAAGCGAATTCAGTTGTTACTCGACAGAAAAGTCGATGGCATCATCATTCTGACAGGCAAATTGTCGGATACCACACTGAATAAACTTGCGCAAACCGTCCCCGTCGTCGTGACTGGCAGACAACTAAGCGGCGATAACATTTTCAGTATTGACTTTGACAATGCCGAAGGCGCAGCGCAGGCTGTTCGTCACCTTTACGAATTGGGACATCAAAAGGTCGCGTTCTTATCCGGTCCGCTGGATCACCCAGATGCAAAACAAAGACTTCAAGGCTACAAAAAAGAAATAAAACGCCTGAAGATGATGGCCGAAAAAAATCTGATCGTCGAGGGCGATTTCCTTGAGTCAGGCGGTCTTCGTGCTGTGAATTCTTTGTTGACCAACAAAACAGAATTCACAGCCATCATCGCAGCCAATGACCAAATGGCTTACGGCGCACGATTGGCACTTCACAAAGCAGGCTTGCGTGTTCCCAAGGATGTGTCACTGATTGGTTTCGATGATCTGCCCCACTCGGCATTCACGCTACCCCCTCTAACATCGGTCCGTCAGTCGGTCTATGAAATCGGCGTATCGTCCGCAAAAGCAATGTTCGATTTAATTAACAAAAAACACCCGCCTTCTCAACTGGTGGAGTCTGCATTGATAGTTCGAGAATCTACTGCAAAGTGCTCAACTAAATAACAACTCGTGATGATTGAATCAAAAACCGTAACGAGTCATACCCTACCAACTTACCCTAGATTGTTAGGCGACATCGGCGGCACCAATGCGCGTTTTGGCTGGCAAGCCGCACAAGACGCCCCCATCTCTCATGTGCAAGTGTTGCCTTGTGCCGAGCACGAATCGCTTTTAGCAGCGGCTCAAACTTATCTCCTTGCACAAGGCTTGCCCACGCCGCTTTGCGCCGCCTTTGGCATTGCCAACCCCGTCACAGATGACCAGGTGGCCATGACCAACCACCACTGGAAATTTTCGGTGCATGCCTTGCGCGAGAGCTTGGGCGTGTCGCGACTCTTGTTGCTCAACGATTTCACCGCACTGGCTTTGTCACTCACGCAGTTGCCTGAATCACACAAACGCCAAATCGGCAGTGGCACCTCAGCACCTGATGCAGCCATTGGTTTGATTGGCCCAGGCACAGGCTTGGGCGTGTCGGGCTTGTTCCCTGTGGGTCACCAACATAAATGGATTCCGATTGCAGGTGAAGGCGGCCATGTGAGTTTGACCGCCAAGACCGAGCACGAGTTTGCCGTCATTCAACAGTTGCAAAAGCGCTATGGCCATGTCTCGGCCGAGCGCGTCATCTCTGGCGCAGGTTTGGTCGATCTCTTCCACGCGCTGTGTGACTTGAAAGATGGTCAGGGACACGAAATTACCGCCCCCGCCGACGTGCTAGAACGCGCACACGAAGTGCCCACCTCCACGGCCAACGAAGCGCTCGATATGTTCTGTGGCTTTCTTGGCTCAGTCGCAGGCGACTTGGCGTTGACCCTCGGCGCGCGCGGCGGCATTTACATCGGTGGCGGCATCGTGCCTCGCTTGGGCGATCGTTTTGACAACTCGCCGTTTCGTGAGCGCTTTGAGGCGAAAGGAAGGTTTAAAAAATATTTAAATAACATCCCGACTTGGGTGATTGACACACCCATTTCTCCCGCATTACATGGGGCATCTCAGGCGCTCTCGCTTGCTCACTGGTAATCATGCGTTGCCTGAACAACTTATGAACTGTAAAAAAAAATGGGCCTAAAAGGCCCATTTTTCTTGACAATTTGGCGGAAGCGGTGAGATTCGAACTCACGGAAGGCTCACACCTTCGCCGGTTTTCAAGACCGGTGCATTCAACCACTCTGCCACGCTTCCAGTTGAATTCAACCAACATTGTAATGTGTCTTTGGTCTGCTTTCGCTTCAGGTCTCAGACAAAAACAAGGATTGCACATCACTCAAGAAATCAAAGCCGCGCTCGGTGGGCACCACCCGCTGAAAGTCACGCGTGATGAAGCCTTTGGCTTCGGCCTCAGCCAAGGCGGTTTGAATGGCGGTCAAGGGCAGGCCCGTGCGCTCGGTGAAATCCGCCAAGGAAAAACCATGGCGCAAGCGCAAGGCATTGAGCATGAACTCAAACGGCAGCTCAGCACGCGCCACCTCGGTGCTTTGGGCCACGGCACGGTCAGCGCGCGCCGTATCTAGCGCATGGTCCATGAACAGGCGCGGGTCGCGGTTGCGTACTTGGCGCAGCACACGGTGCGCAAAGCTGAGCTTGCTGTGGGCGCCAGCACCAATGCCTAGATAGTCGCCAAACTGCCAGTAATTCAGGTTATGCCAGCAGCGGTGGTTGTCTTTGGAGTAGGCCGACACTTCGTAGCGGTGCAGGCCCACGGCGGCCGTGCGCTCCGTGATGCGGTCGAGCATGGCGTAGGCGTCGTCGTCTTGCGGCACTTGGGGCGGAAATTTCGCAAAGACCGTGTTGGGCTCGATGGTCAGGTGATAGACCGACAAATGCGGGGGCTGCAAAGACAACGCCATGTCGAGGTCTTCATCCAACTGCGCCAGCGTTTGGCCAGGCAAGGCATACATCAAGTCAAGGTTGAAGGTGTCAAAGGCTTGACGCGCTTCTTCGACTGCGGCAATGGCTTGGGCGCGGTTGTGTACGCGGCCTAGGGCTTGCAAGTGCTGGTCGTTGAAGCTTTGCACACCCACCGACAAGCGTGTGACGCCTGCAGCGCGAAAAGCGCGGAAGCGGTCTTTTTCAAACGTCCCAGGGTTGGCCTCGAGCGTGATTTCGCAATCGGCCTCTAAGCGCAAACGCGCGCGCATGTCGCTGATGAGGCGTTCAATCGCGGCGGACGAAAACAAACTCGGTGTGCCACCGCCAATGAAGATGCTGTGCACACTGCGCCCCCAAATCAGGGGCAAGCTGTGCTCTAGGTCAGCGCACAGCGCATCGAGGTAGCGTTGCTCGGGCAGCTCACCACCCACACTGCTTTGCAGCTCATGCGAGTTGAAGTCGCAATACGGGCATTTCTTCAAACACCAGGGCAGATGCACATACAGAGAGAGCGGCGGCAAACTGCCCAGCGACAGCGTGCCAGGGCGCATGAGGTGTTGAATGTCTTGGGTCATCAAAGAAGCTTTAAGCGAACCAACGTTCGCGCATGAGCGCCAGCATCTGCTGCGCGGCTTGGCCACGGTGGCTGTTGGCGTTCTTTACCTCAACGGGCAACTCCGCAAAGGTTTTGCCAAAGCGCGGGATGAACATGATGGGGTCGAAGCCAAAGCCGTTACTGCCCACAGGCGCACGCGTGATTTCGCCCACGGCACGACCCACAGCAATGAGCGGCTCGGGGTCATCGGGATGACGCACGGCGACCAAAGTGCTGACCAGGGCTGCGCGGCGGTTGTCCACGTTGGCCATTTGCTCCAGCAAAGCGCGCACATTGTTGTCGTCACTTTTGGCATAGCCAAACTGGGTGGCGTAGTACGCGGTTTGTACGCCGGGCAAACCGCCAAAGGCGTCGACGCACAGACCCGCGTCATCAGCCACGGCAGGCAAGCCGCTCTCACGTGCTGCGTGGCGGGCTTTGGCCAAAGCGTTTTCGACAAAAGTGTGAAACGGCTCTTCGGCTTCACCAATGTGCAAATCGCCTTGGCGCACCAATTCAACGCCGAGTGGCGCGAACATGGCTTGCAACTCGGCGAGCTTGCCTTGGTTATTAGAGGCTAAAACGATTTGCTTCATCGCTGTCACCCTGTGTTCAGACCTTCAACGCTTCTTGCTGCATGGCAATGAGTTCGCGCACGCCTTTTTCGGCCAAGGCCAACAAAGCGTTCATTTGATCGCGGGTGAAAGGCAAGCCTTCGGCCGTGCCTTGCACTTCTACATAGTGGCCTGCACTGGTCATGACCACGTTCATGTCGGTGTCACAGGCAGAGTCTTCGGTGTATTCCAAATCGAGCAAAGGCAAATCGCCCAACATGCCCACCGAAATCGCGGCCACGCCTTGGGTGATGGGGCTCTCGGTCAGCTTGCCTGAGGCGATCAGCTTGTTTACCGCGTCTTGCGCCGCCACAAACGCGCCGGTGATGCTGGCCGTGCGTGTGCCGCCATCAGCTTGCAACACATCGCAGTCCAGATGGATGGTGCGCTCGCCCAATTTCTTCAAGTCAAACACGGCGCGCATGGAGCGGCCAATAAGGCGTTGGATTTCTTGCGTGCGGCCTGATTGCTTGCCGCGCGCGGCTTCGCGGTCGCTGCGGGTGTGGGTGGCGCGGGGCAGCATGCCGTATTCGGCGGTGACCCAGCCTTCGCCCGAGCCTTTTTTGTGGCCAGGCACTTTTTCTTCCACCGAGGCGGTGCACAGCACTTTGGTGTGGCCAAACTCAA
>Ga0228701_1001094_pt1 | contig 19391 bp, 17 predicted proteins | sample McNCre117_Aug_MG_2_FD_178017 | JGI IMG/M metagenome (GOLD analysis project Ga0228701, IMG submission 178017) | Freshwater microbial communities from McNutts Creek, Athens, Georgia, United States - 11-17_Aug_MG | ecosystem: Environmental > Aquatic > Freshwater > Creek | place: USA: Georgia...
TCAGGAGTTCACGCATGTCCGCTTTCATTGAAGCCGCCTCACCGCACACCATGAACACCTATGGCCGACTGCCGATCGCACTCAGCCATGGTCAGGGTTGCCGAGTCTGGGACGTCAATGGCAAGTCATACCTGGACGCACTGGGCGGCATCGCCGTGAACACGCTGGGCCACAACCACCCCGAACTGGTGCCTGCGTTGCAAGACCAGATCAGCAAAATCATCCACAGCTGCAACTACTACCACGTGCCCAACGCTGAAGTGCTGGCGGCCAAGCTGGTCGAGCTGTCGGGCATGACCAACGTGTTCTTTTGCTCCACCGGCCTGGAAGCCAACGAAGCCGCCCTCAAGCTGGCCCGCAAATTTGGCCACGACAAAGGCATTGCGAGCCCCAAGATCGTGGTCTACGAAAAGGCTTTCCATGGCCGCTCGATTGCCACGCTCAGCGCCACCGGCAACGCCAAGATCCAGGAAGGCTTCGGCCCGCTGGTTGAAGGCTTCGTGCGCGTGCCCCTGAACGACATCGAAGCACTCAAGCAAGCCACGGCCAACGACCCCGATGTGGTCGCAGTGTTTTTCGAAACCATCCAGGGCGAAGGCGGTGTCAACCCCATGCGGGTCGAATACCTGCAACAAGTGCGCAAACTCTGCGACCAAAACGACTGGCTGCTGATGATCGACGAAGTGCAGTGCGGCATGGGCCGCACCGGCAAATGGTTTGCCCACCAGTGGGCCGGCATCGTGCCCGACGTCATGCCGCTGGCCAAAGGTTTGGGCTCGGGCGTGCCAATTGGCGCGGTGGTGGCAGGCCCCAAGGCCGCCCACATCTTCCAGCCCGGCAACCACGGCACCACCTTTGGCGGTAACCCACTGGCCATGCGCGCCGGGGTCGAAACGATCCGCATCATGGAAAAAGACGGCCTCATGGCCAATGCAGCCAAGGTGGGTGCGCACCTCAAGGCCGGTTTTGAAAAAGCGCTGACCGGCACATCGGGCGTGAAAGAAATCCGGGGCCAGGGCCTGATGCTGGGCATCGAGTTGAACAAGCCTTGCGGCGCATTGACCTTACAAGCAGCCCAAGCCGGACTGCTGATCAGTGTGACCGCAGACAGCGTCATCCGCATGGTGCCCCCGCTGATCATGACCGAGACCGAAGCCGACGAAGTCGTCGCCATTTTGGCGCCGCTGATCAAAAACTTTTTGGCAGAACAAGCATGAGCATTCAGCCCCCTGTGCCCGTGCGGCATTACTTGCAATTCACCGACCTGAGCGCTGACGAATACGCGCACGTGCTGACGCGTGCTGCCGAGATCAAACGCAAGTTCAAGGCCTACGAAAAGTACCACCCACTGGCCGACCGCACGCTGGCCATGATTTTTGAAAAAGCCAGTACACGCACCCGTGTGAGTTTTGAAGCAGGCATGTACCAGCTGGGCGGCTCGGTGGTGCACCTGACCACCGGCGACAGCCAGCTGGGCCGCTCCGAACCCATCGAAGACAGCGCACGCGTGATCAGCCGAATGACCGACATCGTCATGATCCGCACCTTTGGTCAAGACAAAATCGAACGCTTTGCCGCGCACTCGCGTGTTCCCGTCATCAACGGCCTGACCAACGAATTCCACCCCTGCCAGATCCTGGCTGACATCTTCACCTACATCGAGCACCGGGGCTCCATTCAGGGCAAGACCGTGGCTTGGGTGGGCGATGGCAACAACATGGCCAACACCTGGTTGCAGGCGGCCGAGTTGCTGGGCTTCACGGTGCACGTGAGCACCCCCAGCGGCTACGAAGTCAATGAAACCGTGGCCGCGCTCAAAGGCAAGGCCAATTTCAAGCTGTTCAGTGACCCGCTTGAAGCCTGCCGGGGTGCCGACCTGGTCACCACCGATGTGTGGACCAGCATGGGCTACGAAGCCGAAAACGAAGCCCGCAAGAAAGCCTTTGCCAACTGGTGTGTCAACGAAGCCATGATGCAAGTGGCCAAGTCAGACGCGCTGTTCATGCACTGCCTGCCCGCCCACCGCGGCGAAGAAGTCAGCGCCGAAGTCATCGACGGCCCGCAATCGGTCGTCTGGGACGAAGCCGAAAACCGCATGCACGTGCAAAAAGCCCTCATGGAGTTTTTGCTGCTGGGCCGCGTGAACGCCTGAGATATGAGCCAGTGCACCACCTGCGGCGCTTGCTGCGTGAGCTTCAGGGTGGACTTTTCGGTTTTCGAATACGAAGAAGGCGGCGGCGATGTGCCCGCCGGTCTGGCCTCCCCCATCACCGAACACACTTGCCGCATGCGCGGCACCGACCACAGCCCGCCGCGCTGCGCCGCGCTCTATGGCCAAACAGGCGAGAAAGCGATTTGCGGCATTTACGAATGGCGGCCCTCACCCTGCCGCGAATTTGAAGAAGGCAGCCCCGCCTGCGAACAAGCCCGTCGCCGCCAAGGCCTGCCTGCGCTGAACGTCTGAAGTCTTTTTTGATGGGTGTTGGAAATAACCGACACCACAAATTTTTCTGCGGTGCTACCTTCGCACACCATGAAAAAACTTTGGGACATTTCTCCGCCTGTGCACGAAGGCAGTCCGGTCTTTCCGGGTGACACGCCCTACACCCAACAATGGGCCGCCGCCCTGACAGACAGCTGCCCGGTCAACGTGAGCGCCATCACGATGTCGCCGCATGTGGGCGCACACGCCGATGCGCCGCTGCACTACGACCCACAAGGTGCGGCGGTGGGCGCGCTCGACCTGGCCCCGTTTCTGGGCCGCTGCCGCGTGATCCATGCGCTGGATGCCCGCCCGCTGATCACCCTCGCGCACTTGCAGCATGCCCTGACCAATTTGCCTCCACGGGTGCTGGTGCGCACTTACCTCCAGTTTCCGTTCGCGCAGTTCGACACCCAACTCACCGGCTTTGACCCCGTCTGCGTGCAACGCCTGGCCGATTTGGGCGTGCAGCTGATCGGCACCGACAGTGCCAGCATCGACCCAGCCGACAGCAAGCAGCTCCCCAGCCACCAGACGATATCTCAGCGCGGCTTGCGCGTGCTGGAAAACCTGCTGCTCGATGACGTGCCCGAAGGCGATTACGAGCTGATCGCCCTGCCTCTCAAACTCGTGACCGCTGACGCCAGCCCGGTGCGTGCGGTCTTGCGCGAACTCTAAAAACCATTCAGAGATACAACCCCATGATGAACCTCACCCCCACCTTGCAAGACTGCGAACTGCTGGACGCACAAGACCCGCTGCGCGCATTGCGTGCGCAATTTGAGCTGCCCGCTGGCGTGATCTACCTCGACGGCAACTCGCTGGGCGTGATGCCAAAAACCGCTCCAGCGCGCGTGGCGCAGGCCATCACCCATGAATGGGGGCAAGATCTGATCAAAAGCTGGAACACCGCAGGCTGGTTCAACCTGCCCCAGCGCGTGGGCGACAAAATCGCCCGCGTCATCGGGGCCAAATCTGGCGAAGTGGTGGCCGCCGACAGCACCTCCATCAACCTGTTCAAGGTGCTGGCCGCCGCGCTGCACATCACCGCTGCCGATCACCCGCACAAAAAGAAAATCGTCAGCGAACGCAGCAACTTCCCGACCGACCTCTACATCGCTGAAGCACTGTGCAAAGCACGCGGATTCACGCTGCAATTGGTCGAAGCGGACGAGATCACGCAGGCCTTGCAAGCCGATGTGGCCGTGCTCATGCTCACCCATGTGAACTACCGCACCGGGGCCATGCACGACATGCAGGTCCTCACCGCGCAGGCCCACGCCCAAGGCATCCTCACCGTGTGGGACCTGGCGCACAGCGCCGGTGCTGTGCCTGTGGACCTGAACAGCTCTGGGGCCGACTTTGCCGTGGGCTGCGGCTACAAATACCTCAACGGCGGACCCGGCGCACCAGCCTTTGTGTGGGTGCACCCGCTGCACACCGACCGCTTCTGGCAACCGCTGGCCGGGTGGTGGGGCCATGCTGCGCCCTTTGCCTTCACACCCGACTACCAACCCGCCAAGGGCATCACACGCTACCAGTGCGGCACGCAACCCATCCTGAGTCTGACCGCGCTCGACTGCGGACTGGACACCATGCTGGCCGCCGAGCCCTTGGGCGGCATGGCCGCGCTGCGCCAAAAATCGCTGGCCCTCACAGGCCTTTTCATGCAGTTGGTGCGCACACGCCTGCACGGCCATGGCTTTGGCATCACCACCCCGGTGCAAGAGCACTTGCGCGGCTCGCAGGTGAGCCTGTGCCGCAGCGAAGGCGCTTACGCCATCGTGCAGGCCCTGATCGCGCGCGGCGTGATCGGTGACTTCCGCGCGGGCAACGGCGGCCAGCACCCCGACATCCTGCGCTTTGGTTTCACGCCGCTGTACATCGGTTACGCCGATGTCTGGCACGCCGTCGAGCACCTGTGCCAAGTGATGCAAAGTGGCGAATGGCAAGACACCCGCTTTGCACAAAAACACGCTGTGACCTGAAAGGCCCGCCATGAGCTCCTGCCCCTTTTCCTCCGCCAACCAAACGGCCAAGGCAGCGCAAGGCGAACGCATCGTGCACGAAGAAAAAGCCCAGCTCGACTTTGACGGTCGCATGAGCTACGGCGACTACCTGCAGCTCGACGCCATCCTGAATGCGCAAAAACCGCTCTCACCCGACCACAACGAGATGCTGTTCATCGTGCAACACCAAACCAGCGAGCTGTGGATGAAGCTGATGCTGCACGAACTGCAATCGGCCGTGGGCAACATCGCCGTCGACCAATTGCCCGATGCCTTCAAAAAGCTGGCCCGTGTGAGCCGGGTCATGGAACAACTCGTCCACGCCTGGGACGTGCTGGCCACCATGACGCCGCCCGAGTACAGCGCCATCAGGCCTTACCTCGCGCAATCCAGTGGTTTTCAGAGCTGGCAATACCGCTGCATCGAGTTTTCGATGGGCAACAAAAACGCCGCCATGCTGCAACCCCACGTGCACCGGCCCAACCTGTCAGCCATTGTGCAGACCGCCTACCAAGCCCCCTCGCTTTACGATGAATGCCTGCGCCTGCTCAAGCGGCGCGGCCTGCCCGTGCCAAACAGCCACACCGAGCGCGACTGGCGTCAGCCCTACCTGGCCAGCGATGCGGTGGAAAACGCCTGGCTGAAAATCTACCGCAACCCGAAGCAGCACTGGGACCTGTACCAGCTCGGCGAAGAGCTGACCGATCTGGAAGACGCCTTTCGCCTGTGGCGCTTCCGACACGTCACCACCGTGGAGCGCGTGATCGGCTTCAAGCGCGGCACAGGCGGCACCGGCGGCGTGAGCTACCTGCGCAAGATGCTCGACACCGTGCTGTTCCCCGAAATCTGGACACTGCGCACACAGCTGTAAACGCCCTTTTGCGGTGGGGGCGATGGGTTGTGGGCGGCACAAGGCCGTTAACATCACCCACCATCAACCTGTCCGGGAGACACTGTGGAACTGAACATCAACGGCCAACGCCGCACCTCGACTGCAGACCCCAGCATGCCCTTGCTCTGGGTGCTGCGCGACGAACTCAACCTCACGGGCACCAAATTCGGCTGCGGCATTGCCGCTTGCGGGGCCTGTACCGTGCATGTGGACGGGCAAGCCATGCGCTCCTGCGTGATGCCGGTGTCTGCGGTGGCCCATCAGGCCATCAAGACCATCGAGTCCTTGGGTACGGCAGAAAAGCCCCACCCGCTGCAAGCGGCCTGGATCGCCGAGCAAGTGCCGCAATGCGGCTACTGCCAAAGCGGCATGCTGATGGCTGCTGCCGCCCTGCTCGACAAAACCCCCAACCCAAGCGATGCCGACATTGACGCGGCCATGACCAACCTGTGCCGCTGCGGCACTTACCAACGCGTGCGCGCCGCCATCCACCGGGCTGCGGGCCACATGAAGAACGGCGGTGCCGCATGAAGCGCCGCACCTGGTTGCTCAGCGCCTTGGGCGCAACAGGCGCACTCGTGGTGGGCTGGGGCGTCATGCCCGCCCGTTCACGCCTGGGCTCGCCCGAACTCATGCTCAAAAACGAAGGCGATGTGGCCCTGAACGGCTGGATCAAGATTGCCCAAGACGGCGCTGTGGTGCTGGCCATGCCGCGCAGCGAAATGGGCCAGGGCATCCACACCGCGCTGGCCATGCTGGTGGCCGAAGAACTCGATGTGCCACTGGGCCGCGTGCGGCTGGAGCAGGCCGGCAGCGACAGCATCTACGGCAACGTGGCCATGCTGGTGGCCAGCCTGCCCTTTCATCCGCTGGACAGCGAAGGCGAGCACAAGCCCACCAAAATCAAGATGGCTCAATGGGTCGTGGGCAAAATCGCCCGCGAACTGGGCATCAACGCCACCGGCGGCTCGTCATCCGTGGCCGACCTGTGGGAGCCCTTGCGCATGGCCGCTGCCACAGCACGCGCCAGCTTGCTGCAAGCCACAGCCGCCGCGTGGAAAGTGCCCGCCAACGAGATCACTGTCGCCCAAGGCGTGATGCAACACGCCTCGGGCCACTCCGCGCATTACGGCCAAATGGCTGTCGCCGCTTCGGGCAGCACGCCCACGGGCATCACCACCAAATCACGCGAACACTGGAAGCTGATCGGCCAAGCTGCGCCGCGTACCGACATCCCGTCCAAAGTCACGGGGCAAGCCAACTTCGGGCTCGACGTGCGTCTGCACGACATGCTGTTTGCCTCCGTGAAGATGTGCCCCATGCTGGGCGGCAGCGCCGTATCCATGGACACGAAAGACGCCTTGGCCCTCAAGGGCGTATCCAAGGTCGTGCCGCTCGACGCCTGGGGCGGCGGCACGGCGGGTTTGGCGGTGGTGGGCCAAACCACCTGGCACGCACGCCAGGGCGTGCAAGCCATCAAAGTGCAATGGCAAGCACCTGCCGCAGGTGCCTTGGACAGCCAGCACATCCAGGCCAACCTGCTCAAAGCCCTGAACACCGAAAGCGGCTTCACTTTTCACGAGCAAGGTGTGCCCACTCAAGCCGAAAAAGCCGCCACCTCCCGCATCGATGCGCTTTACCAAGCCCCCTATCTGGCCCACGCCACGATGGAGCCCATGAACTGCACGGCGCAAGTCAAAGACGGCCGCGTAGAAATCTGGGCTCCCACCCAAGTGCCGCTGATGGTGCGCGACATGGCCGCCAAAGTGGCCAAAGTTGACAAAGACCAGGTCACGGTGCACGTCACGCAGCTCGGCGGTGGTCTGGGTCGTCGGCTCGAAGTGGACTTTGTCGGCCAGGCCGTGCAAGTGGCCATGGCCTGCGAAGGCCAGCCTGTGCAGCTGAGCTGGTCGCGGGAAGAAGACATGACGCATGACTTCTACCGCCCCATGCACCTGGCCAAATTCCAGGCATCGCTCGACGACAAAGGCGACGTCACCGGCTTGCGCATCAAATCAGCGGGCGACGCCATCACGCCACGCTGGATGGGGCGTGCAGCGCCGCACCTGTCTGGCCCCATCGACATGCCCGACAAAACCGCCTCCGAAGGCCTGTTCGATTTGCCCTACGGCTTTGCCAGCCAGCACATGAGCCATGTGGCCACAAAATCCGGCGTGCCCGTGGGTTTCTGGCGCTCGGTCGGTCATTCGCACAACGCCTTCTTTTCTGAAAGCTTCATCGACGAGCTGGCCGCCGCCACACAACAAGACCCGCTGGCCTTCCGCCTGAACTGGCTCAAAGACGCGCCACGCTACGCCGCCGTGCTCAAGCTGGCTGCCGACAAAGCCGGTTGGGGCCAGGCACTGCCCGCAAGCCGCGCCCGCGGCATCGCCCTGCACGAATCATTTGGCTCCATCGTGGCCCAGGTGGCCGAGGTCTCGCTGACCCATGGCCAGATCCGCGTGCACCGCGTGGTCTGTGCCATCGACTGCGGCACCGTGGTCAACCCCGGCACCGTGGCCCAGCAAGTGGAAAGCAGCGTCATCCATGGCCTGAGCGCGGCGCTGTTTGGCCGCATCGACATTGTGGGTGGCGTGGTGCAGCAAACCAACTTCCCGGCTTACCCGCTGGTCACGCTCAGCCAGGCCCCGCAAGTCGAAACCCACATCGTGCCCAGCACCCGCCCACCGGCTGGCGTGGGCGAACCGGCTGTGCCCCCGATTGCACCCGCCGTGGGCAACGCGCTGTTTGCCCTCACCGGCAAGCGGCAGAGGGCTTTGCCATTGGTGGCATGAAGCACAAACCTGCCAACATCGGTAGGTCGGCGGCTTCAGCCCCGACGAGGATCACCGCCATACAACCAGGGCACATCCATCAGCCGTTCGCCCATGAGCTGCATCGACAGGTTCCGGCCCATGGCCAGCAGGCCTTGGGCGTGAAAGATGCTGCCGTTGCGAATCGCCCGGGCCTGGACCCGGGCGTTGCGGGCCCAACGCTGATCGGCATAAGCCTGTAATCGAGCTGACACACCGCCCGCGCCTTGGGCCAGGCACTGAGCCAGCACCTGCGCATCTTCGATCGCCATGCCCGCCCCTTGGGCCAGATAAGGGCGCATGGGGTGCGCAGCATCGCCCAGCAAGGCCACGCGGCCTTGTGCCATTTCGTGGGCTCCGGCCATGGGTGCACGATCGTGCAGCGCCCATTGCCGCCAAGCAGGTACCGACGCCAATCGTTCGTGCAAATCGCGGCCCACAGCGCCCATGCCCTGCATCAGCGCCTGGGTGTGGCCCGCTGCGTCCCAAGCATCGGCCTGCGCAGTCTTGTCGCCGTGAACGATGGCCACCACATTGAGCCACTGACCACTGCACACAGGGTAATGCACCACATGCAGACGCGGCCCCATCCAGACCGTGACCTCATCCATGCGCAAATGCGCTGGCAAATCGGCCTGCGCCACCAACGCCCGGTAAGCCAGATGGCCTGTGAAACGGGCCGGTCCATCGCCCAGCAACTGCTGGCGCACCGCGCTCCACACACCGTCGGCCCCGATCAGGGCGTCGGCCTGCACACTGGGGCCATCGGCCGTGTCCAATTGCAATCCGCCAGCGGTCTCGCGCCAGCCCTGCACGGTCTGACCCCACCGCACAGACACGCCCGCCGCCTGCACCGCCGTGTGCAGCATGGTCTGCAAATCGGCGCGGTGGATGGTGGCATAAGGCGCACCATACAGGGCCTGCGCTCGCTCGCCCAAACGCAAGCTGCCCAGCACCTGCCCGGTGTGGGCATCTCGCGCCTGCAAACGTTTTGGAAAAGCCGCCACCTGCGCCAGTGCATCGCCCAAGCCCCAGGCCTGCAAAATGCGCGTCACGTTCGGGCCGATCTGGATGCCCGCGCCCACTTCGCTCAGCTGAGCAGCGCGCTCGAGCAACTGCACTGGGACGCCCTGCCGGGCGCAGGCCAAAGCCGCGGCCAGTCCGCCAATGCCGCCACCGGCAATCAGAACTTGTGGGGTGCCGTTTTTTGTCATCCGCCGATTGTGCCCCCAGCCATGGCCTTGCAAAAAATCGGACAATCGAGGGTTATGACGACGATCAAATCCCCCGAACTTCTTTTGCCTGCGGGCTCGCTCGACAAGATGCGCGCCGCCTATGACTTTGGTGCCGACGCGATTTATGCTGGCCAGCCGCGCTACAGCCTGCGCGCGCGCAACAACGAATTCAAGCTGGAGCAGATTGGCATAGGCATTGCCGAAGCCCACGCCCGAGGCAAGAAGTTTTTCGTCACCAGCAACCTGCTGCCGCACAACGACAAGGTACGCACCTACCTGCGCGACATCGAGCCGGTCATCGCCATGAAGCCCGACGCCCTGATCATGGCCGACCCGGGCCTGATCATGATGGTGCGCGAAAAATGGCCCGAGATGCCCATTCACCTCTCGGTTCAGGCCAACTCCGTGAACTGGGCAGCCGTGAAGTTCTGGCAAAAAATGGGCGTGGCCCGCATCATTTTGAGCCGCGAACTGAGCCTGGACGAAGTCGAGAAAATCCGCCAGGAATGCCCGGACATGGAGCTCGAAGTCTTTGTGCACGGCGCGCTGTGCATCGCGTATTCGGGTCGCTGCCTGCTGTCGGGCTACTTCAATCGCCGCGACCCCAACCAGGGCACCTGCACCAATGCCTGCCGCTGGAGCTATGGCACGCAAGAAGCCACCGACGAGACCGATTCAGGCGAAGTCAAACCGATCCGCATGGCCAAGGATTTCAGCTTCGAGCAGGAACAGGAAAGCGCCGAGAAAGCCTTCTCGGCCTGCGGCGACGGCCAGCGCCACCCAGCGGCCGACAAGGTGTATCTGATCGAAGAGGCCAATCGCCCCGGCGAACTCATGCCCATCATGGAAGACGAGCATGGCACTTACATCATGAACAGCAAGGACCTGCGCGCGGTCGAGCTGATCGAGCGACTGGTCAAGATCGGCGTGGACTCGCTCAAAATCGAAGGCCGCACCAAGAGCCTGTATTACGTCAGCCGCACCGCACAGGTCTACCGCCGCGCCATCGATGACGCAGTGGCGGGTCGCCCCTTCAACCCCGAGCTGATCAGCGAACTCGACGGCCTGGCCTCACGCGGCTACACCTCGGGCTTTCTGGAACGCCGCCCCGCACAGGACTATCAGAACTACGAAACCGGGCATTCAGTGGGCCACCGCAGCCAGTTTGTGGGCGAAGTGCGTTCGGTGGGCGACGGCTGGGCGCTGGTGGAGACCAAAAACAAGTTCTCGGTGGGCGACACCATCGAGATCATCCACCCCAGCGGCAACCGCAAGGTGCCGCTGACGCAGATGAAGAGCGAAAAAGGTGAAGCCATCGACGTGGCCCCCGGTAGCCCGCTCAAGGTGTGGATTCCGGTGGATGGCCCTGCCGAAGGTGCGCTGATTGCGCGGATGTTTTGAACAACTGACAGAGGGATGGAGCCCTTTGCGGTTTTGAGGGTCTTTGAGGTTGGCAACTTCAAATCCGCCTTCGGGGCAATGGTGAGAGTTGAGTGCGACAAAGGCCCTATCGCGGCGGGGGCGCCGCTCCCACTGTGGAAGCCCCCACAGATGGCTGCAGTGTAGGAGCCCCGCCCCCGGGGCGATGACTGCAGTGACATCGCGGCCGCTGCGCCGTCAAACAGCCCCGAGTATGAAATAGCGACAAAAAAGCCCCCGGGCTTTGCAGCACGGGGGCTTGAGACAGACGGGGTCTGTGCCGATCAGGCGGTCACGCCTTTGGCGGTCTCGACGTACTCTTCAATTTGGTTGAAGTTGAGGTACTTGTAGATCGCTGCGCCGTCTTTGTTCACGATGCCCATGGCTTCGTGGTATTCGGCGACGGTGGGGAACTTGCCCAGCTTGGACGTGATGGCGGCCAGTTCGGCCGAGGCCAGGAACACGTTGGTGTTCTTGCCCAGACGGTTGGGGAAGTTGCGGGTCGAGGTGGAGACCACGGTCGCGCCTTCGCGCACTTGCGCCTGGTTGCCCATGCACAGCGAGCAGCCGGGCATTTCGGTGCGGGCACCGGCGGTGCCAAACGCAGCGTAGTGACCCTCCTTGATCAGCTCGCTCTCGTCCATCTTGGTGGGCGGTGCCACCCACAGCTTGACGGGGATGTCGCGCTGGCCGCCAAGCAGCTTGGCTGCTGCACGGAAGTGACCGATGTTGGTCATGCACGAGCCGATGAAGGCTTCGTCAATCTGGGTGCCAGACACTTCGGACAGGAACTTGGCGTCATCGGGGTCGTTGGGGCAGCAGACGATGGGTTCCTTGATGTCGGCCAGGTCGATTTCGATGATGTGCGCGTATTCGGCGTCCTTGTCGGCTTCGAGCAGCTCGGGGGCGGCCAGCCAGGCTTCGACTTTCTCGATGCGACGGGCCAGGGTGCGGGCGTCCGCGTAGCCGTCAGCGATCATGTTCTTCATCAGAACAACGTTGGACTTGAGGTACTCGGCCACGGGTTCTTTGTTGAGCTTGATGGTGCAACCGGCGGCAGAGCGCTCGGCAGACGCATCGGACAGCTCAAAGGCTTGCTCGACCTTGAGGTCTGGCAGGCCTTCGATTTCCAGGATACGGCCCGAGAACTCGTTGATCTTGCCGGCTTTGGCCACGGTCAACAGACCTTGCTTGATGGCGTACAGCGGAATGGCGTGCACCAGATCGCGCAGGGTCACGCCAGGCTGCATTTGGCCTTTGAAGCGCACCAGGATGGACTCGGGCATGTCCAAAGGCATCACGCCAGTGGCTGCACCGAACGCCACCAGACCGGAACCGGCGGGGAAGCTGATGCCGATGGGGAAACGGGTGTGCGAGTCACCACCAGTGCCGACGGTGTCGGGCAACAGCAGGCGGTTGAGCCAGGAGTGGATCACGCCGTCGCCAGGACGCAGGGCCACGCCACCGCGGTTGCTGATGAAAGCAGGCAGTTCACGGTGGGTTTTGACGTCCACAGGCTTGGGGTAAGCCGCTGTGTGGCAGAACGACTGCATGACCATGTCGGCCGAGAAGCCCAGGCAAGCGAGGTCTTTGAGCTCGTCACGGGTCATGGGGCCGGTGGTGTCTTGCGAGCCCACGGTGGTCATCTTGGGTTCGCAGTACGTACCGGGGCGCACGCCCTGGCCTTCTGGCAAACCCACGGCACGGCCAACCATCTTTTGCGCCAGTGTGAAGCCGGCCTTGGAGGCGGCAGGTGCTGTGGGCAAACGGAACAGGGTGGACGCTGGCAGGCCCAGGAATTCGCGGGCTTTGGAGGTCAGGCTGCGACCGATGATCAGGTTGATGCGGCCGCCGGCGCGCACTTCGTCAAACAGCACGTCGCTCTTGAGTTTGAACTCGGTCACGGTGGCACCGTTTTTCACGATCTTGCCTTCGTAAGGCAGGATGTCGATGACGTCGCCCATCTCGAGTTGGGTCACGTCAACTTCGATCGGCAGTGCGCCGGAGTCTTCTTGGGTGTTGAAGAAGATGGGGGCGATCTTGCCGCCCAGTGTGACGCCGCCAAACCGCTTGTTGGGCACAAACGGGATGTCCTGGCCAGTGGCCCAGATCACGCTGTTGGTGGCCGATTTGCGGCTGGAGCCGGTGCCGACCACATCACCCACGTAGGCGACCAGGTGGCCTTTTTTCTTGAGATCGTCAATGAACTGCATCGGGCCGCGCTTGCCGTCTTCTTCGGGCTTGAACGCTGCGCCTTCGCGGGTGTTCTTGAGCATGGCCAGGTAGTGCAGCGGGATGTCGGGACGGCTCCAGGCATCGGGCGCGGGCGACAGATCGTCGGTGTTGGTTTCGCCGGGCACCTTGAACACGGTGACAGTGATTTTCTTTTCCACTTCTGGGCGGCTGGTGAACCATTCGGCGTCGGCCCAGCTTTGCATGACTTCTTTGGCTTTGGCGTTACCGGCCTTGGCTTTTTCGGCGACATCATTGAAGAAGTCGAACATCAGCAGGGTTTTCTTGAGGCCTTCAGCGGCCACGCCAGCCACTTCGGCGCTGTCGAGCAACTCGATCAGGGGGTGCACGTTGTAGCCACCCACCATGGTGCCCAGCAGCTCGGTGGCTTTGGCTTTGGAGATCAGTGCCACTTGCACTTCGCCATGGGCGACGGCAGCCAGGAAAGAAGCTTTGACTTTGGCAGCATCGTCCACGCCTGGGGGCACGCGGTGGGTCAGCAGTTCCATCAGGAAGGCTTCTTCACCAGCCGGTGGGTTTTTGATCAACTCGATCAGTTCAGCGACTTGTTTGGCGTCCAGCGGCAGGGCTGGGATGCCGAGGGCAGCGCGTTCGGCTGCGTGTTCGCGGTAGGCTTTCAACATGGTTTTTTCTCCGGTCAGTCAAAAATCAGTTTTTAGAACGTCCCATGCCTGTGGTGTCAAACAGGCTGGGGGGCGGGTTGGTTTTCATGCCTTTGGCATAGGCCACTTGTTCGGGGTGCGCGCATTCGTCGGCGACACGGCGGCCTTTGGTTTGGTCCATCAGCATGGATTTGTTGGCCAGTTGCAACCAGACGGCGCCAGCTTTGGCGTCTTCCAGGCGAATGGCCCCGGTGCTGGTGCGCACGGGGTGCATGTGGTACTTGAAGCCTTTGCCCAGCACATGGAAATAGCCGGGGCGGGCCGCATCGGCTTCGACGCGCACAGTGGCCCCGAGTTCACAAGGCAGCTGTCCCTGGTGAACGCGTTCGGAAATCGCCATCTGGTCCGAAGCCAGATCGGTGGCAGCATGGGCAGGGCCAGGGGCCGAGGTGACCGCCGACACGGCAGGAGCCGTTGATTGGCCCAATGTCGGGCCAGCCGGACTGCGCGCGGGTTGGGCCGGGAGCGCCACCGGCGCAGGATAGGCGGGAACGATCACCGGCGCGGACTGCACTGCAGCGGGTACCGTGGTCGATTTCGCCGCGGGGCGTGATGGGCTTTGCAAGCTGGCCGCAGCTTGGGCAATGGCCTGGGCTTGCACCTGGGCGGTGGCTTCGGCAGCAGCGCGGGCCTGGGCGCTGGCTTTGGTTTGTGCGTGGGTCAGGGTGCTGCAGGCGAGCAACACCAGCCAAACGACGATGCGGGGCATGGACAGCAGGTTCATGGCGTCGCGTCTCATGCGGTCACGGTCCGGCCTGCGGGCTCGGGCGTGGCAAAAAAGGTCTGAATCTCAGGGGCCAGGGGCCGACCGGTCTGGTGCGCCCGCTCCAGCAGTTGCCAGAAAAAACGGTAGCTGGCCCGGTCATGCAGCTGCCCCGCGTGGCTGATGGGCGCCCAGTCAGCCGCCTGGGCCGCCAAAATGATCTCGCTGGCCTGACCGATTTGGGCCTCGCTGGGGGCCATGGCCTCGAGGATGGGGCGGATCTGGTCAGGGTGGATGCTCCACATGCGGGTGTAGCCCAGTTCGCGAGATGCTTTTTGGGCCGCCATGCGGATGGCATCGGGGTTCTTGAATTCGGTGACCACGCAGTGCGAGGGCACTTTACCATGGGCGTGGCAGGCGCTGGCGATGTCGAGCTTGGCACGCAGCACCAAGGGGTGGGTGAACTGGCCCTGAATGCCCATGCCGTCGGCAGGAATGGCACCACCATGGGCCGATACGAAGTCCATCAGGCCAAAGCTGATGGACTGCACACGGGGGTGGGCGGCAATGTCAAAGGCGCGGTGCACAGCGGCGGGCGACTCGATCAGGACATGCAGGGGCAGGTCAAAGGCACCGGCGGCGATCAAGGTGGCCTGGGCGCGGTCCACATCGGCCACGGTTTCGACCTTGGGCACCATGATGTGGGTGAGGCAGTGTCCGGCTCGGCCTGCGATGTGGGCCATGTCGGCGTCAAAACTGGGGTGGTCCACGGGGTGAACGCGAACGGCAATGCGGACGTTCGGCCCGGCTGCGGCCGTGGTCAGTGCCAGCTCAGTGACCAGTGCAGCATGTTCGGCTTCGCCACCGACAGGCGCGCCGTCTTCGCAGTCCAGGGTGACATCGAAGACGCAAGTGCCGAACTCTTGCGCCATCTCCGCCTGCAGTTGCAGGCTTTTGCGCATCCTCGCTTCGACACCGCTGTAATGGTCACAAACCGGCAGCGAAACGCTACCGGCTTGCGCACCCAACAGGACGTTGCGAGGATGGCTCACAGGATTTCTCTGTTCGAGAATCAGAGCAGGTGAGCGACGCCAGCTTGCTCGTCGGTCAGCTCTTTCAGGGTCTTGTCGATGCAAGACTGGCTGAATTCGTCGATGGCCAGGCCTTCAACGACTTTGTATTCGCCGTTTTCGCAAGTGACGGGGAAGCCGAACATGACATCCTTGGGGATGCCGTACCAGCCTTGCGATGGGATGCCCATGGTGACCCACTTGCCGTTGGTGCCCAGGGCCCAGTCGCGCATGTGGTCGATGGCAGCGTTGGCAGCCGAAGCAGCCGAGGACAGGCCACGGGCTTCGATGATGGCGGCGCCGCGCTTGCCCACGGTGGGCAGGAACACGTTGGCGTTCCACTCCTGGTCGTTGATCATGTCCTTGACGGATTCGCCGTTGATGGTAGCAAAGCGGTAGTCGGCGTACATGGTGGGCGAGTGGTTGCCCCAGACGCACAGTTTTTCAATGTCGGCCACGGCTTTGCCGGTCTTGGCAGCGATTTGGGAAGCGGCGCGGTTGTGGTCCAGACGCAGCATGGCAGTGAAGTTGCCGGGCTTCAGATCGGGAGCGGCCTTCATGGCGATGTAGGCATTGGTGTTGGCGGGGTTGCCCACAACCAGGACTTTGACGTCACGCGAAGCCACGGCGTTCAGGGCCTTGCCTTGAGCGGTGAAGATGGCACCGTTGATGGACAGCAACTCGGCACGCTCCATGCCTGGGCCACGTGGACGCGAGCCGACCAACAGGGCGTAGTCCACATCCTTGAATGCGGTCATGGGGTCGCTGTGCGCTTCCATGCCCACCAACAGGGGGAATGCGCAATCTTCGAGTTCCATCATCACGCCCTTGAGCGCTTTTTGTGGGCCTTCAACGGGCACTTCCAGCAATTGCAGGATGACGGGTTGGTCTTTGCCCAGCATTTCGCCTGAGGCGATGCGGAACAACAATGCGTAACCAATTTGACCTGCTGCGCCGGTGACGGCAACGCGGACGGGCTTTTTCATGGGAATAACTCCGGAAGGTTGAAAACAAGGGTTGCAGCGCCTGACTGACAACTTTTGTCAGCAAGACTGTCCGGCTGGCCGGACCCGCGCACAAAACACCTGAGCAAAACAGGCGTGAACGCAAGCAAACAGCTGGCGAGTGTACCCGCGAAAACCCTGCATCGTCAATTTGTCTTATGTCTTATATAAGATATGATTGCACGACTGACAGGAGGCTGACCCGCCTGTCGGCCCCACTTCCATGAACACTTCTTTGCCCGTGGCCGATAACTCTCCATCTGCGACAGACGCGCCCGCGCCGACGCCGGCCTTCAGCCCGCTTTACCAGCAAATCAAGGGACTGATTTTGCAAAGCCTGCAATCGGGCGAATGGAAGCCCGGTGAGTCCATCCCCAGCGAAATGGAACTGGCCGCCCGCTACCGCGTGAGCCAGGGCACCGTGCGCAAGGCGATCGACGAACTGGCGGGCGACAACTTGCTGGTACGTCGGCAGGGCAAGGGCACTTTTGTGGCGACCCATGCCGAGCAGCATGTGCAGTACCGCTTTCTCAAGCTGGTGCCCGACCAGGGCGACTTGAACACCGAAGGCCCTGCTCAGCGCGAGATCGTCGATTGCAAGCGTTTGCGGGCTTCGGCCGAAGTGGCCCGCGCCCTGGCTTTGCGCCCGGGTGATCCGGTGCTGCAAGTGCGCCGCGTGCTGTCTTTTGCCGGCGTGCCCACCATTCTGGAAGACCTGTGGCTGCCGGGCGGCCCCTTCAAGGGGCTGACTGCCGAGCGGCTGGCGGCCTACAACGGCCCCATGTATGGCCTGTTTGAAGCCGAATTTGGTGTGCGCATGGTGCGTGCCGACGAGAAAATCCGCGCCGTCTTACCCGACCCGACCCAAAGCATCCTGCTGCAGCTGCCCGCAGGCAGCCCATTGCTGAGTGTGGAGCGCATCGCCTATACCTACAACGACACCCCGATGGAGCTGCGTCGCGGCTTCTACCGCACCGACAGCCACCACTACCACAATGCGCTGAATTGATAAAAAAGCACGAGGGGACGTTTTTTTCATATCCATCCTGAAATGCTCATGTCAGTTTGCTGCGTTGCAATAGAATCCGATGGTTTGTCATTCAAAATTACAACCGAGTTACCACCCAGAAAGTGCCTACATGACTGAACTCGCCAAAAAGCGGCCTGAATTCCGCAATATCAACGCTTTGACAGATTTGCCCACTTACCGCCTTCCGGTGGCGGGCATCGTGTCGATCCTGCACCGCATCAGCGGTTTTCTGATGTTTTTGCTGATGCCCCTCATCATCTGGATGTTCGACAACTCCATCTCGTCGGAAATCTCATTTGCCAAATTCTCGGCCGCCTTCAATGTGGGCCTGGGCTTCGTGCCCGGCTGGTTCATGAAGCTGGTCGCCCTGGCCCTGATCTGGGCTTACCTGCACCACTTCATCGCTGGTCTGCGTCACCTCTACATGGATGTCTGCCACGCCGTGACCAAGGAGTTCGGCAAGTCGTCCGCCATCGTGACATTGAGCCTGAGCATCGGCCTGTCCGCCGTGCTGGGCGCCAAGTTGTTCGGTCTGTACTGACCTCCCCCCGATTTACAAGAAGGAAACAGACCTATGTCCGTGAATTACGGCTCCAAACGCATCGTGACCGGTGCTGGCTACGGCTTTCGTGACTGGCTGGCCCAGCGTGTCACCGGCTCCCTGATGGCCATCTTCACCGTGGTCCTGCTGGTCGAAGTGATCTTCACCTCAGGCCCCATCGGCTACGAACAATGGGCAGGCATCTTTGCAGGCCAATGCATGAAGTTCCTGACCTTCGCGGTCATCATCGCCCTGCTCTACCACGTCTGGGTCGGCATGCGCGACATCTGGATGGACTACATCAAACCCGTGGGCTTGCGCCTGGTTTTGCACGTCTTCACCCTCGTCTGGCTGGTCGGCTGCGCTGGCTGGGCTGTTCAGGCCCTCTGGCGCTTGTGATGCGTCTGCAATTGAGTTGACCCCACATCAAGATAAAGAACCATGAGCTATACCAAAGATCAAATCTCCAACCGCAAGTTCGACGTCGTGATCGTCGGCGCTGGCGGCTCGGGCATGCGTGCCTCGCTGCAACTGGCCCGCGCCGGCCTGAACGTGGCCGTTTTGTCCAAAGTGTTCCCCACCCGCTCCCACACTGTGGCGGCGCAAGGTGGCGTGTCTGCATCGCTCGGTAACATGAGCGAAGACAGCTGGGAATACCACTTCTATGACACCGTCAAGGGCTCCGACTGGCTCGGCGACCAGGACGCGATTGAATTCATGTGCCGTGAAGCACCCAAGGTCGTGTACGACCTGGAGCACATGGGCATGCCTTTTGACCGCAACCCCGACGGTACGATTTACCAGCGTCCATTTGGTGGCCACACTGCCAACTTTGGCGAAAAACCCGTGCAACGCGCCTGCGCTGCGGCTGACCGCACCGGTCACGCCATGTTGCACACGCTGTACCAGGCCAACGTCGCAGCCCGTACCACGTTCTTCGTGGAATGGATGGCGCTCGATCTGATCCGCAACGAAGCCGGTGACTGCGTGGGCGTGACCGCCCTCGAAATGGAAACCGGTGAGGTTTACACCCTGCAAGCCAAAACCGTGTTACTGGCCACCGGCGGCGCAGGCCGTATTTACCAGTCGTCCACCAACGCTTTCATCAACACCGGTGACGGCCTGGGCATGGCTGCCCGCGCTGGCATTGCGCTGCAAGACATGGAGTTCTGGCAGTTCCACCCCACCGGCGTGGCCGGTGCTGGCGTGCTGCTGACCGAAGGCTGCCGTGGCGAAGGCGCCATCTTGCTCAACAGCAATGGCGAACGTTTCATGGAG
>Ga0228701_1001099_pt1 | contig 19360 bp, 16 predicted proteins | sample McNCre117_Aug_MG_2_FD_178017 | JGI IMG/M metagenome (GOLD analysis project Ga0228701, IMG submission 178017) | Freshwater microbial communities from McNutts Creek, Athens, Georgia, United States - 11-17_Aug_MG | ecosystem: Environmental > Aquatic > Freshwater > Creek | place: USA: Georgia...
ATCACAGCCATTGCCCATTGGGCCAATCTGGCGCCTGAGAAAACCTTATTTATTGAGAATCAAGCGGTTTCTATTGTGGATGGCCCATTTGTGGGTATGGAAGGATTCTTCCAGCGTTTAGAAACCGTGGAAACAGGTGAAGAGCGCGCCTTGGTCTTGATGGAATTATTTGGTAAGACCCAGCGCGTGATGATGCGTATTGAAACATTGAAGGCAGGTGCTCCGCTGGCTAGTGCTGCAAGAGTCACCGCTTAGCAGTAATAAAGAGTTGTAAAAAGTAACAGAAAGTAATGAGCAAAACAATTGAGTGATGTGCGTTTTTCGAGAACACGCTAAATCGAATGGCGGTAGCGTATCTAAAAATAAGAAAAATAAAAAAGAACAACAAGCTAAAAAGCCAAAAAAACTAAACAGACCTTAAAAACTCACAAAACTTTAAAATTCAAAATCATGAAACAGTCCATCCAATCCAAAATTATTCAGATGCTTATCGGCATGGGATTGCTATGGGCAACTACCATTGTTTTAGCAGGCCCTTCTGTACCTTATATGCCGACCTGGCAAGGTCGGCATCATTTACAAGTATTAGTCGATGAGGCAGATTTACAGATCACGACCACACATTGGCCGCTACCTTTGGCAGCGGTTCAACATGCGGTGGATGATTTACCGAAAGACTTGCCAGCGAATGTTGAGCAATCAAGAAACTTTATTGTCAGCGAACTCAGAAAAGTACGTTGGCAAGGTCAGCTTGATCTCCAATTCAGAAACCGTGCTGAATCACCGGTTGGCTTTGGGGAAAACTATACCCCAGGTAGTTCATTAAAGATTAGTTCAAATGCCGTGGAGTTGGGTTCTGGAGAAACATCTTTAGCCGCCAAGGTAGGGGTGAAGTTCGAACAAAACTCTAATAGTGCCCAAACGACCTATTCTGGTTTTGGGAAAGAAGGGCACACCACCACACGCTTGGATGACACCGCTTTTGTGATTGATGGTTTTGGCATGAACTGGCAAATGTTTGCCCACCAAAATTGGTGGGGGCCAGGCTGGCAAAACAGTTTGATCAATAGTAATAACGTCCCACCATGGATGGGTGCGGGTATTCAGCGCAGTGAAGTGAAACCTTCTGACTCAAAATGGTTAAGCTGGTTAGGTCCTTGGAACTTTGAAATCTTTGCAGCTAAGGCACAAGACCCTGTATTGGTTCAAAACCAACCATCAGGATATGTTTTCTCAGGGATGAGACTCACATTTAAGCCAACAAGCTGGATGGAAATTGGTTTAACACGAGATATTCAGACAGGTGGCGCAGGTCGATCATTGAATATTGTGAAAAGTATTGTTGGGTGGAATACACACACCACTGGCGACAATGCCAATAGCTATTTACAGCAAGACCAATCGAACCAAGTAGCCGGTTACGACTTAAAACTTTCATGTCCTAAAACTTGGCGGTGTGCCACTTACTTCCAATGGATGGGTGAAGATGCTGCGGGACAAAGTCACTTACCGAATCAATTCATGACATTAGCGGGTGCTGAGTATTGGAGCGCTAATGGTCAACATCGTTTATTTGGTGAATTTATTCAAACGTACACCGATAGTTTGCCTTGGGGTAAAACCAAAATCGCTGGTAGCGGTTATCGTAACTGGTCCTATCCACAAGGATTTACGAACGGTGCTAGATGGATTGGTAGCAGTTTTGGTGGTGATGCACGAGTCCTAACTGTAGGTTGGATGGATGCGGCGGCTAATCGTACGATCAAGATCCACACTGGTGAGACCAGCACGGCGATAGGTTCTTATAACCCTAATACCAACGCGACAGGTAATCTGATTGGCCCTCACGGTAAGTTAGTAGGCGCTAGCGTTCAGCAAAGCTTTAAGTGGCGTGATTACACTTTTACCCCTGAGTTTTCCTATGTGCATTTAGCAGAAGGTCAGTCAGTCGAAGCTAATCGGAAGACGGATGTACGTGCGGGTATTAGTTTTTCGATGCCCTTAGGTAAGTAAGCAGGAAGTAAGTGGAAATAAGCAGTAAAAGAATAGAAAATAAGCTAGAAAAAACTACTGATAGGGTATTTTGGCGCGGTGTCATCCTAACCCTGTAATATGGGTAACTATTAGTAATAATTGGCAATTAACACGAATAATTAGTCATCAAGCTGACGCATTATTTGAGATAAAGAGAATTAATAAAATTTATGTCTAATCAACTGTTCAAAAAAATCATTGCTCTTGCAACGTGCTTGTCATTAAGCACCATGACCTTTGCTCAAACGACTTTCTTGAGTCAGTTACAGACAGGGCAATCAGGCGCTAATACAGCAACGGATAACTTGGGTGGTACTAATATAAATAATCAGTCAGGTGGTGCCGCTTTAACCCAAGAACAAATTAATGGCTTGCAGTCACGCGGTTATTCGCCTGAACAGATCAATGCCATTAGAGCCAATAATGGACAATTCACAGGAGCACAGGGCGCGTATGTGAAACAACGTCCGATGATGCCTTTATTGCCACCTAAGCCAAGTGAATTTGAAATTTACGTAAGTTCAGTTGTTGGAGAGCAATTAACTCGTTTTGGTTACGAGTTAATGCGTGAAGGTGATCAGACTTTTAGCCCATCATCAACAGCAGCCGTGCCAGCTGATTATGTGGTGGCCGTTGGTGATGAAGTCAATGTTACTGTGTGGGGTAGTGTTGATGCGACATTGCGTTTGGTTGTTGACCGTCAAGGACAGATTACGATTCCTAAAGTGGGTGCTGTACAAGTTGCTGGTGTGACTTATGGAAATTTAGATAAAAAGATACAAAGTGCGATTGGTAAAACTTACTCAGGAGCTAATGTTTCTAGCTCAATGGGGCAAATGCGCGGTATTCGTTTGTATGTTGCAGGTTATGCCATGGTGCCAGGTGCTTACACAGTCAATAATTTGTCATCTTTAGTGAATGTGGTGATGGCAGCAGGCGGACCTTCAGCTGCAGGTAGCTACCGTAATATTCAATTAAAGCGTCATGGCAAAGTGATTAGCCAGTTTGACCTATATGATTTATTGCTCAAAGGTGATAAATCTGGTGATCGTGCAGTAACCGCGGAAGATGTGATTTATGTGGGTCCAGCCGGTCCGCAAGTAGCCATCGGTGGTGCAGTTAATAAGACATCTATTTATGAGATGAAAAAGGGTGAGACCTTACAAGATTTATTAACCTATGCTGGTGGATTTATCTCTGGTGCTCAAAGTTCAGAAATCAATTTCATGGGCCTCAACGGGCGTCGTGATGGATTTAAAACATTACCGTCAACAGCATTTGCTTCAAAAATATTAGAAGACGGCGATATTTACTTGGCGACCAGCGGTGTAGCCATGCGCCAACCATCCGATAAACAAATGCGCATGATCAAGGTGGATGGCCAAGTTAATCAACCGGGTGTTTATGTTCTTAAAGCTGGCGCCACCTTACAAGAAGCCATTAATGCGGCGGGTGGTTTAAGCACAGGTGCTTACCTTTACGGCACACGATTAGAGCGTGTCACTGTGAGAACCATTCAAGAAGAAAACCTTAAGCGATTCATCCGTGAATTTAAACGTGACGTTGAAGGTGCAGCAGCGGTCAAGGTAACCAATGCTGAAGATACAGCCTTCGGTCGAGCTAGACAGGAACAAGGCCAAACCATTCTAAAAAGTTTGCAAGAGTTAAAGCCGGATGGACGCATGGCTTTGAGTCTAAAACCTGATGCTAAAAAATTACCTGATATCTTGGTGGAGTCTGGCGATGTTCTAACTATTCCAGCAGTTCCTTATAGTGTTACTGCTTTAGGTAGCATCAATGGTGGTCAAGTCGGTATGGCTTATAAGCCGAATCAATCCGCGCGTGACTACATCAAATTGGCTGGTGGTTACTCAAGAGGTGCCGATGTTAATAACGTCTACGTGATGCGTGCATCTGGTGAGTTTGTATCTGCTTCGGGTTGGTTCAGTGGTACAGGTTCTATTGAAGTCATGCCAGGTGATGCCATCTTTGTTCCAGAAGATTTACAGAAAACTTCCTTCTCTAAGGAGTTAAAAGACTGGACACAAATTATTTATCAGTTGGGCTTAGGTGCTGCGGCCATCAAAGTTCTTAAGAACTAATTCGCCAAATAACCTCCAATCCATTTAAATAAAAAATAGATATAAATAAGAAGCCAACATATGACAGAACAATCTAATCAGAATCAATTAATCGAAGAAGATGAAATTAGTCTGCTTGATTTACTGACGGTTGTTGTTGAAAACTTAAAGCTATTAGTAGTAGGTCCATTAGTTGCTGGCCTGTTAGCTTTAGGCATCTCTTTCTTAATCACGCCAACATTTACGGCAAAAACCACGGTGATTCCACCGGGGCAAGGTAGTGGTGGCGGTGGTGCAGCGGCTTTATTAGGGCAATTAGGTGGTTTAGGTGGATTGGTAGGTGGCGCTGCAGGTATCAAGACTCCAACGGACCAGTATTTGGCTTATTTGGAAAGCAATACTTTACGTGATGAGTTGATTGAGAAATTTAAGCTACGTGAGCGTTATGAAGCTAAGTACCAGCAAGATGCACGCAATGGTTTAAAGAATAACGTTAAAGCAACAGCCGATAAAAAAAGTGGGTTAATTCAGATTGAAGTGGATGATAAAGATCCAAAATTTGCCGCTGATTTAGCTAATGCTTATGTTGAAGCTTTGAGTCACATGATTGGTCAATTGGCACTCAAAGAAGCTAAAGTCAAGCGTGAATTACTCGAGCATCAGATTACAGAAGCAACGCAAAAATCGTATCAAAGTCCATTTGTTCGTGAAGCGATTATTCAGTCTCTTGTGCGTGAATATGAAACCGCTCGTTTAGACGAGCGTAAAGATAACCCATTTTTGGCTCAAGTTGATGTGGCTGAAGTGCCTGAACTTAAAGCTAAACCTAAGAAAGCTCTCATTGCTGCGGTAACAACTTTAGCAACGGGTTTCTTATTATTGTTATTTGTATTTATCCGCAATGCCTTGCGCAATGCCGAGCAAGATCCAGAGTCCAAACAAAAATTATCTGGATTGAAAAAGCTATTTAAAAAGCAACTTAGCTTCAAATGAGTTTCAGATAAGTAATTGAAATAAAAAATCATCATGAGTCTCTTCTTAGAGCTCATGACAGATTTAGCGCTTAAAGATTGATGATTGGTAATTAGCAATTGACCATTAAAAATTAATTCAAGTATTAAGCGCAATTAACATCATGTTAAAAATTATATTCCCAGCTATCATCGGATGCCTCGTTACTTTTGTGATGGGGGCTCTTATTATCTTCACGCAACGTTGGCATGGTCGTTGGACTTTGGATGAGCATGAAGGTATTCAGAAATTTCATTCTCAGCCTACACCACGTATTGGTGGTTTAGCGATTGTGGCTGGCGCATTTATTTCTGGATGGGTCTTAGATGCTGAGTTAAAAGTGTTGGCGATGCCATTATTAATCACTGGTTTAATTCCTTTCTTCTTTGGTTTTAGAGAGGATGTCACTAAACGTGTTTCAGTAAGAGATCGTTTGCTAGCTACGATGGCGGGTACTATTGCTGCGATGTTCTTAACAGGGCAATACTTGAATCGTCTAGATATTCCTGTTATTGATTGGTTAATGACCTGGTGGCCTATCGCTGCTTTAGTGACTGTTGTGGCGATCTCTGGGGTGACCAATGCTATTAATATTTTGGATGGCTTCAATGGTTTGGCGAGTGGAACCAGCATGGTGATTTTGACCTTTTTAGGTTTGATGGCTTATCAGGTGCATGACCCTGTATTAATGCAGTTGTGTTTGATGTTAGCGAGCATTATTTTTGGATTCATGATGTTGAACTATCCATTTGGAAAAATTTTCTTAGGGGATGCTGGCGCTTATTTTGTAGGATTCTTAGTGGCTTGGGTGGCTTTGATGTTGCCGATGCGACATAGTGAGATATCTCCTTGGGCAAGTTTATTAACGTGCGCCTATCCAGTAGTGGAAGTTTTATACAGCATGGCTCGGCGATTAAAAGCTCGGTTAAGGGCTGGTCATCCCGATAACCTGCACTTACACACACTCATTAAGACCAGAATGGTAAGGCGCTATTTCACTTTTTTACCAGATTGGGCAAAGAATGCCTTAGTAGCGCCTGGTATTTGGTTCTGCTCTGTCTGTTTGGGTTGGGTGGCCTGTTATTTCGCTGACCAAGTATTAGTCTTGGTTGGTTTATTTGCGCTATTTGTTCTTTGGTACCATGTCACTTATCGCTTCTTGGCCCGTTTGCCAGAGATAGATAATGATGGGAATCAAGTGGGTGAGTAACTAAGCGGGATCGGGTATTAGCAGACCTCATTTTCTAAAGTAGACAGATTTAGAAGACTTTTTTAAAAAACAATCAATTTTTATCAAATATTTAAATCAAGTGATACAAGTTCAACCTGTTATTTTGTGCGGTGGGTCCGGTACGCGTTTGTGGCCTTTGTCACGGGCAGGGTTTCCGAAACAGTTTTTGGTTTTATCCGGAACAACTAGCCTCTTTCAGCAAGCGATGGAGCGTGTTAATGATTTAAGTGCCAACGATATTACTGTCTGCTCTACGCTGGTAGTTACTAATGAAGAGCACCGCTTTTTGGCTCTGGATCAATTGAGAGAACTTCCTCATATTGAAGCATCCTTGTTGCTAGAGCCTGTCGGTCGTAATACGGCACCTGCATTAACCATCGCAGCATTAGAGGCTATGAGTGTTGGTGAAGATCCCGTGTTGGTGGTGACGCCAGCCGATCAAACCGTTCAAGATGCAGAGCAATTTAAGTTGTCGTTGCAGCAAGCTATTAGAGTAGCGGCAACAGGTTCGATTGTGATTTTAGGTATTACACCAAATCGCCCAGAAACTGGATATGGCTATATTCGTCGTGAAGGTCAAGTCGGTTCTTTCGGTGAATACACCGTGGCCCAGTTTATTGAAAAACCCAATTTAGAAACTGCTGAGCAATATTTAGCTGATGGGCACTACTCTTGGAATGGGGGTATGTTTGTTTTAAAAGCGAGCGTTTGGCTGAAAGCTTTAAAACAATTTAGAGCTGATATTGCAGAAATATCAGAGCATGCTTGGATCCAAAAAAAAATAGATGCTCCATTTGTGCGACCGGATAAAGAGATATTTGCCAATATTCCATCGGAGTCGATTGATTATGCAGTGATGGAAAAGTGCCCTGGATCAGATATCTTCATCAAGATGGTGAATCTTGATGCGGGATGGAATGATTTAGGTGCGTGGGATGCTGTTTGGCAAGTCGGTGATGCTGATCAAAATGGTAATGTAACCAATGGTGATACTTTGCTGGCTGACACGACTAATACCTATATCCATGCGAGCACTCGTTTAGTGAGTGCTGTTGGTTTAGATAACTTGGTCATTGTTGAAACAGCTGATGCTGTTTTGGTTGCTGACAAAAACCAAAGTCAGCATGTTAAAAAAATTGTTGCTCAATTAGAACAACAAAAACGCGAAGAAAAAGATCTGCATCGTAAAGTCTCTCGCCCTTGGGGTTGGTATGACAGTATCGATGAAGGTGAGCGGTTTAAAGTTAAGCGCATCATGGTTAAACCTGGCGCATCTTTAAGTTTGCAAATGCACCATCATCGTGCCGAGCATTGGATTGTGGTGAGAGGTGCAGCTGAAATTACAAATGGTGAACAAATTATTTTATTGGCGGAAAACCAGTCAACTTATATACCGCAAGGGCAAACCCATCGATTAAGAAATCCTGGGGATGTATCTCTGGAAATTATCGAGGTGCAGTCAGGCAGTTATCTTGGGGAAGATGACATTGTTCGATTTGAAGATACTTATGGGCGTGCACAATGAGTCAGCGTCAACCGAAAATATATGTCGCTGGCCATCGAGGAATGGTCGGGTCTGCCATCGTACGTGAATTGAATAAGCAAGGTCAGACAACTATCCTTGTTAGGACTCATGCAGAGTTGGATTTAACCAATCAGTTATCTGTGCGGAACTTCTTTGAACAGGAAAAGCCTGATCAAGTCTATTTGGCTGCCGCTAAGGTGGGAGGTATTTATGCTAATAATACTTATCCAGCTGAATTCATTTATGAAAATCTCATGATGGAAGCTAATGTTATTCATGAAGCCTATCGAGTAGGCGTTAAGAAATTATTGTTTTTAGGTTCAAGTTGCATTTATCCAAAGTTAGCAACGCAACCTATGAAAGAAGACGCATTATTAACTGGCCCTCTTGAATCAACTAATGAACCCTATGCCATAGCAAAGATTGCGGGTATTAAATTGTGCGAAAGCTATAACCGACAGTATGGTGCCGAAGGAGTCGATTATCGCTCCGTCATGCCAACGAATCTTTATGGCCCAGGTGATAATTATCACCCTAATAATAGTCATGTTATTCCTGCGCTAATTCGTAGGTTCCATGAGGCTAAAGAACAAAATGATCCTACTGTAACTATTTGGGGTACTGGTACTCCTATGCGTGAATTTTTATATGTAGATGATATGGCTGCCGCTAGTGTGCATGTTATGAATCTTGATCAATCTATTTATTTGCAGCATACGCAGCCGATGCTAAGTCATATTAATGTGGGCTTTGGTTTTGATGTGGCAGTTAGTGAGTTAGCAAAAACGATTGCGCAAGTGATTGGTTATCAGGGGGCTATTAATTTTGATACCTCTAAGCCGGATGGGACGCCTAAAAAGTTGATGGATAGCAGACGCCTAGAAAGCTTAGGTTGGAAAGCAGTGACTGATCTAAGGTATGGTCTTGGGGTAGCCTATCAAGATTATTTAGAGAACATTAATTCGATTAGACGTTAACAATAAAAAATAGAGAATAGAGAATGACTCAGAAAGTTGCATTAATTACAGGGATTACTGGTCAGGATGGATCTTACTTGGCTGAATTCTTGCTGGAGAAGGGGTATGTTGTTCATGGAATTAAGCGCCGTGCCTCATCATTTAATACCCAGCGTATAGATCATATTTACCAGGATCCGCATATTGAAAATGCAAACTTTAAATTGCATTATGGTGATTTAAGCGATACAAGTAATCTGATTCGAATTATTCAAGAAGCGCAGCCTGATGAAATTTATAACTTAGGTGCTCAAAGTCATGTCGCCGTTTCTTTTGAAAGTCCTGAATATACCGCTGATGTTGATGCAATTGGTACGCTACGAATACTTGAAGCAATTCGTATATTAGGATTGGAAAAGAAAACTCGTTTTTATCAAGCATCTACTTCAGAGCTTTATGGCCTTGTTCAGGAAATACCACAGAAAGAAACAACTCCTTTTTATCCTCGTAGCCCATATGCAGTTGCCAAACTTTATGCATATTGGATTACGGTCAATTATCGTGAGGCTTATGGAATTTATGCCTGTAATGGCATTTTATTCAATCATGAAAGTCCGCGCAGAGGTGAAACATTTGTTACAAGAAAAATTACTCGCGGCTTAGCCAATATTGCTCAAGGATTAGAAAGTTGCATATATATGGGTAATTTAGATGCGCTAAGAGATTGGGGGCATGCCAAAGACTATGTTCGTATGCAATGGATGATGTTGCAACAAGAGCAGCCTGATGATTTTGTAATTGCCACTGGTCTGCAATATAGCATCAGACAGTTTATTGAATGGAGTGCACAAGAGTTGGGTGTCACGTTACGCTTTGAAGGGAAAGATGCTAATGAGGTTGCTATTGTTGAAAAGATTCAAGGGGATAAATGCCCTGCTCTGCAGGTTGGCCAAATAATTATCCGCATTGATTCTCGATATTTTCGTCCAACTGAAGTTGAAACATTATTAGGTGATCCATCAAAGGCGAAAGAAAAGCTTGGGTGGGTACCTGAAATTTCAGTTCATCAAATGTGCCATGAAATGGTCTTGCAAGATCTACAAGATGCAAAATCTCATGCATTACTTAAGGCTAATGGATTTCAAGTTAGTGTGAGTATTGAATGAAGATTGCTGTTGTTGGCACAGGGTATGTTGGCCTCTCTAATGCAATTCTACTTGCTCAGCACAATGAGGTTGTTGCCTTAGATGTTCTTCCTGAAAAAATTGCATTATTAAATAAAAAAAAATCGCCTATCGAAGATAAGGAAATTGAGAGTTATTTAGAAGAAAAACAATTAAATTTTTCTGCAACTTTGGATAGGAAGTATGCTTATTCAAATGCGGACTTTGTCATTATTGCCACTCCGACTGATTATGATTATCAAACTAACTTTTTTAATACTCAATCGATTGAAGGGGTTATACAAGATGTTATCGCAATCAATCGAGATGCTTGTATAGTAATTAAGTCAACTGTGCCTGTTGGGTACACTGCTAAAATTAGAAAAATATTTGGGATGAAAAATTTATTTTTCTCTCCAGAGTTTTTGCGAGAAGGCAAAGCTCTTTATGATAATTTACATCCTAGTCGTATTATTGTTGGAGAAAAATCAGAACAAGCTAAAGTTTTCTCTAAGCTTATGCAACAGGGTGCTGTTAAGTTAGATATCCCTACATTATTTACTGATAGCACAGAAGCAGAAGCTATTAAACTATTTGCTAACACGTATCTTGCCATGCGAGTTGCATACTTTAATGAACTTGATACTTATGCTGCGGTACGTGGTTTGAACGTTAAGCAAATTATTGATGGTGTATGTCTTGATTCTAGAATAGGACATTATTACAACAACCCTAGCTTTGGTTATGGAGGCTATTGCCTTCCTAAGGATACTAAGCAGATGTTGGCTAATTACCATGACGTGCCACAAAACCTTATTCAGGCTATTGTTGACTCTAATGCTACTCGTAAGGATTTTATTTCTCAAGACATACTTGAGCTTAATCCTAATGTTGTTGGCATCTATCGACTTGTAATGAAAGCTGGGTCAGACAACTTTAGGGCTAGTAGTATTCAGGGCATTATGAAGCGTTTAAAAGCCAAAGGCATTGAAGTTATTGTTTATGAGCCAACGCTTAAGCAAGAAGCATTTTATCGTTCAGAAGTTATAAATGATTTAGACGAGTTTAAGAGGCGTGCAGATATCATCGTGGCTAATCGAGTTACAGAGGATATTATTGATGTGCGAGATCGAGTCTATACCAGAGATTTATTTAGTAAAGATTAGGAAAAAAGATGAAAACTACATCAATTTTATCTCTTATTGGTAGGGAGCAAGACCTTTTTTCTGAAGATTTGAACAGTCATAACCGTGAGCTCGGTGATGTTGTTGAGAGGTCAAATTTTTTGGTTATTGGTGGGGCTGGTTCTATTGGTCAGGCGGTAACTAGAGAAATTTTCAAGAGAAATCCCAGAAAGCTCCATGTGGTTGATATTAGCGAAAATAATTTAGTCGAACTTGTAAGGGATATTAGAAGCTCCTATGGTTACATTGATGGAGATTTCCAGACTTTTGCATTGGATGTAAATTCGGTTGAGTACGATGTGTTTATCGAGATGGATGGAAAATATGATTATGTTCTTAATCTATCTGCTCTTAAACATGTGCGAAGTGAAAAAGACCCTTTTACCCTTATGCGCATGATTGATGTAAATATTTTTAACACTGAGAAAACGTTAATTCAGTCTATAAAAAATAGGTCACAGAAATATTTTTGCGTCTCTACTGACAAGGCTGCTAACCCAGTAAATTTAATGGGGGCATCAAAACGAATTATGGAGATGTTTTTGATGAGGCGCAGTTTAGAGATAAATGTATCTACTGCGCGTTTTGCAAATGTTGCTTTTTCAGATGGATCTCTTCTGCACGGTTTTAATCAGCGGGTTCAAAAATCTCAACCCATTGTTGCTCCAAAGGATATTAGAAGATATTTTGTTACTCCGCAGGAGTCAGGTGAGCTATGTTTGATGTCCTGTATTTTTGGTGAAAATCGGGATATTTTTTTTCCTAAATTGAGTGAGTCTTTGCATTTAATTACATTTGCGGAAATTGCTATTAAATATCTGGAGTATGTTGGGTATGAGCCTTATTTGTGTGATAGCGAAGAGGAAGCCAGATCTCTTGCATTGAGTTTGCCAATGCAAGGAAAATGGCCGTGTCTTTTTACTGGTAGTGATACAACTGGTGAGAAAGATTTTGAGGAATTTTTTACTAGAAATGAAATTCTCGATTTAGTGCGATTTAATAATATTGGGATTATCAAAAATAAGCCTGATTTCGATGGAAAGCTGTTAGAAATATTTACTAATTATATTGGTAAAAAGAAAGGTGAGCGATCTTGGACTAAGGAAGAGATAGTGATCTTGTTTTCCGAAATTATTCCAGAATTTGGCCATAGAGAAACAGGAAAATATCTTGATGGGAAAATGTAAGGATGGAGAAAAAATATCAGCTAATTATTGATTTCATAAGAAACATCTACCAAACCAAAGAATATATCCCACTACATGAACCTAAATTTTTTGGAAATGAAAAGCGTTATGTGCTTGATTGTCTTGATTCAACTTTTGTATCTAGCGTGGGGGAGTATGTTAACCGTTTTGAACAGAGTGTGGCGTCATACACAGGTGCAAAATATGCTATTGCTACAGTAAATGGAACTGCTGCACTTCATATAGCGCTCTTGCTTTCTGGAGTTGAAGAAGGTCATGAAGTAATTACGCAACCCTTATCATTTATTGCAACATGTAATGCAATTCGATATTGTGGAGCGCTACCAGTATTTGTTGATGTTGATCGAGATAGTTTAGGATTGAGTCCTGGGAGTTTAAGAGCATTTCTTGAGGAAAATGCCATCCAAGAAAATGGTAAATGTGTCAATAAGAATACTGGTCGAAAAATCTCTGCAGTAGTCCCTATGCATACTTTTGGACATTCTTGTCGGATTATTGAAATTGCTGCGATTTGTGAAAGGTATAACATTCCTTTAATAGAAGATGCTGCAGAAAGTTTGGGTAGTTTCTACCAAGATAGACACACTGGGACATTTGGGCAGTTGGGAATATTTAGTTTTAATGGAAATAAAACTATCACAACAGGCGGCGGAGGGATTATTGTAACTAGTGATGAGATTCTAGCGAGAAAAGCGAAGCACATTACAACAACCGCCAAAAAAATACACCCATATGAATTTATTCATGATGAGGTGGGTTACAACTATCGGTTACCAAATATTAATGCCGCTTTAGGGTGTGCCCAAATGGAGAGTTTGCCTAAAATTCTTGAAAGTAAACGTAATATTGCTGCAGCTTACTCAGATTTTTTTTCTGAAATTGATATTCCTTTTATCAAAGAATTGCCTCAAAGTACTTCTAATTATTGGTTGAATGCAGTTGTTTTAGAAGATAAGGAAATGCGTGATAATTTTTTAGAAGAGATGAATTCTGCTGGAGTAATGGTGAGACCGATATGGCGTTTAATGAATGAGCTTGAAATGTTTAAAAATTGCCAGGCTGCTGATTTATTAAATGCTAAATGGCTTGAGGAGCGCGTGGTAAATATACCTAGTAGCGCGAGGTTGAGTTAAATGAAAAAGATAATACTAATTGGGGGTGGTGGACATTGTGCTTCTTGTATTGATGTGATTGAGCAAGAGGGTAATTTTGAGATTGCGGGTGTTGTAGATAATAACTTTGTTGGTGGGGAAGTTTATGGGTATCCTATTTTAGGTGGTGATACTAGTCTTATAGATTTGCGATCGACATATGAATTTGCTTTAATTACTGTTGGTCAAATTAAGACTCCCGAGGCAAGGATACATCTTTTTGATACATGTAGAGCTCTTGGCTATTTCATGCCAACAATAGTTTCTCCGAGAGCATATGTCTCACGTTCAGCATCTGTTGGGAATGGAACAATTATTATGCATGATGCCCTAATTAATTCGAGATCTGTTCTTGGGGAGAATTGCATCATCAATACAAAATCATTAATTGAGCATGATGTTATTGTAAAAAATCACTGTCACATTTCTACTGCTGCTGTTATTAATGGTGGTAGTGTGATTGAGTCGGGTACCTTTGTGGGTAGTAATTCAGTTGTTAAAGAGGCTGTTGTTGTTGGGGAAAAATCTTTTATTAAAGCAGGATCAATATTTATAAATTAAAAAAATGACTGATATTTTTATTATTGCTGAAGCAGGAGTTAATCATAATGGCTCACTTGAGCTGGCAAAAAAACTTATTGATGTTGCGGTTGATGCCGGGGTAGATGCAATTAAATTTCAAACATTTAAAGCAAATAAGTTAGTTAATAAGACTGCTAAAAAAGCTGATTATCAGAAAAAAACAACTCTTGAAGATCAATCTCAATATGAGATGATAAAAAGTTTGGAGCTCAATGAGGAAGCACATTTCATACTAAGTAATTATTGTTATGAGAAATCGATGATGTTTCTTTCTACACCATTTGATCATGACAGCATCAACTTATTAAATAAGTTAGCTGTACCTATTTTTAAAATTCCTAGTGGTGAAATAACTAACTTACCATATCTTAGACATATCGCTCGCTTGGGGAAGGAAGTTATTTTATCAACTGGTATGTCGAATTTAGATGAGGTAGAGGATGCTTTGAATGTTTTGCTTCGAGAGGGTTTACCTAAAGAGAAAATTACAGTTTTGCATGCCACATCTGAATATCCTTGCCCTATTGATGAAGTTAATCTTAGAGCAATGCAAACAATGCGAGATGCATTTAATGTGAAGGTTGGGTATTCGGACCATACTCAGGGTATTGAGGTTCCGATTGCTGCTGTAGCTATGGGGGCTGTTGTGATTGAAAAACATTTCACACTTGACTGTGCAATGGATGGTCCTGACCACAAGGCTAGTTTAGAGCCAGAGCAACTTAAGGCGATGGTTAATGGAATTCGTCTAGTTTCTCGTGCATTAGGTAGTGGAATTAAAGAACCTACCAAGAGTGAAAGAAAAAATATTGATGTTGTTAGAAAAAGTATTGTAGCTAGTCAATCTATAAAAATTGGTGAAATCTTCAGCGAAGATAATATGGCAGTTAAGAGGCCTGGGTTAGGTATTAATCCAATGCATTGGGATGAGGTGCTTGGGAAAGTGGCTCAGAGAAATTATGAAGAGGATGATTTGATATGAGAAAAGTATGCGTTGTTACAGGTACGCGTGCTGAATATGGACTTCTTTATTCATTAATGAAAGAGCTTGAATCTAGTGAAAATATAAGGCTCCAGTTAATTGTAACTGGTATGCACCTTTCCCCAGAGTTTGGCTACACTTTTTCTGATGTAGAAAAAGTATTTTCGATATCAAAAAAAATTGAAATATTACTATCTTCAGATACTGCTATAGGTATCTCCAAGTCAATGGGTTTGGCGCAAATTTCATTTTCTGAAGCCTATGACGAACTTAAGCCTGATATCGTAGTACTTTTGGGCGATAGATTTGAGCTATTTAGTGCGGCGGCGGCGGCAATGATCGCATGTATTCCGATTGCACATATTCATGGTGGTGAAATAACTGAAGGAGCTTTTGATGATTCAATACGTCACTGTATTACAAAAATGAGTCATCTACATTTTGTAACAACAGATGAGTATCGAAGGCGCGTAGTACAGCTTGGAGAGTCTCCTGAAAGGGTATTTAATTGTGGTGCGCCAGGCTTGGATGCCATTAAAAATTCTAATTTATTTGAAAGAGAAGAGCTCGAGCGAGAGATTGATTTTAGATTTGGACAGAAGAATCTTTTAGTTACATTTCATCCTGTTACATTAGAACCTGGGATGGCAGGAGCTCAATTTCAAGAGATTTTATCAGCGTTGGATGAGCTTTCTGATACGCACATAATATTTACAAAAGCTAATGCTGATACTGGTGGTAGATTAATAAATAAGATGATTGATGATTATGTTGCAGATAATGTTGGTAAATCAGTTGCATTTCAATCGCTTGGGCAATTGCGATATCTCTCTACACTCAAATACGTTGACGGTGTAGTGGGGAATAGTTCCAGCGGACTAATTGAGGCCCCTTCATTTAAGGTTGGAACAGTTAATATTGGGCATCGCCAGAGTGGAAGAGTTAAGGCGGCTAGTGTGATTGACTGTTCCGCAGATAGGGATTCTATCTTGGATGCTATAACGAAGTTATATTCCCCTGATTTTCAGAAAAACCTTAAGTTAGTGGTCAATCCTTATGGTGATGGAGGGGGGTCTAAATTAATTGCAGCTCATTTAGAGCGCATCTCTCTAGAAAAACTCATTAAAAAAACTTTTTTTGACTTTTCATCCTAATTTAAATGAATCATTATAAAAAGATCTTAATCTTACCCAATGTAACGATACGTCATGCTTTGGAAATAATAGACGATGGGGCAATGAAAATTGCTGTAGTTGTTGATATCTCTCAGAGATTGCTCGGAACATTATCTGATGGCGATGTTCGTCGTGCTATTTTGAGTGGCTATAGTCTAGATGATTCAATTAATCAGATTTTCTGTAAAACACCAGTAACTTGTATGGTCAATGATCAGAAGGAAAAGATATTGCAGTTGGCTAGAGTGTCGAAGGTATATCAAATTCCCATCATTGATGAAAATAATTTTGTTGTAGATGTTGTTCAAGTTGATGAGTTGATTCAGCCTCAGCGTCGCTCTAATAAGGTTGTATTAATGGCTGGTGGGTTGGGGACACGCTTGAGCCCACTCACAGACAGCACGCCTAAACCTATGTTGCACGTCGGTAATAAACCTATTTTAGAAACAATTATTGATAGGTTCTCTGCTTGTGGTTATGGTGAAATTATTTTAAGTGTTAAATATAAGTCACATTTAATTGAGGAGTATTTTAAAGATGGCGCTGCCTTTGGTGTAAATATTGAGTACGTCCATGAAGAAAAACGTATGGGTACGGCAGGTGCATTAAGTCTTATGAGCAAACGATTAGACGAGCCTTTTTTTGTTATGAATGCAGATTTATTGACTAGTGTGAATTTTGAAAATTTACACAATTACCATCTTTCGCAACATGCTGTGGCCACTATGGGGGTGCGGGAGTATGATTTCCAAGTTCCATATGGTGTTGTGAATGTGAAAGATAACTATATTCTTTCTATTGAAGAAAAACCTATACATAAGTTCTTTGTTAGTGCGGGAATTTATATGTTTTGCCCGTCTATTTTAGACTACGTTCCCCAAGATAAATTCTTTGATATGCCGTCATTATTTTCAACGCTAATTGCGGAAAATTTAAAGACGGTCTCTTTTCCAATTAGGGAGTATTGGTTGGATATTGGAAGAATGAGTGATTATGAAAGAGCAAATCTTGAATATACTGGGATTTTTACTTAATGTATAAGGGAAAAAATTTTTTGGCAATTATTCCTGCTCGTGCTGGAAGTAAAGGGCTTGTAGGGAAAAATATTAGACCGCTTTGTGGCAAACCTTTAATTGGGTGGAGTATTGAAGCTGGCTTAGCCAGTCAGTATATTGACGAGGTAATGGTTACTACTGATTCTAAAGAAATTGCTGATGTGGCTCGTATGTTTGGGGCATCTATTCCTTTTCTTAGGCCTTCAGATCTGGCAAGTGATGTGGCTACAACATTTGATGTGGTAAATCATGTGATTGATTTTTACTTAACAGAAAAAAAATGCCAATTTGATTACATTGTTTTGCTAGAGCCAACCTCACCATTGAGGGAAAAATTTGACCTTGATCTGATGATAGAAAAAATTGTCAAAATGGAAAAAGAATTTGATGGAATCGTCAGTGTGGGGGAGGTTCATGAGCATCCGTCAATTATGAAAAAGATTATAGATAACCAAATTGAATCTTATGTTAAGGATATGGCAATGGTTATGCGTAGACAAGATAATGATGCCGCATATTTTCCTTATGGTGTTGGCTATATTGTTAAAACGAATAGACTCCTTCGTGAGAAAACATTCTATCCTAGTCGAACTACCCATTATTTAATTAAACGGTATCAGTGTTATGAGATTGATGATATCTATGATTTTTTGGCAATTGAAAATATTATGAAGTACGAATGGGACCTAGTATGAAATATTTGGTAATTGGTTTGGGCTCAATGGGCAAGAGGAGAGTTCGTAATCTTAAGGCCTTGGGTATGCAAAATATAGCTGGGTTTGATACTAGGCCTGATAGAAGGCTGGAGGTAAGGAAAAAATACGATATCCCAGTTTTTGATACTTTTGAAGAGGCTATTAAAAATTATTCACCTCAAGTATTCGTTATTTCTACTCCGCCAGATCTTCATATGCATTATGCCTATTATGCGAGTGAATATGCGATTAGCTGTTTTATTGAAGCATCGGTTATTGATGCTTGCAAGATTAAAGAATTAAGTGAAAGAATCAAAGATTCAAAGATAGTTATAGCTCCTTCTTGCACGATGCGTTATTTTCCAGGCCCCAAAAAGATTAAAGAATTAATTTATTCTGGAAAAATAGGCAAAGTTTTAAATGTGAATTACCAAACTGGGCAGTATTTGCCTGATTGGCATCCATGGGAGGATATTAAAGACTTTTATGTATCAAAGCGTGAAACTGGTGGTGCACGAGAGATAGTTCCGTTTGAGCTTACATGGTTAAATGATATTTTTGGGAAAAGCAAGGCTCTTGCCTGTGTAAAGGCGAAATTGTCTGATTTGCCTGCAGATATTGATGATGTCTATCATTGTTTATTGCAATATGACAACAATGTTCTTGCAAATATCACTGTTGAGGTGATTTCTCGTCCAAAATCATGCAGAGAGATGCGCGTGATTGGTTCGGAAGGAGAGATTGTTTTTAGTGCGGATACAAACAGTGTTAAATATATTAATACCTTGTTAGATAAATGGGTTGAGTTCAAGTTTGATAGTGGCACTATTGAAAATCAATACATTAATCCAGAGGAGCCGTATATTGCTGAAATGAAAGATTTTGTTTCTGCTGTAGAGCAATGCAATCAATCATTGTTCCCCAATACTCTTGATGATGATTTCGATATTCTTCAAACATTGTTAAATCTTGAAAATAAAGTGGTGACCTAATATGAACTATCAGCAACGACTGCTTAATGTGATTCCAGGTGGAGCGCATACTTACTCGAGGGGTTTTGACCAGTATCCTGCTAATGCACCTCAGATTTTATCTCGTGGAAAAGGCGCCTATATATATGATTCGTCTAATAAAGAATTTCTTGATTATGGGATGGCATTAAGGGCAGTAAATTTGGGTTATTCTGAAGAAGAGATTGATGTCGCTGCTTTTGAGCAAATTAAAAATGGCAATAATTTAACTAGACCTTCTATGGTTGAACTTGAGGCTGCTGAGTTGATGGTAAATCTGGTCGATTCAGTAGATATGGTGAAGTTTACTAAGAATG
>Ga0228701_1001103_pt1 | contig 19295 bp, 15 predicted proteins | sample McNCre117_Aug_MG_2_FD_178017 | JGI IMG/M metagenome (GOLD analysis project Ga0228701, IMG submission 178017) | Freshwater microbial communities from McNutts Creek, Athens, Georgia, United States - 11-17_Aug_MG | ecosystem: Environmental > Aquatic > Freshwater > Creek | place: USA: Georgia...
ACGAGCTTGCTGCCACTCTTCCAGACAGCGCTCCTGCTGGTTCGGGCTCGGCCGACAACGGTTCAGCTTCGTACAGCTCGGAGAGCACCTCTGCAGGTACCCTTGCCGACGACGCATCGCTTGCCGCTCTTCGCGACAAGCTTTCGGGCGACAAGTAACCCAAGCTATTTCCCTTCGGGGAGCCAGGGCCCATCCCTTCGGGGGTGGGCCTTTTGGTTTAACCGGTGACCCGGCAACCAACCTCGGCCAACTGCGCCACCGAAGACAAAGTAGAGTTACCGTATGTTTTTGATTGGCTTAACTGGTGGCATAGCGGCGGGTAAATCCACCGTTGCGGCACACTGGGCATCGCTCGGTGGCATTGAGATTGACGCCGATCAGATTGCCCGCGAGGTTGTGGCGCCGGGAACCGCGGGGCTGGCCGCAATCGAGGCCGAATTCGGTGCCGGAGTTATCACCGAAACCGGCAGCCTTGACCGCGCGGCCTTGGGGGAGATTGTCTTCAACAACGCCCAAAAGCGCCTGGCTCTGGAGAAGATCGTGCACCCGCTGGTGCAGGCCGAATCTCGCCGACAGATTGCCGCCCAGCGCCCAGACGCCATTGTCATCTACAACGCGGCGCTGCTGGTTGAGGCCGGCGTCAAGCACAACTTCGACCGCGTGGTAACCGTTGAGGCGCCATTCGACACCCAGATTCAGCGCCTGATTCAGAACCGCGGAATGACCGAGGAGCAGGCTCGCGCCCGCATTGGCAGCCAGACCAATCCGGCCGCACGCGCCAACATCGCCGACTACATCGTCAACTCCAACCAGGACCTCCATTTGATGCTCAAGGACGCCGGAAAACTCTGGCTTCAGTTTGAGCGCGAAGCAGCGGCCAAAGCCGCGGTTGAAAAGGCCAGCGTAGGTGCAAATGACGACGGCACCATCGGTGACCGCCACCCAGAGTTTGAGGGCGGCAGCTAGTGGAAACCACTCGCAGTTTTAGACCCTTTGAGGTTGTCTCGGAGTTCAAGCCAAGCGGAGACCAGCCAACGGCCATTGCCGACCTGGCCCAGCGCATCAATGCCGGCGAAACCGACGTGGTCCTGCTCGGTGCAACCGGTACCGGTAAGAGTGCCACCACCGCCTGGCTCATCGAGGCAGTGCAGCGCCCAACCCTGGTGCTGGCTCACAACAAGACTCTGGCAGCTCAGCTGGTAAACGAGTTCCGCGAACTACTGCCCAACAACGCGGTGGAGTACTTCGTTTCGTACTATGACTACTACCAGCCAGAGGCCTACGTGCCGCAGACCGATACCTTCATCGAGAAGGACTCGAGCATCAACTCTGAGGTTGAGCGCCTGCGCTACAAGGCAACCATGAGCCTGCTGAGCCGCCGCGATGTGGTGGTAGTCAGTACCGTCAGCTGCATTTACGGCCTGGGTGCACCGAAGGAATACCTCGACCACAGTCTGCCGCTGCAGGTGGGCCAGATGATCAACCGCGACGACCTGATTCGTCAGTTTGTTGGCATGCAGTACCAGCGCAACGACATCGATTTCTCACGCGGTAACTTCCGCGTGAAGGGCGACACCATCGAGATCATTCCGGTCTACGACGAGACCGCCATTCGCATCGAGATGTTTGGTGACGAAATTGAGGCGCTCTACTCGTTGCACCCGCTGACTGGTGAAATCATTCAGCAGCTGGAGACCGTGGCAGTCTTCCCGGCTTCCTACTACGTTGCCGGCCCCGAGGCCATGGGCCGTGCCCTCGAAGAGATCGAAAACGAGATGGCTCAGCGCGTGCGCGAGTTTGAGTCGCAGGGCAAACTCCTTGAGGCCCAGCGCATCAAGATGCGCACCACCTTCGACCTCGAGATGATCCGCGAGCTTGGTTTCTGCAGCGGCATCGAGAACTACTCGCGTCAGATTGATGGCCGCGAACCGGGCAGTGCACCCAGCTGCCTGTTGGATTACTTCCCAGACGACTTCCTCACGGTTATCGATGAAAGCCACGTAACCGTGCCACAAATCGGTGCCATGTTTGAAGGCGATTCCAGCCGCAAGCGCACCCTGGTGGAGCACGGCTTCCGCCTACCTAGCGCCATGGACAACCGCCCGCTCAAGTGGGCCGAGTTCAAGGAGCGGGTTGGCCAGACCGTCTACCTCAGTGCCACACCGGGTAAGTACGAGATGGGCCTGGGCGCCGGCGTTGTCGAGCAGATCATTCGCCCTACCGGCCTGATCGACCCACAGATTGTGATCAAGCCAACCAAGGGACAGATCGACGACCTGCTGGACGAAATCAAGACCCGCACCGAAAAGGACGAGCGCGTTTTGGTGACCACCCTCACCAAGAAGATGGCAGAGGAACTAACCGACTTCCTAACCGAGGCCGGCGTGCGCGTGCGCTACCTCCACTCCGACGTAGACACGCTGCGCCGAGTGGAGCTGCTGCGCGAACTTCGCCAGGGACTCTACGACGTGCTGGTTGGTATCAACCTGCTTCGTGAGGGTCTAGACCTTCCTGAGGTTTCGCTGGTTGCCATTCTGGACGCCGATAAAGAAGGCTTCCTGCGTTCCACCACCAGCCTCATTCAGACCATCGGTCGTGCCGCCCGAAACGTCAACGGCGAGGTTCACATGTACGCCGATAACATCACCGATTCGATGGCCCGCGCCATCGATGAGACCACCCGCCGCCGCGAGAAGCAGGTGGCCTACAACACCCTGCACGGAATCGACCCACAACCGCTGCGCAAGAAGATCGCCGACATCACCGATCAGATCATGCGCGAGGACGAGGACACCGCCGAGCTGATTGCCTCCGCCAAGGGCAAGCGCCCAGCCGGTGGCAGCAAGAATTCCTCGGGTATGAGCCGACGAGTTGCAGAGAAGCACGACAAGTCGCTCATCATCGCCAGCAAGGGCGTGGCCTCCGGTGGCGAGGGCGAGATTCTCAAGGTAATCATCGAACTGGACGAGCAGATGCGTGCCGCAGCCGCCGAACTCAACTTCGAACTGGCAGCACGCTTGCGCGACGAGATTTCGGAGTACAAGTACGAGCTGCGGCAGATGGACAAGGCCGGCCACCTTTAGGCACTTAGGTGTCAGCCAGCGAGGTTAAACTTGCAGGGTGTCTATCTCTAAGGTTCCTCACTCCAACACCCTTCACGTCAAGGGTGCCCGCGTTCACAACCTAAAGAATCTCGACATCGAGATTCCGCGCGATTCGCTGGTGGTTTTCACGGGCTTGAGTGGTTCGGGCAAGTCATCGTTGGCTTTCGACACCATCTTTGCCGAGGGCCAGCGCCGCTACGTAGAGAGCCTCTCGGCCTACGCCCGCCAGTTCCTTGGCCAGGTAGACCGCCCAGACGTCGACTTCATCGAGGGCCTAAGCCCTGCGGTCTCCATCGACCAGAAGTCCACCAACCGCAACCCGCGTTCCACCGTGGGAACCATCACCGAGATTCACGACTACCTGCGTCTGCTCTGGGCTCGCATCGGTGTGCCTTACTGCGCCACCTGCAACGAGAAGATCGTGAAGCAGACCCCGCAGCAGATTGTGGACCAGCTGCTAGAGCTGCCGGAGGGCACTCGCTACCAAATCTTGGCGCCAATCGTAGACCAGAAGAAGGGCGAGTTCGTAGACCTCTTCAAGGACCTAATCTCGCAGGGTTACGCCCGTGCCGTGGTAGACGGCGAGGTCATTCAGCTGGCCGAGGCCGCACCACTAAAGAAGACCTTCAAGCACGATATCTCTGTGGTGGTAGACCGCCTGGTTGCCAAGAGCGACATCATCGGCCGCCTAACCGACTCGGTGGAAACCGCCCTGAAGCTGGCCGGTGGCCGCATCTTGATTGACTTCGTAGACATCAAGGGCGATGAGGAGGGCAAGACCCGCGTCTTCTCCGAGAAGATGTCCTGCCCAAACGAGCACCCGCTTTCGCTCACCGAGATTGAGCCACGCACCTTCTCGTTCAACGCTCCATTCGGTGCCTGCCAAACCTGTAGCGGCCTTGGCACCAAGATGTCGGTGGACGCCGACCTGGTCATCGGTGACCCAGACGCCAGCATCAACGATGGCGTGCTGCTGCCATGGAGCACCCAGGGCAAGGGTCTGTTCCACTACTTCCAGCGCATGCTGGAAGGCCTAGGAGCCGATCTTGGCTTCACCCTGGACCAGCCGTGGAACACCATGGACGAGGTTGCCCAGCAGGCCGTGCTTTACGGCAACAACTTTGATGTTCAGGTCAAGTTCAAGAACCGCTACGGCCGCGAGCTGCGCTACACCAGTGGCTTCGAGGGCGTGCTTTCTTACATCGAGCGCAAGTGGCTGGAGAGCGAAAACGACTTCCAGCGCTACCGCTGGAGCGGCTTCCTGCGCGAGGTTCCTTGCCCAGACTGCAACGGTGCACGCCTGCGCCCAGAGGTGCTGGCCGTCAAGGTGGCCAAGCACAGCATCGCCGATGTGGCGGCCATGAGCCTCGGAGACTGCGTCAAGTACTTCGAGACCATCGTGCTGGACGAGCGCGACGTGAAGATTGCCGCTCAGGTGCTGCGCGAGATTCGCGCCCGCCTCGACTTCCTCATCGCCGTTGGCCTCGATTACCTGAGCCTCGAGCGCGCCGCCGGCACCCTGTCCGGTGGCGAGGCCCAGCGCATCCGCCTGGCTACCCAGATTGGTTCGGGACTTACCGGCGTGCTCTACGTGCTTGACGAGCCAAGCATCGGTCTGCACCAGCGCGACAACCGCCGCCTAATCGACACCCTGGTGAAGCTGCGCGATCTGGGCAACACGCTCATCGTGGTTGAACACGACGAAGACACCATCAAGGCCTCCGACTGGGTAGTAGACATCGGTCCTGGCGCCGGCGTAAACGGCGGAACCGTGGTGCACTCTGGCACCTACCAAGAATTGCTTGCCAACAAGAACTCGCTCACCGGTGGCTTCCTCAGCGGCCGCGAAACCATCGCGTTGCCTGCCAAGCGTCGCCCAATCGACCCAGCCCGCAAGCTGAAGGTGGTTGGCGCTCGCGAAAACAACCTGCGCAACGTAGACGTTGAGTTCCCATTGGGCACGCTCACCGCCGTCACAGGTGTAAGCGGTTCTGGCAAGTCCTCGCTGGTCAACGATGTGCTCTACGAGGTGCTGGCCAACAAACTAAACGGCGCCAAGGGCGTTGCCGGCAAGCACACTCGCATCGAGGGAATCGACCTACTCGACAAGGTTGTGCACGTAGACCAGAACCCGATTGGACGCACCCCGCGGTCCAACCCGGCCACCTACACCGGTGTCTTCGACCACATCCGCAAGCTCTTCGCCGACACCCAGGAATCGAAGGCACGTGGTTACCAGCAGGGTCGCTTCTCCTTCAACGTCAAGGGTGGCCGCTGTGAGGCCTGCTCGGGTGATGGAACCCTGCGCATCGAGATGAACTTCCTGCCAGACGTCTACGTTGCCTGCGAGGTTTGCCACGGCGCCCGCTACAACCGCGAGACCCTGCAGGTGCTCTACAAGGGCAAGAACATTGCCGAGGTCCTAGAGATGCCAATCGCGGAGGCCGCCGAGTTCTTCGCACCGATTAGCGCCATTGCTCGATTCCTGGTCACCCTCGTTGAGGTTGGCCTGGGCTACGTTCGCCTGGGTCAGAGCGCAACCACCCTCAGTGGTGGCGAGGCCCAGCGTGTGAAGCTGGCCACAGAACTCCAGCGTCGCAGCTACGGCCGCAGCATCTACGTTCTGGATGAACCAACCACCGGTCTGCACTTCGAAGACGTGCGCAAGCTGCTGCTGGTCATCAACGGACTGGTAGACAAGGGCAACACCGTGCTGGTAATCGAGCACAACCTCGATGTCATCAAGTGCGCCGACTGGGTCATCGACCTTGGCCCAGAGGGCGGCAGCCGCGGTGGTCAGATTGTGGCCGAGGGCACCCCTGAGCAGGTGGCGGCCGTCAAGGGTTCGTTCACCGGCACCTTCCTCAAGGAGATTCTGGCCTAAATGGCACAGGAGATCGATTGGCGCCCACAGACTGGGGAGATTCCTACCCAGCCTGGCGTCTATCGCTTCCTTGATGCCGGCGGCCGCGTGCTCTATGTGGGCAAGGCCAAGAACCTGCGCGCCCGACTCACCAACTACTTTGGCCCACTAGACAGCCTGCACGAACGCACCCGCCGCATGGTCACCACCGCGGTGGACGTCAAATGGGTAATCGTAAAGACCGAGTACGAGGCACTGCAGCTTGAGTTCATGTGGATCAAGCAGTTCGATCCGCCCTTCAACGTTCGATTTAAGGACGACAAGTCATACCCTTACCTGGCCATATCAACCAGCGAGGCCTATCCGAGGGTGTTCATTTCACGAAACCGTGAAATGAAGGGCGTCAAGTACTTTGGCCCGTACACCCAGGCTTGGACGGTACGCGAGACCCTCGACACCCTGCTGAAGGTCTACCCAATGCGCTCGTGCACCCAGGGCATATTCGACCGCGCCAAGAAGTCGGGTCGCCCTTGCCTCTTGGGCGATATCGGCAAGTGCGCGGCGCCGTGCGTGGGCCGCGTCACCTCCGATGAACACCGAGCCATTTCCAAGCAATTCATCGACTTCATGGGCGGATCAGACACCAAGATGGTGGCCGAGCTCAAGGCCAAGATGCTGCAGGCCAGCGAGGAACAGAACTACGAGTACGCTGCCAGACTCCGCGACGACATCGTAGCCCTCGAGGCCGTGCTATCCAAGAGCACAGTTGTCTTCACCGATCAGACCGACGCCGACCTCTTCGCCATTGCCCACGACGACCTGGCGGCCGCGGTTTCGCAGTTCATTGTGCGCGGTGGCCGCATCCGTGGTGTCCGCGGTTGGGTTGTGGACAAAGAGCTAGAGCGCGACCTGCCCGAGCTGGTGGAGTACGTACTTCAAAACGTTTACGAGTCACCAGAAGGTGCCGAGCCGATTGAGGTACCGCGCGAGGTTTTGGTGCCAGAGCTACCCGATGACAGCACCGAGCTGGCCAAATGGCTGGGGGAGCGCCGCGGTTCCAAGGTAGACCTGCGCGTGCCACAGCGCGGCGATAAGGCCGCCCTGGCCAAGACCGCGCTCACCAACGCTAAGCACGCGCTGCTGCTGTACAAGTCGCGTCGCACCGCCGACTTCACGGCCCGCGCCGATGCCCTCAGCGCCCTGCAGCGCGCCCTCAACCTACCCGAGGCCCCGCTGCGCATCGAGTGCTTCGATATCTCGCACCTCTCGGGCACCAACGTGGTGGCATCCATGGTGGTCTTCGAAGACGGCCTTCCCAAGAAGGATCAGTACCGTCACTTTGCCATCGAGGAAACCACCGATGACACCGACAGCATCTACCAGGTGCTGATGCGCCGCCTCAAATACCTGGTGGAGCCAGAGACCCCGGCCGAGCCCGGATCCAAGCCGGCCCGCTTCGCCTACCGCCCAAACCTGCTGATCGTGGACGGTGGCCAGCCTCAGGTAAACGCGGCCGCCCGCGCCCTAAAGGACAGCGGCATCACCGACCTGGCCGTGGTTGGCATCGCCAAGCGCCTCGAAGAGCTGTGGTTGCCGGAAGACCCGTTCCCGGTGATCTTGCCGCGAGGCGCGGACGAACTCTTCATGGTGCAGCGCCTGCGCGATGAGGCCCACCGATTTGCCATCAGCTACCAGCGCAAGAAGCGCTCGGGCAGCATCGCCAGCCAGCTCAACGACATCAGTGGCCTGGGGGAGAAGCGCGTCACCGCTCTGCTCAAGCGTTTCGGTTCGGCTAAGAGACTCAAGCAGGCCACTTTGGACGAGATCTCAGAGGTAGCCGGCATCGGCCCAATCCTGGCCCAGCAAATCATCGATGCCATCGGCGAGTAGTCGCATACGGCCGCAAACATTACATCTTGAAGGCGATTTCCGTAATCTAGCTTTCGGCGTGTCGCGCGTGGCTAAACTAGCAACATCGCTTCAACGAGGGGTCCAAGTTGTCTAAACCAGAGCTTTTGATTGTCACCGGCATGTCCGGTGCCGGTCGCAGCACCGTGGGCAACGCGCTAGAAGATTTGGGCTGGTACGTAGTAGACAACCTGCCACCTCAGATGCTGGGCCCAATCGCCGACCTGTTCCAGATTGCCAAGACCCCCGCACGCCGTGTTGCCGTGGTCATCGATGTTCGCGGTGGCGAGTTCTTTGGCGAGTTTGCCGAGAGTCTGAATGCGGTTCGCACCCGCGAGGTCAACCTGCGCGTGCTATTCCTTGAGGCCAGCGACGCCGCCCTCGTAAAGCGCTTCGAAAACGTTCGCCGCCCACACCCACTGCAGGCCGACGGCACCATCCTCGATGGCATTGCCGCAGAGCGCCGCGCACTGCTGAGCGTCCGTGAAAACGCCGATGTGATCATGGACACTTCCGACCTAAACATCCACCAGCTAAGTAATCGCATCGCCGATGGCTTCAGCATCACCACCACGGCCAAGCTGCAGCTAACCGTGATGAGCTTCGGCTTCAAGTACGGGCTACCAAGCGACGCCGATATGGTGGCCGACGCCCGCTTCATTCCAAACCCGTTTTGGATAGAATCGCTTCGGCCTTTCACAGGCGAAGACAAAGAGGTTTCAGACTACGTACTCGATCAGTCGGGTGTAGCAGATTTTCTGGCAAACTACGTGGCAACGCTCAAGCCCGTTCTCAAGGGGTACCTAAACGAGAACAAGCGCTATGCGACCATCGCTATCGGTTGTACCGGTGGCAAACACCGATCGGTGGCACTTGTGCGTGCCCTATCGGCGCAATTGGGGGAACTAGACGACGTAACGGTCTCGGTTAAACACCGCGACCTAGGCAGGGAATAACAATGGCTCTAACAGCCGAAGTAAAAGATGAACTGGCGCGGATTGGCGTTACCAAGAGCAACGTTCGCGTTGCCGAGCTCTCGGCCATTTTGCGCTTTGCCGGCGGCCTTCACCTGGTTGGCGGCAAGATTGCCATCGAGGTCGAACTAGACACCGCTCAGCTGGCCCGTCGCGTAAAGAAAGAGCTCAGCGAGCTCTTCGGCATCGACAGCGAACTCTCCATCATTTCGCCATCCGGCATCCGTCGCGCCTCGCGCTACCAGCTTCGTGTACTGCAGCAGGCAGATGTGCTTGCCCGCCAGACCGGACTAATCGACCCTAAGGGACGCCCGGTTCGCGGCCTTCCTGCCCACCTGGTCTCGGGCTCCATCGCCGAGGCTCAGGCAGTTTGGCGCGGCGCCTTCCTGGCTCGCGGCTCGCTGACCGACCCAGGTCGCTCGGCATCGCTTGAAATCACCGCCCCTGGCAACGAGGCCGCAATGGCACTGGTTGGCGTTGCCCGTCGCCTGGGCGTTGTTGCCAAGGCCCGCGAGGTACGCGACCTGTTCCGTGTTGTCATCCGCGAGGGCGAGGCCATCGCCGCCATGCTCACCCAGATGGGCGCCCACACTCAGGTTCTCAAGTGGGAAGAGCTTCGCCTTCGTCGCGAGGTTCGTGCCACCGCAAACCGCCTAGCCAACTTCGATGACGCCAACCTGCGCCGCAGCGCTCAGGCTGCCGTTGCCGCCGGTGCCCGTGTGGCCCGCGCCCTAGAGATTCTGGGAGACGACGTGCCAGAGCACCTGCGCTACGCCGGCGCCCTGCGCCTAGAGCACAAGCAGGCATCGCTGGATGAGCTGGGCCACCTGGCAGACCCACCGATGACCAAGGATGCCGTTGCCGGCCGAATTCGTCGATTGCTTGCAATGGCCGATAAGAAGGCAGAAGATTTAGGAATCCCGTTAACTGATGCATTCCTTCCCGAAGACATCGAAGAGTAACTTAGGATTTTGTTAGGCGCTTAGTTTCTAAGCAGCAAATCAAGGAGAAAACCATGAGCAAGTACACCCTCCCAGAACTCACCTACGACTACGGCGCCCTAGAGCCGTTCATCTCTGGTTCGATCATGCACCTGCACCACGACAAGCACCACGCTGCTTACGTAAACGGTGCCAACCTTGCTCTTGAGGCAATGGAAGAGGCTCGCGCCAACAACGCGCTGGGCAACATCAACAAGCTTCAGAAGGACCTTGCCTTCAACCTTGCCGGTCACATCAACCACGGTGTGTTCTGGCTAAACCTTTCGCCTGAGGGTGGCGACAAGCCAACCGGCGAGCTAGCTGCTGCCATCGATGAGTTCTTCGGCTCGTACGACGGCTTTATGGCTCACTTCAACGCTTCGGCACTGGGCATCCAGGGCTCTGGTTGGAACATCTTGGCTTGGGACGTCCTGGGTCAGAAGCTCATCATTGAGCAGCTTTACGACCACCAGGGCAACCTGGCTCCAGCCAGCGTTCCACTGCTGATGCTTGACATGTGGGAGCACGCCTTCTACCTCGACTACCAGAACGTCAAGGCAGACTACGTAAAGGCTTACTGGAACATCGTTTCTTGGCCAGACGTACAGGCTCGTTTCGAGGCTGCACGCGCCCAAACCGGCGGTCTTCTAGTAATCTAATAAGGTATTTCCACTCAGCGTCGCGTGGTCATTCTTTACCGTTTTTCAAACCAAACCTGCGCTAGTTGTCTAGCGCTTACAAAAAACACAAATCGGGAGAATCCAAATGGCTACACGTGTTGGCATTAACGGTTTCGGTCGTATCGGCCGTAACTACCTTCGCGCCCTGCTCGCAACCGGCGCAGACCTAGAGATCGTTGCTGTAAACGACCTCAGCGACCCTAAGGGCCTTGCTCACCTTCTAAAGTACGACTCGGTCACCGGTCGTTTGCCACAGGACGTCCGCGTTGAGGGCGACACCATCATCGTTGGCAGCCAGACCATCAAGGTTTTGGCAGAGCGCGACCCAGCCAACCTGGGTTGGGGCAAGCTAGGCGTTGACATCGTTATCGAGTCGACCGGCCGTTTCACCAACGCTGCAGATGCTAAGAAGCACATCGAGGCTGGCGCCAAGAAGGTTCTTATCTCGGCTCCTGCAACCGGTGAAGACGCAACCTTCGTTATCGGTGTAAACGAGCACCTATACGACCCAGCAAACCACCACATCATCAGCAACGCTTCGTGCACCACCAACTGCTTGGCTCCTCTTGCCAAGGTCTTCCACGACACCTTTGGTATCAAGCACGGTCTGATGACCACCGTTCACGCTTACACCGCAGACCAGAACCTGCAGGATGGCCCACACAGCGACCTACGTCGTGCCCGTGCAGCAGCCATCAACATCGTTCCTTCGTCGACCGGTGCTGCAAAGGCAATCGGCCTAGTTCTTCCAGAGCTAAAGGGCAAGCTAGACGGTTACGCACTTCGCGTTCCAGTTCCAACCGGTTCGATCACCGACCTGACCCTTGTTTCCAACAAGGACGTCACCATCGATGAGATCAAGGCTGCCTACAAGGCTGCTGCAGCAGACGGCCCACTAAAGGGCATCCTGCTTTACACCGAGGACGAGATCGTTTCGAGCGACATCGTTACCGACCCACACTCGTCGATCTTCGACGCTGGCCTGGTCAAGGTAATCGACGGCAACCTGGTCAAGATCAGCAGCTGGTACGACAACGAGTGGGGCTACAGCAACCGTCTAGTAGACCTAACCGTTCTAGTAGCTTCGAAGCTCTAAGCTCCAAGCCCTAACCAAAGGTAAATTTTGCGCACTCTCGCATCCCTGCCAAGCCTTGACGGCAAGCGGGTAATCATCCGCTGCGACCTCAACGTTCCACTAGATGGTAAGAACATCACCGATGACGGCCGTATCGTCGCCTCGGTGCCTACCATCAAGTACCTCGTTGAACAGGGCGCCAAGGTAATCGTCATCTCTCACCTGGGCCGCCCTGAAGGCGCTCCAGACGAGAAGTACTCGCTAGAGCCAGCAGCCATCCGTTTGGGTGAGCTGCTGGGTCAGCCGGTGCTCTTTGCCCACGACACCGTGGGTGTAGACGCCCAGGGTGCTGTTAAGGCCTTGGCACGCGGGGGAGTTGTGGTTCTTGAGAACCTACGCTTCAACGCTGCTGAGACCAGCAAGGATGCGGGAGAGCGCGCAGAATTCGCCGCTAAGCTAGCCAACTTCGCCGACTTCTTCGTGAGCGATGGCTTCGGTGTTGTTCACCGCAAGCAGGCCAGCGTTTACGAGCTAGCCCAGGCGCTTCCAAGCGCTGCGGGTCTGCTCATTGAGAACGAACTTCAGGTTCTAACTCGCCTCACCAAGACCCCAGAGCGCCCATACACCGTGGTGCTTGGTGGCTCTAAGGTTTCGGACAAGCTGGGCGTAATCGACCACCTGCTGCCTAACGTGGACAAGATCCTCGTTGGCGGCGGCATGGTCTTCACCTTCCTCGCGGCTCAGGGCCACACCGTTGGTGCCTCTCTGCTTGAGAAAGACCAGATCGAGACCTGCCAGAACTACCTCAAGCGTGCCGCCGAGACCGGCGTTGAGTTTGTACTACCTACCGACATCGTGGTTGCCAGCAAGTTTGGCGCCGATGCAGACGTGGCCGTTACCGCCGCAGATGCAATCGAGTCGAGCCCATTCGGCGCAACCGGCCTAGGTCTAGACATCGGTCCAGACTCGGGCAAGGCATTCGCCGAGGTAATCAAGTCTTCTAAGACCGTCTTCTGGAACGGCCCAATGGGCGTATTCGAGATCGACAAGTTTGCCGGTGGCACCCGTGCGGTTGCCCAGGCACTCACCGAGGTTGACGGCCTCAGCGTAGTTGGTGGCGGCGACAGCGCTGCAGCCGTGCGCATCCTTGGTTTCAACGATGACCAGTTCGGTCACATTTCTACCGGTGGCGGCGCCAGCCTCGAGTTCCTCGAGGGCAAGAAGCTACCAGGCCTGGAGGTCCTAAATGACTAACCGTGTTCCGCTAATCGCGGGTAACTGGAAGATGAACCTAGACCACCAGCAGGCTATTGCCCTGGTGCAGAAGTTGGCTTGGAGTCTCAAGGACGCCGCGCACAACTTCAACGAGACCGAGGTAGTGGTTTTCCCACCATTCACCGACCTTCGTTCGGTTCAGACCCTCATCGATGCAGAGAAGTTCGAGTTGGGCCTTGGCGCACAGGACCTCAGCAAGTTTGACAGCGGTGCCTACACCGGCGAGATCTCGGGCGCATTCCTGGCAAAGCTAGACGTCAAGTACGTTCTGGTTGGCCACAGCGAACGCCGCACTTACCACAACGAAGACGACGCAACCATCCAGGCCAAGACTGCTTCGGCATTCCGCCACGGTTTGGTTCCGGTTATCTGCGTTGGCGAAACCCTAGAAGAACTTGAGAACGAGGGTGCTGCGGCTGTTCCAGTGCGCCAGACCCTTGCTGCCCTTGCAGGTCACGAGACCCTTGGCGAGTTCGTAATTGCTTACGAGCCTGTCTGGGCTATCGGCACCGGCAAGGTTGCCACCGCAGAGGAAGCCGCAAACGTTTGTGGCAAGATCCGCGAGGCAATCGCATCGGCACACGGCGAAGAGCTTGCTGCCAAGACCCGCGTTCTTTACGGTGGTTCGGTCAAGGCCGCCAACGTTGCAGGCTTCCTGCGCAGCCCTGAGGTAGACGGTGTTCTAGTTGGCGGAGCCAGCCTTGACGCCGACGAGTTCAGCGGTATCTCGCGCTTCCAGAAGCACCTAGCCCTCTAAATCCGCTTTAAAAGCCCTTTAGACGCTTGGGCGCCCGGATTTCGGGTGTCCAAGCGTTTATAATTCTTTAGTTGGTCAGATTTTTGACCCTAGAAAAGGATTCACATTATGGTTGCAGTTCAGATTGCACTTGAGGTTCTGCTGGCTATCACTAGCCTGCTCCTCACCCTGCTCATCCTGCTACACAAGGGTCGCGGTGGCGGTCTATCCGACATGTTCGGTGGCGGTCTTTCGTCGTCGGCTGGTTCTAGCGGTGTTGCAGAGCGCAACCTAAACCGAATCACCATCATTCTTGGCCTGGTCTGGATCGTTGTTATCGTGACCCTGGGTCTGTTCACCCGCTTCAACATCGGTAACTAATGAGCACCGGAGGCAGCGCAATTCGTGGCTCGCGCATCGGTGCGGGCCCTATGGGCGAAACCGACCGCGGTTTCAAGGCAGACCGTGTCACTCTTACCTACCACTGCATCAACAAGCACTCGCACACCGTTTCGTTTGCTGCAACCGTAGACCCAACCGAGATTCCTGAGAACCTAGACTGCCCAAGCTGTGGTCTTCCTTCTGGCCAGGATGAGGCAAACCCACCTGTGGTTGCCAAGCACGAGCCTTACAAGACCCACTTGGCTTACGTCAAGGAGCGTCGTACCGAGGAAGAGGCAGTAGCCCTTCTGGAGGAGGCAGTCGCCGCGGTTCGCGAGCGTCGCATCCGTGCCGCCGAGGCAGCAGCAGCCAACGCCTAGATCTTTAGATACAAAAAGACCCCGCTCAATCGAGCGGGGTCTTTTGTTTAAGCTCTGCTAGATGCCTGCTGCGGCAGCCTCGTCAACAAACCAGATGGTCTTGTTGATGGCGTGCACGCGGCCAACCGGTAGGCGAGTAGGCGCATCCGAGAATGCAACGTTTACGGCCTCTGCCTTGTCGGCTCCGGCAACCACAAACCAGATCTCACCAGAGTTGTTGATTGCCTCGTAGGTGAAGGTTAGGCGCTGTGGTGGCGGCTTAGGGGAGTTGTGCTCGGCAACCACGCTTGCACCCTTGGCAGGGATGGCGTGACCCGGGAACAGGCTGGCAATGTGGCCGTCTGGGCCCATACCCAAGATGGTGATGTCGAAGTAAAGCTGAGCCTCACCGGCCTCAACGTACTGCGAAACCTTGCCGGCAAACTGGGCTGCGGCAGCGTCAAGCTGCTCTGCCATGCTCACCGAAGACTCTGGGTCAAAGGCAGGGAAGGCGTGAACCTTCTCTGGGTCCAAAGGCAACGAAGCCAGCAGGGCCTCTTGTGCCTGAAGTGCGTTGCGGTCGGCGCTGTCGGCGGCAACAAAGCGCTCGTCGCCCCACCAGATGTGAACGCGCTTCCAGTCGATGTCCTTGGCCGCTGCCTGCTCACCAATCTTCACCAGGGTGAGAATGCCCACGCTGCCACCGGTGATGGAAACGTGAACCTCATCCTTGCTGGCCAAAAGGTGAGCAACTTCGGAAACAAATGCCTGGGCGGCAGCCGAAGCAACCGCAGCAGAGTCTTGCTGCTTCAGGATCTCGCGAATCATGACTAGGCCTTCTTCAGAAGTGGCTTGCGAGCCGGAGCCTTTACGGCCTTGAAACCCTTGGTGACAACCTCACCGAACATGTCGTCGGCGTCGAGACGACGCAGGTCCTCGGCCAGGCACTCGCGAAGGGTGCGAGTTGGCAGAGTGACATCGCGGTCGGCTTGTCCAGGCTGGGTGATCAGTGCGCGGTCTCCGCTGGTGCGAACGATGGTGATGTCGCCGCTCTTGCGGGTAAGAACCAGCTTGAACAGAGCGTGACCAGCACGGTCGCGGCTCTTCTTCACAATCTTGACCGGAGCCTTAAGCTTCAGCTCTAGCCAGGCGGCCATCAGCTCAACGCTAGGGGAGTCCATCGAACCGGTGAGCTCGATAGCGGTTACCTGGTCGAACGGTGGCTGGTCTAGAACCACGGCCAGCTGAGCACGCCACAGGGTTAGGCGGGTCCAGGCAAAGTCACTGTCGCCGGCGCTGTAGGTCTTGGCCAGCTTGCGCAGGTGCTCGGCTGGGTTCTTCTGGGCGCCCACATCGGTGATGCGGCGGCTGGCAATACGGCCGATGGCGCTCTTGGCAGGGTTCTCTGGCATCTCACCAGGCCACCAGGCCACCACAGGAGCGTCTGGAAGCAGCAAACCGGTAACTAGGCTCTCGCTGTCGCTAGCGGCCTCTCCGTAGGCGCGTAGCACGATTACCTCGGATGCACCGGCGTCGCCACCAAGACGAATCTGGGCGTCCAGGCGAGCGTCCTTCTTGCTCTTGGCGTTGTCGTCGGCAAGCACAATCACGCGGCTTGGGTGTTCACGCGATGCATCGTTGGCGGCACGGATGGCCTCTTCGATGCCCTTGAAGTCGGTTTCGATAACCAGGGTGAGCACACGACCGAGCGCAACGGCTCCGCCCTGTTCACGCAAAGTAACGAGGTTCTTGGCCACCTTGCTGATGGTGGTGTTTGGCATATCAACGATCATGGACGTCTCCAGGCACGGCCATCGATGGCCATCATTTGGTCGGCGGAAGAAGGACCCCAGGTGCCAGGGCGGTACTGCTCTGGCTGGCCAGGCTGCTTAGCCCAGAACTCTTCGATTGGGTCCAGGATCTTCCAGGAAAGTTCAACTTCTTCGTGGCGAGGGAACAGCGGTGGGTCGCCAAGCAGCACGTCCAGAATCAGACGCTCGTAGGCCTCTGGGCTGGCTTCGGTGAAGGCGTGGCCGTATCCAAAGTCCATGGTTACGTCGCGCACGTTCATGCCAACACCAGGAATCTTGGAACCAAAACGCATGGTCACACCCTCATCAGGCTGAACACGGATAACCAGGGCGTTCTCGCCCAGGGTTGCGGTCTGGTCGGCTGCAAACAGCGCCTGAGGGGCACGCTTGAAGACAAGTGCAATCTCGGTGACGCGGCGGCCAAGACGCTTACCCGCACGCAGGTAGAACGGCACGCCGGCCCAGCGACGGGTATTGATGTCGAGGCGCATTGCTGCGTAGGTCTCCGAGATGCTCTTCGGGTTCATGCCGTCTTCATCGAGGAAGCCGGTGACCTTCTCGCCACCCTGCCAGCCGCCAGCGTACTGACCGCGAGCGGTGTGGGCACCAAGGTCCTTAGGCAGCGAAACGGCCTTGAGAACCTTTTCCTTCTCGTTGCGCAGGTCGTCGGCGTCGAACGAAACCGGCTCTTCCATAGCAGTGAGGGCAAGCAGCTGAAGCAGGTGGTTCTGAATGACGTCACGGGCTGCACCGATGCCGTCGTAGTAGCCACCACGGCCACCAACACCGATATCCTCAGCCATGGTGATCTGCACGTGGTCAACGTAGTTGTTGTTCCACAGTGGCTCAAACATCATGTTGGCAAAGCGCAGCGCCAGAATGTTCTGAACGGTTTCCTTGCCCAGGTAATGGTCGATGCGGAAGATCTCATCCGATGGGAACACCGATTCAACCACTGCGTTTAGCTCGCGGGCGGTCTTCAGGTCGCTACCGAAAGGCTTCTCGATTACCACGCGACGGAAAGCGGTGCCCTCGGCGCGTGCCAGGCCGCTGCGCGACAACTGCTCACAAACCAGCGGGAACGCCTTTGGCGGGATCGAAAGGTAGAACGCAAAGTTACCGTTGGTGCCACGAGCCTTGTCCAGCTCATCGATGGTCACCTTCAGGCGGTCGAAGGCTGCCTCGTCGTCGAACTCACCCTGCACAAAGCGGATACCGTGCAGCAGCTGCTCCCAAACTTCCTCGCGGAATTCGGTGCGGGCATACTGACGAACCGAATCGTGTACCACCTTGGCGAAGTCCTGGTCGGCCCATTCACGGCGGGCAAAACCAACGAGGCTGAAGCCAGGTGGCAACAGTCCGCGGTTAGCCAGGTCGTAGATGGCCGGCATCAGCTTCTTGCGCGAAAGGTCTCCGGTAACACCAAAGATGACCAGACCGCTAGGGCCTGCGATTCGATTTAGACGGCGGTCGCTTGGGTCACGGAGCGGATTATTGCCCTGACCGATTTTTGCTGGGCTCATTACTTGAGCGACTCCTTACGGAAGAAAGTTAGTCTGCGAGTGCCTCGAGCAGCGCGGCAACATCGGTTGCTACGTCGCCGAGGGTGAGGGTAAGCACTGGGCGGTCTAGCGCGCCAAGAACCTTGGCGTCACCGGCTGCCTGTGAGGCAATCAGTTCACCGAAGGTGAAGTCGCGGCCAGGAACAGCCAGGTCGGCCTCGCCCTTGGCAACCAGCTGCAGGTAGACACCCTGACGAGGGCCACCCTTGTGGAACTGGCCGGTGCTGTGCAGGAAGCGTGGAGCCCAACCGAAGGTGGTTGGACGGCCGGTCTGGGTTGCAAACGCGTCGCGCAGCTCGTAGGTTTCTGGAACCGAGGTGCGGTCTAGGTAAGCCTGAACCGAGAGGTAGCCGTTTTCGTCGTCTAGCTTGCCAAGCAGCGCCTGAACCGCACCCATAACGGTGGTGACACCGGCAAGGTTTAGGTTGATGGCGCGAACCTCAACGTGGCCGTCTACGAAGGCTGGGGCTGCAACAGCGGCGCGCTCGGTGAGCATGGCGCGGGCTGCAACCTTGGCGCTTTCAACGTCTGGCTGGTCGAATGGGTTTAGCTCAAGCAGGCGCGATGCGATTGCGGTGGCGTACTCCCAGAGCACAAACTGTGCTCCCAGGTTGCCCGAAATCGAGATCTCGTCGTTCTTGGCCTCGGTTGCATCGGCAACCACGCGGGCCAGAACCATGTCTGCAACCGGGTGCAGAACTTCCTGGCTCTCTGGGTCTAGAACCACTGGAAGAACGCCCTTGCCAAGCTTTCCGGTGCTCTCAGCGATGAGCTGTTCTGCCCAGTCGCCGAAGCCAACAATCGGTGAGCCATCAACGATGACACCAATCTTGTTGCGGAAGCCCGAACCGTTTGCGGTGCGTGCCATGACGGCACCCAGGATGAGGGCAGGGTTGTCAGCTGAGTCGCTTGCTAGCAGCTCGGCAACCTCGTGGCCGTCGGCCAGCAGGGTGGCGATGTCTGCTCCGGCTAGTCCCGAAGGAACGATGCCGAAAGCGGTTAGCGCACTGTAACGGCCACCCACGGTTGGGTCGGCGTTGAAGATGCGGTAACCATCGGAGGTTGCCGCTGCTTCCATAGGCGAACCTGGGTCGGTTACAACAACAACGCGCTCGTGTACCGGCAGGCCGGCCTCGGCAAACGCCTTCTCAAAGATGCGCTTCTGCGAGTCGGTCTCAACGGTGGAACCAGACTTGCTGGAAACCACGATTGCGGTGCGAGCTAGGTCGCCGCTCAGGGCTGCGTTGACCTGGTCTGGGTCGGTGCTGTCAAGGACAACCAGCTCTACACCGGCGGTGCCGGTGATTACCTCTGGAGCCAACGACGAACCACCCATGCCACAAAGCACAAAGCGGTTTACACCGATGTGCGCGAAGTGCTCGCGCAGCTCGATGATGTCGGCAACCAAGGGAGCGCTGTCGACTGCGCTGTTGACCCAGCCCAGACGAATGGTGGACTCGGCCTCGGCGTCCTTACCCCAGAGGGTGAAGTCTTTAGCGGCAATGCGGCTGGCTACCTTGTCGGCAACCAAGACTGGAACATACTTTGCAGCTGCCTCTGCGGCTGCACCCGATACGGCGACCTTGA
>Ga0228701_1001104_pt1 | contig 19267 bp, 18 predicted proteins | sample McNCre117_Aug_MG_2_FD_178017 | JGI IMG/M metagenome (GOLD analysis project Ga0228701, IMG submission 178017) | Freshwater microbial communities from McNutts Creek, Athens, Georgia, United States - 11-17_Aug_MG | ecosystem: Environmental > Aquatic > Freshwater > Creek | place: USA: Georgia...
AGGCCGAAGAACGTTAGCTTTGCCACTTCTTCGCCAGGAGCCCAAACTCCGAAGACACCGCACTGGTCTTGAGGTCCAGATTCATCGGGTAGCAAATCGTGATTCAACAGTCCGTCGCCACGAAGCATGCCACCCTCATTTACTGGTTGGTTAGTTTGGGAATACTACTCAAGTTTAGCGGCTGCGATCGAGCGTAATGATCTTGGATCTTCTTCTGCTGATCGAATCCAAAATCAAAGCAACAATGAGACCGACGATTGCTCCGAGCACGGATAGATAACCGATTAGGTAACCGAGTATTGACTGCCCACCGGCAACAGTGAAAAAGTTCAAAACGATAGCTGATACGAAACCGATGCTTCCGAACAGGATGAGAAATGGAAGGTACTTCGGCGATCGTCTGGCGTTAACTTTTTCTTTGACCATCTAACTATTGAACCACTATCGCCAGATTGGAAATGCGTCCGAGATGTCTGATCTGGTTCCAGAGGCATGGATCTTGCCATCGGATACGAGTTCTTGCCAAGACACTTCGCCGACCGCGAGAGCGAACCAATCTTGGGACTTCATTTCGACAAGGTTGGGTGGAGTGCCTCGCCTGTGTTCGAGACCTTCGATGCACTGAACCGCCATCAACGGTGGTACTCGAACCTCGACCGACTTGCCTGGCCTCAGGGCACTAAGTTCCTCCAAGAGGTAGCGCACGGCTGCTACAAACTGCGCAGATTTTTCGGTGCGTAAGGTTTCATCGGCGAGAACGGCTCTCACCGCTGCTATGCCTTCTGCGACCTTGATCTTTCTTTGAGCCATCAACCAAAGCCTACGCTCTACTACTCGCTTAAACTTGAGACATGAAAATCCTGATTCTCGGCTCTGGTGCTCGCGAGCACGCCATCGTGAAAGCACTCGTACGAACCGGCACCAAGGTTGAAAACATTGTGGTGGCTCCCGGTAACGCCGGAATCGCCTCAGACGTTCGCATTGACCCAAGCCTTAACATGATGGACCCACAGGCGGTTACAACATACGCCAAGGACAAGGGTTTCGAACTTGTCATCGTTGGCCCAGAGGCTCCGCTAATCGCGGGCGTTGCCGACCCACTTCGCGAACTCGGAATTGCAGTCTTCGGGCCGAGCAAGGTCGCCGCACAGCTCGAAGGGTCAAAGGGCTTTGCCAAGGAGATCATGGCAGCCGCTGGTGTGCCAACTGGTCGCGCTCACGAGTGCACCACCATCGATGAGGTTGAAAACGCTTTGGACGACTTCGGTGCGCCATACGTTGTGAAGGCCGATGGCCTTGCCGCCGGAAAAGGTGTAATCGTCACCGAAGACCGAGACGAAGCCCTTGCTCACGCGCGCAAGTTCATCGACATGGGAATCCTGGTCGAGGAGTTCCTAGACGGCCAAGAGGTTTCACTGTTCTTTCTTTCTGACGGTGAATCGGTTCTCCCGCTGACACCAGCTCAAGACTTCAAGCGCGCATTCGATCACGACAAGGGTCCAAACACGGGTGGCATGGGTTCATACACGCCACTTCCTTGGCTACCGAATGGCTTCGTCGATGAGGTCAGCGAATCGATTGCGATTCCAACCGTTCGCGAGCTTTCCAGAATCGGTGCACCATTCGTTGGACTTCTTTACTGCGGACTAATTGTTACCAAGGCAGGCATTCGAGTTATCGAGTTCAATGCGCGCTTTGGAGACCCTGAAACCCAGGTGGTTTTGCGCAGGCTCATCACACCACTTGAATCTTTGCTATTTAGTGCGGCAACCGGTCACCTCGAAAGTGCGCCATTCCCAGAGTTCAGTAACGATGTTGCGGTGGCCGTGGTTCTAGCGAGCGAGGGTTACCCAGATTCGAGTGCCCCTGACCGAGAACTAACCGGAATCGCCGATGCTGAACTAGTCGAAGGCGTTGAAGTTTGTGTTGCCGCGGCAAAGACAGAAGACGGCAAGCTGGTTGCCAACGGTGGCCGTGTGCTGAGCGTCGTTGCCCTTGGTAAAGACTTCCACCACGCCAGGAAGCATGCATACGAGGCAATCGACAAGATCCACCTCAAGGGCTCGCATTTCCGCAAGGACATTGCTGCGAAGGTAGCCAATGTCTAAGGCAATGGACCTTCCTGGCTGGAAGCACGTATACAGCGGCAAGGTACGCGATCTCTACGAGTCCACCGACCCAATGCTCAGCCACTTGATTTTGGTGGTGGCATCGGATCGCGTGAGCGCTTTCGATCAGGTTCTGGAGCCAGCAATCACAAACAAGGGAAAGCACCTAACCACGCTCACCAACTGGTGGTTCGAACGGCTTCCGGTTGAAAATCACGTGAGCTATGAAGTTCCGGTTCCGGCAGAGGTTGCCGGACGGGCAACGGTTGCCAAGAAGCTGAACATGTTCCCGATTGAGTGTGTGGTTCGCGGCTACATCTCTGGCTCAGGCTGGAAGGAATACCAGGCAACTGGCGAGATCTGCGGAGTGAAACTTCCTGCCGGTCTAACCTTCGGCGCCAAGCTTCCCGAACCCATATTCACTCCTGCCTTCAAAGCGGAACTTGGCGAACACGACGAGAACATTACATTCGAACGAGTGGTTGAAATCGTTGGCGAAGAAAACGCTCAGAACCTGAGACGTCTGAGTCTAGAGGTGTTCGCTAAGGCTTCTGAGCTTGCCGAGCACGCCGGACTGATTCTCGCTGACACCAAGTTTGAGTTCGGTATCGACCCTGCCACCGGTCACACGGTTCTCGGCGACGAGGTGCTTACCCCTGACTCCTCACGCTACTGGTCAAAGAGCGCCTGGGAACGAGGAGAGCGCAACGACTCCTTCGACAAACAGATTGTTCGTAACTGGTTGGCAGCTAACTGGGACCAACAGGGAAATCCGCCTAAGTTGCCAGCTGCGATCGTGGCTCAAACGGAAGCCAAGTACGCCGAACTGGTGGAACGTCTCAGCCAAGAAGTGGCCTAGCCTACTTCTTCTCAGAATCCTTTTTCGCCTGGCTCTTTTTGCGCGCGGTGAGAAACACCATTCCAATACAAAACACAATGATGATCACCGCGATGTTCAACATCGTGCTGTTTAGTTGGTCTGAGGTCATAACGAAATCTTAAACCCTTTAAAAGCGAAGAGGCCCGAGATTACTCTCGGGCCTCGACGTTTAGATTGTTACTTGCGACCGATGCTCTTGGCAACGATTACTGCAAGAGCAGTAACAGCGGTACCAATTGCTAGAGCAGCTAGGTAGCCAACTACGTTGCTAACCACAGGTGGGAACATCACGAAGATACCACCGTGAGGAGCGTGTAGCTCGACACCGAACATGCCAACAAGTGCGCCAGTTACAGCCGAACCAACCATGATCGAAGGGATCACGCGGATTGGGTCTGCAGCAGCGAAAGGAATCGCACCTTCGGTGATGAACGATGCACCTAGAAGCCATGCAGCCTTTCCGTTTTCGCGCTCGTTCTCGTCGAACAGGTTCTTGCGAAGAACGGTTGCTAGAGCTAGACCTAGAGGTGGGGTCATACCTGCAGCCATAACCATAGCCATGATTACAAAGCGTGGGTCAGAAGCTGCAGCACCAGCTGCACCTAGACCGGTAACTGCGAAGGTGTAAGCAACCTTGTTAACAGGGCCACCCATGTCGAAGGCCATCATTAGACCAAGAACTAGACCTAGAACAGCTAGAGCGCCAGTTCCCATGCCGGTTAGACCGGTGTTTAGCGAGGTCATCAACCAACCAATTGGCTGCTTGAAAACGAGTTCCATCGCGAAACCAGTGATGATCGAAGCAATCAAAGGAATGATTACAACAGGCATCATTGGGCGTAGCCAGCCAGGAACAGACCAACGGCTGATCCATAGAGCCGAGTAACCTGCAACGAAACCACCAAGGATTGCTCCAAGGAAGCCGGTGCCGGTTGCTAGAGCGCCGTCAACACCAAGACCGGTTGCTAGCGAACCAGCAATGAAACCAGGTGCGATACCTGGGCGGTCAGCGATTGCGTAGGCGATGAATCCAGCAAGTACTGGTACGAAGAATGCGAATGCAGCCTTACCTAGCCAGAAAATGATGAATGCCCAGTTGCCTAGGTTTAGTAGGTTGAATCCGGTTACGGCGCCGTTTGCGTCCATAGGAAGTCCCATGGCCTTTGCGTCGTAGGCGCGAATACCACCGGTGGCAACGTCAGTGCCAGCGGCTAGGGTTCCGAACAAGAAGCCAAGAGCGATAAGAATACCGCCAGCGGCAACGAATGGGATCATGTACGAAACACCGGTCATCAGATAATTTCTGATTCGAGTTCCTGTACCAGTAGTAGCACTACTCATAGTTGTGAGCCTCCTATAGCCCTTGATTCTTCGATCGCGACCATCGCGGTCAAAGTTGTTACCTTTGTAACTTGTTCGGCACTAACCGAACAATCCTCCGAAGAATCCCTTCTTCTTTTTGTCCCCCTCTGAGGCTTCAGCCTTTGGTGCTTCGGCGGCCGGGGCTGCCGAAGCAGCCTCAGTTACCTTTTCGGCAGAGCCCTTTTCGATTGCAGCGATTAGTTCGGTTAGAACGTTTACCGCCTTGTCGCCGCCGATAACCTTGGCAACACCCATCTGTACGAATGGCTTGCTGGAGAAACGCTCGCGACCCTTAACCTCAAGGTCAACCGCGAAGATTGCGCCATCTGCAGCGGCAATTACTTCTGGCTTGATTGGGGTGGTGCCAGCCGAACCCTGGGTCTCAACCACGATCTCGTGACCAAGCTTTTTGGCAGCCTGCTCAAGAGCAGCCTGAGCCATGTAGGTGTGTGCAATTCCGGTGATGCACGAAGTGACTGCTACAAACTTCATTATTTTTGTACCTCTCGGGTAATTGTTGCTGCGATCTCTGCCGGGTTCTTCTCGGCTAGTAGAGCGTTTCGGAAGTCCTCGTCCATTACCTTGTATGCAAGGGTTCCGAGAATCTCCAAGTGTTCGCTTCCGCCAGAGGCAGGAGCTGCGATTAGGAAGATTAGGTTCGATGGGCCGTCCTCGGCTCCAAAGTCAACGCCGGTCGAGCTGGTTGCAACTGCAACAGACGGAGTGGTTACAAAATCGCTCTGAGCGTGAGGGATGGCAATGCCACCTTCGATTCCGGTTGGGAAGTGCTCTTCGCGCTTGGCTACAGCTTCTAGGTAGCCTTCGATGTTGGTTACTCGACCGGCCGCAACTAGGCGTTCGGCGAGCTGTCTGGTGGCGTCTGCCTTGCTGCTAGCAACAAGGTCGATGATTACCATCTCAGTTGTAGTTACATCATTACTCAATAGTTTGTTCTTCTCTTTCTTGCCAGGAGATTTCCGTTAAGAACTCCAAGCGCGATTTTACCTTTTGAGTTACTCAAGAAACTTTAGGCACGAGTATGTAAGAACAAAGGTTCATTTTTGTAAAACGTAACCAAAAAGTGACAATTGCGTGAACGACTATATTTATATGGTTATAGGTAGTTTTTTATTTGGGAGAGCGCATGTCTAGTTTTGAAATGACCGTCACAGTTATCGATCCAATCGGCCTGCATGCCCGCCCTGCAAGCCAGATTGTAAAGCTTGTTAAAGACTCCGGTGTAACAGTTTTGGTTGGCCGCGAAGGTGAAAACTCGGTGAAGGCAAACTCGCCTCTAATGCTCATGGCTCTCAAGATCAAGACCGGCGAAACCCTAAAGGTCACCGTTGAAACCGACGATGAAGGCCAGGCAACCAGCATCGTTGCCCAGATCCAAGACTTCCTAAAGGGCTAGCGTTGAGCAAGGTTCTCACTGGTCTAGGCGTAGGCCTCAACGCCATTGTTGCCGAAGTTTTCAAGGTAAACCCTCCAGCCAAACTTCCTGAGTGGTCAAAGACCACCACCGGCACCGCCGCCGAGAGCCAAACCCTAAAAGACGCGATTGCCTCTGTAGCCGCGGACCTGGCTCGACTTGGTTCAACCGCAGACGAAACCACCGCCGAGATTTTCGAGGCACTCGGCTACCTGCTAGAGGATGAATCTCTATTCGACATGGCTGTTGCCCACCTCGACGAGGGTTGGTCGGCCGCCGCCGGATACGGAATGGCCGTAAACGAGTTCGCCGAGATGCTCGCCGGAGACGCCGCTTTCGAAGAACGCATTGCCGACCTGCAAGATCTTTCCAAGCGAGTTCAGGCTGCCATTGCTGGCATCCACGTTGGCCTTGATCTTCCGCAGACCGGCGCATTCGTGATCGTCGGCGACGACTTCTCTCCAGCCGACACCGCTCAGTTCACTCCTGCAGTGGTTGGTGTCATCACCGTTAAGGGTGGACCGACCAGCCACACCGCAATCATCTGCCGCTCGAGGAGCATTCCTGCAGTTGTTTCTGTTTCCGAGGCTGTTGCTCTTGAAAACGGTCAGAGCGTTTTGGTTGACCCTGTTGGCGATCGAGTCGTTGTCGATGGAACCCTGGCGGACGCCACCAAGCCACTTGAATTCGCAAACACCGGTAATGACCCGCTGGTTCAGGTTCGAGCAAACATTGGTTCGCTAGACGACGCCAAGGCAGCTAGTGAAACCGGCGCAGTTGGCGTTGGTCTATTCCGCACCGAACTTCTTTACCTAAACGAGTCCTCGCAACCTTCGGTTGAGCGTCAGAGCCAGCTTTACGCCGAGATCTTGGCTGCAGCACCAGATGGACCGATCACGGTTAGAACCATCGACGCCGGTAGCGACAAGCCGGTTCCATTCCTGAACATGCCAGAAGAAGAGAACCCGGCTCTTGGCGTTCGCGGTTACCGCCTAATTCAGGACCACCGAGGATTCATCGAGGACCAACTTAAGAGCCTTGAAGCGGCTCGCATTAAAACCGGTCGTGAGATTTGGGTAATGGCACCGATGATCGCAACCGCTGCAGAAGCTGCCGAATTTGCAGCGCTTGCCAGAGAGCTTGGAAACTTCAAAGTTGGTGTCATGGTTGAGACTCCATCAATCGCTGCCGTGCTTCCTGATCTGGAAGGCGTCGTGGACTTCGTCTCTGTCGGTACCAACGATCTTTCACAGTACCTTTACGCGGCAGACCGCATGAACCCTTCGCTCGGTGCCTTGCTGAACCCTTGGCAGCCTGGATTGATTCGCACTCTTGAGCGCATTGCGTCTCAGGCTAAGGCAGCCGGTATTTACTCGAGCGTTTGTGGTGAGAGTGCGTCTGACCCGGCATTTGCAGTGCTTCTAGCTGGTCTTGGCTTTGATTCCGTATCGTCTTCTCGTTCGCAGGTTGATGCTGTTCGCGCTGCCCTATCTGCGGTAACGCGTGAGCAGGCGGAGGGTCTTGCCAAGAACGTATTGTCAGCAAAGAACGCCGAAGACACTAAGAGCGCGGCCGTAGCCGCGCTCTCAGCACTGTAAAAGTTACGGTCTTAGTTCTTCAACCAAACCGTGGTGTTACCTGGCACCTTGCCGTCTACCAACTCTTGAGTCGTTAGAAGCACCTGACCTGCAGGTAGCTTGACCGGCTTGTTGCTGAAGTTGGTGAAACACTCCCAGCCGTTAGGGCGCTTGAAGTGAAGCACCTTACCGCCGAAGTGCTTTACCCACTCGAGGTCCTCGGTGGTCTGTAGCTGCTTGCGCAGTGCAAGACCCAAACGGTAGAGGTTCAGCGAAGAGTGCTCGTCGCGGTTTTCAACCTCAACGTTTACATCCTTAAACCATGCCGGCTGAGGAAGGTGTGCACCGCCAGGTCCGAAACCGAATGAAGGACCGTCCGAGGTCCAAGGAAGTGGTACGCGGCAACCGTCACGGCTGATCGAACCTTCCTGGCGGAACCACTGAGGGTCTTGCATCTGGTCTGATGGGATGTTTAGCGGCTCGTGTAGACCTAGCTCTTCACCCTGGTAAAGGTAGGTCGAACCTGGCAAAGCAAGAACCAGCATGGTTGCCGCCTTGGCGCGAGCCGAACCTAGAGCGAAGTCAATCTTCGATTCACGGTCTGCGCTTCTGAACCACTTTGGAAGGTTCTTTAGCGATTCCTTGTCGAGACCGAAACGAGTAGCGTGACGGATCACGTCGTGGTTCGAGAACACCCAAGTGGATGAAGATCCGAACGACTTCGATTCCTTTAGCTGGAACTCGATGGTCTCCTGGAACTTCTTACGGCTCCAAGGTGCTACCAAAAGGTCGAAGCCGAAGGCCTGGCCAAGTTCTTCTTCGCTCGCATAAGGCGCACGACGGTTGGCGTGAACCCAAGCCTCGGCAACTGCAACGCGTGGTGGGTCGTACTCATTGAATACCTTGCGCCAGCTCTTGTAGATCTCGTGAACCTCGTCGCGGTCGAATAGGTCGTCTGTGCCGTCGTCCTTCATAACGCTTACGTCGTAGCTCGAGCGGGTTGGAAGGTGTCCGTTCTTTAGGTCCTTCGTTAGCGCGTGAGCAACGTCGATGCGGAAGCCGTCAACGCCTCGGTCAGACCAGAAGCGAAGAGTCTTGATGAAGTCATCGCGAACCTCCTGGTTGTCCCAGTTGAAGTCCGGTTGCTCTTTGGCGAACAGGTGCATGTACCACTGGCCAGGCTTGCCGTCTGGTTCGGTGATGCGGGTCCAGCCAGTTGGGCCGAAGTGGCTGGTTAGCTCGCTCGGACGAATCTCGCCGTTCTCACCCTTGCCATCGCGGAAGATATAGCGGTCTCGCTCTGGTGAACCAGGGCCTGCCTTGAGGGCAGCTTGGAACCATTCGTGCTGGTCACTCGAGTGGTTTGGCACGATGTCGATGAAGATTCGAATGCCTACCGCGTGAAGCTTGTCAACCATCTCGCTGAACTCGTCGAGAGTTCCGATGCGTGGATCAACGTTGCGGTAGTCGGCAACATCGTAACCGCCGTCGGCAAGTTCAGATGGGTAGTGTGGGCTCAGCCATACTGCATCGACACCCAACTGCTTTAGGTAGTCAACGCGGCTGATGATGCCTTTTAGGTCACCGATGCCATCGCCATTGTTATCGGCGAAGCTGCGCGGATAAATCTGATAAATAACGGCTTGACGCCACCAGTCCTTAGGACCTTTTAGAAATGTGTGCTCTGACATAAGTCCAATGATAACTAGCGCTCACGCCTAGACTTGTTGATATGTCTCAACAGGTTGTAATTCTGGCCGCCGGCATGGGTACCAGATTAAATCGCCCCCTGCCAAAGCCACTGACCGAACTTCGCGATGGCCGCTCAATCATGAAGCAGCAGATCGACAATATTCGTCTCGCATTCAACGACGACTACCGACTCATCATTGTGGTCGGTTACAAGTTGGAAGCAATCATCGAACGCTTCCCAGAGGCACTTTTTGTATACAACGAGCTTTACGACCAGACCAACACCTCGAAGAGCTTACTTAAGGCTCTGAAGGCTTCAGCAGCCGGAGGTGTCATGTGGTTCAACGGAGACGTAGTTTTCGACCCTCAGGTTCTTGAGCGCGTAAAGCCTTTGCTTTCTGCAGACGAATCATTCGTGGTCGTGAACACTGCGCGAGTCAGCGACGAAGAAGTTAAGTACACCCTCGACGAGGCTGGTTTCATCGACCAACTTTCGAAGATCGTCGTCGATGGTCTCGGAGAAGCCGTTGGCATCAACTACGTTTCTTCGACAGACAAAGAGAGGCTCATTCAGAGGCTTTCCGAGGTTGGCGACCAGGATTACTTCGAACGAGGAATTGAACTTGCAATTACCAACGACGAAGTGAAATTTAAGGCCATCGACATCAGCGATCTTTACGCGATCGAAATCGATTTCGATGAAGACCTACAACGAGTAAACGAACTGTTCTGAGGGATATTGTGAATAACCGCTTTCGTGTAACCAAGGCCCTGATTCCAGTGGCCGGTCTGGGCACCCGTTTTCTTCCAGCCACCAAGGCGATGCCAAAGGAGATGCTTCCGCTGGTTGATAAGCCAGTGATTCAGTATGTGGTTGAGGAAGCCGTTGAAACCGGACTCAACGACATTCTTATGATCACCGGCCGAAACAAGAGTGCACTCGAGAACCACTTCGACCGAGTAACCGAACTTGAGCTAACACTGAAGGCAAAGGGTGACGCAGATCGCCTTGAGCAGGTTCAGGAGTCGAGCCAGCTTGCCAACATTTACTACACCAGGCAGGGTGACCCGAAGGGTCTCGGACACGCCGTCTTGACCGGCAAGCAGCACATCGGCCATCACTCGTTTGCCGTTCTTCTCGGCGACGACGTGATCGATGCTCACGACCCGTTGCTCAGCAGAATGATGCAGATTCACGAGGAGACCGGTGACAACATCATCGCCCTAATGGTCGTAGACCCTTCCGAGATCTCAATGTACGGCTGTGCTGCTGTAACCGCGACCAACATCGACGATGTTGTGATCGTGAATGACCTTGTTGAAAAGCCGAAGGTTGAGGAGGCTCCATCTAACCTTGCGGTTATTGGTCGTTACGTTCTTCGTCCGGAAATTTTTGAATTACTAGAAAACACCAAGCCTGGACGAGGCGGCGAAATTCAGCTAACCGATGCCCTTGAGGCTGCGGTTGCCAACCCTGAGATCGCCGGCGGTGTTCGAGGAGTTGTGTTCACCGGAAACCGCTACGACACCGGTGACAAGCTGAACTTCATTAAGGCAACCCTCAAACTCGGCGTTGACCGCGAGGACATCGGCGCGGATTTGCGCGAATTCTTGAAAGAATTCTCGAAGAACCTCTAGTTGTTTTCGAGCAACTTGCGAACGCGAGGTACAACCTCGGTTGCGTAGAGCTCGATTGACTTCATGGCTAGTTCGTGAGGTAGCGGTCCAGACTGATACTTCATGTCGAAGCGCTGTGCTCCTAGTGAGGAAATCGCATAGGCAATCTTTTTGGCAACGGTTTCCGGCGAACCAACGTAAAGCGAACCGTGGTTCACCTCATTGATGTAGTGCTCGATGCTCATCGGTGCCCAGCCACGCTCACGACCGAGTCGGCCAAAGTTGGCGGCGTAGTTTGGCCAAAGTTGGTTGAAGGCGTCGTCATCGGTTTCCGCAATGTGTCCTGGTGAATGAATCGAAAGCGCAAGGTCGCCGGTGCCAAACTTGTGCAGGCTGTCGCGGTAGAGTTTTGCGAACGGGGCGAAGCGAGCTGGGTCTCCACCGATGATGGCGAGAGCCATCGGGATTCCAAGTTTCGCTGCACGGATCACCGAGTCAGGACTTCCGCCAACACCAACACGAAGTCTGATGTTTTTGTCTTCTGTCTTCGGGTAGACCTGTTGGTTGTTTAGTGCCGCTCTGGTTTTTCCGGTCCAGGTAACGGCGTCCTCTTTAACAAGTTCCTTTAGTAGTTCAAGCTTTTCCTCGAACAAGACCTCGTAGTCCTCGAGGCTGTAGCCGAACAGCGGGAAAGATTCAATGAAAGATCCGCGACCAGCGGTGATCTCGGCGCGACCGTTTGAAAGTGCATCCAGCGTTGCGAAACGTTCGAATACGCGAACCGGGTCGTCGCTTGAAAGCACGGTCACGCCGGTTCCCAGGATGATGTTTTTGGTAACTGTGGCAATTCCGGCAAGCACCGTGTCTGGAGCAGAGATTGCGAAGTCGTCGCGGTGGTGTTCACCAACGTTGAAGTTATTAAGGCCCAGCTCATCGGCAAGTTTCGCTTGCTCAACCACGTTTCGAATGGTTTGACCCGCGGTTACGTTGTTGCCGTTTAGGTCTTTGGCCATATCGCCGAAGGTGTCGAGTCCGAATGTGATGTCTGCTGGGTTAGTCATGTATTAAGTAAATACCATCTTGACAGGATTTGTTCCCAACTAGTCGGCCGCGGCCAGCTGACCGCAGGCACCGTCGATCTCTTTACCCCTGGTATCGCGAAGAGTGGTTGGGATGCCAGCCTTCTCGAGGCGTCTGACGAACTCGGTGGTAGCTGCAGGCGTGCTTGCGGTCCAAACCGAACCAGGTGTTGGGTTTAGCGGAATCGGGTTCACGTGCACCCAGCCCTTGCCTCTGGCATTTAACTTCTCTGCAAGAAGGTCTGCTCGCCAACCGTGGTCGTTCATGTTGTGAATCAGTGCGTACTCAATGGAAACGCGGCGACCGGTCTTTTCGAAATACTCGCGAGCGGCATCGAGCGCCTCGTCGACCTTCCAACGGGAGTTCACCGGAATGAGCTCGTCTCGAAGAGTGTCATCTGGAGCATGAAGACTTAGTGCGAAGGTGACCGGTAGTTGTTCATCGGCAAGCTTCTTGATAGCGGGCACCAAACCAACGGTTGAGACCGTGATGTTTCTGGCAGACATGCCGAGACCGTTTGGTTGCTCCGCAAGCATGGTGCGAACAGCATTCATAAGTCGCGAGTAGTTGGCAAGAGGCTCACCCATGCCCATAAACACGATGTTGCTTACCCGTTCGTTTGGGTTATCGCTCTTCTTACCACCGAGTTCACCAGCGGCAATCACTCGATTGGCGGCAACAACCTGATCGACAATCTCGGCTGTCGAAAGGTTTCGAGTTAGCCCCGCCTGACCGGTGGCACAGAACGGACAGTTCATTCCACAGCCAGCCTGACTGGAGACACAGAGGGTGATGCGTCCCGGGTATCGCATGAGCACCGACTCGACGAGTGCACCATCGAATAGTTTCCAAAGGAACTTGATGGTGTCACCCTTATCCGTCTTAAGGCGTTTCACTTCCGTGAGAAGTGGAGGGAACAGCGTTGCCACCAGTTCGTCTCGGCCGGCCGCTGGAAGGTCTGTCATCTTCGCGGCGTCGGATGTGTAGTGGGTGAAGTAGTGAGTGGAAAGCTGCTTGGCTCTAAAAGCGGGAAGGCCTAGTTCTTTAACCTTCTCGATTCGCTCTTCCACCGAAAGGTCTGCGAAGTGAACCGGCGGCTGACCGCGACGCTTTTGGGTGAATTCGAGGAGAGGGCGCCCGTCTGGGCCAAGTTTCTGGCTCCAACCCTCGGTACGAGGTCTAACCTGGTTCTCGGTCATGAACTCTCCTAAGGTGTGGCACGGTCAAACCAATTTTACCCAAGCAGGCTTTAACCTAGAAAGCATGACCTCAAACCAGAACCGATTCGTCTTGCTCGATGGCCTTCGCGGATTCGCCGCTCTAGGAGTGTTGGCCTTCCACGCGGTGGTGGTTACCAGCTACATGTACCTAGACAGCTTCTACCTACTGGTCGATTTCTTCTTCGTTCTTTCCGGGTTTGTCCTGCAACCATCAATGCCGCAAAGCTTCCAACGTTTCGGTCGTTCGGCTAGCAAGTTCATCTTGCAGAGAATTCTGCGTTTCTGGCCGATGCTTATTGCCGTTACCTATGTGACCTGGTTGATCTACCGCATTCAGCAGTCCGACCCGAACACGCTCCCAGATGAAGGTCACTCCGACAAGATGTTCATCCAGTCATTCCTTCTGTTGCAGCTTTTCAATGCAGCCGCAATTGGCATGAACTGGGCACTCTGGTCGCTTTCAGCAGAATGGTTTGGAAACCTCACCTATACGCCGCTAACCGCGATTAAGCGAAACGTTGGCATCATCATCGGAATCGTTCTCGGTTACGCCGCGCTCGCATACGGTCTAAATACCGATAAGGACTTCATTGGAGACTCGTGGAGCTACGGCTCCGGCCCAATCTCTCACTGGGAGGCCTACGGCCGCATGATGGCCGAATTTGGCTTCGGACTTCTTGCCAGGAAATACCTGCCTCAGCTAGGACGATTCATCAGCCGTTGGTACCTTCTAGGCTCGGCGGCACTCACCTGGTTGTTGTTCTGGTCGCACTCGTACTTCCAGGGCGACATGGTCTACTGGACTACCTACTTCGCCGGACCGGTCTTTGCAATTCTGGTGGTTCAGGCATCTGGCATCAAGTTAGATCCACAGAAATGGTTTGGTGCAACCCTGAGCTTCCTTGGCAAAATGTCGTTCGGTATCTACGCGTACCACGTGGTTCTGTTACTCACCTACGACCAGATCGTGCCTGCGCCAACTTTCCCTGAAAACCCTGGCGCCCCGGTTTGGGTTCATTACCTGTTGGTGAAGATCGTTACAGTCTCCTTAACGGCAATAGTGCTCGCCCACCTAACCAACAAATGGGTCGAGAGACCTATTCAGTGGCTAGGCAAACGAGCACTAGCGCGTTTCTAAACTACTTCGACGAACCCATCGTCACACCGCGCATCAGGCTGCGCTGGAAGATGATGAAGAACAGAATCGAAGGGGCTGCACCGAGAAGCGCTGCGGCCGCACGGTAAGTTGGCTCAGCACCCCATTGTCCGCTGGTAAGCGCGATGCTTAGTGCAACAGTCATGTTGTCATTCGATGGAAGAAGTACCAAAGGAATAAGGAATTCGTTCCAGTTGTAAATGAAAACCATCACCATGATCACCATGAGGGTCGGGCGCAAAATTGGAAGAACAACTCGGGTCATCATCTGCCAAGCATTCGCACCATCGATCTTTGCCGCTTCAACCAACTCGTTTGGGAATTCGGTAAGAACCGAGCTGATCAGGTAGGTCGAGAATGCGATACCGGTGATACCGAAGATCAACGCGATCGACAGAAGGTTGTCATAGAGACCAATCTTCTTTGCAGCGGTGTATAGCGGGTAGATAAGGGCTTCTTGCGGAATGGTAAATGCGACCATGAACACACCTAGAATCCAGGTGCGCCCCTTAATCTTTCCAATTCCAATTGCATAGGCGGTAAGGAACCCAAAGGCTACAGTGATTGCCGCTCCGAGGAGAGATGTCCAAGTTGAGTTCCAGAATCTAACTGGAAAGTCGGATTCCTTCCAGAACTTAATAACGTGCTCAAAAGTTGGATGAGCTGGGAATGCCAGCGGGCCCTGAGCCACGAAATCTGCAGGAGTCTTGATTGCGTTTGCAAGTGCCATCCAAAAAGGAAACAGCCAAGCGATAACTGCAAAAATCATGAAGAAGAAGGTTACCCACGAGATGAAACTACGTGGCTTCAATGCACTCGACTTAATTTTGGGAGTCGGTGCTGCCTTGGTAGACGCTGTAGTCATCGCTGAATCTCCTTGCTCTGCTGACGATTTTGAACTTGAAGGATGATGATCGACAGTACGGTTAGCAACAAGGCCAAAATCGTTGCAACAGCAGCACCGTAACCAACCTTGTGGGTTGTGAAGAAGTGGAAGTACGAGAAGTACGCAGGTACCTGTGTAGCGGTTCCAGGACCACCTGAGGTCATCGTATATACCGGACCAAATACCTTAAGTGCCGCGACCATGGTGGTAAGCAATACAACACCGATCTCTGGGCCAAGCTGAGCCAAGATGATGATGCGGAATCGCTGGAACCAAGTCGCACCGTCTAGCTGCGCGGCTTCGGTTAGCGATGGGTCAAGGCGAGCAAGACCAGACATGAAGATAACGATGGTGTACCCAATTTGAATCCAAACCATGATCACCGAAAGTGACCAAATCGCAGTATTGGCATCGCCAAGCCAGTTTGGAACGGCGTCACTCTTCATGTGCAGATTGTTGATGAGGAATGAGTTGATCACACCGGTAACTGGGTCTAGCAACCAAACCCATAGAACACCGGTAATGGTGATTGGAATAACCTGTGGCATATAGAAGCCTGCGCGCATAAACGCGCTGATCCCGTTACCGAATCTTGGGGCGATGTAGTCGAAAAGCATCGACGCAACAAAAACACCGATAAAAGTAGGAACAATCGACATAGCGCCGATAAATAGGAACGCGTGTTGGAATGATTGCCAGAACACGTCGTCCTGGAAAAGTTTTTGATAATTTTCAAAGCCAACCCAAACTGGAGTACCAACGCCAATCCACTGGGTGAAGCTGATGTAGATGTTAAAGAAGAATGATCCCACAACAACGATGAGGAACAATAGTAGGCCAGGGATCAAATACGCGTAGTACTGACTCTTGCCCTTTTCGATTGAAGACTTGTTTGGCTTGGCTTTAGAAGGTTTTGCAACCTTAGCCTTTGCTCCGTTGCTGACACTTTCAGCTGACATGTTCTGACTCCCGAACCCTTTGAGCGTGTATTGCTTTTACCTAGATTAGGACGAAAGCCGGTGCGGTGGGAAATCCGCCCGCACCGGCCTTCGTACTATTGCCTATTTACTAGGCGGCTGGCTTGTTCTGGTCGTAGAAGTCCTTTAGGGTCTTCACGTACGCAGCAGCATTGCCGTCAGATAGCAACTTAGTACCGGCAGCTAGCTGGATGTCGTAGTAACCTGCGACTGGCCAGTCTGGGTACATTGCTAGACCGTCAGCCTTAACGATCTGGTCAAATACCGAGTAGCTCTTTACGGTAGTTGGGTTGGTTAGAGAAGCCTGGTCGGCTAGTAGTGGAAGACCACCAGCGTTTCCAAGTTCGTTCTGGTACTTGGTGCTTAGCACTAGGTTGATGAACTCAGCAGCTAGATCCTTGTTCTTCGAACGGGTTGGGATAACCAATAGGTTACCTGCAGAACCGACCGAAAGGTTGCCTGGGTTCTGGAACTTACCCCAGTTGAACTTGATCTTGGTGTTCATGTCCTGGTCTAGCCAGGTTCCACCTAGGATAAGTGGGTACTTTCCAGCTTCGAACGCTGCAACAGCGTCGTCAGGAGAGATACCCGAAACCTTAGGCTCGAAGTAACCCTTCGACTTCCACTCAGCGATCTTGTTTGCTGCGTACTCCCACTTGGTCCAGTCAACCGCACCGTCGAAGTGCTGGAAGTTCTTTACCCAAGCCTGGTCTGCCTGCGAAACTGCAAGAGCGTAAGCCATGTGTACGTTCTGGTAGCCGCCGCCACCGAAAGCCTGGATCATTCCCTTTGCCTTCATGTTGGCAAGAAGAGTGTCTAGCTCGGCAGGAGTGGTAGGAATGGTCCAACCGTTCTTGTCGAATACGTCCTTGTTGTAGAACCATGAAACGTACTCACCGTAGGTAGGAAGACCGTATAGGTTACCCGAACCCATTAGGCCGTTCTCGTACTGACCGTATAGAAGAGCCGAGCTAGGAAGCTTGGTGTTCCATCCGTACTTGTCAGCGTATGGCTTTAGGTCGGTTAGAAGACCAGCCTGCGAAGCGGTTCCAGCGGTAGCGTTACCCTTGTTCCACTCGGCTAGGTCTGGGGCCTTGTCAGAGTCAAGAATGGCGTTACCGGCCTTCTGGATCTGGTCCCAAGTCTTCTGCTCGAACTTGATCTTTACGTCTGGGTGGTTCTTCTGGAGCTCTTTTAGAGCGTCGTGCCAGGTAGTGTCCATAGCGGTACCCTTTTCGTACCACCAGACGGTGAAGGTGTTCGACGATGCTGGTGCACAACCAGCAAGCGAACCCATGGCTAGTGCAGCGGCGACAGTTGCGCCGGCGACACGTGCGCCAATCTTCTTGTTGAACTTCATCTAGATTGCCTTTCTTGTGGCGGAATACGCCCTTGATTGGAAATCTAAGGTGCCCTTTGGCTCCTTAGACAAAGTCCACTTTATGTCTTCGAAACTTTGTCCTCTATCAAAGGCGACTTAATGTAACCAATTTGTGACGAAACGAGACTTTAGGGCTAGGTTGTAACAATGGAGCCCCAAGAATTTTCTGAATTTGCCGCGTCTCGCCACACCACTAGAGACTTTCTTTCGACGCCAGTTCCTCAAAATCTCATCGACGAAATCATCACCGACGGGCTCACCTCGCCGTCTTGGTCGAACACCCGGCCGATCATGGTGGCCGTAGCAATAGGTGAAGTTCGCGATCGAATCTCCGCCGAATATTCTCGGCGCGGAAAAAAGGCTGCGGCACTTTTGGGTACCAAATTTGGAAAGCTAAAGCTGTTCCTCGGTCGCGATGCCATGCCGACCAGCAACCCAATCATTCCAAAGCCTTACGTCGGGGAACTATTGACTCGTTCGCGCAAGGTGGGATTTGCCATCTACAACTTTTTGGGGATCGATCGCAAGGACCGCGCCGCCAGAGATCGTCACTGGTTCAGAAACTATGAGTTCTTTGGTGCGCCGGTTGAACTGTTCATCTTCAACCACAAGAGCCTCGGCAAATACTCTGCCAATGACGCCGGTCTGTTCGTGATGAACCTGATGCTCTCTGCCCATGCGCGAGGCCTTGGCACCTGTGCCCAGGGAGTACTTGGTGTCTACGAAGATATAGTTCGCGCCGAGTTTGATGTTCCTGAGGACTACGAAATCATGTACGGGGTTGCCCTTGGCTACCCGAGTGATTCGAAGGTAAACAAGTTTGCCGCCGAACGTTACCTACCTAGTGACATCACGGCAAAGTCGGTACATCGCCAAGCCGGCGAATAGGAATAGGAAGCCGAAGATCATCCAGCCCCCTAGTCCAAGGCCGATTGGCAACAGAGCAACCAGTGTTGGAGCAACGATTGATGCCAAGCTCCAACCTAGCGAATAGGTTCCCTGGTACTGGCCCATGTGTTCCTCAACCGCAAGTTCAAAACCAATGCTCCAGGAACCGGCAGCAGTGAGAAGTTCACCAACCGTGTGGATCAACATGCCAACCACGAGAATTCCGGCAGACACCCAAAGCGGCAGGTGCGCTGCGAGACCGTAAACGAAACAGCACAGCAAAAGGTACGCGGTTCCGAGGCGGAACTTCTTCACGCTCTCGAGCAAACTACCCGTTCCCTTCGAGAAGCGAATCTGTAGCGCAGTAACCAAGACTGTGTTGATTACGAATAGCACCGACATCCACCAGTTCGGAACCGTGGTCCAATGAATGATCCAAAGCGGCAGAGCAATACCCTGAATCGCAAAGTGCATGGACACAATTCCATTTAGAAGCGTTGCCGCAAGGAAACGTTTGTCCTTGATTGCAACAAAGCTAATCGGTACGCCCTTTTCATGTTTCGGCTCGGTCATTGGAAGGCGTCCGATGAATCGAAGCGCGACCAGGAATATCAGAAAGTCGGCGAAGATAACCAGTTGGAATGCCAGAGTGGTGTTCACCCAGAGGCCGATACCGGCAAACACGGTTCCGATACCGATACCCATGTTGGCTAGCGCTCGTTCCGAGGCGCGAATCTTGACCCTCACCTCGCCGTCACCGAGTTGGGCAATGGCGGTGCCAATTGCGTTGTGACCGGTCATGCCAACAATTGCAATGCAGGCGTTCACCGCGACAAGTGCCCAAAAGTCTCGAACGAAAATCAGGCTGAAAATACCAAGCGCCTCAACGATGTTAGCGATGTAGACGATCTTCTTTGCACCAACACGATCGACAATCATTCCGCCAGGAACGGTGAATAGCATTGCAACTGCCCCACCGATTCCCATTGCCAAACCAACCTGAAGCGGAGA
>Ga0228701_1001106_pt1 | contig 19217 bp, 18 predicted proteins | sample McNCre117_Aug_MG_2_FD_178017 | JGI IMG/M metagenome (GOLD analysis project Ga0228701, IMG submission 178017) | Freshwater microbial communities from McNutts Creek, Athens, Georgia, United States - 11-17_Aug_MG | ecosystem: Environmental > Aquatic > Freshwater > Creek | place: USA: Georgia...
GAAGGTGTTCCAAAAAGTGAGTGGAACCAAAGTGTCCACCGGTTTCGTCTCGGGAACCAACTGGCACCGAGAACGAGATCGAAACACTCTGCGCACCAGGCATGTGTTCCGAGAGAATGCGAACACCGCTTGGGAGAACAGTACGGCGAACCGTGCTGCCTCCCGAAGCGGTGAACTCAAGTTCGGCGCGATCTAATGGAAAAAAGATCTCAGCCATTTAGTTTTTTACTCTTCGTCAGACGAAGCGGCAACTTCACCCTCAACAACTGGGCTTAGCGAAAGCTTGCCACGGTCGTCGATCTTGGTGATTTCTACCTGAAGCTTCTGGCCAACCTCAAGAACGTCTTCAACGTTCTCAACGCGCTTGCCACCAGAGATCTTCTTGAGTTCTGAAACGTGCAGTAGACCATCTTTTCCAGGAACTAGCGAGATGAAGGCACCGAAGGTAGCCAACTTCACAACGGTTCCTAGGAAACGCTCGCCAATCTCAGGTACGTGAGGGTTGGCAATGTTGTTGATGGCAGCCTTGGCAGCTTCAGCCGAAGGACCGTCGGTTGCACCGATGAACACGGTACCGTCGTCTTCGATTGAGATGTCTGCGCCAGTGTCTTCCTGAATCTGGTTGATCATCTTGCCCTTTGGACCAATGACCTCACCGATCTTGTCTACAGGAATCTTCACCGAGATGATTCGTGGCGCGGTTGCAGCCATTTCACCTGGAGCGCTGATTGCCTGGTTCATCACGTCAAGGATGGCACTGCGTGCTTCCTTGGCCTGAGTCAGGGCACCTGCAAGAACGTCAGAAGGAATACCGTCTAGCTTGGTGTCAAGCTGGATTGCGGTAATGAAGTCGGCAGTTCCGGCAACCTTGAAGTCCATGTCGCCAAGTGCGTCTTCGGCGCCAAGGATGTCGGTTAGAGCTGCGTACTGAGTCTTACCGTCGATGGTGTCTGAGATTAGACCCATTGCGATACCTGCTACTGGAGCCTTTAGAGGCACACCCGCAGCTAGTAGTGAAAGGGTTGAAGCACAAACTGAACCCATTGAGGTTGAACCGTTCGAACCAAGAGCTTCCGAAACCTGACGGATTGCGTAAGGGAATTCGGTACGACCTGGAAGAACTGGAACTAGAGCACGCTCAGCCAATGCACCGTGACCAATTTCACGACGCTTTGGAGTACCAACGCGACCAACTTCACCGGTTGAGTAAGGAGGGAAGTTGTAGTTGTGCATGTAGCGCTTGGTGGTCTCTGGGCTCAGTGCGTCGATGGTCTGTTCCATCTTCAGCATGTTCAGAGTGGTGATACCCAAAATCTGGGTCTCTCCGCGCTGGAAGATAGCCGAACCGTGAACGCGTGGGATTACGTCAACTTCTGCGTCTAGGACACGGATGTTGCGAAGACCACGGCCGTCGATACGAACGCCTTCTTTTAGAACACGGGTGCGAACAACCTTCTTGGTAACCGACTTGTAAGCAGCAGAAATCTGGTTCTGCTGGTCTTCGGTTAGAACGGTTGAAAGAGCTTCCTTTACCGATGCCTTTAGTGCGTCATCGGCGTCCTGGCGCTCCTGCTTGTCGGCGATTAGGTAGATGCTACCTAGCTTCTCTTCAGCAAGCTTGGCAACGTGGTCGTAAACCTCGTCTGAGTAAGGAGGGAATACTGGGTACTCGCTCAGTGGCTTAGCCGACTTAGCAGCTAGACGTGACTGGGCAGCAACTAGTTCCTTGATGAAAGGCTTCGAAGCCTCAAGACCGGCAGCAACAACAGCTTCGTTTGGAGCAGTTGCGCCCTGGTTCTTCACTAGGTCCCAAGTGTTTTCGGTTGCTTCTGCTTCAACCATCATGATTGCAACATCTTCAACACCGTTTTCAACAACAACGCGACCAGCAACGACCATGTCGAATACTGCGCGCTCTAGCTGCGAGTGCTTAGGGAAGGCAACCCACTGGTCGTCGATTAGCGCCACACGGACACCACCGATTGGACCCGAGAAAGGTAGACCTGCAAGCTGGGTCGACATCGAAGCTGCGTTGATCGCAACTACGTCGTAAAGCTCGTCTGGGTGAATAGCCATAACGGTTACAACAACCTGGACCTCGTTGCGAAGACCGTCAACGAATGACGGACGTAGCGGACGGTCGATTAGACGACAAGCCAAGATGGCTTCGGTGGTCGGGCGACCTTCACGACGGAAGAAGCTACCAGGAATCTTTCCGGCAGCGTACATCTTCTCTTCAACGTCGATAGTTAGTGGGAAGAAGTCGAACTGGTCTTTTGGCTGCTTTGAAGCAGTGGTTGCTGAGAACAGCATGGTTTCGCCATCGATGTAGACAGCTGCAGCACCCTGAGCCTGCTGGGCTAGGCGGCCTGACTCGAAACGTATAACACGCTTACCGTGCTTGCCGTTGTCGATGATTGCGTATTCGTATTCTGAGCCATCCATAGGCTCGTAGTTATCTGGACCGGTCATGGTCTCTCCTCTTGTTTCTTCACGCGCGAAAAAACCACACAGTTTGCGTGAATCGCGCTAGAGCTAATTGGCGCGGTAACTGCCCTCCGAATGAGGGCTGCCCTGATCTGCAGTAAAGAACCTTGGAATTCTTTCCAAGACCCACCACCGAAGATCAGCAAACGTAGCCGCAAAGCTCTGCTTCAAGGGTAACAGCAGAACCCGACATTGCCTAGGGTTTCTTAGTTGGTAAAGCCAAAAGACTAGCCACAACTGCAAAGGCAATCGCCATGCCAATCTCTGCACCGATAAACATTAACTGCCTGGCCATCACCTCATCCAGGAACCACTCAACGACGCGAGCCCCGCCTGAAGAACCATCGGTGGAAACAATGCTTTGACCGTAAAGATAGCCGGCAAAAGCGCTGATCGGGGCAAGCGCCCAAATCCAAAGAAAATGCGGTGACTTTCCGGCATCTCGCATGCGTCGAATCGTCAGAGCAAGTGACGGAATAAAAAAGACGATCGAAATCCACAGAAGCGAGACTTGCAAAGCCTGACCCAAAAAGTAAAGTCCAACTTCCACGACCACCGTAAATAGGAACCAAAGCCAAAAAACCGACCGATCAACGACTCCTGAAAAGTTGAAATAGTTTTTGAAACCGAATCCAATTGCATTGAAAAACTTCATGATTCCCCCTTATTCAAAAGTTACCAATTCGGGCGGTCTTTATACCAGTGCGTATTTGTTTCCCTGGGCCCGAGTCTTGGTTGGCTGGGCGAGGAACACTATTAACAAAACTCCAGCACCAAGCCAGCCGAGGCCCATGCCAATCAAAGATCCAATGCCAACATAAATTCCCGTTGAAGAGGACGAGCCGCCACCGGTTGCCAAAGCTATTAGCGTACCGAATACAGCGAAAACTATCGCAAGCACGATTGGGGCAAGCCAGACCAAAAGGTAAAGCGGACTCTTTCCAGAGTCGCGGAGCCTTCTAATCATGAGAGCCAGAGTTGGCAGGAATAGAGCCATTGGCAGAAACCCGAGAGGAATGGTGAGAAGCGTAAATACGAAGTTGTTGGTTTGGATGTAAGCGACGCTCAATACCTGCTGAAGAATTGTAATTGGCACATAGCAGAGGAATGTGAATAGGTACCAGTACCAAAAAGTTGAGCGACCGACCACCCCAGAAAAGTTTGCGTAGTTTTTGAACCCGTAACGAATAGCGTCTTTGAAAGTCATGTTTGTTCCTCCTGCGACCAAAATAACAGGCAAAAGAAAAACCGCCCGATTTCTCAAGGCGGTTTTTCGTAAAGTCAGATTAACGACGAAGACCTAGACGCTCGATCAGCGCACGGTAGCGCTTGATGTCGACCTTCTGAAGGTAGCCAAGTAGGCGCTTACGCTGACCTACTAGAAGTAGCAAACCACGACGTGAGTGGTGGTCGTGCTTGTGCTCCTTGAAGTGCTCAGTTAGGTCTTTGATGCGACGCGAAAGCACAGCAATCTGAACCTCAGGCGAACCGGTGTCACCTGGGTGGGTTGCGTACTCAGCGATGATGCTCTGCTTTACCTGTGGGTCTAGAGCCATAGTGGTTCTCCTTTGATTCGCTGCGCGGCGTAAGAAACAGGATGTTTCAAACTCTCTTTATCCGCGGCCGTTACACGGCAACCTGTCAAGCCTACCTGTTAGTAGACGATGCCCGCAACCACCGGCTGCTTTGGACGCTTGGTTGGAAGCAAAGTGATTACCAGTTCAAAGATTCCATACATAAACGCCAACGCCAAAATAGCCAGTAGCTGCATGAACGAATCCACGAACGCTTGATCTGCCACTAATTGCTTGGCTAAGGCGCGAACCTCAGCTTCAGAAGGGTTGGGTCCCTGTTCAAAAATGATTCGAAAGCGTTCAAAGTTGTTGATGACCCACGAGACCAAACCAGAGATCGGAACCAGTGCCGAGATAAGCCAGAGCGGGCTAACGCCAGCGTCGCGGAAACGACGAACCAAGAGAGTTAGTCGCGGTAGGAACAAAACCAATGACGCGATTGAACTGATTACTCCGCCGAACGCGTTATCGAGACCAAATGCGGTGTCGATTAGCGAAGTGCCAATTCCGAGGATGAAGGCGAAAAGGTAAAACCACCAGTATTCAGAACGTGACGAAACACCGCGGAACTTGGTTCCGTTTTTCCAGCCAGACTTGATGGACTCCCCAAAAGACATTTCTACTCGATTCCTAGTGCGGTTCTAATTTTGGCAATGTCTCGATTGATTTCCTCAACCAACGCTTCCACTCCGTTGAATTTAGCGGCTGGACGAATGAATTCGGTGTACTCGAGCGTAACGATTTTGCCGTAGAGGTCTAAGTCTTTTTGGTCAAGAACGAATGATTCAACCAAGCGAGGAACGGCTTGGAAGGTTTCGTTGATTCCAACCGAGTGGGCAGCCGGATACTTGACCCCGTCGGCATACAACCAACCGGCATAAACGCCGTCGAGGGGAAGATAACCCTCACAATCACGAGACATGTTGGCGGTTGGGAAGCCAATGGTTCGACCGATCTTCAGACCGTGCTCGATTACGCCGCGAGTGGTGTGTTCTCGTCCGAGTAAAAAGGCAGCTGCAACAACCTTGCCTTCATCGAGTAGGTTACGAATTTTGGTGGTGGAAACCACCTCCCCACTGATGGTTACCTGAGGAAGCTCAACAACACGGAAGCCAAACTTTTGGCCGAGATCGCGAAGCGTGTTCACATTTCCTGAGCCCTTGGCTCCAAAACGGAACCCCTCACCCACAACTACCGCTTTTGCTTGAAGTGAGTCAACCAAGATTTGCTCAACGAAATCATGCGGTTCCATGCTGGCGAGAGCTTGATCAAACTCCAAGGTGAGTGTGGCATCAACGCCGTGCTTTGCTAAAAGTTCTTGCTTTTGTACTGGTCCGATCAGTGGCAACTTGCACATGGCTGGGTTCAAAAGTGCATCTGGGTGACGGTCGAAGGTGAGTACCACTGAAGCCAACAGATGTTCTTCGGCTAATTCAACAACTTTGCTAAGTAGAGCCTGGTGACCCAGATGTATGCCATCGAACTTACCGATGGTGACTGCGGTTGACGCAAAATCTTTGGGTACTTCAGTGAGTTTGGTCCAACTAAGCACTTTTACTCTTTCGAAGCCACCACAAACCAACGATTGGAAGCACTAGCGGGATGCAGCCGTAACCAAGCCCATAGAGTGACCAAACGGTTGCATGCTGAAAATCGTTCGGCAAAACTACCGAAAGCGTTCCCACGATAAGCACACCGGCTAATTCGAAGATTAACGCAGAGTTTGCCAGCTTTACCGAGTTTCTGGCAAGGGCAACCGTGGCGACGATGTAGACGAGTGCTGAAATTGCGCTGAGTGTGTATGAAATCGGGGCTTCATCAAATTTCTTGAAGAGCTGATAACTGGCTCTAGCAGTTGCTGCTAGAGCAAAAATCGCATAAATCGCGATGATTAGTCGGCCAGGTCCGGTTGAAGTTTTTTGTGAAGCCATAACTTCAAGACTACTGAGAATTACTCACTCTTAGTGGTGACCTTCGGAGTTGGAAGGCCTTTGCTCACGACACCGATTGACTCAATGCGAATAGCTTCTGGAAGAGCAACCAGGTTCGCATAACCTAGCGCTCCCTGGCTGTCCATTCGCAGGCTGTACATGGCAACAGCTCGGGTTAGTTGGATGTCTTCGCCGAGAAGGTACATGTTCACAGGGAAGATCGCTTGGTACGGAACCGCGGCAGTTTCGCCTTCGAAGGCAGCCTTTGGTTCAATTGAGAAATCTAGGCTCAGTTCGATGACATTGCCTGTTTTCTTGGCGACAAGTTGGGTGCCTGCAGATGACAGCGATTCTTCGGTTGCGAATGCCTGATTCACTTCACCGGTCTCAGCGTTCTTGCCGCCGGTCAGAAACCCAAGAGTGGTTGACCCTTGCAGCACGGCCATCGAGTTTGGCTGAATTACGATTTGGCCCGCGGCAAGCTCTGGGCTTGTGAACTCGGCGAAAGGAATCGCGTTGAACTTCGATACATCTAACTTCTGTTTATTGTGCTCAAGCAGAGTTGCCAGAGCCTTCAACGAGTTGCTCTCGGCATCGAGAGACACGGTTAGCGGAAGATCTGGAAGTTCGGTGTTGGGGTTTTCTTTGGCAATGGCTGGATCATTCCAGTTTGTAATCTCACCAGAAAGAATCTTTGCCAGGGTCTTGTAAGAGACCAGGACGGAGTCCATGTTGGGAACGTTATAAGAAAGAACGGCCGAGTCCATAGCTACAGGAACGCTGGCAAATGAAGTGACGTCGCCTTGAGCGTCCGCCGAAAAAAGAAGCTGAGCGGAAGCGGCATCAACTGCGAGAGACATAGTCATTGCAGGTAGTGGTTCGGCGCAAGTGGTTGGTAGGGCATCCACCCATGAGGTTAGGGCTGCTTCGAAACTTGGAGTTCCAGAAGCTGCAACGTCACCCTCGATGCAGGTTGGGTTTGCTTCAGCAAGCTGCGCAAGTAGCTCTGGTGGTGGAGGTGGATCACAAGCAGTGAGTAAACCCGCGGTCAAGGTAACCATGGCAATAACGCCAAGTTTTCTTGCGGTGCTCTTTTTCATGATCCTCTTTCGATTTTCTCTGTTAACTGCAAGTTTGGTGGCCTGGAAAACCAGACCACCAAACCAGCAACTTACTACTGGGAGATGCGTGCTGCCTGAGCAAGCGCCTTGGTCTTCAAGGTGCCGGTTAGTGCAACGTAGCCTAGGCGAGAAGCCTGTGCTGGCATACAGGTGTTGATTACGAACTTGAAGAAGTCTTCAACAGCTGCGTCTTCTGCCGCAGAACTGTTGTTCTTGCCAATTCCGTAGGTGAGGATGGTCAACTGGTAGGCGTTCTTCACGCTCTTGGTGAAGTTGATAACACCGTTGGTGGTAACGCCACCGATGGTTGCAGTTGCGGTTCCCTGTAGACGGTCAGAAGCCGACGAGTCGATGTCTTGGCTGTTTAGGTAAAGCGCACCGGCAGCTGCGGTTGGAGCTACGAACTCACCGTGCTTGTTCTTTAGCGACACTAGGTTCACGTTAGCGGTCTTGGCATCCGATAGGTCGAAGTAGCCAAAAGCACCCTTGTTAGCTGAGCTCTCAACTGCGTCTGCAAGCATTGCCGAGGTAGCCTTCGATACTGCGGTAGCAGCAAGGTCGCCAGTGGTGTCGGCTAGCTTGATGTCCTGGTTCTTAGCCCAACCGGTTGCACTTACGTTCTGACGTAGGTACTCAGAAAGGTTCTCGTTGGTGCCTGAAGTGCCCGAACGGTAGAACACCTTGATCGCTAGGTTTGGAAGGGTCTTTCCAGCGTTTAGCTTCTTGATTTCAGCAGCGTTCCACTTGGTGATGGTTCCCTTTAGGATGCCCGAAACGGCTGCAGCGTCTAGCTTTAGACCGGTTGGTAGACCCGAAGACTTGTTGTAAGCAAATACAACTGGACCACCGAATAGTGGAACCATGTTGTAGCCACCAGTTGGCTCGGTACCAGCGGTGTAAAGACCGTCTGATACTGCGAATGAGTAACCGTTTAGGCGGAAGTTTGTGCGGCCGGTACCTGAACCAGTTGAGGTGTAGGTGATGGCGTGGTCGGACTGTAGTGACTGGCACTTGTAGACACCGTTGTAAGCAAACGATGATCCAGAGCCGGTGATTGCAGTTGCGTTTGCACCGGCTGCAGGCAATACTAGTGCCGCAGTTGCTGCAATACCCAGAAGGGTCTTGGCTAGCTTGTTGTTCATTGTTCTCCTTGATTTATGAACTTTGTCTATCTGACTTCTACAGTTTCGAGTGGCCAGTGAAACGAAAAGATATGTTTGGGTTACATTCGCTTCAATGTCAGATGAACGTTGGATTAACCGAAGTGACCGTTTACGTAGTCATTGGTGCGGGTGTCGATTGGCTGACCAAATACCTGCTCGGTAGCACCGAACTCGACCACTCCACCAGGGGTGTTGTCGTCGGCTAGGAAGAAAGCGGTTTGGTGTGAAACACGCTGAGCCTGCTGCATGTTGTGAGTAACGATCACAATGGTCATGCTCTCTGAAAGCTCTTCGATAGTCGCCTCGATGCGACGGGTTGAGCCTGGGTCAAGTGCCGAGCATGGCTCATCCATGAGCAGAACTTTTGGGTTCATGGCTAGCGAACGAGCGATGCACAAACGCTGCTGCTGTCCGCCGGAAAGCGCGGTCGCTGGCTCGTCTAGGCGATCTTTAACTTCGTTCCAAATCGATGCGCGCTTTAGTGAAGTTTCAAGCAGCTCGTCCTTGTTGTCTGATTTCAAACCGGAAAGCTTTAGACCAGAAAGCACGTTGTTCTTGATCGACATGGTTGGGAACGGGTTTGGCTTCTGGAAAACCATTCCGATTTGCATGCGTACGTCGACCGGGTTGACTTCGTTGCCATAAATGTCGACACCATCTAGAAGCACCGAACCTGCAAGACCGGCACCAGGAATAAGTTCGTGCATACGGTTTAGGGTGCGAATGAAGGTTGACTTACCGCAACCAGATGGACCGATTAGCGCGGTTACGCGGTTTGCTGGGAAAACAAGGTTGACGTCTTTTAGAACCTGGCGTTCACCGAACCAAACACTTACGTCCTGTGCCTTTAGCTCTGAAGCTAGCGGTGCATTGTTCATTTTTTGCCCTTACCCTTTGACGAAACTTTTTTGGATGAAGAAATGATGCGGGCGGTTAAGAACAAGATGCCCACGATGATGATCAGGACCAGCGACGCTCCCCAAGCACGACTAATCGATGACGCGTAACCAGCGTTAATGAATCCGTAGATGTAGGTAGGAAGGGTTGCGATTCCACCATTGAACGGGTTCAGGTTGGTTGTGCTACTTCCCTGAATGGTTAGCAGCAGCGGAGCTGTTTCACCAGCGATACGCGCGAGACCAAGCAGTAGCGCGGTGATGATTCCCGATTTTGCCGCTGGCAGAATCACCTGGAAAAATGCTCGGTAGTTTGGCGCACCTAGGCCAAGAGCAGCCAAGCGCAAGTCGTTTGGAACTAGGCGAAGCGCTTCTTCGGCTACGCGAGCCACGGTAGGAAGCATCAGTGGGAACAACGCCATGGCTCCGTAGATACCGGAAGTCTCAACGTTTAGGAACGAGATGATTGAGAGCACAAAAAGACCGGACACCACTGAAGGAAGACCGGCTAGCGCCTGGGTAACCGAGCGAACCAGTGGACGCATTTTCGACTGCGACTGGGTTAGGAAAACCGCGATGGCTAGACCGAGTGGCAGCGCAACCATCGTGGCCATGAGCACTAGCAACAGCGTTCCAAGGATCGCGTGACCAACGCCACCGTACTCCATCGAAGTGGTGGTTGAAATGTAGCGGTTGTTCTGAATGAAAAACTGAAGCGATAGTGCCTTTGATCCACCTTGGATTACCGACCAAAGCACCGACAACAACAGCCCGAAGACTACCGATGAGAAAAAAACAGCAAGGACATCAAGCGTGGCATCGGCAAAACCGCGACGACCGGATCGGCTGATTCCGAGCATTCCCGAAACAATCAGCTGCAGCGGAAGGAAAACCAAAATGACCGCCAGAGTTCCGTTAAGAATTCCGGTGAAGGCCAGCGTCGCTGCGATTAGAACTGGAACGGTAACCGCCAGCACATTGTTACGAGTGTTGCTCGCTGAGGTCTTGCTCCATGGCTGACTTGCCGGACGTGGTTCAAACATTACTTTCTCCATGGTTGAGCCTTCGCGACGATAACGTTTGCCAGCATGTTGATGATCAGGGTCACGATGAAGATGACTAGACCGGCAGCCATGAGACCGTTGAATTCAGCGGGCGTTGCCTCACCAAATCGGGAGAGAATCCACGACGCCACAGCTCCACCTCGTGGTTCCAAAATCTGGAACAGGTTGATGTCCATGGAAATCTGCAGCACGTAGTAGATGGCAACAGTTTCACCAATTGCGCGTCCTAGTCCAAGTAGCACTCCACCGGTAATACCGCCCGATGCGGTTGGAAGAATAACGCTTCGGAATACAGTCCACTTGCTGGCACCGAGCGCCAGAGCTCCGTTGATAAGTTCGCGGTCAAACTGACTGAAGATTTCGCGGGTAACCGAGGTGATGATCGGAACAATCATTACCGCGATAATCCAGCTGGCGATGAACGGCGACGAGGTTAGGCTCGGGTTCTTTTCAGCAGAAGAGAACAGCGGAATCCATCCGAGGTATTTGAAAAGCAGGTTCGACCACTCTTGCCCAAGTGGCATGAAGGTGTAAACGCCCCAGAGACCAATGATTACCGATGGCAGCGCGGCAAGTAGGTCGATTAGCGTGGTTGCCACAGCAGCGATGCGCTTTGGCAGGAGAAAGACTATTAGGTAAGCAGTTGCCACGGCCATTGGTGTTGCGAGCAAAATTCCGAGAATCGAAATCAGCAGCGAACCGTAGATCATTGGCCAAAGCTGAAGCGTTGTTTTCTCTGGGGTTACTTCCCAGGTTGAGCCAGTTATGAAGCCGATACCTTGGCTCTGAATGGCCGGCCAAGCCTGTACGAAAAGGAAAACAAGAATTAGCGCGACGAGAATGAATGCGAAATTCGCACCGATGCTGGTAATTCCAAAGAATAGGCGGTCTCCACGATTTAGGACACCTGATCCCAGTTTTCGCTTTACCTGAAGCGACGTATCAGTCGACTTGTTCTTGGCCATGAATTTATGCTCACGAAAGAGCATTACGCCATTATGGCTACAAGGTTAACGGAAGTGAAATTCTTACCCGAACCAGATCTGCCACATACGCAAAAGCATGATGGCAACGGTGAGGTTAGCAGCTCCAAGAATCATGGTTGAGTAGCGGGTACGCTCTGCCAAAGACCAAAAACCAGCGACGACGGCAACCAAAAGTGCTGTTAGTAAGTAACCGAACCATTCAATCGGATCACCGTGCGATTTACCGCCGCTAACAAGGATGCCAATTGCAATAAATGCTTGAGAAATTAGACCAATGGCAGTTAGCGCTAGCGGGCTAAGACTCACCAGCGACGGCAGTCTTCCAACCAGACCGAGTGCTAAGGCGATTAGACCACCGACGACGGCCACAAACTGAGCGCCTTGATAGAACCAATCAATCATTGAACACCACCGAAGACTTCAACTGTCCACCCGCCGGAACCAACATCGCAATTAGTTGATTACCAAATACCGCTGCGATGTCTCCCGAAAGCTTTTGAGGGTTAGCCAAACGCTTGCCATGACGTAGGTCAATCACGTCTTGCTCTGAAAGTTCAAGAGTCGGAAAAGCCTGCGCTGCCTCGTAAGACGAAATCACTGCAAGCTCGTCGCCGGCTTCTGGAAGTTTGCTAGCTTGGTCGATCGTGTAACCGCCAACCCTGGTGCGACGAAGCGCCGTTAGGTGACCACCAACCCCCAGCTTGGCACCAAGGTCACGAGCCAAAGCACGGATGTAGGTTCCCGATGAGCAATCGATAAGCACATCAAGATCGACGAATCCATCGACACGTCTTGGTTCACCGATTACATCAAAGCGCGAAACGGTAACCGGGCGAGCCTTGAGCTTGACTTGGTCTCCCCCGCGAACCTTGGCATAGGCACGAACCCCATCGACCTTGATTGCAGAAACCGAGGAAGGCACTTGCTCAATATTTCCAGTCAACGTGGAAATGGCGTCTCGAATAGACGCATTAGTGACTTTCGAAATTTCATCGGCGGTTGCTTGCGATAAAAAGTCGCTCTCGCGGTCGTCGGTGATGGTCGACGCGCCAAGACGAATTGTGGCTTCGTAGGTTTTGTCAGCACCCACGATAAAGGTCAGCAACTTGGTTGCCGACTCAACTCCGAGCACCAAAAGGCCGGTGGCCATCGGATCAAGTGTGCCGGCGTGCCCAACTCGACGAGTATTGGCAACTCGTCTTAGTCTGGCAACAACGTCGTGACTAGTCCAACCCTCTGGCTTGTCTAGCAGCACCAAACCGGCCGGCAAAAACTAGTCCTCGTCTTCGGTGTGAGGTTCCTTGTAAGGATTCTCCTCACCGGCAAACTGAGCACCCGCGGCAAGCTTCTGAACCTCGGCATCGCGGGCTTTCGCCTCTGCCAACAGATCGTTCAGGTGAGCCGCAATCTCCGGCACTTCGTCGGTAATGAACTCGATCGTTGGGGTTAGGCGGATCGACAAACCACGCCCAACTTCACGACGAATCAGACCGCGATTCTTCTCGATGATTTCGGCACTCTGCTTCTTGTCTTCGGCAGAACCGAACACGGTGAAGTAAATCGAAGCGTGCTGAAGATCTGGAGTAACTCGCACATCAGTGATGGTGACGAAGCCTAGATCGGGATCCTTTACGGCCCGTTCCAAAGCTTCGGCAGTCAACACCTTGATGCGTTCGGCTAACTTTCTAGCGCGTGCTGCATCAACCATTTGCTACTCCTAGACTCGAGGCTTCTCGCGCATTTCGAAGGTCTCGATGATGTCTTCGAGTTCAAGCTCGTTGAAACCACCAAGGCCGATACCACACTCGAAGTCGGTCTTGACTTCGGTTGCGTCGTCCTTGAAACGCTTCAGCGAATCAACCTTCAAGTTGTCGGCGATAACTACGCCGCCACGGATAACGCGAGCCAAGCTGTTGCGCTTGATCGAGCCAGAGCGAACGATCGAACCGGCAATGGTTCCAACCTTCGACGATTTGAACAGTTCGCGAACCTCTGCGGTACCGAGCTGTGCTTCTTCGTACTCTGGCTTGAGCATGCCCTTGAGCGCTGCCTCAATATCGTCCAGTGCCTGGTAGATAACGGTGTAGTGACGGATGTCAACACCCTCACGGTCGGCACGTTCCTTCGCCTTGTTGTCTGGGCGAACGTTGAAGCCAATGATGATTGCGCTGTCGACGGTAGCCAAGTTGACGTCTGATTCGGTAACCGCACCAACACCGCGGTGAATGATGCGTAGCTGCACGCTGTCGTCAACTTCGATCTTGAGAAGCGAATCTTCAAGTGCTTCAACAGCACCAGAAACGTCACCCTTGATGATGAGGTTGAGCGACTCAACCTTGCCATCTTCCAGAGCCTTGGTGAAGTCTTCAAGTGAAACGCGCTTGCGAGTCTTAGCCAGTAGAGCGTTACGGTCGGCAGCTTCACGCTTCTCAGCAATCTGACGTGCCTGGCGCTCGTCTTCGGTCACCACGAAGGTGTCGCCAGCTCTGGGCACCGACTGAAGACCGAGAACCTGAACCGGACGGCTCGGACCAGCTGAAACAACAGCCTCGCCGTTTTCGTCAAACATGGCACGAACACGACCGTGAGCCGCACCGGCCACAATCGAGTCACCAACGTTTAGAGTTCCCTGCTGGATTAGAACGGTAGCAACCGAACCACGACCCTTGTCTAGGTTCGCTTCGATAGCAATACCGCGAGCGTCCTTGTCTGGGTTGGCGCGCATGTCTAGGGCTGCATCGGCGGTTAGGAGAACTGCGTCTAGAAGCTCTGGTACACCCTTGCCGGTTAGCGCCGAAACGTTCACGAACATGACATCGCCACCGTATTCTTCGGCAACGAGGTTGAACTCGGTTAGCTGCTGACGGATCTTATCTGGGTTAGCGCCTTCCTTATCAACCTTGTTCACTGCGACCACGATTGGCACACCAGCCGACTGTGCGTGGTTCAACGCTTCAATCGTCTGAGGCATAACGCCGTCGTCGGCTGCAACAACCAGAATTGCGATGTCGGTTACCTGAGCACCACGGGCACGCATAGCAGTAAACGCCTCGTGACCTGGGGTGTCAATGAAGGTAATCGCGCGGTCAAGACCTTCGTGTGTGGTGTGAATCTGGTAAGCACCAATGTGCTGGGTGATTCCACCGTGCTCGCCAGCAATAACGTTCGAGTTACGGATGCTGTCGAGAAGACGAGTCTTACCGTGGTCAACGTGACCCATGACGGTAACAACTGGAGGGCGAGGAAGTAGGTCTTCGTCGTCATCTTCGTCGTCTAAGTCAAGGCCGAAGCTATCGAATAGCTCGCGCTCTTCGTCTTCAGGTGAAACCAGTTCAACCTTGTAACCAAGTTCTTCTCCAAGAATCTGGAAAGTCTCTTCGTCTAGCGAAGCGGTTGCGGTAGCCATTTGACCAAGTGCGAAAAGCACCGTGATCAACTGAGCTGGAGTGGTCTCAATCTTGTCGGCAAAGTCTTGAATGCTTGAACCGCGACGAAGACGCAGAACGGTGTTGCCATCCCCACGTGGCACAACTGCGCCACCAAGGCTTGGAGCCATTCTCTGTTCGAACTCTTCGCGTTTCGCGCGCTTCGACTTACGGGCCTTTGAAGCACCGCGACTTCCGCCCTTGCCGAACGCACCAGCGGTTCCACCACCGTTACCGCGACCACGTGCACCTGGGCCACCTGAAGGGCGTGGGCCACCGAAACCGGTTGCTGCACCTCCGGCACCAGGAGCTCCGCCACCGAAACCTGGACGACCTGCGCCACCGGCGGCGCCACCGCCAAAGCCAGGACGTGAACCAGGAGCGCCACCCGGACGCGGTGCGCCACCTGGGCGGCCTGGACCACCAGCACCGGCGGGTCGTGGACCACCCGGACGCTGGCCAGGACGTGAGCCTGCTGAGAAAGGATTGTTGCCAACCGGACGAGCCATTGGACGAGGAATACCCATGCCCTGGCTAGCCGCAAACGGGTTGTTACCAGGGCGCGGAATACCGCCAGGAGCTGCCGGGGTCGCTGCCGGTGCAGCTGGTGCTGCAGCCGCAGGAGTTGGCGCTTCCGCGGACTTCGGAGCTACTGGAGCAGCCGGAGTTGGGGCACTTGGCGCTTCCGCTGCCGGTGCAGCTGGCTCGGCCTTTGGTGCAGCCTTCTTAACCTCAGGCTTTGGTTTTGCATTTGGGTAAGCGTCGCGAAGTTTCTTCGCAACCGGTGGAGTTACGGTAGACGATCCACCCTTGACGTACTCGCCAAGCTCCTTAAGTTTTGCCAAAGCCTCATTGGTATCGATACCAAGTTCTTTAGCTATGTCGTATACGCGCGGTAAAGCCGCCACTTTTTCTCCTGTCTGGGCCAACCCAGGCAGGGCAGGCCATTAAAGCTTTTGGTTACTCATTTCGAGTTACTCATTTTTTGCCATCATCGCTTCTGCCTGTTCTATCGCTTGGGCTAAAACCTGTTCGTCTGCTTCTACCTGGCATTTCAGAGCTCTGCCAAAGGCTTTGCGATCTGTTGCCAGTTTGAAACAAGCTGCCTTGGCATGTATCCATGCACCACGACCGGGAAGGCTTTTTCTTTCATCGATGGTTAGTTTGGAATTCACCAAAACCAGCCGAATCAGTTGCTTTCGCGTTTCGCGTTGACGACAGCCAACACAGGTTCTAACTTGTTCCATCCTAGCCCGCTTAGCGCTCTTGGTCTAGGACTAGTCGTCCTCGAGGATGCTTTCTGGCTGAATATCGATCTTGGCGCCGGTTAGATCGGCAGCAAGCTTCGCGTTCTGCCCCTCTTTTCCAATAGCCAAAGACAACTGGTAGTCAGGAACTAGCGCACGAACGTGAATTCGACCGTCTGGATCCTTCGAAGGAATGGTGAAGGTGGCCGAAACCTTTGCTGGAGACAGTGCTGCAGCAACAAACTTCTTGATGTCTTCGTCGTAATCAACGATGTCGATCTTCTCTTCGTTAAGCTCTGCCGAAACGGCACGAACACGAGCGCCTAGTGGGCCAATGCAGGCACCCTTGGCATTCAGGCCGGCAACAGTCGACTTGACTGCAATCTTGGTTCGGTGACCGGCTTCGCGGGCAACCTGCATGATTTCAACCTGGCCAGAAGCAATTTCAGGCACTTCAAGCGCAAACAACTTACGGACCAACATCTTGTGACGACGTGAAACAGTGATCATGGCTCCGCCACGAGTACCCTTGTCGACCTTGGTGATGATTACGCGAATGCGCTTGCCGTGAGAATAGTCTTCGCCAACAACCTGCTCTTCTGGAGGTAACTGAGCTTCCAGAGCACCGAGGTCAACGTGAACCATGTGCGGACGAGTGCCCTGCTGGATGGTACCGATGACCACATCGCCAACCTTGCCGCTGAACTCACCTAGAAGGTTTTCGTCGTTGATGGCACGAAGGCGCTGCATGATTACTTGCTTGGCCGATGAAGCAGCAATGCGGCCGAAGTTTTCTGGAGTAACGTCGCGCTCTTCGCCAACTGGCTGGTTGGCTTCGTCTTTGTCGCGGGTGAAAATGTGAACCACACCGGTCTGCTTGTCTAGCACAGCACGGGTGAAATCAACTTCGTCGCGCTTGAGGTGAATGTCTTCCGAGCGGTAGTAGGCGGCCAAAATGGCGGCTTCAATGATTTCAACCAATTCGGTGAAAGCGATCCCGCGGTCACTCTCGATGGTTTTCAAGACTCTTAGGTCGATGTCCATCGTAGTTCTCCTAGTGCTTTATTTGAGTTGTAGTACCGCTAAGTTTAGTGGCACAGCACGACGTTCGCCCGTTCGTCTGTCCCAGAAGTCAACTTCACCGTTCGCAATGCCGCGTCCGCAGATGATTACGTAAGGAACACCGATTAATTCGGCATCACCAAACTTCACCCCTGGGCTAACCTTTGGTCGGTCATCGAGAATTACGGTCTTACCAATCGCCTCGAATTCGCGAGTGAGTTCTTCAGCCGCTTCGAAGTTCTCTTCTTCCTTGCCAGCAGCAACGATGTAAACATCGGCTGGAGAAACGGCATCAGGCCAAATCAGTCCCTTGTCGTCGTGGTTGGCTTCAGCCAAAACTGCAACGAGACGCGTGATACCGATTCCATAAGAACCCATGGTCACGGTTACTAGCTTTCCGTTTTCGTCTAGAACCTTGAGGTCTAGAGCCTCGGCATACTTGCGACCAAGCTGGAACACGTGCCCGATCTCGATACCGCGAGCAAGTTCTAGCGGACCAGAGCCATCTGGGGCTGGATCTCCAGCACGTACCTCAGCAATGTCTTTGATGCCATCGGCTTCAAAGTCACGGCCGTAAACAAGCCCAAAAACGTGCTTGCCCGCAACGTTTGCTCCGGTAACCCAAGAGGTTCCGGTAACCACGCGTGGGTCAACGTAGTACTTGATACCCTCGAAGCCACCAGCCTTAGGTCCGATGTAACCCTTCACCAGTTCTGGGTACTTCTTGAAATCTTCTTCGGTAGCCTGCTCAACCTCGTTTGGTGAGAAAGCGGCTTCCGCGCGCTTGGCATCAACTTCACGGTCGCCAGGAACACCAACCATAACCAGCGAACGCTTACCCTCAGGCGAAACTAAGGCCAAAACCACGTTCTTCAAGGTGTCGGCAGCGGTAATGCCAGCCGCTTCCACCAAGGTGGCAATTGTCGAAGAGTTTGGAGTGTCGCGAATCTCGGCAGCAGGTAGCCCCTCGATTGATCGAGCTTCTGGAGCTGGAGTCTGTACGGCCTCGACGTTGGCGGCGTAGCCGCCAGGAGAACGAACGAAGGTGTCTTCGCCAATTGGACTTGGGCTTAGGAATTCCTCAGAAGCCGAACCACCCATTGCTCCGGCATCCGCCTTTACGATGACGTATTCCACGCCAAGACGAGTGAAGATGCGCTCGTAAGCATCACGCTGGGCCTGGTAAGCATCTTTCAAACCCTGGTCATCAACGTTGAAAGAGTAGGCGTCTTTCATCACGAATTCGCGTCCGCGAAGTAGACCACCGCGAGCGCGTGCTTCGTCGCGGTACTTGTTCTGAATCTGGTACAGGCAAACCGGCAGGTCTTTGTAGCTCGTGTACAGATCCTTCACCAACAGGGTGAACATCTCTTCGTGAGTTGGAGCTAGTAGGTAGTCATTCTTACGGCGGTCCTGAAGTCGGAATAGGTTGTCGCCATACTCGGTCCAGCGACCGGTTGCTTCATAAGCATCTCGCGGCAATAGTGCTGGGAAGAAAACTTCTTGAGCACCGGCCGCAGCCATCTCTTCGCGAACAATCTTCTCGATCTTCGCTTTCACAGCTAGACCTAGCGGAAGCCAGGTGTAGATACCGGCGGCAGCGCGGCGAATGTAGCCAGCACGAAGTAGCAGCTTGTGGCTGTCTACTTCAGCTTCGGCTGGGTCGTCGCGCAATGTGCGCAGGAACAGGCTGGAGAGTCTGATAGGCATATGAAAACTTTACTTCTTGGCCACAACGACCGAAGGTGAACCAACTAGGGTTGGATCCATTTCGGCAGCTAAGCGGTTGGCTTCTTCGATGAGAGTGGCAACAATCTCGCTCTCAGGTACGGTCTTGATGACTTCACCCTTTACGAAGATCTGGCCCTTGCCGTTACCTGAAGCCACACCAAGATCTGCTTCACGCGCCTCACCAGGACCATTGACTACACAACCCATAACTGCAACGCGCAGTGGAACAGTCATCTTCTCGAGACCCTTGGTTACGTCGTTGGCCAGAGTGTAAACATCCACCTGAGCACGACCACAACTTGGGCAGGAAACAATTTCCAACTTGCGTGGGCGAAGGTTTAGCGATTCAAGGATCTGCGAACCAACCTTGATCTCTTCGACCGGAGGCGCCGAAAGCGAAACACGAATGGTGTCTCCAATACCCTTCGAAAGAAGCGCACCAAATGCCACCGAAGACTTGATGGTTCCTTGGAAAGCAGGTCCAGCTTCGGTAACACCTAGGTGCAATGGCCAGTCACCGCGCTCGGCCA
>Ga0228701_1001107_pt1 | contig 19211 bp, 14 predicted proteins | sample McNCre117_Aug_MG_2_FD_178017 | JGI IMG/M metagenome (GOLD analysis project Ga0228701, IMG submission 178017) | Freshwater microbial communities from McNutts Creek, Athens, Georgia, United States - 11-17_Aug_MG | ecosystem: Environmental > Aquatic > Freshwater > Creek | place: USA: Georgia...
AGAGCGCATTCGAAACCACCAGGTGGATGTTCCCGCCAGCGTGCACCTGGCCGTAATCGATGACGGACTCAACGCCGACGGGTACATCGTGCCTGGGCTCGGCGATGCGGGTGACCGTTTGTTCGGAGTCGCGTAACTCGCGTTGTGGGTAGCAGCGCGGCGCGCATCCGGGTTAAACTGACAACCATGTACTCGCACGCTCTGACGCTCGCCTCGGTTGAGGCTCTGTGTTGTGCCGGCTCGATGATGCCCGGTATGAGCGCTGCCTGTCGAATGTGCCGCTAACCGCGTTCCCCTCCCACATTCGACTCCCCCAGCCGCTGGTTTGCGTAAGCGGCGCCAACGCATCATCTAAGGATTTCGTCCATGTCTGACTCACCTGACAACTCGTCGGCAGGCCCCGCAGCCAAGCCGAACAAAACCGCGCGCGGATTTGCCCTGTACGTGGGCATTGATGAGGCCACCGCCGCTGCGAATGGCATCGACCTGAGCAAGTTGGTCGAGGCGCTCAAGAACCTCACCAGCGAGCTTGCCCCTGCCGCCGAAACCTATGCCGCCGTTGCGCTTGCTCCCGAGAACACCGGTGGCCGCGATGTCGATGTCGTGCGTCTGGCCTTACAAGAGCCGGCGGCCGTATCTAAGGTGCGCAATAAGGACGGCAAGAACGGTGGCGTGGTGGTCGACATTTCGCGCAAACGCGTTCTGATCGACGATGAGCCGGCCCTACTGACCTTCAAAGAGTTTGAACTGCTGCAGTACCTGGTGCTGCACAAGGGCATGACGGTCAGCCGCGAAGAGCTCATCAGCGCGCTGTGGCGAGCCGACGAAGATGACATTCCCAACGATCGCACCATCGACGTGCACGTGCGTCGCCTGCGCGGCAAGCTCGATCGCTTCGAGGACATCATTCGCACCGTGCGCGGTATCGGTTACCGATATGACGAACACGCAGATGTTCTGGTGCTGTTTGCGAGTGCGCCCAGCCCCGACATGTTCTAGCTATTTCGTGTCCGCAGCGCTTTCTTATGAATTTGCTGAGTGTCGCTCGAAAACCTGTTGCGTCGTTACCTTTTCGTTATAAAGTGAAACCACGTTGAATTTAGTGCTTCATATCCCGCATTGGATTGCGTAACTCTTGGTGAATGATTAGGACCGGCCGATTGCCTCATCGGCCGGTCCAAGTCTTTAACCGGCATGTTGCCGGCGCGATATTCTGACGCACATGGGTACCGCGATTGTCTGGCTGCGCGATGACTTGCGCGTGGCCGATAACCCGGCCCTGATCGCAGCGGTCGCCACGGGTGACCCGGTGGTTGTGGTTTACATTCGCGACGAGCAATCCGCCGGGGTTCGGCCGCTGGGCGGTGCGACGAAGTGGTGGTTGCACCACAGTCTCGAGGCGCTTGCGTTTCGCATCCATCGCCTCGGTGGCCAGCTCATTCTGCGCACAGGTGCAGCGCACGATGTGATTCGCGAGCTGATTCGCGAGACCGGGGCGACCCACCTGTTTTGGAACCGCCGCTACGGCCTGGCCGAGCGCACGGTTGACGCCGAGATCAAAGAATATGCGCGGGCCGCCGGACTCGGGGTCGAGAGCTTCGCGGCAAACCTGCTGCATGAACCGTGGACTATTCGCACGGGCAACGGCACGCCCTACACGGTGTTCACGCCTTTCTGGCGCTCGTGCCTCAATCAGCCGGCCCCCATCCGCGCACCCCAAGCGGCGCCTGAACAACTGAGTGCCTACGTGGGTGAGCTAGCTTCTGAAGATCTTGCTAGTTGGCGGCTGCTGCCGACCAAGCCGAACTGGGCTCTGGCTTTTGGCACGCGCTGGACCCCGGGCGAAATTGGTGCCCAGGCTGCACTCGAACGATTCATCTCGAAGCGACTCGAGTTCTATGCTGACCACCGCGACGAACCCGCGCGCGCGGTGACGAGCGAACTTTCGCCGCACCTGCGCTTTGGCGAAATCAGCCCGTACCAAATTTGGGCTGCGGTTCAAGCAGTCAAACCGGGCGCCTCTGACGCCTTGCTCACCAACTGCGCCAAGTTCCTAGCCGAGATCGGGTGGCGCGAGTTCAGCTACCACTTGCTCTACCACTGGCCCGATTTGGGCAGTCACAACTGGGATGCGCGCTTCGACCACTTCCCGTGGGCGCCGAGCGACCCATCCACGGTTGAGGCTTGGCAGCAGGGCGTCACCGGCATTCCGCTCGTGGATGCCGGCATGCGCGAGCTGTGGCAGACCGGCTACATGCACAACCGTGTGCGCATGATTGCGGCGTCTTTCTTGGTGAAGAACTTGCTGGTCGACTGGCGCGTGGGCGAGGCATGGTTCTGGGACACCCTGGTCGACGCCGATGCCGCGAGCAACGCGGCGAGCTGGCAGTGGGTGGCCGGCAGCGGGGCGGATGCAGCGCCGTACTTTCGCGTGTTCAACCCGATGCTCCAGGCCGAGAAGTTCGACAGACGCACCGATTACATCGGGCGCTATGTCGCCGAGGCGGATCTGGGCGCGGTGGGCGGATACCCCGAGCCCATCGTCGATCTCAAAGAGTCGCGTGACCGAGCACTCGCGGCGTTCGCGAGCATCTCAAAGTTGCCGCGCTCGATTCGCCCGCCGCATCCAACCAACTAGGCTTCGCGGGTGATTGAGACGCTGACGAACGTCTCGGACGCGCTCTCCCCTGAGTACACCCCGCGCAACGGAGAGACGTCTGCGTAGTCACGCCCACGGGCGACTTGCACGTGATGAGGCCCGATTTCGTGCATGTTCGTGGGGTCAAACCCGTACCAGCCACCGGTGTACCACTCCACCCAGGCATGCGATTCACCGACGACTGTTTCACCGACAGGTGCGTCTGGCTTGGGGTGCAGGTAACCCGAAACATAACGAGCCGGAATCCCTATAGAGCGCAGGGCACCGATGGTGATGTGCGCGAAATCTTGGCACACGCCTTCACCACCCAACCAGGCGTCACGGGCCGTCGAGTGCACCCCCGTGGCCCCCTTGACGTACTTGACGCTGCCGTTCACAAGCTGCGCGATCCGACGCGCCGCTTCAGCCGGCGATGCGGAGGAGTCTCGGATCTCCTTGGCTACCTTGAAGAGTTCCGATGACGGTTCGGTAAGTCGGGTTCCCAATAGCGCTTCGACGAGCTCGGCGGAGCTACCCGCAGACTCAGCCAAGTAATCCCAGGTGGTATCGACCGCGTGGTAACGGTTCTCGCGAATATCAACCACGCTGACCGCCTCCACCAAAAGTTCCGTGTGCGGCACCAACACCTCAAACATGCTCACTACCGTGCCCCAGTAATCGACATACGGATGTTGATTGGAGGGCGGATTGATATCGAGCCGAGCCGACAGGACGATCTGGCTGTGGTCCGTGGCTGGCAACATGCGCGCCTCGTTATATGAAGCAACAGCCGGAGACTCATAGGTGAACCCTGTGCGGTGTTCAATTCTCATGCGCGTCACGAGTTCTCTCCAATCCACACCGGAACTGCGCTCGTGGGAAAGTACTTCTTTCGCACTTGGTCACTAGCGGCTGACATCACAATCTGAACGTTCTCCATGTTTCCTGGCAGGTCAGCCAACAGGTCGGTGATGGATCTGAATTCGAGCTCGGAGTGAATCTGGCCAAGCAAACGCTGGGCTTCATCGGGTGCGCCAATACGATTCGATGTTGGCTCGATTGCACGGAGAGCATCAATCGCGCGACTAGCCGAATACAGGATTGAGCGCGGGAACAGGCGGTCAGTCAGAAGAAACTGCGCGGCGTTCTGGGTCGAAGGCACCCCGCGGTAAGTGCGAAGGTAGGCCTCGTAAGCCCCACAGCTCCGCAGGATGGTTGTCCACGACGGGCCGCTGGCCTCGGTGAGCGCTCGGGTGGCGAGAAGGCGTGCCGTCATGTCTGCGCGCTCGACTGCGCGGCCTAATGCGAAAAACTGCCAGGCCTCATCATGCGTGGTCGCTGATTCGATGATTCCAATTGCGAGGGCAGCTCGCTCGCGAACCCAGCGAAAAAAGTCGTGCGCCTTGTCATCGGCGACCCGTTTGGGAAGCTTCGCGTTGGTCTGGTTCAAGCACTCCCACAGTTCGGTCGACACGATTTCACGCGCCCGGCGAGCGTTTTCACGAGCAGCCTCGACAGCGAAGGCGATTGACTCCGAACATCCTCGGTTGTAGCCGAGAAGCGCAAGCACGTCTGAACGGTTCAGTTGCTCGCTGGTCTCGTCGGTATGACCCATGACTGACAGCAAAGACCGGCATGCAGTGTCCTCGTCGATCCACGGGTCTTCGAGTAGAAGCTGAAGGTGCACATCCAGGATGCGCGCCGTGCCGTCGCTACGTTCGACGTACCTGCCTATCCAAAAGAGTGACTCGGCTATACGACTCAGCATTCTGCACCTCCCGGCGTGACGGATTCGTGAATGGACTGTTGTTGCTGCTCCTGCTGTTGGCGGAAGCGAGCGCTGGCATCCTCATCTGTTGGCGAATGATCCACCGTGATGGCATGACCGATCGCGCCGCTGCCTTCCACAGGCCCGCGGGCTCCATCGACATCGCTCGTCGCTTGGCTTGCCACAAGCTGTGACACGTCGCTTGGCGCACGCCGACCAAGAATCGCGTTGCGCGGTTCGAGCACCCAGGTGTCTTTCGAACCGCCGCCCTGGCTCGAGTTCACAACGAGCTGCCCTTCGGGTAGCGCCACTCGGGTCAGACCTCCCGGCAAGACATAAATTCCATCTCCCGAATTGACTGCAAACGGCCGCAAGTCCGCGTGCCTGGGGCGAACGCCTTCCTCGACGAGCGTCGGGATTGTCGAAAGCTGCACCACGGGCTGCGCGATCCACCCGCGCGGATCCTTCTTGAGCTTCTTCCGCAACTGCTCGAGTTCGGTGACACTCGCGTCAGGACCAACGACGAGACCTTTACCGCCGGATCCATCTACCGGCTTCACGACGAGTTCGTCGAGTCGCTCAAGCACCTCAGCCAAGGCATTCGGCTCTTCCAGTCTCCACGTGTCCACGTTCGGCAAAATGGCTTGCTCGCCCAAGTAATACTGAATGAAGTCCGGCACGTACGTGTAGACGAGCTTGTCGTCGGCGATACCGTTGCCAACCGCGTTCGCAATCGTCACATGCCCCAGCCTTGCCGCCATCATCAAGCCAGGGGATCCCAGTACCGAATCAGGGCTGAACGAGAGTGGATCGAGAAACTCATCATCAACGCGACGGTAGATGACATCCACGCGAGTCGGCCCCGCCGTGGTGCGCATCCAGACCCGACCGTTTGAGCAAAAGAGGTCGCGACCCTCAACAAGCTCAACCCCCATGAGCCGGGCGAGCAACGTGTGCTCGAAGTATGCGCTGTTGAAGACACCCGGCGTGAGAACCACAACCGTGGGGTCGTCAACTCCGTCAGGAGCAGATGCGCGCAGTGCTTCGAGTAATCGATACGGGTAGTCGCCCACGGGTCGCACACTCAATGAAGAGAACAACTCGGGAAGGGTTTGCGCCATGACTCGACGATTGGAAATCACGTAGCTCACGCCACTCGGCACGCGCACATTGTCCTCGAGTACCCGCCAGTCACCACGTTCATCGCGAATGAGGTCGATTCCAGAGACGTGGATACGCACACCATTGCTCATCGGAATGCCGGCCGCCTGGCGATGAAAGTGACTCGAAGTGGCAACTAACTTGGCGGGGATCACGCCATCGGCGATGCACTTTTGCGGACCGTAGACGTCCGCGAGAAATGCCTCAAGTGCTCGCACTCGTTGCGAGACACCAGCCTCGACTCGGCTCCAGTCATCCGCCTCAATCACGCGGGGTACCGCATCAATCGGGAACGGTCGCTCTTCTCCGGCAAAGTCAAAGGTCACGCCTTGAGCGAGGTACGAGGTAGCAAGAGCTTCGGTGCGGCCGCGTAGCTCGTCCTGTGACATTTGAGACAAGGCAGCGTAGATCTCGGCGTAGCTCTCACGGGCAGACGAAGTCTTCGTGATGTCGCCGAACATCTCATCCCACGGAGACTTACCCGCGCGCTGCTTCTGCTTGGAGGATCCGTACCCGTCGAAAATCTGAGCCATAGCTCATAGTTCTCCGACCGAGTTACAGGCTCGTTTCGTTTATGTCGCCATTAGGTAAGCAAGTGACCCTAAACGCTGAAGTACTTCGCCTCGGGGTGATGGAACACGAGCGCGTCGGTCGACTGCTCGGGGTGCAGCTGCAGCTCTTCGCTGAGCTCGACGCCCACGCGCTCGGGCTTGAGTAGCTCGACCACCTTGCGGCGATCCTCCATCTCGGGGCAAGCCGGGTAACCCAGCGAGAAACGCGCACCCCGGTAGTCGAGCTTGAACATGCCAGCGAGATCAGCGGGTTCTTCACTTGAGAAGCCCAGCTCGGCGCGAATGCGTGAGTGCCAGTACTCGGCGAGCGCTTCGGTGAGCTGCATGGCGAGGCCGTTGAGCTCCATGTAGTCGCGGTACTGATCGGCGGCGAACATCGCGGCCGTGAACTTGTCGACGGTGGCGCCCACCGTCACGAGCTGGAATGGCAGCACATCGATCTGGCCAGACTCGCGCGAGCGAATGAAGTCAGAAAGGCACAGGTGCCGGTCGCGGCGCTGGCGCGGGAAGGTGAAGCGCAGGCGGTCGGTGCCGAGTGCTCCGCCCGAGCCGCCGTCGGGCGCGAGCAATCCGGGGTGGCCGAGCACACCCGTGGGGTCATCGCCGTGATGAAGAATGACGGTGTCGTCGCCCTCGCTCACCGCGGGGAAGTATCCGTAGATGACCGTGGGGTCGAACATCCCCTCGGCGACGATGCGGTCGAGCCAGTAACGCAGTCGCGGGCGGCCCTCGGTTTCAACGAGCTGTTCATAGCTCGCGCCGTCTTCACCGCGACCCGGCTTGAGACCCCACTGCCCCATGAAGGTCGCACGCTCGTCGAGGAAGGCGGCGAAATCGTTCATCGGAATGCCCTTGACGATGCGCGTTCCCCAGAACGGCGGGGCGGGCACGGGGTTGTCGGCAACCACATCTGAGCGCGCCGGAATGTCTGCCTCGGCGGTTTCGACCAGCAAACCAGGGCGATGGATGCGCTTCTTGAGTTCGGGCAAACCCACGCTCGCGGGGTCGGCGCCGCGGGCGATCGCAACCAGCGGTTCCATCAACGCGAGACCCTCGAAAGCGTCCTTCGCGTAGCGCACTTCGCCGTCGAACAGCTCGGCGAGGTCATCCTCGACGAACGCACGCGTGAGCGCCGCGCCACCGAGAATGACCGGCCACTTCTTTGCCAGGCCACGCTGGTTGAGTTCCAACAGGTTCTCTTTCATGACCACGGTTGACTTCACCAGCAGGCCACTCATACCAATGACATCGGCGTTGTGTTGTTCGGCGGCGGCAATAATCTCGTTGATTGACTGCTTGATACCGATGTTGACTACGTCGTAGCCGTTATTGGTGAGGATGATGTCAACCAAGTTCTTGCCAATGTCGTGCACATCACCGCGAACAGTGGCGATGACCATGGTGCCTTTTCCGGCAGCCTCGCTCTTCTCCATATATGGCTCGAGCAGCGCAACGGCAGACTTCATCACCTCGGCCGACTGCAGCACGAACGGAAGCTGCATTTCACCCTTGCCGAAGCGGTCACCGACAATCTGCATTCCGGCGAGCAAGTGGTCGTTGATGATCGCGAGTGGCGCCATGCCATCAGTGCGCGCCTGCTCAAGGTCAGCCTCGAGACCCTTGGATTCACCGTCAATGATGCGACGGGCCAAGCGCTCGCCCAACGGGAGTGCGGCTAGTTCTGCGGCGCGCGCATCCTTCAGAGCTGCCGAGTCAACACCGGCGAACAGGTCGAGCATGGCCGAAAGGGGGTCATAAGTGAGGTTGCCTTCGGCGTCATATTCGCGCCGATCCCAGACCAGGTCGAGCGCCACCTTGCGCTGATCATCGGGCACGCTCGCGAGAGGAACAATCTTGGCGGCATCGACAATTGCCGAATCGAGACCCGCCTCGACTGCTTCGTGCAAGAACACCGAGTTGAGCACAACGCGCGCTGCCGGGTTCAAACCGAACGAAACATTCGAGACACCGAGCGTGGTGTGAATGCCCGGGTACTTGGCCGTAATTTGACGAATCGCGTCGATGGTTTCGATGGCATCGCGGCGGGTCTCTTCTTGACCCGTCGCAATCGGGAAGGTGAGTGCGTCAACGATGATGTCGCTGACCCGCATTCCCCACTCGTCAACGAGCTTGTCGACGAGGCGGCTGGCGATGCGAACCTTGCCCTCGGCCGTGCGGGCCTGGCCTTCTTCGTCGATGGTCAGCGCAATAACCGCGGCACCGTGCTCTTTGACCAGCGGCATGATGCGACCGAAGCGCGAGTCAGGGGTGTCGCCGTCTTCGAAGTTAACCGAGTTGACCACCGGGCGTCCGCCAATAAGCTCCATGCCCGCCTGAATCACCGCGGGTTCGGTCGAGTCGACCACGAGCGGCAGAGTGGATGCGCTGGCAAACCGCGACACGATTTCACGCACGTCGTCGACGCCATCGCGACCAACGTAGTCCACACATACGTCGAGCAGGTGCGCGCCCGAACGAATCTGGTTCTTCGCAATCTCGACACAGTCGTCCCAGCGGCCCTCAAGCATCGCCTCGCGGAATGCCTTGGAGCCGTTCGCGTTCGTGCGCTCACCGATGGCCAGGTACGAGGCATCTTGGTTGAACGGAACGTGTTGATAGAGGCTGGCCACGCCGGGGTCGTCATCGATTGCGCGGGTCGAGGCGCCGGTCGAACCCAGGCGCTCCACCACCGCACGCATGTGTTCAGGCGTGGTGCCGCAGCATCCGCCAACGAGCGAAAGCCCGAACTCACGCACGAACTGCTCGTGAGCGGTAGCCAATTCGCTCGGCGTCAGCGGGTAGCTCGCCCCGTCGGCGGTGAGCACCGGAAGACCCGCATTCGGCATGCACATCACCGGAACATGCGAGTGCTTTGAGAGGTAACGCAGGTGCTCGCTCATCTCGGTGGGGCCGGTGGCGCAGTTGAGGCCGATCATGTCGATACCAAGCGGCTCGAGCGCCGTCAGGGCTGCACCAATCTCACTTCCCATGAGCATGGTGCCTGTGGTCTCAACCGTTACCTCAACAAAAATGGGGATGCGCACGCCGGTCTGCTCGATGGCCACCTTGCACCCATTCACTGCCGACTTGGTCTGTAGCAAGTCTTGGGAGGTCTCGATGAGAAAAGCATCGGTGCCACCCTTGATGAGGCCGATGGCCTGCTCGGCAAAAGTCGCCTTGAGGTGGGCGTAGGTGGTGTGACCGAGGCTCGGCAACTTGGTTCCCGGGCCCATCGAGCCCAGCACCCAGCGCATGCGCCCGTCGCGGGCTTCGTAGGCCTCAACCGCTTCACGTGCCAGTAGTGCGCCCGCCTCGGCGAGCTCCTCGATGCGGTTTTCAATGTTGTAGTCAGAGAGGTTCGACCAGTTCGCACCGAAGGTGTTCGTCTCGATCGCGTCGATACCCGTGTCGAGATAGGCATTGTGAATCGCGGTGATGATGTCCGGGCGCGAGACATTCAGAATCTCGTTACAACCCTCAAGCTGCTGGTAATCAGCGAGCGTGGGGTTGAAGGCCTGCAGTTGGGTGCCCATCGCGCCATCGGCGATGACCACACGCTCGGCGAGCGCATCCATCAAGGCCTGGGAACGCGGGGAAAACTGCATTCCTCAAGCTTAACCGCGACTCAGGGCAGCGAGATCGCTCCGCTGTCCGTGTGCAAATCAGACGAGACCAGCTGCGCAAAATCGTGTTCCGTGATGTCAGCGTAGGCCAAGGCGTATTCACTGATGGCATGGTCGAACGCCTTGTCGCTGCCGAGATAACCCGTGATCATCGAGGCATCACCAGCGCGAGCGTGCGCGCGAGCTAAAACAGCTCCGCAGATCATGGCGTAAATGTTCAGGCCGTCCGGCTGAAGCAGGGTGGCGTCGATTTTGCCCTTCATATCCCACAGCTGACGAAAGTAGAAGTCATAGGGCGCCGCATCGCCGCCGTGACACCAACCCAGGAAAGGGTCGCTGCTGGCTTGCATGAGGCGCGTGCCCTGAACCACCCGCTCGCCATGGTTTTCGAACATGCTCTCACCGAGATACCGCTCCAAAACAGATGCGCTCGCCTGCTTGCCCTGAAGCACGATAGGTTCACCGTCGCCCGATTCCAGCAGCAGAACATAGGCGCGAGTGCCCACGCTACCCACGCCGACCACCTTGAACGCGAAGTCAACGAACGAGTAGCGCGCGAGCAGGGCAGCACGGTCAAGCTGAAGTGTGCTCACATAATCGGCGTAGACGGGGGCAAGGAGCTCAACGATGTTTTCGAATTCGTCGCCCGTGATGCGATCAAGCAACGGCGGATCGTTCAAGAACCGGCGCGACCCATCAACAACCTCGGTGAGCTTGGTCACCGCGGAGTCGACGTTTTTTCGCCTCGCCTTATCGCTCGCTTTGGCAAACGCATTTCGAATGTCTGACTTCTTGAGTTGGGAGACCATCCAGTCGACATCCACTTTGGCGAACCACACATCGAGCGTGTCACGCTCGTTGAATGCGAGCATCCACTCGCGGTAAGACTTGGCGACCCGGCGCGCAGCGGCCCGCTGTTGATCCTCGCTGAAACCGTTGCCACGGGCGGCTACGGCAAAACTCGCCGCTAAGCGCTTCACGTCCCACTCGAAGGGCCCGGGATTGGTTTCATCGAAATCATTGATGTCGAACACCAGGTTGCGCTCCTGCGAGGCGTACATGCCGAAGTTCGCGAGGTGCGCATCCCCACAGAGCTGAACGGTGATACCCGAATTCGGCCGAAGAGACAGGTCGCTGGCCATCACGGCTGCCGCACCGCGCAAGTAGGCGAATGGGTCTGTGGTCATGCGTTGGTAGCGCAGTTGCAGAAGCTCGCTCACGCGACCCACCTCTTGCTCGCGCACGAGAGTGAGGGCATCGCGACGCTCGTCGAGCGAGGGAACGATGGCCAGTGACTCAAGCGGGACGTTCTTACGCAGTGACTCCCCGGTACGCCGACGTTCCTCACGCGAAGGTCGACGCCGATTGAAGAAATCAATCGCCGAATCGTCTGTGAGTCTGATGGGCATAGTGCCAGCTTAATTCGCCACGAGTATTGTGCGAGGTATGAACGCATCATCCGCAGCACTTAAAGGTCTCCGTCGCGCCCTCGTGATTATCATCATCGTGGCCTTCGCGGCAGCGGCAGCCATCGGCATCTGGATGATCGTGGCCGGCGGCAACTCGGTTAGCGAAACCACGAGCAAGATTTTGGGAACGACCGCCCTGATCGGAGGCGTCAGCCTGACCGCGCTCTGCCACCTCGCTATCGTCGGGCGAGCGATTCGCGTGGTCGGTTTTGTGGGCCTCATCGCCAGCCTCGCCATGCTGGTCACCGGTCTGGTGATGATTTGGCAACCCTACGACTCGATGAACTACGACTTCATGCGCGAGTGGGGTAGGGCATTTCAGCTGAGCCTGATCGCTGCGGTCTTCTTGGCGCAGGTGAACTTGTTGCTATTGCTCTCGCAGCGCAAGCACCGCGCGATTCAAATCAGTCTGTACGTGACCTTCACTGCCATCGCACTGCTCTACGCTCTCGGAATTTGGACGCTCTACCAAGACGACCCCAACCAGGCATGGCCCGACTTCTGGCGCTTTATCGCGGTGGCCGCAATCATCGATGCCCTGGGCACGATTGTTACCCCGGTGCTCGGTCTTGTGCTCAAGAAAAAGGAGCCCTTGGCAAGCGCCGTGTCCGAGCCCGCCAGCGAACGCGTCAACGTGACGCTCACGGCTGATCAGGTGCTTAAACTGCAAGCAGCGCACCCCGGTAAATCCCTGGCGGATGCGCTGCTTGCGGAGTTGGATGACTAGCCGCGGCTACGTCGTCGACCCGCTACTTGCATCCCTGCAAGAAGAACTGCTCCCACGATGATGACCCCTGCCGATGACACAAGAATCCAGAAACTGTTCAATCCCGTGTCGGGAAGATTTTCACTCGCTACAGGATCGGCCGATGCGGTGGCTGATGCACTGGCCGAGGCAGAAGCCGAAGCCGACGAGGTTGCCGAAGGGGTTGCGCTTGCGGATGGTGCCGGTGCAGCAAGAACTGCGGTCTGCGCCTGGGCCTGAAGGTCAGCAGGTGTCAGTGCGACTCCCTGCCACATGCGAACGTAGTAAACCTTGCCACCCGTCGTTGCCTCACTAGATGTTGCCAAGTCATCATAAAAGAAGCCCAGTTTTGTCCCTCCGGAGTGCAAAGTACTCACAGCGGGCACTGCATCATTGTTGGTATCCGTGACCTGCAGTTCGGTATTGAAATTCGTTCCGTCGTAGACGTACACCTTGAATGCCTTAGTGCTGGCGTCGCGCGTTACCATGAGCGTGATATCGGTGCCCGCCGGGTAGGCATTGGGGCCGGTCCCCAGTGGGTACTCATCGATGCGACCGTTGTACAAGTAGAAACCGTTATCGCTCGTGCGATTCTTGAAGTCGATGATTTTGCGCCAGCTCGAAAAACTCGTGAACTGGAACTTCAACATGATTGTGTATGTGTCACCAATCGACTGCTGAGTGTCGATTGTGAAGCCGCCTCCGTGCGGAGTCGTAGATGTCCATTGCCAATAGCTGTCACCAGCGGTGGCGCCGAATCCCGTCGTTGCGTTGCAAGGATCGGCAGGGCAGGCGGGCGCCACCGTGTACGTGGAAGCGGAACCCGCATCCGTCGTAGTGTTCTCGAACTCATAGTCGACGGTGGGGTTGGGCGCTGTGGCGCTAGCCGAATTGACCAAACCAAAACTCATCAGCCCAGCAACAGCTAAGCCAGCCAAAACCTTAGAAATCGTGACAGATCGCACGTCTACTCCTGCAAAAAGTGTGAATACGACCGATGCCCCGATCGCTAAACCCACTGTAACGGGTTAAGTAATCCGGGGCGTATCCGCAATGGATACGCCCCGGTAAATTTCTTCGACTGCTAGCTGTTGATGACGCGCGGCACACCGAGTGCCTTGAGTCCTTCAACACCGAACTCGAGTCCGTAACCGGACTGCTTGTTGCCACCGAACGGTACCATCGGATGCACGCCACCGTGCGAGTTGATCCACACGGTTCCGGCCTCGAGGCGCTCGGCAACTTCGCGAGCCTTGTTCTTGTCCGACGACCACACCGAAGCGCCGAGTCCGACGTCCACGGCGTTTGCCATCTCGACTGCTTCGTCGATATTCGAGTAGGTCACGATTGGCAGAGCTGGTCCGAACTGTTCGACCTGAACGAGAGCGTTGTCATTCGAGAGACCCGAAACGATGGTGGTCGGGTAGAAGAAGCCCTTCTGCGATGCGTCGGGGTTTCCACCGAGCTCGACCTTGCCGCCGCCGGCCTTGGCCTTCTCGACCAGGTCAGCAACGATGTCGTACTGCTTCTTGTTCTGGAGCGGGCCGAGCACGTTGTTCTCATCGGTTCCGTCGCCCATCGGCATAGCGGCAGCTACGGCAACAAGTGCTGCAGTAACGTCAGCGGCAACCGACTCGTGTACGTAGAGGCGCTTGAGAGCAGCACAGGTCTGACCGGTGTTGAGGAAGGCGCCCCAGAACAGGCCCTCTGCGATCTCTGCGGGGTCGACATCCGGAAGAACGATACCGGCGTCGTTGCCACCGAGCTCGAGCGTGAGGCGCTTGACCGTGTCGGCCGAGCTCTTGATGATGGCCTTACCGGTTGCGGTGGAACCGGTGAACATGACCTTGCCGATGGCCGGGTCAACCGTGAGTGCGGCACCAACTTCGCGACCACCCGAGACGACGGTGACGACGCCCTCAGGAAGCACGGTGTTCATAACGTGGATGAGCGCGCTCACGATAAGGGGCGTGAACTCCGACGGCTTGACCACGACGGTGTTGCCCATGCGCAGCGCCGGAGCAACCTGCCAGATGGTAATCATGGCCGGCCAGTTCCACGGACCGATTGCGGCGACAACACCGATTGGCGCGTAGGTGAGCTCCGAGCGACCCGACTCGTCATCCTTGATGACCTCGGTCTCGAGCGGAGTGCCGGCGGCAACGCGAAGCCATGCTTCAGCGCCACCAATTTCAAAACGTGCGTTGGGGCCGTTGAGCGGCTTGCCCTGCTCGCGGGTGAGCAACTGCGCAAGCGCCTCGCCGTTCTCAGCAATGGCGTCAGCAGCCTTCATCATCAGCTCGCTGCGCTTCTCGTGACCGAGAGCAGCCCATGACTTTTGTGCCTTCTTGGCAGCGGCGATGGCGTTGTTGAGATCGTCGACCGAGTGCTCGGCAACCTTGCCGACGAGCTCGCCGGTAGCCGGGTTGAGGATGTCGCGCGACGGGCCCTTCGGGGCGATGGCGGCGAGCAAGCTCTCCAGGGTGTGGGACATGGTGTCTCCTCTATGAGTCCAGTAGTTCATCAACGATAACCCCGCTGGGCCTGGGAGAGCACCGAAAATCAGCGCACAGCACTTGCTCAATAATGCATAACTGGCTCAGCGCAGGTGTTCCGCGAAAAAGGTTTCTATGCGGGACCAGGCATCCCGCGCCTCTTCCGGGTAGGGGCGAAAACCTACCACCTTTTGCATGAAAGGGCGCAAGGCAATCGGACCGGCGGCCCCGGGATTCATGAACGCGTGATTGGCGTTCGGGTACTCCTTGACGTCGTGGTCGATTCCCTTTGCCACCAGCGCGGTTTCGAGCTTCGCGGCAGCTTTCTTGAGCGACTTATCTTTGCCGCCAAATGAGGCAACGATGGCACACGAGCCTTCGAGCACGGCGTCGAGGTCTTTAGGGAGCATGCCGTAGTTGACGGAGGCGGCGTCGTATCCACGATTCGCCATCTGGAGGGCAAAACCGCCGCCCATGCAAAAACCGATTACGCCGACGGAGCCAGTGCAGTCTTCGCGGGCGATGAGGAACTGCTTGGCAGCTTCAGTGTCGTCGAAAGCCTGCCCGTGGCCCTGCGTGAGCGCGCGAAAAGTAGCGTTGAGGCAGCGTCGCATGCCACCCCGGCTGTAGAGGTCGGGCATGAGAACCAGGTAGCCGGCGGATGCGAGTCGAGTGATCTGCGCCCGCATGTTTTCTTCGATGCCGAACACTTCGTGCACCATGACCACACCCGGCCACGGACCTGCGCCAGCGGGAACCCCGAGAATGCCAGCAATCTCGCCTTCGGCCGTGGGAATCGCGACGTCGACGAGTTGAGGGTTCATGAGATCACAGGCCGTTGGACAGGACGGTCAGACGATCAAGCTGAGCCGTGCTCAGGGTGAGCTCGGTAGCGACGAGGAGCGCAGGAAGCTGCTCGACCACTCGCGCGCTCGCAATCGGGCCGACCACAGTTGGGCGGGTGAGCAGCCAGGCGAGCGCAACGGAAGCGGGCTCAGCGTCGAGTTCGGCAGCCACCTCGATAAGGGCGGCAACGACGGCGTCGACCTGCGGTCCCTCGTACTTGGCCACGCCGGCGCGGCGTGACGAGGAGCCCGTGCCGCCCTGCGCGTACTTGGCCGTGAGCAGGCCCGATCCCAGGCTGAAGAAGGGTGCACAGCTGATTCCGGCGCGGGCTGCTACCGGCCCAAGGTCATTTTCATACTCGGCCCGAAAGACCAGGTTGTAGTGAGGTTGCACCACGACCGGCAGAACCAGGTTGTTCGCCTTGGCCACCTCGAGATACTCAGCCAGCCGAGCACCGGTGTAGTTCGACAGACCAATGTGGCGCACCTTGCCCGAGCGCACCAGCTCATCAAACGCGGTCGCGGTTTCGATGATAGGTGTCTCGGGGTCATCCGCGTGCGCGTAGTACACATCGATGTAGTCGGTTTTGAGGCGCGTGAGTGACTGATCAACGGCCCAGCGAATGTTGTCAGGCGCGAGACCGGTGTGATTCGCGAGCTTGCCCACCTTGGTGGCGATAACCACCTGGTCGCGGTTGCCGCGCTTGTGCATCCAGTCGCCCAAAATCGACTCGGATTCGCCGCCCGAGTTTCCAGGCTTCCACTCGGAGTAGACATCGGCGCTGTCTACGAAGTTTCCGCCGGCGCCGACAAAGGCATCGAGCACGGCTTCCGATTCGGCGGTGTCGGCCGTCCAGCCGAAGGTGTTGCCACCGAGAACGAGCGGGTAAACAAAGAGGTCAGATGTACCAAGGCGGCGAGCAGTCATAGTGCAAGACTAGAACTATGGACGCAAATCTTTTCAACCAACTTCCCTGGCTCATGCCGGTTTTCATCATCGCCGGAATCTGGAGCATGATCTGGAAGGGGATCGCCCTCTACAAAGCGGGTGGTCGCAAAGACCTGGTCTGGTTCATCGTGCTGTTTCTCGTGAACACCCTGGGTATCCTCGAGATTTTCTACATCTTCTACTTCAGCAAGCGTTCGCCCGCCAAGAAGAGCTAAGGCGCCAACAGCCACATAATCGGTAGAGCGGTCATCGCCAGAATCGCGATGCCGACCAGCGCTTGCGACCACCAGGGGCTTGTCCAGCCCCTGAGCAGGGTCTTGTCGCGCCCGAGCCACCAGATCACCGCCATCAAGAATGGTGCGGCCAGCCCGTTGGTGATTGCCGCGATGATCAAAAACTGGATGGGGTTCACGCCGATGAGGTTGAGAGTGAGCCCGATGGCAATCGAGAGCAAAATCACGCCATAGAACCAGCGCGCCTGGCTGGGTTTCTTCTCGAGTGACTCGCTCCAGCCGAAGGTCTCGGCGAGCGCGTAGCTGGTGGCTCCGGCGAGAACGGGAACAGTGAGCAAACCGGTTCCCACGATGCCAAGTAAGAACAGAAGGCTCGCATATTGGCCCGCGATGGGGGTCAGCGCCTGCGCCGCCTGCTCCGCCGTGTCGATGTTGGTAATGCCGTTGGCGTTGAGAGTGGCAGCCGCGGTAATCATGATGGAGGCCGCGACGAAGATGGTGGCGAACATCCCCGAGCCCACATCGACGCGCATCGCCCGCATGTGTGGCTTGTTCGCTTCAGGGTGGCCATGCTCATCGCCGTCTTCGACTTCTTCTGCCGCCTGCCAGAAGAACAGGTACGGCGAGATGGTGGTACCGGCAATCGCAATGAGCAGCGAAATGTCCATGCGTGACCAGTTGAAGTGCGGAATGAACGAGTCGACTCCAACATCGGCCCACTTCACCTGAACCACGAACATCACGGCAACATACGCGAGCAGTGAGAGACAGAGCCACCGCAGAATCTTGGCGTAACGATGGTACGGAATGAAGATTTCGAGCAGTGCAATCACAACCGCGGTGGCGATGACGCCAACCATGTGCGGAATCGGAATCAGCAGATTCAAGGCCGCGGCGATTGAGCCCAGGTCCGCGGCAATGTTGACCGTGTTCGCGATGGCCACGAGCGAAACAGCAATAACCAGGATGCTCCGCGGTAGCCGCTCGCGAATAATCGCGGCGAGCCCTTTACCCGAGACAATCGCTAGTCGTGCGCAAGCCTCCTGCACGGCGAACGCCAGCGGGAACAAGAGCACGGTGCCCCACAGCAGCCGATACCCGGTTTGCGCACCGACCTGCGAGTAGGTCGCGATGCCCGAAGGATCGTCATCGGCTGCACCGGTGACAATGCCCGGGCCCAGGCGGCTGAAATACCCTTTGCCGCGCAGTCTGGCTCGCGAGGGATGGTGCTCCATAAGGCTAGATTAGGCGCATGGCATCAGAACGCACACGCTGGCTTGGGCTCGTCTTCATTTCCCTCGCGGTTTCGCTCATCATTGTCGACTCGACCATCGTCAACGTCGCTATCCCATCGATCATCGATGACCTCGGTCTCACCAGCACGCAGGTGCAGTGGGTTCAAGAGTCGTACACCCTCGTGTTCGCCGCGTTGCTGCTCGTGTTCGGCACGCTCGCCGACCGCTTCGGCCGCCGTCGCCTCATGGTGATTGGTATGGCGCTGTTCGGCCTTTCGTCGATCGCCGCCGCGCTGGTCACGACGCCTGACCTGCTCATCGGCGCCCGCGTGATTCAAGGTCTCGGTGGAGCCCTGGTTCTGCCCACCACGCTCTCGCTCGTCAACGCCACCTTCCGCGGTAAAGAACGCGGCATTGCCTTCGCCGTCTGGGGTTCCACCATCGGTGGAATGGTTGCGGTTGGCCCGCTGCTCGGCGGCTGGCTGACCACCGATTTCTCGTGGCGCTGGGCGTTCGGCATCAACATCCCGTTGAGCATCATCATCATTATTGGCGCGCTGGTCACCGTTCAGGAGTCGCGTGAGCCCAACGCTCGACGCATCGACTGGATGGGCGCGGTGCTCTCGGTCATCGCGCTCACCACGCTGGTATTCGGCCTCATCGAGGGTCGTAACTACGGCTGGTGGACGGTGAATAAGCCGCTGGTCATCGGTGACCTCAACTGGAGCTCAGGCCTCTCGATTATCCCCGTGTGCTTCGCGATCTTCATCGTGGCTACCGTGGCATTCATCCTGCACGGACTCAGCCGCCAGAAGCGCGGCAAGTCCACGCTCATCGCCTTCAACCTGTTCTCGATCTCGTCGTTCACCAACGGCAACATCGCAGCGATGATCATCAGCATGGGTGAGTTCGGCATCATCCTGTCGCTGCCGCTGTGGCTGCAGTTCGTGGTCGGTTACGACGCACTGCAAACCGGTTTCGTCATTCTCGCCCTGGCCCTCGGCGCCTTCGTGGCAAGTGGCCTCGCCGGTGGTTTGAGCTCGCGAATGAACCCGGTCAACATGGTGCGCATCGGCATCGTGCTCGAGGTAATTGGTGTCGCCGGTGTCGGCTTCGGCATCTCGGCAACCGGTGACTGGTGGTCGGTGGTGCCGTGGCTGTTCGTCTACGGCATGGGCGTTGGTCTGGCCACCGCTCAGCTGACGAACGTGATCTTGAAGGATGTTCCGGTCGAAGAATCGGGTCAGGCCTCGGGCACCCAGAGCACCAGCCGCCAACTCGGCTCAGCGCTGGGCATCGCGGTACTCGGCACGATCTTGTTCACCAGCACCGCAGGATTGCTCACCACATCGCTCAACGACATGAAGCTGCCCGAAGCGCAGGTCACCCAGGTGGTCAACGCGGTGGTCGACAGCTCGGGTGCCGTGATTCCTCAGCTCGAGAAGAACCCAGCTACCGCACCGGTGGCAGAAAAGGCC